>Ga0207687_10002120_pt1 | contig 13552 bp, 10 predicted proteins | sample KBSM54metaG_FD_184399 | JGI IMG/M metagenome (GOLD analysis project Ga0207687, IMG submission 184399) | Miscanthus rhizosphere microbial communities from Kellogg Biological Station, Michigan, USA - KBS M5-4 metaG (SPAdes) (version 2) | ecosystem: Host-associated > Plants > Roots > Rhizosphere >...
GACGGTGCTGCGCAGACAAGGCTGGGATAAAGATTCGCTCCGCGAGGGCAACCGGATTGCGGTATCGGGGTGGCCTGCGCGCGATGCGACGTTGAAAATCTTCAGCGGACGTGAAGTGACCCTCGAGGACGGCACAAAGCGCATCTTCGGTGCGGAGCCGAGCCACGGCGGGGAGCCGGGCTACACCTGGGAGTGCCATTGCCCCACGGACGCGTGGATTCCGTCGATCGCGAAGTAGGGTGGCGTTCGACTAGGAAACTCAAACTTGACCACCACCGCAATAAACTAATCCTTGACGAAGAGTACTTTGTAGTATAGAGTATGAGGCATGATCGATGTCTCTGAGCCCTTCGCGCGTCCTGTGCGTCCCCGGTGGATTCCGCATGAAATGCTCCATCCGCCGCAATTGGATCCGCGCCGGGACGCTCGAGCGGTCCAGCCGCGCTACGCCCTGCTGATCAACCCGTTCTACCCCAAGGATCCCCACGCGAGCTTTGGAAAGCATGTACTGACGCCGACTCTGGCCCTGACCAGTTTCGCGGCGACGACACCGGAATCCTGGCGCGTGGATTACTGGGATGAGAATCTGCTCGATGGCCGGCCGCCATCCGATCCGCTGCCGCAAGTGGTCGGGATTACGGTCCACCTCACGTTTGCGCGCCGCGCGTTCGAGCTGGCCGACTGGTATCGGCAGCGTGGCAGCCAGGTGATCCTGGGTGGGCTTCACGTTTTGTCGTGTCCCGATGAATGCGCCCCTCATGCCGATGCCCTGGCGCTCGGCGACGGCGTGCAGCTATGGCCGCGAATTCTGGCTGACGTGGAGGACGACGCGCTGAAACCGCGCTACGCGGCCACATATGAGAACGACTATCGCGAAGACCCGACGCCCCGCCGGAAAATTCTTTCGAGATCGAGCTTCCTGACCACCACCAGCCTGATTGCCACGCGCGGATGCCACAATCGCTGCGGCTTCTGCTATTTGGCCACCGAAGGCTTGCGGATGCCGTACCGCATGCGGGATCCAGCTCAGGTCGCTTCGGAGTTTCTTGAGGACCGTCAGCCGTACGCTGTGTTCATCGATAACAATTTGGGATCGAAGCCCGAATACCTGCGCGCGCTGTGCGATGCACTTCGGCCGATTGAAAAGATCTGGAGCGCGGCTGTCTCCATCGACGTCACCGACGATCCAAGCCTGATTCGCGCCATGGCCCTGGCGGGCTGCACGGGCGTGTTCGTTGGCTTCGAATCCCTTGCCGACCAGAATCTTGCCGACGCCCGCAAGAAGACTCCCAAGACGGCTGACTACGCCCGCCGTGTTCAGATTCTGCACGACAACGGCATCCAGGTCAACGGATCCTTCGTCCTGGGTTTCGATCACGATCGGAAAGACGTCTTTGCCCGAACGGCTGACTGGGTGGAGGAAAATCGCCTGGAGTGTGCGACGTTTCACATCCTGACTCCGTATCCGGCGACTCCGCTGTTCCGGCAAATGGACTTCGAGGGGCGGTTGCTACACCGCGACTGGAGCCGATACGATACCGCTCACGCCGTCTTTCGTCCCAAGCATATGGAGCCGGAAGAACTCGAGCAAGGTTACGGTTGGCTCTACGACCGGTTGTTTTCGCACACCTCGATCTGGAAACGCCGTCCCGGAGACTGGCGCGCTGTGGCGCCGTATCTCGCCATGTCGTACCTGTACAAGCGCTCCAATCGTATCTGGCATCAGCTGATCCGGCGCCATCTGGTGCAGGCGGCCTGGAAACCATTGATTGAGCTTTCCCGGATCCGGCACCTGCATTACCGGCAGAAGCTGGCGGCATGCGAGACGGCAACGGTGGAGCAGAGTAACGTGGTCGCGGCCGGCGTGTGAGCCTATTCTTCCGGAACGGTCCACTTTTGTCCGCATTGGAAGACTTTGAACTTCTGCGCGGGCCGATGGCCGAGCATGTGCGAGACGAAGTCGCTTTCGCGATCTTCACTGAACATCCCGTAATGCATGGGAACGACCCATTTGGCTTGGATATCTGCGCTCAGCTGAGCCGCCTCGCTAACCGTTAAGCCGCCCGGACCGATAGGCAGGAGCGCGACGTTCACATTGAACGGCCGCAACTGAGCGGCCAGATCGGGATAGAGTACGCAATCCCCCGCGTGATAGATGGTCCATTTGCCGAAGCGGATCAGGTAGCCCAGGTATGGATTGCCGCCAGATGGACTCCAATCCAGCTGCGGATGCGCCGAAGGCACGGCGTACACGCGCCCGTAAAGATTGTCCTTGAAGTACTCGATGCGCAGCCCCGCATCGGTCGTGGTCATGCGATTGTACGGAATTCCAGCGTCGTGGGCCGGCTCCGTAGAACTTTTTGGAAGCACCAGCTTGGCGCCGCGATTCGCCTCCAGAATGGTGACGACGGACGGAGCGTCCAGATGCCCGGGATGCCCATGCGTCGCGAAAACCATGTCGGCGTTGCGGATTTCGTGTGCCGCCAGAGGGGCAGCGATGCGGCGTATGTGCCCCGGCGGGTCCGACAAACACGCATCGACATAAAACGTGATGTTGGCGAAGCGCACGATGAAACCGGAGTGGCCAAGCCACCACAACGTCGGAGTCACCGATAGTGTCCGGTCGATCTCCTCGACAAGCTCGCGGCCGCTCTTCACCGGTTGCAGCATCTGGTGTATTCTACCGTCCTGCCGCTCTAGCAAGTCTGTCGCGAATCGCCGTCCAGTCCGGCGCATCCGGCGGAAATTCCACAGCGATCCAGGGCCAATTTTCCGAGTCGAGCTGATGCAGCACCCGATACAACTGCGACGCATAAGGTCCGGGATCCAGAGGCATACGGATACTGCGAGCCGAGGGACCCAACGCCGCGCGCCAGACGTACGCTCCGGTGCGATCGGGAAGCTCGGCCGGACCGCGAACCAAAATCAGCGGCGTCCGGGGACTGTAATGGCGTTCGTGCATCCCTGGCGACGGATGCGCGCCGCCAGGGGCAGCTGAAAACTGTTCGATCGCTTCGAGCGAGATCATTCCCGGACGCAGCAGTGTGAGCTTATCGCCGTCAATCGCCACCACCGTCGATTCGATCCCTACTTGGCAAGGGCCGCCGTCGAGAATCGGCACCGCGTCGCCGAAGGCTGCCTTCACGTGGTCCGCGGTAGTTGGCGAGAGTCCCATGAAGCGATTCGCACTGGGCGCGGCGATCGGCACACCGGCTGCTTCGATCAGCGCCAGCGCCAGCGGATGATTCGGCATGCGGATACCGACTGTAGACAGACCTGCGGTCACGATCCCTGGCACGCGGCTGTTTTTGGGAAGCACCAGACTCAACGGCCCCGGCCACCACATGCGTGCCAACTCTTCGGCTCTCGGCGGCCATTCGGCGACGACTTCGCGAGCCATCTCGATGGAGGAAACGTGCACGATCAGCGGACTCGTCTCCGGCCGGCCCTTCAGCTCGAATATTTTTTGAACGGCCGACGCATCCAGCGCGTTGGCGCCCAGGCCATACACCGTCTCAGTCGGAAATGCCACCAGCCCTCCATCGCGGAGGATGGCCGCAGCGTCCTTAATCGAGAGCGCACGGGACGCGGCGGGGTCTTTTGGATCATCCGGCGATTCAGCCGCCGCGTTCCGTTGTGCGCGTTTGTTAATCGAGAGGCTCATCTTTGTCGGAGGCGGTTTTACCCGTTTTGCGGAACACCAGAAAAGCGTGGATCAAATCATCCAGATCGCCGTCCAGCACGCGATCCACGTCGCCCACCGCGAGCTTGGTGCGATGGTCCTTAATCATGCGATACGGTGCAAGAACGTAGCTGCGGATCTGGCTGCCGAAGTTGATTCCGAGTTTGGAATCCTCCATCTTGCGGTCTTCGGCGCGTTTCTTGTCCATTTCGTGCTCGTACAATTTTGCGCGCAGCTGCTTCATGGCAGTGGCCCGGTTCTTGTGCTGGCTGCGCTCGCTCTGGCACTGCACCACGATGCCGGTGGCCAGGTGGGTCATGCGGATCGCAGAATCGGTACGGTTGACGTGCTGGCCGCCCGCGCCCGAAGCTCGAAACGTATCCACGCGCAAGTCTTCCGGACGAATATCGATCTTGATTTCCTCGTCGATTTGCGGATAGACGAATACCGACGCAAACGACGTATGCCGGCGCGCGGCGGAATCGAAGGGTGAAATGCGCACCAGCCGATGTACGCCCACTTCGCTTTGCAGCAGTCCGTACGCGTTTTCGCCGTTGACTTCGAACGTCGCCGACTTGATGCCCGCGCCTTCGCCCTCCAGTCGGTCGGTCTCGACGATCTCGTATTTATTGCGTTCCGCCCAGCGGTAGTACATGCGCAGAAGCATCTCGGCCCAGTCCTGGCTTTCGGTGCCGCCGGCCCCGGGATGGATTGTGACGATGGCGCTCTTCGAGTCGTTATCGCCCGAAAGCAGCATGTTCGTTTCCAGCTTCGCGAGCTCGCCGGTGAGAACCTTCATGTCGCGCTCAAGATCGGCGGTCACGTTTTCGCCTTCGCGCGCGAGTTCGAACAGAGTGTCCAGATCGGATGTCTGGCCGCTGATGCGCGCGTCCTGGGCGATCTGCTCCTCCAGGCGCTTGCGGTCCTGCATGATCTTCTGGCTTTTTTCAGGATTCGACCAGAAGTCAGGAGCATTGGTCAGCTCCTCGATTTTGGCTAGCTGGGTCTTCCGGGTGGAGGCGTCAAAGATAGCTCCGCACAGCGTCAGCTTGCTGGCGGAGCGTAGCGTACTCGCGTTGCAATTCTTCGAGTGTCATCTGCAAATTAGTGTAGCGTATGCTGTAAAATTCAGACGCATGGTTCCCCGCCGATCCGCGCAAGACTGGTTGCTCGAAGCGGTCGCATTCGCGGCCCTGATCGCGACCTTCGCGATGGTCTTCGGACACTGGCAGAGACTACCGCAGTTCGCGCGCCGGGGCAGTCAGGGAAGTCTCAGCATCATGGTCTTGCTGAACGCCGGAGTGTACCTTCTGCTTACCGTAGCGGCCCACTTTCAGCAGTTGATCAACATCCCTTTTGAGATCGACCGGGAGCGTCCGGAGGTCAGGCAGTTGCTGCTGCAAATGACCATCGTGCTGAAGACTGTATTGATGGTCCTGCTGGCGGGGCTGCTGTGGATGATCACGCACACGCCCATGGGGCGCATGCGCAGCGCGGCCCGCGGATTCCTGGTCGTGTTCCTGATCGCCATGCTGGCGCCCACCATCATCTACGTCCGTAAGCTGGGCCGATTCCGCAAGTGAGAGCCAAGTGCGAGAATGCTAAGGAGTGTCAGAGAACTCCACCACCACAGCGCCTGAATCTGCCCGCGGACTGGACTTCAGCCAGGACCTGGCCAGAAAAGGCTGGTACCACAGCTTCGAATTCGCCGACGGCACCGTCATCGACGGATACATGCCGCTCAAGGTCCAGAAAGAACGCTACGCCCGCTATCCGATTTCAGAAGACTTGCGGGGCAAGCGCGTGCTCGATATCGGCGCGTGGGACGGCTGGTTCAGTTTCGAGGCGGAGCGTCACGGTGGCGATGTGGTCGCGCTGGACTGTGTCCCGATTCCAACCTTCCAGCAAGTCCATCGAAAGCTGAAATCGAAAGTCGATTACCGCATTCTGGATTTTTACGAACTCCCTTACGAGAATCTGGGAAAGTTCGACGTTGTCTTCTTCCTCGGGGTTCTCTATCATTTGCGCCACCCGCTGCTGGCGCTGGAGATCGTGTGCGGCCTCACCACCGAGGTGGCCATCGTGGAGTCCTTCGTCATCGACGGCGAGACGTGGAAGGAACACGAGAAAGCCATCCCGACGATGGAGTTTTACGAAACTTTCGAGTTGGGGAACCAGTATGACAACTGGAATGGTCCCACCGTCGCTTGCCTGCTGGCGATGTGCCGCGCCGCCGGTTTCGCGCGCGTCGAGTTGATGTACGCCGGAGGGAATTACGCGGGAGCAGCTTGCTATCGCAAGTGGGAACCCGTTCCCGCGCAGCCCTCGGCCGCGGCGTCTGAACTGGTTTTCGTGTCCAACGGCAGAACGCCTGGCAACTGCTTCTCCAGCCGCAGATCGGAAGAGTATCTGGAGTGCGTGTTCAAATCCGATCGCGAAGTTCGTGGCGAAGATTTGCGTTTGGAAGTCAGCGGGTTCGGTACGCGGGCGATCCATGTGCAACGCAGAGAAGACGGACCTTGGGTCGCATCGTTTCGCTTGCCGCCCGCGCTCAACGCCGGATGGCATCCCGTACGGCTGCGCTTCGCCGACAGCGCATTCAGCAACGAGCTTCGAATCGCCGTCGACATTCCCGTTACACGGCCGGATCACCTTACAGTCAAAGATGTGTGCGACGGCAAGACGTGGAATCGCGGCGAAGTCAGCATCGCGGATGGAGGATTCGTCAGCTTCTGGTTAAGCGGGCTGCCTGAAAACCGCAGCGCGCTCGACACGCAGGTGCTATTGGGCGAGGTGCCGCTGCAGATCACCTACATCGGGCCGACGGAAACAAGCGGGCACTGCCAGATCAACGCCAAGGTTCCGCCTGACCTGGCGAGAGGCTCGCACGACTTTCGCGTAATGTGCGCAGGCGTGGCATCGGACCCGCAGGTGGTCAGGGTTCTGTAGCGATGCCTCCCACGGGCGCGCCATCGAAAGTAATTGACGCCCGCCGCCGGATCGATTTTTCCAAAGAGCTTGCAGCCAAGGGCTGGTACCACAGCTTCGAACTGCCGGACGGCACCTTTATCGACGGCTTCATGACCGTCGCGCAGCAGAAGCGTCGCTACGCACAATTCCCGATTCCAGATGACCTGACGGGCAAGAGGCTGGTGGATATCGGCGCGTGGGACGGCTGGTTCAGCTTCGAAGCCGAGCGCCATGGAGCGATGGTAACCGCGATCGATTGCGTGGAGCTGCCCAGTTTTCTGGATATCCATGCGCGGCTCGATTCCAAGGTCGATTACCGGATCATGGACTTTTACGAGCTTCCCGACGCCGGCCTGGGGAAGTTCGACATCGTCTTCTATCTGGGCGTGCTGTATCACGTGCGCCATCCTCTGCTGTCGCTCGAAATTGTCTGTGCGATGACGCGCGATATCGCCATCGTGGATTCATTCGTCACCGATCCGGACGATTGGCAGGAGCACACCGGCGACATCCCCACTATGGAGTTCTACGAACTGGACGAGTTGGGCAATCAGTTCGGCAATTGGGTGGGTCCCACGGTCCAGTGTCTGCTGGCGATGTGCCGCGCCGCCGGTTTCGCGCGCGTAGAGTTTCTGGGCACGGGAGATCATCACGCGGTGGTGGCGTGTTACCGAAAATGGGAAGCTCTTCCTACGGAGCTCGCTAGCGATTCGCCGGAGATACTCACCATCGAAAATGCGCGCAACGGCATCAATTTTTCGACGCGGAAATCGGAAGAATACATCTCTTGCGTATTTCGCGCATCCCGAGCCGTGAACGCGGAGATGCTGCGTCTCGAAGTGGACGATTTCGGCGCGGCAGCGCTCTTCGTAACAGCCGAGAACGATACCTGGCGTGCGACGTTTCGCTTGCCTCCCGGTCTCGATTCGGGCTGGCATACTGCGCGGATGCGTTTCCACGACACGGCCTTCGGACGCGAATTTCGCATCGCCGTGGATGTGCCGCTGAAAGTGGAAACCATCGTCCTGAAGGAAGTCTACGACGGTGTCGCCTGGACCAAAGGCGAAGTGAAGGTCGCCGAGCGAGGATTCCTGAGCTGCTGGGCTGCGGGACTTCCGGAGAATGCGGATCGGGCAAATGTTCGCGCATCGCTGGGAAATCGCCGATTGGAAGTAGATTACGTGGGGGAGCCGAACGCGGAAGGCTATCGCCAGATCAACGTCGTGGTTCCCGCGGATACCGCCAAGGGCGATGGCGGGTTTCAGATTCGGTGCGCGGGAGTGAGCAGCAACTCCTTGACACTGGCGGTTCGCTAGATTTCCAACAGATATCCCTTCTTGCCCACGTTCATCGCCCGCGTCGCTCCCATTTGGATCACCCGGCCTTCTGCCTCATGGATGTGTCCGCAGAAAAAATGTTCGGGCTGTGCCTTCTCGATGAACTCCCGCACGGCCCGGCTTCCGGCGTGCAGCCCGTGTTTGATGCGATCGAGATCCGTATCGAATGGAGGTGCATGGCAGATCAGCACCCGGGGTTTGAGTACTGCAAATTTCTCCAGGCGCGCCGCCATTTCCTGTTCGGAGTACTCGCCGGGCGTGTCGAAAGGGGTGGGAGTCGAGTAGCCCAGCCCGGCGATGTGCTGATCTCCGACCGCTAAGGTGCCGCCGTGGAAATTAACGAATCCGTGACGCTCGCAGAACTCCGCGATGTCGCGTTCCGACTCGTGATTTCCGGGAAGAACGTATACGGACCCGGCGCGGCGCTTCATCGGCCCGGCCATTTTGTCCAGCCCGCGAGCCCAGCTCACCAGGTCTCCCGCGGCGAAATAGTAGTCGGCCTCCACGTCCATCAGCTTTTCCAGCGCGCGCACGTCGTTGTGGAGGTCAGAAAAGATTAAGAGACGAGTCATGTTCATCGATATGATTCAGATACCATAGTAGTAGCGCCATTTCATGCAAGACGATCCCACACAACCCAATATCAATAGCTGGCTGGAGGATGAACTTCGGCAGCAGTTCCGGCACGATCGCAAGACCGTGGATGCCACTTGGACCGCGGTTCTGGAAGGCAACGGGCACACGGCTGCACCGCCGGCGACGCGAGACACGCGCGCCGCGCTAGCCGATCCGCCGCGAAGTCTGGCGCTGCGTGCACCCGAAGTTCCCGCGGTGGCCGTCGGCGTGGACGATCAGCTCATTCCTCTGCGCGGGCCGGCTTTGCGGATCGCCGAGAACATGTCGGCCAGTCTCAGCATGCCCGTGGCCACCAGCCAGCGTTCGATGCCGGTGAAAGTGATCGACGAAAACCGCCGGCTGATCAACCAGTATCGCGCCTCCGCCGGACAGAGCAAGCTTTCCTACACGCACATCGTTGCGTGGTCTATTGTTCGCGCGATTGAGGCCGTCCCGGCCATGAACCAGGCCTATTCAGAACGCGGTGACGAATCCTTCCGCGTGGCGCGAGGTCACGTGAACCTGGGCATCGCGGTAGACGTCGCGGGCAAGGACGGAGCGCGGTCGCTGAAGGTTCCGGGCATCCAGGGCGCCGAAGCCATGAATTTCGCGCAGTTCATTGCCGCCTATGACGATTTGGTTTCGCGTGCGCGCAACAACAAGCTGGCGGTCGCCGATTTCGAAGGAATCACGATTTCGCTGACGAATCCCGGCACCGTCGGGACCGTCGGTTCCATACCGCGGTTGATGCCGGGGCAGGGCGCCATCATCGCGACGGGCGCAATCGATTATCCGCCGGAGTATCGCGGCGTGCCCGACGATGTTCGATCGTCCATGGGCCTTAGCAAGGTGATGACCATCACCTGCACCTATGACCATCGCGTGATTCAAGGCGCCGAATCCGGCATGTTCCTGGCGCGCATGCAGGCGCTGCTGGAGGGCGAAGACAAGTTCTACGATCAGATTTTCAGCCAGCTGGCGATCCCTGCACAAGCCTGGCGCTGGGAGCCGGATCAGGCCACCGCCCCCATGGTGAGCTCGGATCCGATGAAGCAGGCCGGGGTCGCCCGTCTGATTCACGCTTGGCGCGAACGCGGGCACTTGGTAGCGGACATCGATCCTCTGGGCGAGCCGCGTCCGTCGCATCCGGATCTGGAGGCGTCCGCGCACGGGCTAACGATCTGGGACCTGGATCGGGCGTTTCAGGCGGAATCGTTCGGTGTGCTGCCGCTGCGTTCCCTGCTCGATCGCTTGCGGAGCATTTATGCCGGCAAGACCGGCATTCAATATATTCACATCGACAATCCGGAAGAGCGGAAATGGATCCAGGAGCGCGTAGAGCTGGCTCCGGATCAGTTCGCGCTGGATGCGGCCACGCATAGGCGAATCCTCAAGAACGTGGTTCTGACCGAAGGCTTTGAAGGTTTCCTCGATAACCGCTTCAAGGGTCATAAACGCTTTTCCATCGAAGGCGGCGAGACTACGATCGCCATGATCGAGGAACTGCTCCAACAGGCGGCGTCGGCAGGCGTGCATGAGATTCTCATCGGGATGGCGCATCGCGGCCGGCTGGCGGTGCTCGCAAACGTAATCGGGAAGGGCGTGGCGCAAATCTTCTCGGAGTTCGAAGGCGACATCAATTCCGAAGTCGCCGAGGGAACCGGCGACGTGAAGTATCACCTGGGCGCGACCAATGTCCGGCAGATGCCGGGCGGGCGGGAGATTACGGTTTCGGTTGCCGCCAATCCCAGTCACCTGGAAGCTGTGAATCCTGTAGTGGAGGGTATCGTCCGCCCCAAGCAGGATCGTCTGGGCGACACCAAACGCGAGCGCGTGATTCCGGTGCTGGTCCACGGCGATGCCGCGATGTCGGGTCAAGGCATCGTTGCGGAAACGCTAAATTTCAGCCAGGTGGAAGGCTACACCACCGGAGGGACGATCCACCTGGTGATCAACAACCAGGTGGGTTTCACCACCAATCCGCGCGACGCCCGGTCCACCCGATATTGCACCGATGTGGCCCTGGGAATTCAGGCGCCCATCCTGCACGTGAATGGCGACGATCCGGAAGCCTGCGTGGCCGCCATGGAACTGGCCTTTGAATATCGCCAGCGATTCCACAAAGACGTGGTACTCGACATGGTGTGCTATCGCAAGCACGGCCACAATGAGGGCGATGACCCCAGCTATACGCAGCCCCTGGTCTATCAAAAACTGCAGAACCACAAGCCGGTTGCGGTGTTGTATGCGCAGCGCCTGATCCAGGACGGTGTGGTGACCGCGCAGGAAATCGCCGAGTGGCAGGAAGCTCAGAAGAAGCAGCTCTACGAAATCTACGATCAAACGCAGAAAGTGAAAGAAGAGTTCGAGCTGGCCGAGATGAATCCCATCCTGGCCGAGTTCATGCCGGCCAATCAGTTTCCAACGGCGGCCGATCGCGCGGTGCTCGGCCGCATCATCGACTGCATCACCACCTTCCCGGCGGATTTCCATTTGCATCCCAAGTTGACTCGATTGATCGAACGCCGAAAACAAGCTCACGACGGCCCGCATGTGGATTGGGCTCTGGCTGAGACGCTGGCGTTCGGCAGCCTGGTGCTGGAAGGGACTCCGGTTCGCCTGAGTGGACAGGATAGCGGTCGCGGCACCTTCAGCCAGCGCCATGTGGAGTTTCACGATGCCGTAACAGATCGCGTGTATTCGCCACTGCAGCATTTGGCGCCTGAATATGGAACCTCCCAAGCCAGGTTTGAGGTATACAACAGCCCGCTGAGCGAGTTCGGCATCGTGGGCTTTGAATTTGGCTACAGCGTCGCGGATCCGCTCACGCTGGTGCTGTGGGAAGCGCAGTATGGCGACTTCGTAAATGGCGCGCAGATCATCATCGACCAGTTCATTTCCTCGGCGGAATCCAAGTGGGGGCAGCCCAGCGGTATCGTGCTGTTGCTGCCGCACGGGCAGGAAGGCGGCGGCCCGGAACACTCCAGCGCGCGCCTGGAGCGTTTTTTGCAACTGTGCGCGGAGAATAACATGCAAGTGGCGTATCCCACTACGCCGGCCCAATATTTCCATCTTCTGCGGCGGCAAATGCGCGGGGGCGGGGATCGCCGCGGGTTGCGGAAACCGCTGGTTGTCATGACGCCCAAGAGCCTGCTGCGGCATCCGAAAGTGGTTTCGACCGTGGAGGAGTTGGCCAGCGGCGTGTTCAACACCGTGCTGGACGATGCTCGCGTGAGCGATCCCGAGCGCATCACCCGGATTCTGGCGTGCACCGGCAAAATCTACTATGAGCTGCTGGCGGCGCATGAGACCCGAGGCGGCGATTTCGCCATAGTCCGGCTCGAGCAGCTGTATCCATTTCCTCTGGCTGAGTTCGGAGAGGTCTTGCTGCGGTATCCCAACGCGCAGCACGTGGTGTGGGTGCAAGAGGAGCCGCGCAACATGGGCGCATGGGCGTTTGTGCGCGGGCATATCCAGCCGATGTTGAGGGCGAATCAGGCCATTGGCTATGCGGGACGTCCGCGCAGTGCGAGCCCGGCTCCCGGATCGCCCAAAGTACATCAGCGCGAGCAAACGCACCTGATCGAGGCGGCCTTCGCCGCACCTACGGTCGCGCGTATGGGACGCAAGCGGCTGATCCGCCGCAAGAAAGAAAAGTAAAGAATACTAGCCGCGGGTTTCTCGAGCGAGCTTTGCCGTCGTGATCGCCTGCCCCAGATGCCGCTGCGTATGCTCGGCGATGTGCACCAGCAGGCCCAAAACCGTGGATGGCAGCCGCTTTTTCCCGATATAGCGCGACTCCTCCATGGAATCTTTCGCGACGGTTCGCAGCCGTGCCTCGGCATCGCGCAGCTTGGCGTCCACGCCCGCCAACAGTTCGGCTAAACTCTGACCGCCGGGTTCGCCTTCCTGCTTCAGCGTAGCGATCTGCGCCTCGCTCAGTTGCTCACCGCAAAGATAGGTCACCAGCCGGTCCACACTTTCGCCCATGTGCCGCAAATGGAATCCCAATGACGGAAGCGATCCGGTGCGCCGCCAGACGTCCTCTGTGGTGAGGCCCGCGGTGTAGCGCGCGAGATCCTCGCGCACCATCGCGAAGGAATGAAACACCGGCATTAAATGCGCGGGTACGCCTTCGATAGGTCCATTGAGCCAGGGTTCTGTCATTGTGCGGTTGCCTCCGTGATCGCCGATGGTGCGCTCTCATTGCCGGTCAGATCCACGGCTGAAACCGTGTAGCGATATTTTTTGCCAGGTTCGATTTTAGAGTCGCTATAGGCCGGCACGTCCACCAGGGTCGCGATCGTTACGAAAGGCGCGCCATCGGTGGAGCGCAGGATGTTATATCCGCGCAGATCAGTTTCCGTATTGCGGGTCCAGGAGAGCTCGATTGATTGCGGCGTGGGAACCGCGGAAAGGCCCTCGGGAATCGCGGGCGCGAATGTATCCACGGGCGTAATCTCGGCTTCAGCGGAAACCAGGCTCCACTGGTTATCCGCCGCAATGGTCTGCACCATATACCGGTAGCGCGTCCCGAAAAGGGTGGTCGCGTCGAGATATGGAGAACGCTCGGTGTCGGTGAGTGGCGCGGGTAGCCCATCGGCCTCCGCGCGGAAGATACGATAGCGAGGTCCGGTCCCGGTCCATGCGAGTTGTACACCGCCGTCCACGTTCTGCGGTTTCGGCGTCGAAGGGGGCGGCAGCGGGGGAATCACCGTCAGCGCCGCCGGATTCGACCAGATAGATGCTTTCCCCTTAGGTCCCGTCACCCGTACCGAGAGTGTGATCGACTTGCCGATCCAATCGCGCACCGGCACTTCGCTGGTGGCCGGTCCCGGAATCGGCACTGGCAACATTACGATCTTGTCCTGAGCGCCATTTTCCCGGATACGAAGCTCTACCGAGCGGACATTCTCCAAGGGCAGAGCCTCGGTTGTAAAAGCGGGCA
>Ga0207687_10002122_pt1 | contig 13539 bp, 8 predicted proteins | sample KBSM54metaG_FD_184399 | JGI IMG/M metagenome (GOLD analysis project Ga0207687, IMG submission 184399) | Miscanthus rhizosphere microbial communities from Kellogg Biological Station, Michigan, USA - KBS M5-4 metaG (SPAdes) (version 2) | ecosystem: Host-associated > Plants > Roots > Rhizosphere >...
AGAAAAAAGAATGATTCCGACGGCCTGAATCACCGCTGTTGCAGCAGGCATGACGACCTCCTTGAGGTTCAGGAATTACCGTTGAGTAACTCGACCGGCGCCCAGGTAGCCGGGTGGGCGAGACGCGGGTCGGACGATTGCAGCATCGCCCGTTGCGCATCGCGAAGGGCCCGAGCAGGCGACGCGCCCGCGCGCAGGTTTTCGTGGAATCGAAGGAACAGCGTCGTCGCGACGTCGTCCTCGACTTCCCACAACGTTCCGACGACTCCGCGCGCACCGGCGATCAGGAAGGCGCGCGAAAGACTCGACATCCCGGCCACGTGCAGCGGATCGCCGCGGAATGTGCCGCAGGCGGCGAGGACCACGAGCGGATGCTGATCGAGACGCATCCGGGCGATGTCGTTCTCGACGAGTGCATCGCCGCCCGCCAGCAGCAGCGCGCCATTCGATGCGCTCGAAGCGCTCTCCGCGTGTCCCGTGAAGTGAATCAGCGCGCTCTGTCGCGCCGTGTCGATGAACGATGCGCGCGTAGCGGCATCACCGGCGAGCAGCGTGGCGCGATACAAAGACGTGAGCTGTCCCGCTTCGTCTTGTCCTCCGCGCAGCCGCGGCCGCGACGTCGGTGGATCGCCGACGATCAGCGCCGGCGCAAGCGCGTTCGAAGTCACCGCCGGCAACGACGAGAGGGCCGGAGCGAAGCGAAGGTCGAGCTCCTCCATCAGCCAGCGCCCGCTCTTTCGGTTGAAGAGCGCGGCGAATGGGACAGCGAACAACTGGCGGTCGGGGACGATCGTCAGCTGATCGATACCGGCCAACTGCGGACGAATCGGCGCGATTAGAAGCGCCTCGATCGAAGAAGACGCATTGCGCACGTCATCGACCGGCGCCCGGCGGCGGATCGCGGAAACAAATGCTTCGATCCGCGACTCGAGCTCGTGGCGGTCGATGTCGACGCGGCGCACGACGATCGCCTCGCCGGTCAGGCAGAAGATGGCGATGCCGTGCGGAAGAACCGCATATTCGATCGCCGCCGCGCCTGATGGCAGCCGCGGAGCGGCGGATCCGGGGCGCAGCTGATGGCGTGCATCCGCCACGCGGAACGCGTCACCGACGTCGCCGCGCGACAACTGGAGGTCGATCGTCTCGTCGATGACCTGCCGCGCCGTGTCGAGAAAAGCCAGCCTCAATCCGGCCTCGGTGATCTTCGCTTTCTGCTCCTCGATCTCGCGCAGCGCCAGGCGATAGTCGGCGAACGCACCGGCGTCGTCTCCCGCCATCCGGAATGCCCTCGCGCGCTGCAGATGGACGTACGGAAGGAGGTAACCGACGTCGTGCGACGCGAGGAACGCGGCGGAACGGGTCAGCGACTCGATGGCCCGGCGAGGATCGGCCGCGCGTTGCAGCGTCGCGTCCTCGACCTCGATCTGTGTCTCGACCGCCTCGCGCAACGCGTGGTCCGAAATCCGAACGGACGCCTGGCGCGCGCGCCCGAGGACGTCGTTAGCGATGGTGTTGTCTCCGGCACGGATGGCGACGCGCGCGTGGTTCACCGACTGCATCGCCTCGGCGAATGGATCGCCGCCCCGGCCTTCGACCGTGGCGCCGGTCAGCGCCAGCGCCGCGTCGCTCCGGTCGAGCAACGTGAGCTGCGCCGCGGCGTCGTTGAGAATGCCGTTGCAGCTCTGGCGGTCGGCGCCGCCGCAATACGCGGCGAGCGAACGGATGCGCCGAATCCACGACGCGTCGGCATTCCCCATCAATTCGTGAGCCTGCGCCGCGATGCCGTCGACGAATGCTTCGTTTCGCCATTCGCCGAGCGAACGAAAGATCGCCGCGGACGCATCGGCCTCTCGCGCGCCCGTGGTGACGTCGGAAATGCTGTTCGCGATGACGGCCAGCGTCCAGCCGATCTGCGCTTCGAGCGCGCGATACCGCTTCGTATCGATGCGATCGCGCAGCGCGAGCAGTTGCTCGCGCGCCTCCGCACCGCGGTTCTGATCGAACAACGTGCTCGCCGCGAAGTAACTCGCCACGTCCGACATCGGGCTCCGGCCGGTGGCGAAGAGCACGGCGGCGCGACGAAACTGCGCTTCCGCAACGGCGTCATCGCGTTTGCCGTACGCCATCTTCGCGTTGCGGTACGCGAGGTGCGCTTCCGCGAGTGCGGCGCGACCGGCATCGTCCGCGTGCTCGATCGCCCCCACCGCGTCATCGAGCAGATGCTCGCCGTTGAACGCCGCGAGCGCGTCCGCGATCGTGCGGGCGCGGGACAACCCCTCGCGCGAACCGTCCGCCCACGCGCCGAGGATCGGACCTTCGCCGTACCGGCGCGATTCCTCCGGGAACTGGCGCACGAGCTCCGCGGTCGGATGCTCGAGCATCTTCGGATCGAACCTTCTCGATTGCACGCCGAGTGCGCGCAGATGCGCACGCGCTTCGATGCTCCATCCGCTCGACGGATCGACCTCGAGATACTGCTGCCACGCCTCGCGCGCCTTCTCGCGGATTCCCATCCGCTCCAGGATCAGCGCGCGATTGAAGCGCGCCTCGGCGAGCTTCGGATCGATCCGCAGCGCGTGATCCACATCCGCCAACGCTTCCACCAGCTGCGACGGACGCTCTTCCTGCGTCGCGGCCGCGTATCGTGCCGCGGCCAGATCGTTCCACGACTGGGCGTCGGTCGCCGCCTGCTCCAGCGCGGCGATGCTCTCGTGCGAGCGGCCGATCAGCAGATATGCGACGCCCGCGGAGTAACCGCGGCCGGCGCTCTTCTCCAGCACTTCGCCCGCGGCGCCGGCGAGACGCAGGTCGGCAGGATCGGGGACGGCGTTGCCGCGCGACGGCGCCTGCAGGCGGGCCCACGGGAAGCCGGAGAGCCGCGCTTCGACGACGCGATGTTCGCGCGGTGCGATCTCGATCAGCCGCGCGATCGGATTCGTGTCGCGATGGCGGAGAAAAGGGAAGGCGATGACGATCGCCGCGATGGCCGCGGCGGCGGCGAGCCATTGCCACGTAGGGCGGGTTCTCCAACCCGCCCCCTCACGGCGGGGCAGAGGACCCGCCCCACGTTCTTCCTCCCCCTCGAAGCGCGCGGTCTCGGTCACCACCGTGCGGCAGTCGCGGCAGCCGCGAAGGTGCTCGGTGACGGACTTCAGCTCGTCCGGCGCGAGACGCCCTTCAATGAACGCGACCATCGTCCGTACCTCCGGATGATCCGGCGCGTTGACGCTCATTGGAGCTCCTCCGATCGTGCTGTCGCCTTCTCATCGGGCGCTATGGACGGACGCCGTTTCTGTTTTCCCAGGTCGAAATCGAGAATCGCTTCGTCGCGGCCGATCAGGTCGAGCACATCGGTCGCGTCGACGCCGCGGCGCTCCAGCTCGACGCGGATGTCGCGCATCCGCCGCTCGAGCCGCCGGTAGAGCAGCTTCTGATCGATCTGCAGCGCGCGCGCGATGTTCGACATCGGCATGCCTCCTTCGAAGCGGAGTTGCAGGATGAGCTGATCCTCCTCGGGGAGGCGATCGATGATCGACGACATGATCGAGGAGAGCTGCTCCGACGTCCGGCGGCGGTCGGCCTCGAACAGACGCTCGTCCGTCGCAGTCGTCCCGGACCGCAGCTCCACTTCGCCGATCGCCACCTCGCGCAGCCGCGGCGTGCGCTCCGGCAACCGCTCCGCGAGCGCGGCGAGCGCCTCGCGCGTGACCCCTTCATGTTTCGACCCGAGGATCACGAAGGCCTCGTCCAGCGTCCGGCCGTCGCGATGAAGCAGCCGTTCGAGATCGACTGCCAGCGCGCCGAGACGCTTCGCCTCGGCGGTCGAGTGCCACTTGCCCCACAAGTGGATCCGGTAGTCGAGCGCCATCCGCTGCACGACCACGGTGATGAACGTGGCGAACCCGCTACGCGCCTCGTACGCGTGGAGGATCGCGCAGTCGTTCTCCACCAGCTTCAGGTTGACGATGGCCGCGAACTCCTCGGCGTCGTTCGGATCGAGGCGGTAGCGCCGGGAGGCGAACGCCACGGCACGCTCGATGAGCGGCAGGTTCGCCGTCAGCAGCTCGAAGGGTTCAGGAGCCAATCACTCAAGGAGAGTCCTGAGACCCGCAGAACTACACCCTCTGTCTCCTCAACGTCAGCAGAGCCAGGGTCGACGGATCGAGCAGGCAACCAGCAACTCACTACTCAGCCACCGCCGCCTCATCGATCGTCAACGTCCCGGCGTCGCCGTCGATCGTCGCCATCACGCCGATCGGCAGAGTCAGCTTCTGCTCGATGTGGCCGAACGAGAGGCCGGAGAGCGCGGGGACGCCGAGCGATGCGAAGCGGTCGCGCAGGATCTCTTCGATACTGAACGTCGTTCCCGTCGCCGCGCAGTCGGTGCAACGGCCCCAGGCGAAGCCGGCGATGCCGGTGAATTTGCCGCCGAGGGCGAGCTGCGTGAGCATGCGGTCGACGCGGTACGGCTCTTCGTGCGTGTCCTCGAGGAAGACGATCGCGCCGGCGGTGTCGAGCTCGTACGGCGTGCCCATGATCGACGCGATCATCGTCAGGTTGCCGCCCACCAGGCGGCCGTGACCCTTGCCCGGCGCGAGCTTCACCACGCGATTCGTCCGGTCGATCAGCTCGTTCGGTTTCTTCGGCGGCGGCGTGAGCAGGCCGGCGGGTGCGGCGGTCATCGCCACGCGCTTGAAGTTCTCCAGCGTGTACGGCTCGAACGTCGAGCCGCCGACCGGGCCATGGAACGTGACGATGCCGCTGCGCTGATGGACGGCGTTGAGCAGCGCGGTGATGTCGCTGAAACCGATCAGCACTTTCGGCTTGCGTGCGATGAGGTCGTAGTCGAGGAACGGCAGCACGCGCGGCGAGCCCCAGCCGCCGGTGTAGCAGACGACGCCGGCGACGGCGTCATCGGCGAAGAAGGCGTTGATGTCGGCGGCGCGGTCGCGATCGCGTCCGGCGAAGTAGCCCCAGCGATCGTAAACGTGCTTGCCGAGGACGACCTTGAAGCCGATCGCCTCGAGCTGCTCCTTCGCGAAAGAGATCTCGTCCATCGTCGCCGCGCCGGTCGCGGGGAGGACGAGGCCGACGGTGTCGCCGGCGGCGAGCGCCTTCGGCTTTCGGGGCAACCTGAGAGGTTGCCCCACCTCGGACACGTAGGACAAGCTCTCAGCTTGTCCCGCGGCGGCGGCGGCGGCAGTGAGGGAGAGCAGGCGGACAAAGTCACGGCGGTTCCACATGAGGGCAATTATCGGCGACGATGCCCGGCACATGCCTCGCGACCGGTCATCGGGATCACGATGCCGAGGCTCGCGGTCCGCGTGGCGCAGTCCGACGGCGGCCATCGTCGCCTTCGGCATCTTCTGGAACAACTCCGACGATCCGTTCTGGTTCCAGCTCGCGCCGGCCGCCGGAATGCTGGCGGCACGCTTCCGAGCGCGACGTCGTCGAGCGCGAGCTCTCGCGTTATCCGGCGTGCGCGCGAGTTACCCTGCGCCCCTCCACCTCTTTCTGAATCTTCTTCACCTCCGCGTCGATGCCGTCGCCGAAGCCGCCCCAGTACGAGTAGAAAACGTCGTCCGCTTTCTTGTACGGGAAATGCGGCATCTTCTCCGCGAGGTACTCCCAAATCCTCGGCACGCGCCCGTCGACGTCGGTGAAGCCGTATTCGCGCGCCAGCTCGGACGAGTTGTAGACGCGTCCCGTTTTCGCCATCACCTTGCGGTCGGCGGCGAGCGCGGCGACGGCGCGTCCGACGAGCATCGGCGTCTCCGATTCGATCCACTCCGGCCTCTTCTTCGCTGCGTCCCGCCAGTTCTCCTCGGTGACGCCCATGATGTCGAGCATCGACTCCGAGCGCAGAAACCCCGGCGTGATCGCGACCGCAGCGATCTTCTGTTTGCGCAGCTCGTAGCCGAGCGCGAACGCCATGCGGATGACGTTCGTCTTCACGAAGTCGTAATAGAACTGGCCGCGGTAGTAGTACGCGTCGCCGTCGGTGATGCCGGCGATCAGCCGCACGCCCTTCGTCTCCAGCATCAGCGGAATCGCTTCATGCGCGGTGATGACGTGCGTCCTGAACGCCGTGTCGATCACGTCGAAGCCGCGCTCGAGCGCGATCTTCCAGAACTTCATCTCCTTCCACCACCAGTCGATCCACGCGTCGCCGCCCCAGATGTCGTTGACCAGGATGTCGAGCCTCCCCTGCTCTTTGCGGATGCGGTCGATCAGCCGGTGCACCTGCGCCGGTTTGCGATGGTCGGTGCGGACGGCGATGGCGCGGCCGCCGTCGCGGACGATCATTTCCGCCGTCTCGTCGATCGTCTCCGGGCGGCCGGCGGTGGCGGGATGGCGGCGCGTGCTGCGGCCGCTGCAGTAGACGATGGCGCCCGCCTCGCCGAGAGCGCGGGCGATGCCGCGTCCGGCGCCGCGGGTCGCTCCGGCGACGAGAGCTACCTTTCCTTCGAGTGCTTTCATATTCAATGTTGTAGGTCCATATTCATGACACGTCCTGTCATATCTGCGCGCCGACCTCGTTGCTCGGATTCGGCGACGCGGTGGAGATCTCAGGCTGGGGGTAACCGGACGGAAATAGGTAGGGATTTCCCCCTCTGCGGCCCTCCTTTAATACAGGGGGATCAGGATGAGCACCACGGAACGCCGTACCGGGCGGGCGATCAATCCGTTCGTCCGCTGGCTGACAGGCCCCGCTGTTCTTCGCTTCGGCGGCGCGCTCCTCCGCCGGTTCGCGCCGGTGGCGAGCTTCCGCGGCACGGTGCTCGTGGCCCGGCACGCCGACGTCATCGACGCCCTGACCCGCGACACCGACTTCACCATCCGCGAGATCAACGGGCCGAAGATCGACGCGCTCGACGGTCCGTTCATCCTGGGCATGGACCGCGGTTCCGACTACGAGCGCGAGGCGGCGATGCTGCAGGCCGTCGTGCGGCGCGACGACGTGGCCCGCATCCGCGACATGTCGATCGCCCATTCCGCCGAGCTGATCGCGCGCGCCGCTCCGGCCGGAAAACTCGACGTCGTCGGCGGACTGGCGCGCGTCGTCCCGACACGCCTCGTCGGCGAGTACTTCGGCACGCGCGGCCCGGACGACGCCACGCTGCAGCGCTGGCTGCGCGACGCCTTCTTCGAAGTCTTTCTGAACGCCACCAACAACGCCGACGCGCACGCGACGGCCATGCAATCGGGGGCCGAGCTGCGCGCGTGGCAGGACGCGGAGATCGCGCGGCGCAAGCCGCTGGTGCGGGCCGCCGGCCGCGCGGACGACATGATGGGCCGCATGATCCTGCTGCAGAGCGATCCGGCCTACGCCTGGCTCGACGACCGCTCCATCCGCCGCAACCTCGGCGGGGTGATCGTCGGCGCCGTCGACACGACTTCCTGGCTCGTCTCCGTGGCGCTCGATGAGCTGCTGAAGCGTCCGGCCGAGCTGGCCAAGGCCGCCGCGGCCGCGCGGACGAACGACCTCGACACCGTCCGCCGCTTTGCTTACGAGGCGGCGCGCTTTCATCCGCCCTCGCCGTTCCTGGTCCGCTTCGTCCCGCGCGACACGACGCTCGGCGGGCACAAGGTCAAGGCAGGCAGCCGCCTCTTCGCCATGCTCGTCTCGGCGATGTTCGATCCCGCGGCGTGGCCCGATCCGGGGGCGTTCCGCATCGACCGGCAGTCGAAGCATCTGCACTTCGGCCACGGCATGCACCAGTGCTACGGCACGCGCATCAACGACGTGCAGATCCCGGCGATCCTGGCGGCGGTGCTGCGGCTGCCGAATCTCCGGCGGGCCGGCAGCATCGAGTGGGATGGTCCGTTCCCCAACCGCTTCATGGTCGCTTTCGATCCGCACTAGGAGGTCGTCCGATGTCGACGCATACGGTGCTTTCGTTCATCACCCCGGTCAAACCGGAAGCGGAGCAGGAGCTTGCGGCCTACCTCACGGCCGTCGGCGAGGACATCGAAGGAAACCAGGAGATCCGGTTCTCCCTCATGACGTCGCTCCATTTCGCCAGCTTCGTGATCTTTCCCGACAAGGAGTACGGACCGTACCTGACCTTCGAGGCGAACTTCGACGGAGACGACGTCGGCGCCTTCCTCGATGAAGTGCTGGAGGTCGCCGCGCCGGCGATCCACCGCATCTACAGCGCGACGAAGGGATACACGGCGACCACCAACGCGGAGACGAAGCAATTCCTCCTGGCCCACGTGGTGCGGCCCGGCGCGTATCACATCGGCACGCCGTGGCGCACGGTCTCGCGGATCCACGAAGAGGACGTGCTGCGCAACGCGATCGAGGAGCACGCCGACGGCCTGCCGAAGAACGGCGCGCCGGGCGCGCTGCGAAAGCAGATCCAGAGCTACGTCCGCTCGCGCGGCGATCTCGATTTCTCGAAGAAGACGCCGGTGACCGGCACCTTCGCCCAGCGCTGGCTCCCCTACGTCAAGCTGTATGGGTCGGCCGCCATCGCCTTGCCGCTGGCGCTGCTCTTCCTGCCGCTGCTGATCCTCGGGGCGATCGTTCTCCGCATCAAGGAAGCGACCGACTCGGTGTGGATGGGAGACGTCGACGAGTCGCGCTGGCGCGCCATCGGGGCGAAGGAAGACAAGTACCGCATCGTGCAGAACCACATGGCGTCGCTGACGGCGGTGAAGAACGGCTGGTTCCGGCGGATGCTGCAGCGCGGCGTGCTGGCCTTCGCCGAGCTCACGGCGCGGACGTCGACGAAGGGGACGCTGAGCAACATCCCGAGCATCCACTTCGCGCACTGGGCGGTCATCGACAACGGCCGCCGCCTCCTCTTCTTCAGCAATTTCGACGGCAGCTGGGAAAACTATCTCGACGACTTCATCGACAAGGCGGCCGTCGGCCTGACCGGCATCTGGAGCTGCACCGTCGGCTTCCCGCGCACCTACTTCCTGTTCTGGGGCGGCGCGACGAACGGCCCGCGCTTCAAGGCCATCGCCAAAGAAAAGCAGACGCCGACCCTGGTCTGGTACAGCGCCTACAAGAACCTCACCGTCCAGACGATCAACAAGAACACCGAACTGCGGGCGAAGCTCGACGGCAATCTCTCCGACGCCGACACCCGCGCGTGGCTGCAGCTGCTGTGAGGAGGACGATCATGGCCAGAGAATTCGAGCGTCTCGACATCCAGGGAATCGTCTTCAGCGGCTACGGGCATCTTCCCTGCGCCGTGTACCAGATGCTGCGGATCACCGACCCCCACGCCGCGCGCGCATGGCTGGCCCAGCTGGTGGGAAAGATCACCGACGCGCGGGGCAAAAAAGTGACCTGCAACCACAACGTGGCCTTTACCGCGCGCGGCCTGAAGAACCTCGGAGTGGACGACGAAACGCTGGCCACCTTCGCCTGGCCGTTTCGCGACGGCATGACCAGCGATCACCGGCAGCGCATCCTCGGCGACACGCAGGTCAACGAGCCGTCGCAATGGCGATGGGGCAACGACGCGGTGCCGGTCGACATCCTCCTGATGATCTTCGCCGCGAACGAGGACGACCTGAAAACAGAGGAAGGGGAGACGGAGAAGTACATCGCCAGTGGCATCGGCGTGGAGCTGGTCGCCAGGCTGGTGGCGGGACGTCAGCCCGACAGCCGGGAGCACTTCGGCTTCAACGACGGCATCGCGCAACCGGTCATCGAAGGCGGGCACGATCCGAAGGCCAACCAGCTGGAGATCAAGCCGGGCGAAATCCTCCTCGGTCATGAGGATGACTACGGCGTGTCGTCGCCGAGTCCCACGGTGAACGCGGCGCGCGATCCGAAGAAGCTGTTGCCGGACGCCGGCAAAGACCGCCGCGACCTCGGATTCAACGGCACCTATCTCGTCTTCCGGCAGATGGAGCAGGACGTGCCGGCGTTCTGGAACTTCGTCGATCAGGACCACAGCGATCCGACGAAGCTCGCGGCAAAAATGGTCGGCCGCTGGCCGAGCGGCGCGCCGCTGGCGAAGCATCCCGACGCCGATCCGAACGCGGCCACCGGCATGTTGTCGAGCGACGACGACTTCGACTATCAAGCCGACCCCAATGGGACGAAGTGTCCGATCGGCTCACACATCCGGCGCACGAATCCGCGCGACACGCTCGGTCCCGATCCCGACACGGCGAAGAAATCGGCGAACCGCCACCGCCTGCTGCGGCGCGGCCGCTCGTACGGTCATCGCCTCGAAGATCCGCGCAAATCAGACGGGAAGGAGCGCGGCCTCAATTTCATCTGCATCGGCAGCGACATCGCGCGGCAGTTCGAGTTCGTGCAGCAGCAGTGGGTCAACAACACGGTGTTCGGAGGCCTGTACAGCGAAGTCGATCCGCTGATCGGCGATCAGAGCCGCTGCACCGGCCTGTTCACCGTGCCGGGCGATCCGCTGCGCACGCGCGTCCCGAACCTCTGCCGCTTCACGACCATCCGCGGCGGCGCGTATTTCTTTCTGCCGAGCCTGCGCGCGATCCGGTTTCTGGCGACGCTGTGAAGCGCAGGGCGCGCAACGACGGCTTCAGGAACGCACTTTGACGTGCAGCACGTGCCCGATCTTCTGGTACAGCTCCGGATTGACCCTGCGGAACGAGCCGCCCAAGCCTTCGAATCCGAGGAGCAGGCCGACGAGGATCGAGTAGACGGCGAGTGACGTGATCGTTAGGCGCAGCAGGCGCGTGCGCACGCCCCACTCGTCGCACAGCGCGAGCCCCCGTTCGATGCAGACGATCGACGAGACGGCGATGAGCATCGTGAAGTCGAGGCTGTAGCGCGCCACGATCCACCAGCAGGTCGAGAGCGCGGCGAGCGTCAGCCAGCCGCCGAGCATCACACGCCTCGCGCCCTCGGCGTCGCGCCGTCCGCCGAGCATCAGCGCGAAGAACGCGCCGGGGATCACCAGCGGCAGCATGGCGATGATCCCGAGGATCGTGTCGGCGCCGAGGGGCGCGGAGACGGCGGGATCGAGGCGCGAGGTCTGCAGGCTGACGTACGGAAAACGGCTATCGATGGAGACCGGCCAGAGCAGGTAGTGCTCGGCGTTGTTGACGAAGCGCAGCACTTCCTTCGTGTTGCAGATCGAGCAGACGCGCTTCCCCTGCATCGAGGTGAACTCCATCTGGTAGGTCACGCCGAGCTCGAACGGGCTTCCGAAGCGCGCGAAGTTGTAGCTCCAGAGGATGGCGGTCGAGATGACGATCGGCAGGAGCGCGGCGCGCGCGATGCGCAGCAACGGCTGCCGGTCGCGCGCGGCGTAGAGGGCGAGAAGCGTCGGCACGATCAGCACGATGAGGTTCGGCCTCGCCGCGACGGAAAGCGCGAGGAAGACGCCCATCCAGACCGCGGATGACGTGCCGGGCCGCTCCACGAATCGAAGCAGCGCCCACGCCCACGTCATGCTCATCGCCATCGCCGTCATGACGGCGACCTCGTAGACGCGAATGTCGGGAAGCAGGAACACGATGACGTTGGCCAGTCCGGCGACGAGCACCCAGATCGCGATGCGGTTCCGCGGCAGCGCGCGCATCAGGAAGAGCACCGCCATCAGGAACGCCCAGCTGCAGAAGAAGACGGCGGCGAGCGGGTCGGGCGGATACGCGCCGCGGATCAGGCGATACGGCAGGTAGAAAATCACCGCCGGCACTGCCGAGTGATAGAGGTAGTAGTGGCCGCGGTAGTAGCTCGCGTCCCAGAGGCCGTCGACGCCGGCGGCCATGCGTTGATCGTAGTCGTACGGATTCTTCAGCGTCTCGAATCGTGGATCGACGCTGGCGGCCATGTAGAGATGTCCGGTGCGGAAGCCTTCCGCGAGGCGCGCGTAGTAGTCCGCGCCGAGGCTCTCGCTGTGCGGCTGGAACCATTGGATGGGACGAAATTTCCACGTGCCGCCGCTGGCGAAAAAGCCGTACGCGAGCACGACCAGGGCCACGCATGCGGCCGCCGAGAGGTCTTTTTTCACAGAGGGCGCAGCATACCGCTCTCCGGTACAATCCCCCACCCTGATGGCAAAGCCTTTTTACATCTCGACCGCGATCCATTACGTGAACGATGTCCCGCACATCGGGCACATGTATGAGAACGTCGCCGCGGACGTGATCGCGCGCCACCGGCGGCGCATGGGAGACGACGTCTTCTTCCTCACCGGCACCGACGAGCATGGGCAGAAGGTGGAACGGACGGCGGCGAAGGAAGGAATCCTGCCGATCGAGCTGGCCGATCGCGTGGTGACCGAGCATCACCGGCTGTGGAAGAAGCTCGACATCAGCAATGACGATTTCATCCGCACGACCGAGGGGCGGCATCGCGTCGGCGTGTACGAGCTGATCCGCCGCATCCAGGAGCGGACGCCGGACGACATCTACCTCGGCTCACACTCCGGCTGGTACTGCCAGAGCGAAGAGACGTTCATCCCCGAGAACCAGGTCAAGGACAAGCGCGACGACAGCGGCCATCCGGTGGAGTGGACGACGGAGACGAACTACTTCTTCAAGCTCTCGCGCTACACCGAGCCGCTGCTGCAGCACTACCGCGCCAATCCCGGATTCGTCTATCCGCAGACGCGTTTGAACGAGGTGATGTCGTTCGTGGAACAGGGACTGCGCGACCTCTCGATCTCGCGCACGGCCGTGAAGTGGGGCATCCCCTTCCCCGGCAATCCGGATCACGTGATCTACGTCTGGATGGACGCGCTGACGAACTACATCTCGGCGCTCGGATTCGGATCGCACGACCATCCCCGCTTCGATCACTACTGGCCCGCCGACATTCACCTCGTGGGCAAGGACATCGTCCGCTTCCACGCCGTCTACTGGCCGGCGTTCCTGATGGCGGCCGGCCTGCCGCTGCCGAAGCGCGTGGTCGGTCACGGCTGGTGGCTGCGCGACAACCAGAAGATCTCGAAGTCGCTCGGCAACGTGGTGCGGCCGCATCACATCATCGACCAGTTCGGCGCCGATCCGTTCCGCTACTACGTGATGCGCGACATGGTGTTCGGCCAGGACGCGAACTATTCGGACGAGGCGTTCGTCACGCGCTACAACGGCGACCTCGCCCGCGGCCTCGGCAACGCCTTCTCGCGCACGGTGAAGATGGCGGAGAGCTACTTCGAGGGAAAGACGCCGCCGACGTCGTGCGACACGAGCGACCTGCGCGACGCGGCGGAACAGATCATCCCCGAGTATCTGCGGGCCATGGATGAGCTGGCGTTCCATCGCGCGCTGGAGGCGGCCTGGCGGCTGGTGTCGGCCATCGACCGCTACATCGTGGCGCGCGAGCCGTGGAAGCATTTCAAGGAGCATGGCGCCGACGACGCGTTGTCGCGCGTGATCTGGAACTGCCTCGAGGCGCTGCGCGTCGCGTTCGTGATGGTGGCGCCGGTGATGCCGAAGATCGCGTCGGAAGGCCTGACGCGGATCGGCGCAAACGAGAGCGACATCGGTGCGGAGGCGTTGAGCTGGGGACGGCTGGAGACCGGCGCGCCGCTGCGCGGCGGCGACGCGCTGTTCCCGGTGATCGACGCCGCCGTGTATCTG
>Ga0207687_10002128_pt1 | contig 13509 bp, 9 predicted proteins | sample KBSM54metaG_FD_184399 | JGI IMG/M metagenome (GOLD analysis project Ga0207687, IMG submission 184399) | Miscanthus rhizosphere microbial communities from Kellogg Biological Station, Michigan, USA - KBS M5-4 metaG (SPAdes) (version 2) | ecosystem: Host-associated > Plants > Roots > Rhizosphere >...
TCAAACAGCACGGGGAGGCGCTTTTTGCGCCCAGCCGAAGCCTGGAGGAGCCGCGATGGAAGGGAATGTCGAGCATCACGCACACGCCGAGGGCCTGGTGGGGCAGCTGGCGCGTGCCGGAGTCGAAGCAATCACGCCCCCGCAGCTGATGGTCGCCGAGACCGACCGGGAGGCGCTGGTTTTGGGCTCCCTGTGGGGCGAGCTGCTGAGCGGTGCGTGCAAAATCGAGCACCACTTCTTCGCCGACGATAGCTGCGGGCTGGTCGTCAGTCGCGGTCACGCGAGCGAGCGGGCGGGCGCCCCCCTGGCGGCTCGGCACGCGCAAATTCTGGAACGCGCACTGGTCGAGGGCGGGCAGAAGTCGGTCGCGATCGACTTGCATCTCTCGCAGTCGAGCGTGACGCACATTCTGAAACAGTGCTTCGCGTTCATGGGCCTTTCGTGTTGGCCATCGCGCACGCCCCTCGTGCTGGTGCTCGCCGCGCATGCTGCACAATTCCGTGCGCGTGAACGGTTGCCGCTGGAGCGAGCGACGCCCCTACCGCTGCGCGAAACGATTCGCCTCGCGCGACCTGACTTGGAGCTGTGCGCTTCGCTCTCGCCGGCCGAGTACGCGGTGATGCGTTTGTTGGTCGAGGGTTGCAGTTACCAAGAGATTGCGCTGCTGCGCCGCACGTCGGTGCGCACCGTCGCCAATCAACTGGCTGCCGTGTTTCACCGCCTAGGCATTTCCGGGCGCGCCGAGTTGTTCTGCCTGCTTGCCCGGAGGCGGGTTGCGGTCTGGGGGGAGACCCCGAAGAGTAGTCGACCCTTGCATCGAGCTGTTGCCACCCACCGTGCTCGCCTCGCCCAGGTGGCGAATGTCGTCGAGAGTGGTCGCTGATTCGGGCTCGCGTACTGCGCGTAGTTCTACTACCAGGGTAGGCATGCGCAGGTCGATGCTGGTGAGTTTGGCGCTAGCCATGTGCGGGGTGCTGAGTGGCGAGTCAGCGTTGGCAGACACCACCGTGCCCGCCGCAAAACCGGGCGCGGTGAAGCCGGCGAGTCCCGTGGCAACCGCGCCGGCCAAAGCCGAGGAATCCCCCCCAAAACCAGATGACCACCCTGCGGAGAAACTGCAGGATCGCGCGGAAGAAAATTTTCACGCCGGCCGCGCGCTGTTGAAAGACAAGCGCTACACCGACGCCTGTCCGAAGTTCGAAGAGAGCCAGCGAGAGGATCCGGCGTCGGGCACTTTGCTCGCGCTCGCTTACTGCCAAGAGTTATCGGGGCTACTCGCGAGCTCGTGGGCGAACTACGTGGCAGCCGCTCAGCTCTCGGCGCACGAAGGCCAGAGTGAACGGCAACGCGCCGCGAACGAACGGGCGCAGGCGCTGTCCGAGCGCTTATCGATGTTGACCATCGCCGTGCCACCCGAGCTCTTGCAAATGCCGAGCTTCCGCGTGTTGCGTGACGGCGTCGAACTCGAGCGCTCGTCGCTCAACGTGCCTTTGCCGATGAACGGCGGCACCCATGCCTTCGAAGCCTCCGCGCCCGGCCGAAAGACGTGGCTCGGCACGGTGACGCTCCAATCCGAACGCGACAGAAAAACACTGAATTTGCCGATTTTGGAGTCGGTGGACGTTCGCGACAGCACTTCACCCCACGCGCCCCCGCTGACGGACAGTGAAGAAGCCGCGCACCGTGAGTCCTTGCAGCGGCGCGATCACGCGGCCATGGGCTTGGCGGCGGGGAGCCTCGTCGCGCTGGGCATTGGCACGACGTTTGGGTTCGTGGCCAAGTCCAAAAACAGTGACTCGAACGCCGACGGCCATTGCGATAACAGCGGCTGCGACGCGCGCGGAGCGGAATTGCGGCACGACGCGCAGTCTGCGGCGCGTGTTTCCACTTGGTCGTTCGTTGCGGGCGGTGTGCTGGCCGCGTGTAGCCTCACGCTGTACCTGACCGGCGGCACGGGTACCGCTCCTGTGGCAAAACGCAGCGTTAAACTTGACGCCACGGCGCTGCCGGGCGAATCACGGTTCTCATTGATGGGGACCTTCTAAGCGATGAACAGCTGGAATTGGCGACGTTTCGACACGGCGGGGCGGCTCCTCGCTTTGTGTTTGCTCGCCGCCGGTTGCAGCGAAGTGCTCGGCATCAACGATCCCGAAATGCGGAACGATGCCGGCGCCGGCACCGCCGGTTCACTCGCTGAATCAGGCGCTGGTGGTGATCTCGGCACGGCCGGCCACGGCGGAAGCGCGGGCAAGGCAGGCAGTTCCACCGCGGGCGGCGAAGGCGGCGAAGCGGGCAGCGCCGTAACGATGGGCGGCAGCGGCGGTGACGGTGGCACCAGCGGCGGTGGCACCAGCGGCAGCGGCGGTGGCGGCTCGGGTGGGCTGGGCGAAGCAGGTGAGGCGGGTGCGGGCGCCGTTTGTACGAACGGCGACACTCGTTGCGTCGACAACCAACAACAGACTTGCACCGGAGGCATGTGGGGCGCCGGGAAGCACTGTGATTCGTTCTGTTCGAATGGCAGCTGCGCGACGCCGAATAGCTGCTCTCTCCTGAGCACGCAGAAGTGTCGCGTCGTCGATGATTGCTGCGAAGCCGATCTCGTCGAAGGCGGCACTTTCTATCGCGATTATGACGCTTCCGGCTACGGCGACATGAGCTACCCGGCCACGCTGAACAGCTTCTTGCTGGACAAGTACGAGGTGACGCTGGGTCGGATGCAAGCGTTCGTGAACGCCTACCCGGCGAGCAAACCCAGTGTGGGCGCCGGGAAATCGGCGTACATCGCTGAAGATACGGGTTGGCAAGACAGCTACCCACTGCCCACCCACGATGACCTAGTCACGCAGCTCAAGTGCGACGGCCACACTTGGAGCGACACCTTGCTCAGCGCTGCGATGCCGGCAAATTGCGTCAGTTACTACGTCGCTTACGCCTTTTGCATTTGGGATGGCGGCAGGCTTCCGACCGAAGCCGAATGGAACTACGCGGCAGCCGGTGGTGACGAACAACGCGTCTATCCGTGGTCATCGCCTCCTGGGGACGATCAAACGGTCAACGACACGTACGCGATCTACGCTGAAAAAGGCACCGAGCTGATCGCGCCAGTCGGCACGGCCACCGGTGACGGCCGTTGGGGGCACGCCGATCTGTCCGGAAATTTGGCGGAGTGGGTGCTGGATTACTATGTTGATACCTACCCGTCGAACACGTGCACGAATTGCATGACCGCTGCGGGCCAAACCTTTCGTTCCCAGCGCGGCGGTGGCTTCGATAGCGATGAGTACACGATTCGCCCCGCCATGCGGAACAATCTAAAGCCCGATCAACTTCTGTCCAATACGGGGTTTCGTTGCGTCCACGAGCTCCCTTTAGCTTCCAAGCCGTGAAAGTAGTGCTTCTATGAAACTTGGTTCGACTCACCTGTTCCGCGCGTTCGTGGTGCTTGCGTTGGGCGGCATCGCCGTCAGTCAGATTCATTGCGGCGCTTCCAAACAAGCGATGCTGATCTCGCCCGGTCCGTCGAGCACTTCGACTTGCCCGCCGGTCGCGGCCGCCGGTGCTTCCGGGACCACCGGCTCGGGCGGAGCCGCCGGTTCACACGCCGGCGCTGCGGGCACGGCAACCGTTGCGGCGCTGACCGCGCCGCCCCCGGTCAATTGCGATGCGGGCCTCAACGTTTGCAAGCAGGTCGCGAACGAACCCTTTTGCTACGACCCGCTTTCGATCACCTGCCAAATCGTGATCCCCCCTTCTTACAGCTGTGTTTATCGGCTGAAGAAGGATCCCACGTCGTGCCCGTGTTTGGAAAACGACGTGATGACGTGTACGCAAACCGGCGGCGCGCCGGGTATTCGAGTTTGCCAACACCCGACGGGCACGACCGCGACCGTTTGGAGTGACTGCGGCCCGCTGACTTGAGGCGAGTGCTGCGCTGACGCGAAGTCAGTGCCGCTTCTCGATCAACTTCTCGATCGCATCTGACGGGCCCGCGGCGTTGCTTTCGGCGACGCCTTTGGGCTCGTCGGCGATTTTGGAATCGCTCGTGGGTGGCGGCGGCGGAGGAGGCGCCGAGAGCATTGATGCCGTGGCAACCGTGGCGCTGGATACCGCTCGCAACACACGCGTGGTGGACGGTTCGTTGAGCGGCGGCAGCGGTTTCGGTTTGGCGGCGGTCGCGTTGGCTTCGTGTTCGTGACTTGGCGGCGAAGGCGAGTCGGCATGTGGGGCGGAGTTGGCCGGGCGAGCGGCGCTCGGTTCGGCCGGCGTGGGGGCCTCGGATGCCGGTTTTTCAGCCGGAATAGCGGACTGCGGTGCGGGCGGCGTGGTGGCCGCGCGCAGCGACGAAACGCTGGTGACCAAGGCCGATTGGTGTTCGGCGCTGGGCGCAGGTTCGGGCTTCGACTGCGTTCGCCAAATGACTATGGCAATCGCAGAAACTCCGAGCGCGAGCACGATCCACTTGCCGCGCCCGGCGTTGCTTTCGCCCTGCATGGACACTTCGCTGCGGCGACGCGAGCTCTTGTTGGACTTGGCCTGCGCCGGTTCGACCGCCACGGGCAGCGTGGTGTCGCACGGGGGGAGCGGGCCAGGATGGGCGACCGTGACCGGCGCTGATGGAACAGGCGTCGCGGGCCGCGGGGTGAGCGGCGCGCGCAACAAACCGGTGACGCGATGCAACGAGAGGCGCGAATCGTCGGTGCCGAACGGCGCAAGAGCACCCGCGAGATCGGCTGCATCCGGGTAACGGTCGTTGCGATCCTTCTCCAGGCACTTGCCGATCACTTCGGCCAAGCCATCCGGCAGCCGAGGTTGGCTCTCGCTTTTCAGCGACTCCGGAGGCTGGCTCAAGATGCGAGAAATGAGCTCTACGTACGTGCCACCTTGGAAGGGCGGCTTGCCACTGACGAGTTCGTAGAGCGTGACGCCGAGCGACCAAATATCGGAGCGCGTGTCCACATCCCGGGGATTTTGTAGCTGTTCCGGGGGCATGTACGCGGGCGAGCCCAAGCGCACGTCTTCGGAGCGCGTGAGTGCCCAAGCGTCGGAAGGATCGAGCTCCAGCGTTTTGGCGATGCCGAAATCCAAGACCTTGATCAGCGGCGTGCCGTCCGCGCGGTTGGTGACGAACAGGTTGCTCGGCTTCAGGTCGCGATGAACGATCTTCTTTGTGTGGCCTTCTGCAACAGCCTGCAGGGCTTGCAACAGGTAGTCGACCGCGAGCGTCACCTCGAGCGGCCCCTCTTCGCGGAGCACGGCCCGCAAGTCGCGCCCCTCCAGATACTCCATCACGATGAAGGGTGTGCCGGACGGCAAGTTGTCGATCTCGAGCAGCTTGACGACGTGCTCGCTCGTGACTCGAGTGGCCGCGCGCGCTTCGCGCAAGAAGCGTTGCACCGCAGTCTCGGCGCTCGCGAGTCGTGGCAGCAAGAACTTGATCGCCACCTCGCGATCGAGCGACGTGTCGCGCGCAGCGAACACCACGCCCATGCCACCGAAGCCGAGCGTGCGCTCGATGAGGTACTTGCCCGCGACCGTATCGCCTTCGCGCACGGGAGCCAGGAGGCGTACTTCGCCTTCTTCTTTTTGGCTCGCTGACTCGGTCATAGGATCGCGCTTGGCTAGCCCAAGCCCAATGGGGCCGAAAAGATACCAGCCGGCACGCGCGGGCGAAAGCCGGTGACCGATCTGCGCCGAGAACGTCGGGCTCTTGGTCGCTGCTGGTCCGCGCTTCGCGATCGATCGGGGCGTCGTGCGGCTGTTCGGCACGGCCGTCAAATCACGCCATTTCGCCGCGCGATCGCGCGCCGAGTAGCGGGCTCGCGCGCGGCTCGTTCACGCGCGCTGGAAACACAGCGAGCTCGGATCCACCCGGCGGTTTGCTGCCGAGGAAGCAGCGCACCGTTCCACGCTCGGAAGCGAGGCGTCACGAAACTGCGCGTCATCTGCCACCGAACGCGCACCACGGTGCGGACCAGCGCGGCGATCGCCGGGCGCAGGCTCAACCGCGAACGGCGCTGTGCGTCCGATTCCGCTGCGTGCGGCGGCGCGAAATTGCGAGCAAACCGAGGGCCAAGCTCAAGCTCGGCAACCACGGCTTCGGCGTGCGTTGGCTTTCGAGGTGACAACCGCAGCCGGAGCCGCCGGCGGTGATGGGTCCGCTCCCGGCGACCGCAGTGGCGCCCGCCACACTTCCGCCGGCGTCCCCGCCATTTGCGGCGCCGCCGCCGTCCGGTGTGCCGTCCGTTCCCGCCGCCGCGCCTTGGCCCGCTGCTCCGCCCGAGACCGATCCGCCATTTTCGCCAGTGCCCGCGCTGCCCGCGCTGCCGCCGTTCGCCACTGCGCCGCTGCCCGCATTGCCCGACGCACCACCGCTGCTGTCGCCCGCGTTGGCATTGCCGCCGCCGCTGGAAGCTCCGCCGCTGCCCGCGTTGCCACCGTTGTTCGCGTCGCCGCCCGCGCCACCGCTCCCGCCCGTGCCACCGGTGCCGCCCGTACCGCCGCTGCCACCGGTTCCGTCTGGCGGAGCGAGGTCAGTGACCAAGCTGATGTTGGATACTTCGTGTAGGTCTGTCGCGCCGCCCGTTGCTCCAGTGAAACCGGCGAAGACTTGCGGTGGTAAAGTGATGGGCAAGGTGAGCGCTACGAGGCCGTCGATTTCGACGACGAGAGTCGTCTTCTGAGCGGCATCCGTGTCGACGTGAACGCGCACGGGATGCGTGACCGCTGGCACGCCGCGAAGTGCGGCGATCGTCGTGCTCGTGGCCTGCCAAACCAGATTGTCAGGCCCAGTGGCGCCCGGACCCGTCGTGATACCAACGAAATTGTTCGAGGGATCCGTGCCGTTTTTGTAGGTGTCGAAGGCGATCGCGACGCCCGTCACGCCGGAGAAGCCGAGGCCGCCGCCACCCCCGCCCAGGGCGAAGGGGCTGGCGACGCCGGCATCGAGCAAGGTGAACGTCATGCCGTCGGCGCCTTCACCATCTCCGAGCGTGATGTCGAAGCTGGCGTCGAGCGTGGCAACGGGCATCGCCGTCTTCCAAAATGCAGAGCCGACCTGCCCGCCCATCTCCGCTTGAGTGAGCACGAGCGAGCCCGCATTCAAATGGGCGACGCCGTTCAGTTGCCAGCCGGCGTTTTGAAACGAATCGACCCCGTTCACGCCCGAACCGGTGAATTCGACCTGCCGAACGCCGTTCGCGTCGGTCGCGTTGATCGTCCAGACGTCACTCGCGTTGCTCACCGCGGTGGGGCTGAAGCTCACCCATTCGGGGATGCTCTCCTCGGCGGCCAAGCTCGAGCCTTCAGCGAGGCTCGTCACCGCGCTGAACAATCCGAGGGCGGGGGGTTTGGATTTGGTGATGCCGAGCCCAACGCCGCCAGTGTTTTCCAAATTGAACACCGCGCGTCGGGTTGCGCCCAGTGCAACGCGGCCAAATGCCAATTTTTGAGGGGAAATGACCAGGTTCCCCGGATCCGCGCAAATGCCGGAAAGCGGCACTGCCAGGTTTCCCGCCGAGGTTTTCAGCGTGATCGAATCCGTGTACATCGCCTTGGCTAGCGGCGAGAATTTGAGTGCCAAGCTCAGGCTCTTGTCGGGCGCGATCGTCGTCCCAGCCGTTGGCAACTGCACCGCGCTGAACGGCGAGGCCGGTACGACGAAGCCTTGGAGCACGAGCGCCGTCGCGCCGGTGTTCGAGATCACCAAGTTCGCATCGAGCGTGCCGTTGATCGTGGTACCACCGAAGCTCACGGCTTTCGGATCGACTTGCAGCTCGGCGGTCTTCGCCAAGGCGCGCCCCACCGTCGAGGCGGAGGCGCTCCCTTGATCGGTATCGACGACCAACGTGGCTGCCTTCAACCCGGAGGTCAGCGGTTTGAAGGTGACCTTGACGACGGCCGTTTCGCCCGCCGCCAACGTCGTTTTGTCCGGCGTGCCGACGCTGAACTCGGTGCTGGAGAGGGTGACGGCGTTGATGGTCAGCGCTTGGTTGGCGGTGATGACCACGGTTTGTTGGGGCGCGTTGCCGACGATCACCGAGCCGAAATCAGCCGAATTTACCGCCAGGACGGGGTTCGAGGGTGAACCAAAGCCGAGCACGTGCCCATCGCGTGTGCCAACGTACACGTGGCCGTTCCCGATGCCCGGCGGGTTGTACTTGGTGCTCTGCCCGATCGGCGCACTGAACAACAAATCGAAGTCTTGAGTTGCGTTCGGCACGGCGCGATAGGCGCGGAGTTGCGCGCCGACGCCAGTGCGATCGGCAGCGCGAATGATCCACACGATGCCGCTGCCCCCGGTAGTGCCATCGGAGGTGATGACGGGACGGCTACTCGAGAATCCGAACGCCTCGTTTGTCTTGCCCGCTAGGTCCAAGGTGGGCTTTCCCGTCACGTCGACGCCAGGCTTGTAGGCGTACAAGAAGCCGGAGGTCGCGCCAGCGGCGCCGCCACTCGAAGCCGTGGGCAGGTACACGAAGCCGCCATCGCCCGACCACGCCGCAGGCTTCGACCACACGCCGCCCGCTCCCGGTGTGCGACTCACGTACGCATCGCCTTGGCCGGGGCCGTTGCCAATTCCGCCTAAATCGTCGCGGTTCAGCTCGTAGACATAGCCTTGCTTGCCGACGGCAACGAGCAAGTGCGGGAAGGTCGCCGTGCCGAAGCTATCGGGCAAACCCACTGGGCCGCCGGACGCGAAGTCCGCGTCCCAGCCGTCCAACGCTTGCGCGTCGTAGGGGGAGAAGAAGTCGTTGGCTTTGAGTGAGCCATCGCCTTGCACGTCGACGCGCACGACCGCTTCGCCAAGCGTCAACTGTGTGGAGGCGCTGTTGCCCGCGATCGGGCCCTGCAGGCCGCCGCCATTGCCGGTTGCGAAGAACAGTCGACCCGCGCCATCCGACACCAAGCCCGAGCCCGACATCCAAATGCCTGCACCGGTCGCCCCGGAATTCGGCGTCCACAGTGTCTTCACGACACCCGAAGTGGTGACGCCGACGATCCAACCTTGCCACGGGCCTGCATCACAATGTGAACCAAACCCCGCGTACACGACGCCGTTCAAGAGCAGCAGCGCGGGGCGCTGGAGGTGGTGATACGCATCGAACGCGAGGCTCGGCACGTTCTGCGCCGTGCCCGTGATTTTGACGGGAAAATTGGGCTTTTCGACACCGGTAGCGACATCCACCGCGTGTGCGTAATAGGCGCTCTGGGCCCCGAGGCCCACCTTGGCGAAGAAGTATGCGGTGTTGGTGGCACTGTCGATCACCGGCGTGCCCGTGATGCCGATGCTGGGCACGAGATCTTGGCAGTTGAGGACCGTGGCATCGAACGGCGTGCCTAGGTTTCGATGCCAGAGCTCGGCGCCAGTGCCCGCGTCCAAACCGTAGATGTCGTTGCTTTCCGTAGCGACGAACAGCGTGCCCTGCGAGTACAGAGGCTGCGCGTAAACTTGGCCGGCGACCGCCGTCGAAAAGAGTTGGCCGAACGTGCTGGCTCCGACGACGCCGGGGCTCAGCTTGGGCTGGTTGGCGTACCAACCCGTGCGCAGCTCATCGCCCGATTCGGTGATGCTGGTAAGCGAGAGCGGCTCGTCCACGACGGCGCTCGTTGCTTCTCGATGGCTGCTAGCCGGCTGCGTCGACGAACAGCTCGCCACGGCAGCGCTGGTCAGCGCGAGCAGCCCGAATAGCGACACCTTCACCCCTACGACGCGCAGCGCCGTTGCCCCGTTGCCGACTCGCCTGTTTTCCACCGCTACTGCCAAGCCCGTTCTGGCGCCAAGCGCCGCGTTGACGCGATCCGAGCGCCATTGACGCATGATCCGTGTAACGAAACAGTATCCCGCTGTCGACGGTTTCGGTCTGTAGGTGAGTTTTCACCAAATACCTGAGCGGAACCAGCAACGGCCGCCGGCTCGAAATACTTAACTCAGGCGACTCGACTCAGCGCCGGTACGGTGACGCGGCAGCGGCTTTTACCAGCCGCTGTTTCCCGCTTGACGATTGAAGCCGAAGCCGCCCTTCGACGTGTCGTCGAGCCCCCCGTTGCTCACCACCACCCCCGTCGCCAGCGCGCTCCCTCTCGCGTTGTAGTTGACCTGGATGCCGGAGGAGCCCGAGCCGGAGATGTTGACGGTATCTAGAGTCAAATTGGTGATCGCACCGCCACCCCAGATTTGCACGCCGCAATAGGTCGAATCGGTGATTTGCAAATCCTTCACCAAAAAGCCGCTGATGTCCCCCTGCGCGGCGTAAAATTTTAGCGCGCCCTGCCCGTCGTCGTAGTCGAAACCGCCATCGCGGATGAGGCTATTCCGTTGAATGCTGGTCGTACCGCCGAAGGGGTGCGAGTCGAATTGCTGGGCGATGAGGATGCCCGGAAACTGCACCGTGTCGGAGCACACGTTGTCTTCGATTTTGGTGTCGTTGCCGCCGTACACGCCGAAGCAGTTGGCGAGCCAAGGCGTCTGCACGGTGTTGAATTTGAACGTATTGTTTCCGTTGCTGGGTTTGTCGCCTGCTGACCACGATGCCATCGAGTCATCACCGGTATTTCTGAAGTGACTCTGCTCGACGGTAGAGTTGTTGGTGCCGCCGTAGAAGTTCACGCCGTCGGCGTACAGATCGCGGAACCGGCAATTTTTGATGCTCAGGCCGCTGGCATTCGGGCCCACCCAGTAGCCGGTGTTGCTGTGCTCGACCCAGATATCGTTCAGACTCGTCCCAGTGCCGCTCGGGCCGAGGAACGCGGGGGTGGACTTCGTATCGTCGCGGCCAATGGTGTCACCCGCGACGGCGAAGTCCGAATATTTGCAGTTATTGCCGTAACAGACGAAGCCCGCGTTGATGCCGAAGACCTGCGAGTACCACATGCCGGCGCCCTGAATGGTCACGCTGTCGACGTTCAGCTCTTTCGCGAAGCTATTGAACTTGCCCGCGGGGAGGTACAAGATTTTGCGCTGGTCTCGCGCGCGGTCGATGCAAGTTTGCAGCGCAGCTTGGTCGTCCGAGTCGTCGTTCGGGGTGGCGCCACAATCAGTGACGGAGATCGAGCCGGTGGGCTGTGCGATCGGCCCGGCGACGAACTCGAGATCGATCAAATCGACGACGTAATAGGCCGCCGAATCGTCGCCATCCTTCTGGACCGACACCGTCGCGCCTTGCGGGATATCGCCGATGATGGCGTGTGCTTCATCGTAGTAGTGATGCGGGTTGCCATCCGCGGGGTTGTTCGAGCTCGGCGAGATGGTCGTGCCGTAGGTCCACGACCAGCGTGAAGTGACGTTGAGCTTTTGCCTGAAAACGCCATCGACATACACGCTGAGCGTGTACCACTGGCCCTGGCCGTCCGCGCTGTCCGGCACTGATAAGCGAACCACGATCGAGTTTGCGTGTTGCTTGCTTTTGACGCGCACGTACTGGCCTGCGTTCGACAGCTTGACCGCCTTGCGCTGTGATGATTCCGCTGCCACGTCGTTCGAACCGCTCGTTTTTCGGCTCGGCCCGAGCTCTGCGCCGTTCGTGTCCGAGTCTTCGGCTTCGTATTCGAGGTAGTTGAGTGTTGCTCCGCGATCAGCGGGCGGAAAGGTCGGCCCAGCGCCGGCAGAGCCGGGAGGCGTGCCGCCGCTCACGCCGCCCGAACCAGAGCCTGCCGTTGCGGCTTGACCAGCGCTGCCCGCACCGGTGTTGCCGGTGCCCGCGCCCGAGTTGCCGCTACCGCCCGTCGTTGCTTGCGACCCGCCCTGTGTCGCGCTGCCGAGCCCGAGCGATCCAGTGCCGCCGTTGGCGTGGGCGCCGCTGGTTGCTCCGGAAGCCGTCGATGTGTTCTGGGCAGCGTCGTCCGCAGCGCCGCTCACGCAGGCGCTGAGCGACTGAACCACGAGCAAGGAAGCGAGCAGCGACCAAGGAATCGAATGCGACCCGCGTTGAGTCGAGGCTTGACGAGACTCGGACGGCAAATGCATCTCGACGTACACCTTCGCAAGCGCTCGCCTCGGGCGTGCGCGCTTGTTCATCGTGAAGTGGGTGGCCGAAGCGGCGGCGCTCGACGATAGCGATGGATCGCTCGGCGCGTGTGCTCTGAAGGTAGCTCTCGTATTCCACTCTCGCAAGAAGAAACGCGGTTAAAGTTCAAAGTGAACTCCTCGCGGTGGTGCGCTGAAGTGCCTTAAAAATAGCCAAATCGCGACTGCGGGTGGAATGTTCCAGCGCCCGTGTGGAGCCCATCACTCCGCGGGGTGATGGTGTCGAGTCGAGTGCCGGGTCGTGCTCCTAGATCGTGAGTTCGAGCTCTCGAGTCGAACGCGACGTCAACGCGCGCACACGACCACGCCGCGCAGCAGCACGCGTTCGCCGTCACCGCTCGGAGTGAACGGGTCGATGGTCGCGGGGTAGCGATTGCCTGCGTCGTCCTGGATCAAGAAAAATCGGAGCACGCTGGTGTCGATGCCTTCGAGGTCCGAGCGTAGCGCGCTGCACTCGAAGCGGCTCCCACCGCGGCCCACCGGGTATTCGATGTGCAGGCCGTGCAGTTGGCAGAGCCTTCGTCCGACGCGGTTCAGCAGTCTTGCCACGTTCGCGAACGCTCCCATGTCCGTGAGCCGAACGCACCTCGGAAGCGTCACGCGTTGAGCGTCGATCTGTGACGTCACGCCTCGGTCTCCCGCTCGATGATGGCATCCCGCCTCCGCGGTGCATTGGTTCGACATTGCTGTCACGCGCTGATCCCGCGGAAATGTCCAACAAACGCCGGCCGATCCGCGATCGTGGGCGCGGTCCGATTGTTGCTGAGCGGGGCGGCAAGAAGGGAACACCACCATGAAACTAGGAATACTGCTCGGCAGCGCGCTCGCTTTGGCGGCGTGCGCCTCGCACAACACGCCCCCCGCTGCGTCATCCGACTCGGTCGCTGAAGCTTCGAATACGCCGACGACGGGGCCGGACTTTGCGCCGGCAGCCACGGACGGCGTGTCGTCAGCACCGACGGATGCCCGCCGCGACACGACCACCGCGGGGCAAGCTCCGCCCACGCTCACTCCGCCCCCCGAGCAAACGGCGAGCACTCGAAACTTCACGAATAGCCCGGTGAATAACGGCGCACAGGGTGATGCCTCCGCCAACCCGGCAACCGGGAATGCCGCGGCAATGCCCGTGCAGAGCCCACCTCCGGCTACGGAAGCCGACAACTCGCGCATCAACAAGCGAGACCGTAACGGGAGCACGCTGACGCCCATGGATCAGGGTGGGAGTGAAGCCGATCGCAAACTCACCCAGCAGATCCGACAAGCGGTCGTGAAAGACAGCGCGCTCTCGTTCACGGCGAAGAACGTGAAGATCATCACCATCAACGGCAAGGTCACGTTGCGCGGCCCCGTAAAGAGTGACCCCGAGCGCGCCGCGGTGGAAGCCGACGCGCGCAAGGTCGCTGGTGGCGCCCAAATCGACAACTTCTTGGAAATCGCAAAGTAAGGAAAGCATCATGAAAAAGTCAGTGATTGGCATCGTCGAAACT
>Ga0207687_10002130_pt1 | contig 13492 bp, 14 predicted proteins | sample KBSM54metaG_FD_184399 | JGI IMG/M metagenome (GOLD analysis project Ga0207687, IMG submission 184399) | Miscanthus rhizosphere microbial communities from Kellogg Biological Station, Michigan, USA - KBS M5-4 metaG (SPAdes) (version 2) | ecosystem: Host-associated > Plants > Roots > Rhizosphere >...
AACCCCCGAATAAAGGTTTTGCAGACCTCTGCCTTACCACTTGGCTACCGCGCCCCATCGATACACCGGGGACACTTCCACAGATACCACATCTGATCCCGGACCCGCCTCCGTAGTATCTTGCAGACCATGGAAACGCGGCGAGTGTTCTTGAGCGGCGGAACAGGTTACGTCGGCAACGCCTTGGTCACGAAGCTGATCGAGCGCGGCCATCGCGCCCGGGTGCTCGCTCGTCCAGGAAGCGAGCGTAAAGTTCCCGACGGCGGTGAAGTCGTTCGCGGAAATCCACTCGATCCGAACACCTTTACTTCCGCCGTCTCCACCGCCGATGTTTTCGTCCAGTTGACCGGAGTCGCTCATCCGGCGCCGTGGAAGGAGCGAGCCTTCCGAGCAATCGATTTGGCCAGTCTCCGCGCCTCTGCGGAGGTAGCGAAATCAGCCGGCGTCTTGCACTTCGTCTACGTGAGTGTCGCGCAACCGGCTCCGGTGATGAAGGCGTATGTACGCGTCCGCCAGGAAGGCGAAGCTATTCTGAGGAACTCGGGGCTCATCGCGACCATTCTGCGTCCCTGGTATATTCTGGGCCCAGGCCACCAGTGGCCTGCCGCAATGGCGCCCCTCTACGCGCTCCTGGAAGCGATACCGGCGACTCGCGACGGCGCACGGCGGCTTGGGTTGGTCACGCTGGACCAGATGGCTGGCGCCCTGCTTTGGGCAATCGAAAATCCTCCCGCGCAAACGCGGATACTGGATGTACCCTCCATCCGCGCGGCTGCGAAGTGAGTCCGGATTACTGCTGGCTCAAGGCAGGAGCCGGAGACTGCGGCTGAGCCTCGCTAGGCCGCGAGGACGAGTCTTTGGGTCCACTCTTCGCCAAGCGACGGGAGCGTCCCACACCCTTTGGCGATCCCGGCCCGCGGCCGGCATTTTCCAGCCGAGCTCCCTGCTCTCGCTGGCGGCGCTGCAGGTCCTGCCACTGCTGCGTGGTGAGTACGGCGCGCATCCGCAGGCTCATCTCCGAAACCGATTTGGTCATGTCCGCCCGGGCCTTGGTCAGGCGATCGATGGCTTCCGAACCGCGGCGCTGATCCACGGTATCTTCGTTGAAGACGGCATCGAGATCGCCCTCCGCCTTTTGCACCGCTCCAAGGACCTCCATCATCTTGCCCCGATAATCCCGGATCACCGAGCGGATCTCGGTGCGCTGCGCATCGGTAAGATCCAGCCCGCTGACCAGGGGGCTATCCCACCACGGGAAGAATCCAGCACGCGGGCCCTGTGCACTGAGGGCTGCCGGCAGCGCTAGAATCATGCCTGCAAGTAAATAGGTCCATCGCCGGGTGTTCATTGGCGCTCCTCTTCCCATGCTGTCTCCTGAAACAAAGCGCGAATGGGAGCCGCGGCTTTGGGTTCCACATCCTGCTCCATCGAATATACGTCGGTGAACAGCTTCGCATCGGCTTCGGTATTCACGGCCACGGGTGCCGGTGGCGATTGCCGGGGAACAGCGGGACGTTCCTGAAAGAACATGGCAGCCGCCAGCAGCGAAGCGGCAGTAGCAACGGGCACCCATCGCCATCCAAGCGATACCGAGTCGGGCCGCTCCAGACGTTCCAGAATTTGCTGCCGCTGGAGGGCGAGCCTGCGCGCGCTGACTACCGCGGCCATAGATGATTCGGCGCGAGCCATTCCCAGCGCCTTGCGCATCTCGTCCCAGCGCTCGCCACATTCGGAGCAGTGCGTCAGATGACCATCGCCGTCGCCGAGCCCATATAGCAGCCCGATCAGTTCGTCGTCGCTCAGATGCTGTGGGCGATTCATCTCCGTCCTCCGTACAAATCACGCAGCTCATGACGCAGTTTCACCACTGCGCGATGCATGTGCGCTTTTACCGTGCCGGTATCCAGATCCAGAAGGTTGCCGATTTCCTCCAGGCTCAAATCGTCGTAGTGCCGCAAAGTGAACGTCGCCCGCTGGCGGGGGGAAAGCTTTTCCAACGCCGTTTCGAGACGCGCCCGGATCTGAACCGCAAAATACCGGTCCTCCGCCTCGGGGCGCGGGGACGAGGCCAGCCGCAGAATTAATTGCTCATCCTGCTGGGATGGACGCTTGCGCCAGAATCGCCAGCGCTGCGAGCGCAGCCGGTCCAGGCAAGTGTTAACCGCGATCCGGGTCAGCCAGCGGGCCGGATCGTCCAGAACCTTGCCATCCTCCTTGCGGAGGGCTTCCTTCCACAGGGCATTGTGGGCCTTCAGAAACACATCCTGCGTCGCCGAATCGGCCTCGTCGAAGTCGCGGAGCAGCCGCTGGCACAGCCCGAACACCCGACTCTGCTCGGATGCCATCCACGCGGTGAAATCCGCGCTGAAATCCCGGAGCTGTCCGGTCTCGGTCCGCGCGGCCAGTGCAGGCCCTGCCATAAGGCCCATGATACCGTTCAGACGGAGGTTATTAGGAAAAGGGTTACGACTTTATGCGCAAAGGGCGCAAAGCGCTCCGTTTTGCGCGTTCGATTACTGAGCGCCAAAGACGGCATGTGCCGGGATCAGCGAATTGGAACGATTGGAGGCCGCAGGCCGGACCACTGCTGTATTATCCAGTACCTTGGAGATCGGGAAGCGGCCGTCATTCGTCGATAAACCGGCGGGCAAACCTACATGCGAACCCGCGGGCAAGGATGCTCCACCGAAAACGGAAACCTGCTCCTGGAGGCGCTTCAGGTCGCTGCCAACCTCGACCACCATTTCGTGCTCCACCCAATCGGACAGCGGAATATTGCGGAAAAACAGGCGTTCCTGCATGATCATGCTGCGTTTCTCGGAGCCTAGCGACTTGGTCTCGCGCGCGTAACTACGCTCCTCTACCCGGAAATCCTTGAGAAATTCGTCCAGCGCGGTGCGCCTAACAGCTTCTTCGGTGGCGCGAATTCGCTCTTCCATCATCACCTTCTGCGAGTTGATGGTTGCCTGAGCCTCGGCTAGCGTTTCACGCTCTTTCGAGACAGCAACTTCCATCTTGGCCTGCATGATGTAGAACGATAGGAGGGCGCTGCCTCCCGCCACGAAAACCGGAAGAAACAACCACAATAAGGCATCGAGATGCATAGGCATGACCTGTTGGGTGGTCTATCGGCGAGGGCTAGGCAAAAGGTTAGGGGCTTAGGGTAAATCCCTGAGAAGTAATAGGTTTAGGCGGCCTGGGACCCGTCCAGTTTCTGGCCGCCAGTGAGTTTGCCCACCATTCCGAGATCGAACCGGCCCAGTGCGGAAAGGACCGCTCCCAGCTTGAAACTAAAGCCGGCCAACCCGCCTTCATACTTCCCAACCAAGGCGGCAGCGCCGCTCACGCGATCGGCCTTAGCGAGGGAATCGCCCTCCACCGGATCGGGGGCGGAGTGATAGCTCGCTCGAATGCCAGGATACAGTCGGATCTGTTTGCCCGCGCGGCGGATCTGCATGGCCAGGTCGGCGTCCGCCCAATAGTGACCGAAACGCGGGTCGAAATAGTGCATGCTGCGAATGAAATGCTTACGGATCAGGATCGCGTCCAACTCGGGATAGGCTATGGCGATACTTTCCTGCGCAAGGTCAAGCTGGGTGGATGGAAGGGGTCCGCCGCGGGCCGCCGCCTGAAGTTCCGCGCGGGTCGGGATCGGATGGATGCGCGAGGCAGGATTCCCGGCCGCATCCACCAAGAGTGGCAACACGGCGGCAACGTCGGTCTCGGCCGCGTCCGGATCCGGCTGGAGGCGATCGGCGAGCGCGGTGACGGTTTCGGGCGCGACTTCCACATTCGGGGAAAGAAAAAACAACAGCTCCGCCTTGGAGGTGCGTGTGGCGATGTTCATAGCTCGCGCGGCGCCCAGATGGTGCGGCAAACGGAGCATGTTGATGGCCGGGAAATCGGTGTCGATTTGGGTGCTTTCGTCTCTGCTGCCGCAATCCACCACCAGGATTTCGAGCTTGTCGCGATCGCGCGAATTTTCCAGGGCCTGGACGGCCCGGCGCAAGGCGGTCGCCTGATTGTAGGAGACCAGAATGGCCGAAACCCGCGGAGCTTGCGGCTCTTGCTCGACGCGCTGTGGCTTCTGGGCCGGCTCAATACTTTCGCCGGTCGGATTGACGCGGGGATTCGCAGGACGTGAAAGGGGCAAGGCTCATTTTACCTTGGTTACAATATCTTTCATGCGGTGGATCGCATTTCTGGTTTGCGTGCTGGCCCTCGCCGAAGATCCGGCCAAAGAGTTGGATGTTTCTACTAAGGGATCTTGGGTCGATACCGCGCTGGAGGTGCGGCCCGGGGACGTGCTCGCCATTAGCGCCACGGGCACGGTCCAAGTCACGTCGGGCAAGTCGACCACTTCGGTCACGGCGGCAGGCGCATCGCGCGGCTTCCGCGACCTGCTCAAGTCTTATCCGGTGAATGAAGCCGGCCAGGGCGCATTGATCGGACGCGTCGGATCAAGCGACACCGCGACTCCCTTCCTGGTGGGACCGAGCAAGAACTGGACGTCGCCGCGCGCCGGACGGCTGTTCCTGGGAATCAACAAAAGTGGCAATGACGCGCCCGATGGCAAGTTTCACGTGAAGATCGAATTCACTTCGCGCGGCCCCGAGGTTTCCACCGCACCGAAAGACCCGCTGCCATCTAAAGTGACCGAGGAAATCCTCGACCGGATTCCACGCAGGGTGGTCGATGCGCAGGGAAATGCCGGCGATAACACAAATTTTGTGGTCGTGGGCGACGAGAAGAAGGTGATCGCTGCATTCGAGGCCGCGGGATGGGTAAAGGTGGACCGAGCCAAAGAAGATGCGGTGGTCCATGGGCTTCTTTCCGTGTTGAACAAGCAGGCTTATGTGGAATTACCGATGAGCGAATTAACGCTATTCGGCCGCGTGCAGGATTACGGCCTGGCGCATGCTGAACCGATCGCGGTCGTCATGCAGAGGCATCACTTGCGGCTGTGGAAGGCGCCGTTCAAAGTGGAGGATCAGGAATTGTGGGTAGGCGCGGCCACCCATGACATCGGCTTTGACCGCGACCAGCGCAATAACGGTGTGACCCACAAGATCGATCCGGATGTCGACCTGGAGCGTGAATTCGTGGCCCAGAGCCTGGATGACACGGGCTTGGTGGCTGGCCTGTCCTATACCGCTCCCTCGCAGCCTTCGAAGGAGGCTCGCACGGCCACCGGCGCCACGTTTCATTCCGACGGTCGGATGCTGGTAATCCAGCTAAATTGACAGGTGACAAGATCAGGCAGTGCGCTAGATCTGCACCACGCCCGCGATGGCTGCCGGAAGCAGCGACCATATCTGGAGCGTACGCGAACTCCTGAATGCCGCCTAGCGATCGGGCGATTTGGTTTTGAGCTTGCCAAAGAGCGCCAACGCTCCAAAGCCGACAAACGCCCCTGACAGCAGCATCAGTATCACATCGACTACGTTCAGCGAGGCCAGGTGTGAACCGCCTGAACCACCGTACGATGCCGCGTTAAACATGCCCATGGCGATTACAAAAAAGAGGATGCTAATCACGTATCGATTGCGAAACATGTGGATTCCCTTCGAGGGGATGGATGGTATCACGCCGTAGCCTTCAGTGCAAGCGAGAAGTAATGCGTTATCCGAACTGCCGGAGCCACAAACCGGCGAGTGCTATCTTGAGTGCGCGTAACTTAGCCAAGTAAATTATCGCCGATCTTTTTCGCAACATGTAATCCCCCTGAGACGACGGGTGTTATCACTCTATCGCTCTTGGATGCAAGCCAGCCACACAGAATTAGCGCACTACCAAGATCACCTGTCCCACTGTCGCCTATCAAATGAGCTAGACTAAAGGTCCCCGATGCGAAGGGGACCAAGAAGTCACAGTTTCAGAGTTAACTACGATCGACGTGACGAAGGGGAGCGGCAACGCTCCCCTTCTCGCATTTAAGAGCCGGTTAGAAACATCATGAACGGTCTAATGATGGATTATCCGCTGACGCTCACGCACGTCCTTGAGCGCGCGGCCAAAATCTATCCTTCCAGGGAAATCGCCAGCCGTGTGCCGGACGGCTCGATGCACCGCTATACATACCTGGATTTTTACCGACGCGCCCACCGACTCGCTCATGCGCTCCAGAGCCTGGGATTGCAGGCCGGAGATCGCATCGGAACGCTATGCTGGAACAGCTCGCGCCATCTGGAATTGTATTTTGCTATTCCTTGCGCCGGTTTCGTTCTGCACACGCTCAATCTGCGCCTGGCTCCCGAGCAACTGGCGTACATCATCAACCACGCCGAGGATCGCGTAATCTTCGTCGACGCCTCACTGCTTCCCATTCTCGAACCTATCCGCGACGAGCTGAAATCGGTCCGGTGTATCGTCGTGCTGAATGAGAACGCGTCGGGCGACGCCCTAGATTATGAGACCCTGCTTGCGGCGGCGCCAGAACGCGCTTATCCGTGGCCGAAGCTCAATGAAAACGCGGCGGCCGCGATGTGCTACACGTCCGCGACTACTGGCGATCCCAAAGGTGTCGTCTACAGTCATCGCGCGCTATTCTTGCACAGCTACGGAACCTGCATGGCGGATAGCTTCGCCCTGAGTGAGCGCGACACGATTCTGCAGCTCATCCCGATGTTTCACGCCAATGGCTGGGGGATTCCTTACGCCGGAATCATGACCGGCTCGCGTCTGGTGTTCTGCGGCCGCCACCTCCAACCCGCCGACATCGCCTTGCTCGTCGAAAAAGAACGTGCCACCTTCAGTGCCGGCGTGCCGACACTCTGGATGACGCTCTACAGTCACCTGGAGTCGCACCCGCATGACATATCCAGCATTCGGATGATTGTGGTGGCGGGCGCCGCTCTGCCGCGCCAATTCGTCGAGCTCTACGAGAAGAAATACGGAGTCCACATCATGTTGGCGTGGGGGATGACGGAGCTCACTCCCATCGGAACGGTCACGGCGCTGAAGAGCCACCACGAAACCTTGCCGGAGGAACAACGGTTCGATCTCATGTCGCGCCACGGAATTCCTCTCGCGGGCGTGGACGTTCGAATCGTAGATGCCGAAGGCGCCGAACTGCCCTGGGACGGTATCGCCATGGGAGAACTGCAAGCTCGCGGCCCGTGGATCGCAGGCAGCTACTATAACGACCCGCGCAGCGATCGATCCTTCATGGACGGCTGGCTCCGGACCGGCGACGTCGCCACCATTGATGCGGAAGGATACATCCAGATCATGGACCGCACCAAGGATCTGGTCAAGAGCGGCGGTGAATGGATCTCAAGCGTTGATCTTGAGAACGCCATCATGGCGCATCCGAAAGTGGCTGAAGCCGCCGTCGTGGGTGTGTTTCATCCCAAGTGGCAGGAGCGTCCGCTGGCCTGTGTCGCGCCGTTACCCGAGTTTAGGGATCAGATCACGAAACAGGAGATTCTGGATTTTCTGGCAAAACGCGTCGCCAAATGGTGGCTGCCGGATGACGTCGTGTTCATCGAAGCGGTGCCCAAGACGAGCGTGGGCAAGTTCAACAAGCGTGCATTGCGCGAACAGTTCAAGGATTACAAACTACCCGGTGTGGATCACAGCGGCTAACTACTCGGCCAGGGCCTTGTGCACGAACTGCACCGCCATGGATCCTTCACCCACGGCCGATGCTACACGCTTAATGCTTCCAGCGCGGATATCGCCCACCGCAAAAACTCCCGGCAGACTGGTTTCGAGCAGGTAGGGGGTCCGGCGTAGAGGCCAGCCATTGCTAACGTCGGCACCCGTCTTGATGAATCCGTTCGCGTCGAGTTCGATGCAGTCTTTCAGCCATTCCGTGTTGGGATCGGCGCCCGTCATCACGAATACGTGGCGGATCTCAAGGACGCCGTCGGCGTTCGTTTTCGTGTTGCGCCAGCGAACGCGTTCCAGGTCTTTGGTCCCTTCGAGCTGTTCGATCCTGGTCCAGGTCATGAGAGTGATCCGCGGACTGGCCTCGATCCGGGAAATCAAGTACTGCGACATGGTCTTCGCCAGGCAAGGTCCGCGGACCAGAAGAAAGACGTGTTTGGCGATTCCGGATAGGAACATCGCGGCTTGGCCCGCCGAGTTTCCGCCCCCTACCACGGCGATCTCTTCCTCGCGGCAGAATTCGGCCTCGACGCGGGTTGCGCCGTAATAGATCCCCACTCCTTCGAACTGAGCCAGGTTGGGCAGATCCAGCCGGCGATAGCGCCCTCCGGCGGCCAAGATGATGCTGCGGCCGCGTATCAATTTCCCGTCGTCCAACTCCAACGTGTACGGCGAGCGGGTGCTCTTGAGCGCGGTAGCCGATCGAGCGATGGCGATGCGCGCCCCGAACTTTTCGGCTTGAATGAACGCGCGACTAGCGAGCTCCTGTCCCGAGATCCCCAGCGGGAAACCGAGATAATTCTCGATTCTGGAACTCGCTCCGGCTTGGCCGCCCGGCGCATTTCTCTCGAGAACCTGCACTGTCAGACCCTCCGAGGCTCCGTATACGGCGGCTGCCAGCCCGCTAGGTCCTCCTCCGACGACGATGAGATCGCACACCTCGCCCTGATCGATTTCGTCGTTCAGCCCGAAGCAGGCAGCCGCGGCGGCATTACTCGGATTACGAAGGGCTTGGTCACCGCGACAGATCAGAACCGGGATGTCCGTGACGGAGATTCCGAACTGCTCGAGAATCGCATGGACGGTGGGGTCGGTCTCGATATCCAGGTAGTGGTGAGGATGTCCGTTGCGGGTGAGGAACCCGCGCAGCCGCATGGTATCGCTCGAATGGCTGGACCCGATCAGTACGGCATCGCCCACGGAGTTGGCGATCAAGAATACGCGGCGCGATATGAAGGCGTTCAGGAATATCTCACCCAGTGCGACATCCGTCTGCATGATGTGGCGCAGGTTCGCACGGTTAATTTCGAGCAGCGTGCCGGCTTCACGGGCCTGGATGCGGACCAGAGTACGGCGGCCCGAAAGTACGTTTACTTCGCCGGTGAACTCACCGGGGCCAAGAACGCGAAGCGCCGGCCCTTCGCCTGCGGAAACATTCCGGACTTCAATGCTACCCTTCAGGACGACAAAGATACCGTGCTGCGAATCGCCCTGATTCACAATCACTGCACCCGCCTCCACATCCCCTTGCTGGCCAAACGGGATTAGACGCGCGATTTGCGCGTCGTCCAGCTTGGGAAACATCGAATCGGGCAGCTTGGGAAATATCGAATCGGGAAGTTGGGGGAGCATCGGATCAGGCTGTCCCGGTGAATCGGGCGCACCGCTACAACCAGTTTAGTAGACGCCGCGGATCTTCAGCGCCTCATCGATAATCGCCAGCAGTTGCTCGCGGGTGAGCTCGTGCTTCTCGCTCGGTTCGGGCATGTCCTCGGCCGCCAGCGGCCATCCTGGCTCGAAGCGATTGTGCGACTGGACGCCATAACGCGGACGCGCGTCGAACAGTTTCTGAATTTCGACGCGCGGCAGAACTTTAGCGCCACCGAGCAGCTCGGCAACCAGCGTGATCCGGGCGAAGTGCTCCACGGTGTCCATCCGGAAGAAAGCTCGCATCACGTCCGGTCCGTAGGCCACCGCGCCGTGATTCGCCAGCAGCATAGCATCGTACTTGGGGATGTACGGCAGCATCCCTTCGGCGAACGCCGGCGTCCCCGGCAAACCATATTCCGCTAAAGGCACCGACCCCAGGCAGATGATGACCTCAGGCAGGGCGCCGAGATTCAGAGCTCGCCCCGCCACCGCAAAACCGGTCGCCGTGGGAGGGTGCGCATGCACGACCGCGCTCACATCGGGACGCTCCCGGTAGATGGTCAGGTGCATGCCGATCTCGGTGGTGACTTCCAGGCGACCGGAAACCTTGCCGCCCTCCAAATCCACCACCACCAGATCCTCGGGCGTAAGCATGCCCTTGCTGACTCCGCGGGGGGTGGCCAGCAAATGGCCGCTATCCAGGCGGATCGTAATGTTGCCGTCGTTGGCCGCGATCCAGCCCTTTTCGAACATGAGTCGGCCGACGTGGACCATCTCCTCGCGGTGCTCTTGTTCGGTTCTCGGCATCGAATAAACTCGCGCCATTGATTCTAGCAGCTTGCGGAGTCTGTCAGCTTGCGGCCCCCGGTCCCTTACAATTGAGGGACGGAGTAACCAGCTTGGATAAGCGCCGCATGTGCCCGAACTGCCGGGCATTCATCACTTCCGACGACAGAGTCTGCCCGTATTGCCAGGCGCAAGTAGGCGAGCGCATGATTGACCGGCGGGCGGCCTCGGACGTCCTGGGCGGCCTGATTCCGCACCAACGCTTCGTGACTATGCTGATCCTGCTGATCAACACCGGCTTATACGTGGCTACGATGCTCCGGACGCAGCAGCAGGGCGGCGGCGGCTTCGGCGACCCCAGCATGCAGACGCTGGTGGATTTTGGCGCCAAGTATGCGCCCTTAATTTTTTATCGCGGGGAGTGGTGGCGCCTGATCACCGCGGCCTTTTTGCACGGCGGCTTGCTCCACATCCTGATGAACTCCTGGGTGCTGTTCGACCTGGGCCCGCAGGTGAATCAGGCTTTCGGAACACCGCGCTTTCTTTCCATCTACTTTGTTTCCTCAGTGACGGGATACCTGGCCAGCCTGTACTGGTCTCCCTCAGTTTCCATTGGCGCGTCGGCCGGGCTCTGCGGATTGATTGGCGCGATGATTGCGCTTGGTACGCGCGATCGGTCCGCGGTCGGAGCTGCCATGCGCCGCCAGTACATCCAGTGGATGGTCTATCTCTTGATCTTTGGGTTGCTTCCCGGCTTGAACATCGACAACGCGGCGCACATCGGCGGATTGGCGGGAGGATTTGTGGTCGCCTACCTGGCCGGAACCCCGGGCTTCTCCGGGGCCGTTGAAAACTTTTGGCGCGTGGCCGCGGGGCTCTCTCTGGCGATCACCGGGTGGGCGTTCTTCGAGATGTTCATGCACCTGACCTCGACGACGACTTAAGGTTTAGTTGTCCCCAGCGGTTTCCAGCACCATCTGCCACAACAGCTCCGCGCCGCTCTCGATGTTCTGCAGGGAAATTCTTTCGTCGTTGCCGTGCTCGCGGCTCTCACCGCTCTCCCGCAGGAAGACAGGAACGCCGTAAACCGCCACGCCGTGGGAGCGCAGAAAGCTGCCATCCGTGGCGCCGCGCGACATGAACGGCACCACCGCAGCTTGCCGCGGATAGACCAGCCCGATGGCTCGCTCTAGAGAGCGATATGCGACGCTGCTCCGAGGGCTGGATTCCGTGACGGGCAATTGCGCCCCCGGCGCCAGTGCGATTTCAACGGCCGGATCCGCCACGATCTGCCGGAACCGCGCGAGGACTTCGTCGGAGGTTTCGTTCGGCAACCGCCGGACATCCACTTGGGCTTCCGCAGTGCTGGGGATGATGTTGATTTTGATCCCGGCGTTCAGCATGGTCGGCGCGACCGTGGTGCGCAATGCCGCATCCAGTTCGGGATCGCGCGTGCGAATCTGACCCGCCGCGGCTTGGATGGTAGCCGAGTTTTCCAGACGCGGCAGCAATGGCGCCAACCAGTCATACTCCGGGAATGCCGACAGGTCACGCAAATAGCGGCGCGTCGTGGGGGTAAGTCTGACCGGCTGGTCGGCATCGGCCAGCTTCACCAGTGCGCGCGATAGCCGCAGCACGGCATTATCGGAACGGGGCAGCGAACCATGACCGGCCGGACCTTTTGCGCTCAACACTACGCGCGTAGGAATTTTCTCCGCCGTCTGAATCAGAAACACGCGGGTGCCATTCTTCGATTCCCAGACCGAGCCGCCTTCGTTAAACGCGAACTCGGCATCGATCTTAGGCCCTGCATGCTGGATCAGCCACTGGATTCCGGTCGATCCGGCTTCCTCGTCGGCTTCCGATAGCAGAATCAGGTCGCGGCTCAGCTTGATATTGCGGCGCTTGATTTCGACCATCACGGCCAGCTCTGCGGCGAGGAGCGATTTCGTATCCAGAGCGCCGCGCCCATACAAAAATTCATCGCGGACCTCGCCCTTAAAAGGATCCACGGTCCACTGTTTGCGCTCAGCCGGAACAACGTCGCTGTGGGCCATCAACAGCAAAGGCTTGTTCTTGCCGTTTCCCTTGATCCGGGCGACCATATTGAGGCGCTTGGGATCGTCCCCTAGCAGTTCCGCAGGGATGCCGCTCGAATCGGCGACCTGCTTGAGATAGCTGGCGACCTTCGATTCGTTGCCCGGCGGATTGGAGGTATCGAGGCGAATTAGGTCGGTGAGATACTGACGGGTCCGCATGCCCAGGGATCGGTTGTCGTCCCCCGCCGCGTATGCAACGAACGCAGCGCCCATCGCCGACACAGCGATGAATGCGGAAAACATTCGCATTTGTTCCTGATCTTAGCACGCAAACATGAATCTCACTCAGGTATGCTATTGCGCAAAGGGTATCCTTAGATTATGGCTAGCAGAAGCGTCAACAAAGTCACTCTCATTGGGCATCTCGGACGGGACGCCGAGACCGCATATACCGCCTCGCAGACGGCGGTGACCAAGTTTTCCGTCGCGACGAACCGGCGTTGGAAAGATCAGGCGAGCGGCGAATGGAAAGAAGAAACCAACTGGACCAACGTGGTCCTGTGGCGCGGGGAGAACGTCGCGCCGTATCTCACCAAGGGCAAGCAGATCTACGTCGAGGGCCGCTTGCAGACCCGCAGCTACGACGATAAAGACGGCAAGAAGGTCTGGACCACCGAGGTGGTGGCCGAGGACGTGATCCTGCTCGGTGGCCGCGGCGAGGGCGGCGGGCCGGATGAGATGTCGCAGGAACCGCGCAGCGAGCCTCGTAGCGCACCACGCTCGCGTCAGGCTGCGGCACCGGCCGCTCACTCGGCGCCTCCGTCGCATGAAGGCATCGGCGACGACGACGTGCCGTTCTAATAGTGGGGCAGGATTGTATCCTGCGAGCAGGTTTCTAAACCCACATCCGACGCCGATTAGAAAATCGGCGCGGAGGCTGAAAAAACCTGCCCCACATGCCTGCTTAGCCGCTACTTCCGTCGCGCGATAATGATCAGCCGAGGCGAGCCCAACTGATAAGGCTCACCGGCTACGCCTCCGTGAAGCGAGAGTGTGTCAAACCCCGCCGCGTCGAGCATTCGGCGAAGTTCGGCAGAGGTGAACACGTAATGCACCGTAGGGCGGGTTTCGATCACGCTGCCGCGAACGAAGGTGTAGTCCACATGCAGACAGCTTTCCCAGGGATCGTAGCGGTTCTCGCTAAGGATCATGAGATCGCCCAAACGGTGCCAGCGTTTTTGAACCATTGTCGGCAGGATCGATTCCGCGGTCATGCCGGTTTCGATCACCAGCTTCGCCCCCGGTTTTAGGGCTCCAGCCAGTGCGAACAGGAATGCGGCCGCTCCGGCATGATCCAGATACCCGAAGCTGTTGCCGAAGCAGAACGCGCCGTCGAACGTCGACGG
>Ga0207687_10002140_pt1 | contig 13455 bp, 19 predicted proteins | sample KBSM54metaG_FD_184399 | JGI IMG/M metagenome (GOLD analysis project Ga0207687, IMG submission 184399) | Miscanthus rhizosphere microbial communities from Kellogg Biological Station, Michigan, USA - KBS M5-4 metaG (SPAdes) (version 2) | ecosystem: Host-associated > Plants > Roots > Rhizosphere >...
CCGCGAGCAGGCCCGATTCCTCGAGATCCTGCATGACGTTGCGAATCGAGGCGGGCGACAGGTTGAGGCCGGAAGTGCGCGAGATCGTACGCGAGCCGACCGGGTGGCCGCTCTCCAGATAGGCCTCGACCACCATCCGGAACACGTCCCGCGCGCGATTGCTCATCTCGCCGATGCTGCTCGCCATGATGGTTGATGTAGTCAGCGCGAGGGCCTGATGAAATCCCCGATCGGCAGCAGGCGGGGCGCGGCCTCGAGGCGCTCGACGATCGCCCGGTTCCGCGCCATGTCGCAGCCATAATAGAAATAGAGGGTCTGCGTTCCGCTCCGCATCCGCCAGGTCACCTCCGCCGAGGGCAGATCGGTCGCCATTTGCCGGCAGAGCGGCGGTCCCGAATAGCGCATATCGCCGGCCGTCGGCCGGAGCGGCTCGAGCTGCGCGACGAAGGCGCGATACTGGCGGGGCGTCACGGTAAAGCGACGCTCGCCGGTCACGGCGGTGAAGCGGCGGCCCTCGAACAGGCCGGTGCCGTCCGCGTTCACCGTGACCTTGTAGACCGGGCAGGCGCCGAAGCAGGGGCCGGTCTCGAAGCTGACGCTCGGGACGCCACCATCCTCGGCCACGGTCGTGCAGGCCGGCAGCGCCGCCAGCGCAAGGAGGAGCAGCTTCACGTCACAGGCCGATCCGCCGGCCGACCGCGATCATCGCCGCGCCCAGGATCGCGAGGATGACGCCGCGGGTCGCCCATTCGGTAGCGTCGATCATGAAGCTCGTCGCCGGCCAGCGGACATAGCCCAGGCCCTGGCCGATCCAGAGCAGGCCCATCAGCAGGCAGAGCGCTCCCACGAGCATCACGAGCAGCCTTACGATCGCCATTTCCTTCTCCTCCCCTCCGGGCTAAAGCCCGCCGCTTCACTCAGGAGTTTCTATGCGTCCCTCAGGCCGCGCGCCAGACCAGATGCGCGCCATCAATATGGAGCCCGGCTTCACCCGCCACGCCGAAGGCAGCTGTCTCGTCTCCTTCGGCGACACCAGGGTGCTGTGCACTGCCTCGGTCGAATCGAACCTGCCCGCCTGGCTGCGCGGCAAGGGGCGCGGCTGGGTGACCGGCGAATATGGCATGCTGCCGCGCGCCACCCATACCCGCGGCCGGCGCGAGGCGGCCGGCGGCAAGCAGACCGGCCGGACCCAGGAGATTCAGCGGCTGATCGGCCGCTCCTTGCGCGCCGTCGTCGACCTCGAGGCGCTCGGCGAGCGCCAGATCACGCTCGACTGCGACGTCATCCAGGCCGACGGCGGCACCCGCACCGCGGCGATCTCGGGCGCCTGGGTGGCGCTTCGGCTCGCGGTCGACGGGCTGATCGCGAAGAAGCTGATCGAGGCCGACCCGATCCGGCAGAAGGTCGCCGCGGTGAGCTGCGGCATCCATCAGTCGAATGCGGTGCTCGACCTCGATTATGCCGAGGATAGCGGCGCCGGCTGCGACGGCAATTTCGTGCTCACCGACGACGGTAGGCTGGTCGAGGCCCAGATCAGCGCGGAGGGCGAATGCTTCGACGAGGAAGGGCTGCTCCGGCTGCTGCGTCTCGCCCGGATCGGCTGCGCCGAGATTTTCGCGGCGCAGGACAAGGCGACCGGGCGGTGAGGAAGCTGGACGCCGGCCGGCTCGTCATCGCCAGCCACAATCAAGGCAAGGTGCGCGAGATCCGCGACCTGCTCGGCCCTTACGGGATCGAGCCGGTCTCCGCCGCCGAGCTCGATCTGCCGGAGCCCGACGAGATCGGCACCACCTTCATCGACAATGCCGACTTGAAAGCGCGCGCGGCGGCGGACCTCTCCGGGCTACCGGCCCTCGCCGACGACAGCGGCCTCTGCGTCGAGGCGCTCGGCGACCGCCCCGGCATCTTCTCGGCGCGCTGGGCGCTCGCCGACCCGAAGGTGGCGCCCGCCGCCGGCCCCGGCGAGATCGAAGGCGAGCGCGATTTCGCGCTGGCGATGCGCCGCGTCCACGACGAGCTCGAGGCGCTCGGCCCGGACGCCGGCCGCAACGCCCATTTCGTCTGCGCGCTGGCGGTCTGCTGGCCCGACGGCCACAGCGAGTGGTTCGAAGGCCGCGTCGACGGCACCTTGGTCTGGCCGCCGCGCGGGACCAACGGCTTCGGCTACGATCCGGTCTTCGTTCCCGCCGGGCACGACCGCACCTTCGGCGAGATGGATCCGGCCGACAAACACGCGATCAGCCACCGCGCCGACGCCTTCCGCAAGCTGGTGGCGGCGTTGCTCTAGCCAGATCCTGCCCTGCAGGGGGAGGATTTCAATAAGCGACTTCGCCGGCGATATTGCCCGCCGGCAGATAGCGGCAGACGACATAATCGTCGCGGCGATTGTGGGCCTCGGCGCAGCCGACCTCCCGGGTCGCGCGCCAGACGATCTGGGTATAATGGCCGACATCGCCGAACCGGCCCGTGGTGCTCGAATCGGGGACTGGCAGCGGCCGGTAGAAGCGCCCCTCATCGACCCAATGGCCGATCATTTCGCGATAGCTATAGGCGCCGCGCGTGCCGGTCCACAGATTCTCCCCCTGCGGCGGATCGCCGCGCGGCTGGGGCGAATGTTCGAACCGCCCGGTCCGGGCCAGCTCGTCGGCATAGCGGCCCGCGTCGGCGGCCAGCGCCGCGCTCCAGCGCAGCGGCGGCAGGCCGAGCGCCGCCCGGGCGTCATTGTGGCCGGCGAGCATCGCGCCTTCCAGCAGCCCCGCGCCGCGCGGCGCCGGCGCGTCCGAAATGCGGCGCTCGACCACGCGCTCGGGCGCGTCTTCGGCCGGCTGGGGCGCGGCCGAGCAGGCGGCGAGCAGCAGCAGGGCGGCGAGACGCATCTTCCCTCCTCGGTTCATGGCGGCCATATGCGCCCGGCGATGAACAAGTCCCAAACATCCGATCTGGCCCTCTATGTCCATTGGCCGTTCTGCGTCTCCAAATGCCCCTATTGCGACTTCAACAGCCATGTCCGCGAGTCGGTCGATCAGGCGCGATGGCGCGACGCGCTGCTCGCCGACCTTGCCTATGAGGCGCGGCAGACGCCGGGTCGCCGCCTCGGCTCGATCTTCTTCGGCGGCGGCACGCCGTCGCTGATGCCGCCCGCCACGGTCGCGGCGCTGATCGAGGCGGCGGAAGCGCATTGGGAGTTCGCGCCCGGCATCGAGATCACGCTCGAGGCCAATCCCTCCTCGGTCGAGGCGGAGCGCTTCGCCGATCTTGCCGCCGCCGGCGTCAACCGGGTCTCGCTCGGGCTGCAGTCGCTCGACGACTCGGCCTTGCGCTTCCTCGGCCGCGCCCACGATGTGAAGGAGGGCCTGGCGGCGCTCGCCACGGCGCATTCCGCGTTCGACCGGGTCAGCTTCGATCTGATCTACGCCCTCCCAGGGCAATCCAAGGCAGGGTGGCGCGATGAGCTTCGAAGGGCCTTGTCGCTGGCGACCGGCCATCTCTCGCTCTACCAGCTCACCATCGAGCCCGGCACCCGCTTCGCGGCGCTGGCGGCGAAGGGCGAGCTCGTCCCGGCCGATCCGGACGAGGCCGCCACGCTCTACGAGCTCACCCGGGAGCTGAGCGGGGCGGCGGGTCTGCCGGCCTACGAAATCTCCAACCACGCCCGCCCCGGCGAGGAGAGCCGGCACAATCTCGCCTACTGGCGCTACCAGCCCTATGCGGGCGTCGGCCCGGGCGCGCACGGCCGGCGCGGCGGGATGGCGACCCAGCGGCATCGCAAGCCCGAGAACTGGCTCACGGCCCTCGCCCGCAACGGCCACGGCATCGAGGAGGAGCGGGCCGTGACCCCGACCGAAGCCCGGACCGAGGCGCTGCTGATGGGGCTGCGCCTCGCCGAGGGCGTCGCCGACGATTCCGACGGCGTCGACATGGCGGCGGTCGAGCGGCTGGCCGCTCAGGGCCTGCTGTCGCGCGAGGCGGGGCGGCTGCGGACCACGCCGCGCGGCATGCTGGTGCTGGACGCAATCCTGGCCGAGATCGTCCAGTAGCCGTCATTGCGAGGAGCGAAGCGACGAAGCAATCCAGCGCGGCGCGGAGTCAGACCTGGATTGCTTCGCTTCGCTCGCAATGACGACGGATTAATTGAAGTTGCGCGGCGCCGGTGAGACCGTCGTCGTGCCGGTTGCGTTGACCTCGCGCACCTCGAGCGCGCGCTCGGCGACGCCGTCGCGGCCGAAGCGGAAGGCGCCGTCGACGCCGGTGAAGCCGCCCGGGTCGCGCAGCGCGCGGGCCGGGAAGGCGCGCCCGATCGGCCAGTCGGCCGCGACCCGCACGACCAGCAGCACCGCGTCATAGCCCATGCTCGCGAGCCGGTAGGGCGCGCCGTTGTAGCGGGCGCGGTAGCGGGTCCGGAACTGGTTGTAGAGCCCGTCCGAGGGCGCCGCGAACCAGGTCCCGCGCAGGCCGACGCTGGCGCCGATATTGCTTTCGGTCGCCCAGCGCTCGGTGGCGAGCAGGCGCGGCTGCGGCGAGCCCTGGCGGACGATCGGCACCGCCGGCAGCACCATCCGCGGCACGTCGGCGAGCAGCACCGCGTCGGTCGGCCCCTGCGCGGCGAGCCGTACCGCCGCGGCGCGCGCGCCGTTGGGCCCGGGGTCGAAGGTCTGGATTCCGACCAGCCGCGCGCCGGCGCCCTCGACCGCCTGGTTCATCGCCCGGGCGGCGCGCTCGCCATAGACGTTGGTCGGCACCAAGGCGCCGAACCGGCTGGCGCCCTGCGCATGGGCATAGGCCACCACCCGCTGGATCGACTGGGCGGGCGTGAAGCCCATCAGATAGACGCCGTCGCCGGCGACGCTGACATCGTTGGAGAACGCGACCACCGGCACGCCGGCATGGCGGGCGACCGGCGCCACGGCGCGCACATCTTCGGCGAGCAACGGGCCGAGGATCAGGCCGTTGCCCTCGGCCAGGGCGTCGTTGACCGCGGGCACCGCGCCGGCGGCGGTGTCGTAGGCGGTGATCCGGATGCGCTGGCCGCCGGTGTCGAGCAAGGCGAGGTTGGCGGCATTGAGGATCGACTGGCCGAGCGCGGCGTTGCCGCCGGTCAGCGGCACCAGTACCGCGACCCGGTTGCGGGTCTCGTCGGCGGGCAGCCGGCCCGGCGGCAACGGCCGCGCCTCCTCTTCCTGGACCGGAGGCGCGATCGGCGGCGCCACCGGCCGCTGCCGCGGCACGCAGCCCGCCAGCGCGGCGCCGATCATCGCGAGCAAGGCCGCGGCGCGGACCGCGCGGGCGACCCCTCCACCCCGCTCGGGACATGCTTGCGGGCGGAGGGCTGCAGATGCCATGACGATGCTCCCGATGGACGATGCGCTTCAGCCCGGCCTCTATATCGTCGCCACCCCGATCGGCAATCTCTCCGATCTCGGCCCGCGCGCGGCCGCGATCCTGGCGCGCGCCGACCTGATCGCGGTCGAGGACAGCCGGGTCACCGCGAAGCTGCTCCACCATATCGGCGCCAGGCGACCGATGCTCCCCTATCACGATCACAATGCCGAAAGGGTCCGGCCCGGGCTGATCGAGCGGATGCGAAGCGAGGCGGTGGCGCTGGTTTCGGACGCCGGCACGCCGCTCATCTCCGATCCCGGCTACAAGCTCGTCCGCGACGCGCGCGCCGCCGGCATCCCGGTGACGACCATCCCCGGCCCCAGCGCCGTCATCGCCGCCTTGACCCTCGCCGGCCTGCCCACCGACCGCTTCGCTTTCTTCGGCTTCCTGCCCGCCAAGGCCAAAAGCGCCGCCATCGCGGACACCGCTTCCTTCGGCGGAAGCCTCGTCTTCTACGAGAGCGGGCCCCGCCTCGCCGCCACCCTGAAGGCGCTGCGCGAGGGCCTCGGCGATCGCGACGCGGCCGTCGCGCGCGAGATCAGCAAGAGGTTCGAGGAGACCGTCACCGGCACGCTGGCCGAGCTCGCCGAGCGCTATAAGGAGGCGCCGCCCAAGGGCGAGATCGTCATCGTCGTCGGCCCGCCCGCCGGCCGGGAGGCGAGCGAGGAGGAGATGGCGGCGGCGCTCGAGGAGGCGATGACTCGCCTCTCCCCGTCACGCGCCGCGGCCGAGGTGGCGGCAAGGCTCGGCCTGCCCCGAAAGGCCGTCTACGAGCGGGCGCAGCGACTCAAATGACGCGCCGGAAGGCCGAGCGCGGCGGGCGGCGGGCGGAGCGGCTCGCCGCCTGGTGGCTCAGGCTGAAGGGCTGGCGAATCCTCGCGATCCGCGCCCGCACGCCGGTCGGCGAGGTCGACCTCGTCGCCCGGCGCGGCCGCACCCTCGCCTTCATCGAAGTCAAGGCGCGCGCCAGCGAGGCAGCGGCCGCCTGGGCGCTCGACGATTACCGCCTGCGCCGCGTCGCCGCCGCGGCCGAGGCGCTGACGCCACGCTACCTGAGAGACGGCGACACGGTCCGGATCGATGCGATGTTTCTCATCCCGTGGCGGCCGCCGCGCCATATGACTAACGTCTGGCACGGGTGACAGCATCGCGCGGCTCGCCTAAGCGATTGCCCATGAGCCTCAAAGTCGCCGTTCAGATGGATCCGCTGGGGAGCATCAACGTCGAGGGCGATTCGACCTTCGCCATCATGCTTTCCGGGCAGGCGCGCGGGCACGAGCTCTATCATTATGCGCCCGAGGCGCTGAGCTGGCACGAGGGGCGGCTGTGGACGATGGCGAATCCGGTCACGGTCCAGCGCGTCGCCGGCGACCATTACCGGTTCGGCGCGCCGGAGATCCTCGATCTCGGCCGCGACGTCGACGTCGTGCTGATGCGCCAGGACCCGCCGTTCGATCTCGGCTACATCACCGCCACCCATCTGCTCGAGCGCATCCAGGACGAAACCCTGGTCGTCAACGATCCCGCCGCGGTCCGCAATGCGCCCGAGAAAATCTGGGTGCTCGATTATGCCCGCTTCATGCCGCCGACCGTCGTCACCCGCTCGCTCGGCCTCGCCCGTAAATTCCTCGCCGAGCACAAGGAGATCGTCGTCAAGCCGCTCCACGGCAATGGCGGCAAGGCGGTGTTCAAGGTCGGCGCCTCGGGCGAGAATCTCGCCTCGCTGATCGAATTGTTCAACACTGCCTATCGCGAGCCGCACGTCCTCCAGGCCTTCCTCCCCGGCGTCGCCGAGGGCGACAAGCGGATCGTCTTCGTCGACGGCGAAGTGGCGGGCGCGGTCAACCGCATCCCCGGTGAGGGCGAGATCCGCTCCAACCTCGCCGTCGGCGGCATCGCCGCGAAGACGGAACTGACCGCCCGCGAGGAGGAGATTTGCGCGGCGCTCGGCCCCGAACTCAAGCGGCGGGGGCTGATCTTCGTCGGGATCGACGTGATCGGCGGCGAATGGCTGACCGAAATCAACGTCACCTCGCCGACGGGGATCGTCGCCATCGACAAATTCAACGGCACCGATACGCCCGCTCTGATCTGGGACGCCATCGAGAAAAAGCTTGGCTGAGCGCGGTCGCCGACAATGACCGACTGGGTGGTCCTGCTGATCGACCGCGGCGGCTATGCCGGCGTGTTCGCGCTGATGCTCTTGGAGACGGTCTTCCCGCCGATCCCCTCCGAAGTGGTGCTGCCGATCGCCGGGATGCGCGCCGCCGACGGGCCGCTCGGGCTCCCCGGAGTCATCCTTGCCTCGACCCTGGGGACGATGACCGGCAACACGATCTGGTTCCTCGTCGCCCGCGCCCTCGGCCTCGACCGCTTCCAGGCGTTCGTCGCCCGCTACGGGCGCTGGCTGACGCTCGACTCCTACGACGTGGACAAGGTGCAGCGCCTGTTCGGCCGGTTCGGCCCGTGGGTCGTCTTCTTCGCCCGCATGGTGCCGGCGATCCGCACCTTCATCTCGGTGCCGGCGGGGATCGTCCGAATGAACCTCGCCCGGTTCCTGATCTGGTCGACGATCGGCACTGCCCTGTTCGCGGCCGCGCTCGCCGGCGCCGGCTATTGGGCGGGCCGCGAGTTCCACCGGATCGAGGAGATCGCCGGGCCGGTCTCGTCGGCGATCGTCGTCGCGATCCTCGCCTGGTACGTCTGGCGCCAGCTCACCTGGCACCGGCGCCATTCGAGCAAATAAGGGACTGTCCCCTATTCAGTCGGGCAGGCCATTCGGAAAGCGGTCGCGAACCAGATTGAGCTCGATGCCGTGTTCGAGCCAGGCCTTGGCGCCGGCGAGGACGAAGGCGAAGCCCTCGGTCGCGTCGAGCGCGGTCTTCGCTTTCTCCGCCTCGGTCCCGGCGAAACCGGAATTGGCGACGCTGACGAAAGTGGTGCCGTCGCCCAGCGGCGTGAAGCGCCATTCGATCGTCGAGGGCGCGCCGTAGGCCGACCAGGTCACTTCGATCCGCTCCGGATCCGCCGCCCCGACTTCGACGTCGACGGCGAAGCCGTACATCGCCCATTCCCATTTCACCCTGGCGCCGGGCTCGAGCCGGCCGCTCCCGCTCGTGAACCAGAAATGCGCGGTGATCGCCGGATCGGCGAACGCCTCGAACACTTCCGCCGGCGGCCTGCGGATCTGCATTTCGGCCCTGGCGACGGGATCGGTCATCAGGCCCTCGGATGGGCGTTGCGGTAGACGTCCATCAAATGGGCGGCGTCGACGGCGGTGTAGATCTGGGTCGAGGACAGGCTGGCATGGCCGAGCAGCTCCTGCAGCGACCGCAAGTCGGCGCCGCGGCCGAGCAGGTGGGTGGCGAAGCTGTGCCGGAGCGCGTGCGGCGTCGTCCGCTCGGAGAGGCCCAGCGCGCGCCGCGCCTTGGCCACGGCGCGGCGCACGATCTCGCCGCGCAGCGGACCCCCGCGCGCGCCGCGGAACAGGGGCAGATCCCTCCCCGCCGGCCACGGACAGAGGGCAAGATAGCGCTCGATCGCCTCCTTCACCGGCGCGAGCAAGGGCACGATCCGGGTCTTGCCCCTTTTGCCGGTGACGCTGAGCGCCTCGCCGAGCGGAAGCGCCGCGCCGGTGAGGCCGAGCGCCTCGGCGACTCGCAGCCCCGACCCGTAGAGCAGCATCAGCACGGCGAGGTCGCGGGCCGCGAGCCAGGGCGCGCGCGCCGCCTCGGCGGCTTCCTCGGCCAGCGATACCGCCTCGTCGGGCGAGATCGGCCGCGGCACGCTGCGCGGGATCTTCGGCCCCTTGAGCCGCGGCACCGCCGCCTCGCGGCCCGATTCGGCGGCGGCGAAGGCGAGAAAGCCGCGCACCGCCGAAAGCTCGCGCGCCGCCGAGGAATTGCCGAGCCCCGCGGCTCGCCGGACGGTAAGGAAGGCGCGCAGATCGGCTGGCGTCAGCGCGGCCAGCGCGGCAGCGTCGACGGCGTCGCCGAGATGGCCGCCGAGGAAGCCGATCAGCCGGTGCGCGGTGGCGACATAGGCGCGCACGGTATGCGCCGACCGGCGGCGCTCGCGTGTGAGATGGTCGTGCCAGCGCTGCGCGATCAGGGCGGCGCCGTGATGCTCTAGGGAATCAGCCACCGGCCCATGCAGCGGGTCAGCACCCGGCCGAGGAAGATCAGCAGCTCCGAGCCGTGACGGGTGTCGAAGCTTTGCGGATTGCGCTGGCCGAGCGCGAGCAGGCCGCTCGGCAGCGGCGGCTCGCTGGTCAGCCGGACCAGGGCCTCGGCGCGAATCAGCTCGCAGGCCGGACCGAACAGGGGATGGCCGCGCTCGACTCCGCGCAGCAGCACGCCGTCGAAGTCGCGGACCGATTTCTCGATCAGGCGCGGGTCGACGAACTGCAGGCCGGAAGCGTCGGCGCGCACCCCCATGTCGCCGGCGAACAGGGCGACCGCGACCGCGTCCAGGCCCAGCATCTGCGGCCATTCCTGGGTGACGACGTGGAGCAGATGATCGAGCCCCTCCGCCTCGATCGCGGCAAGCACGGCGGCATGGATCGAGGCGACCGCGCCCGAATGGCCGCGCGCGAAGGCGATGAGGTCCTGATTGGCCTCCTCCGCCGCGGCGACGCGGGCGCGCAAATTGGCGAGCGCATGGTCTTCGAAGCTGATCACCCGTCCCATGACCCGAAGCCTAACCCGGATATGGTTAAGAAGCGATGTGAAATCGGAAATCGCCCGGTCCGGCGGGTTCGCGTGACGTTCGTCACGTCCGGGTCGAGCGCTTTGTAATATGGTCCGATTCGCGCAATAAGCCGATCCGAAATGAACCAAGCACGCCTGGACCGCTTGACCGACAAGCAACGCGAATGCCTTCGCCTGGTCTACGCGCATATGTCGTCCAAGGAGATCGCCCCCTTGCTCGGAGTCGAGCCCGGCACGGTCGACCAATATATCAAGGCGGCGATGCGGATTCTGGGCACCAGCGACCGCCGCGCGGCGGCGCGGATGCTCGCCGAGCACGAGGACAGGATCGTCCAGCCGTTGGTATACCAGCCGCTGGATATTGCGGTTGGCGGCGAACCGGCGATGTTCCGGGCATCGACTGAGGGGCGGCGGGAAGCGCAGTCCGGCGGGGCGATGCGGGAAGAACGGGCCACTTTCGAGCCTTTCCCGACCCGGCCGTCGGACTCGCTTCCCCTCCCCCTCCCGATCAGAGGAGGAAAGCCGACCGACCTAAGCACAGTCAAACGCCTGGGATGGATCTTCTTTCTCATCCTGCTGATCGCCCTCGCCTTCGGTTTCTTCATCACCGGATTTGAGGCGCTCTCCCGGCTCGGTCGAACGCTGGGTTAGCGAACAGGACATTTCGAAACCAACAGCTGCCGCGCCGCCAGACGGCGCGGGAAGGGGAAGCTATATGCCGAGAACACGCCAAGCCGTCGCCCAGAAGGTGGCCAATCGCCTCTACGCCCTCGAAAACGCCATCGACGTCGCGCTGACCCGCGCCGCCGAACTCAATGCCACCATGCCCGAAGCGCGCGGCGAGGCGCGGCTGCCGGCGATGATCGGCCAGGACGCGCTCAACAAGGCGGCGAAGGCCTTTACCTCGCTGGTCCAGGCGCGCCGCCGAGTCGTCGAGACCCACGCCTCGCTCGACGCGGCGCGGCTGCAGATCGGCCTGCGCGAAGTCGATATCGGCGACATGGAGCCGAAGCCGGTGCCGACTCCGGCGGCGATCGTGGTTCCGGCGCCGCTGCGCGCGGTCGCATGAGCGGGCCCGTCTTGACCGGACCATCTTTGCGTGGTCCGGTCGGAAACGGCCATGAACTATGCCTTCACCGCGCTGATGCTCGTTTGCTGCGCCTACGCCTTCATCGGCGGCGGCGCTCCGGAACGGATCGGCGCGGCGATCTTCCTGATCGGATCGGTTCTGACCTATGCCGCACTTGAGCTTTCGCCCCTCCACTTTCGAGGCGTCGAAATCGGCGCGTTCATCGTCGATGTCGCGTCCTTTCTCGCCTTCGTCCTGCTCGCCCTGCGCGCCAACCGGTACTGGCCGTTATGGGTGAGCGCGCTCGTCGGCCTCGGCCTTGTCGGTCATCTCGCCATGCTGCTTCACCCGCGCGTGATTCCGTGGGCCTATGCGGTCGTCCTTTCGATCTGGAGCTATCCGATGCTGCTCCTGCTGGTGGGCGGGACCTTCGCCCACCGGCGGCGGCTGATCAGGAACGGTGCCGATCCCTCCTGGACGCGCTCCTCCGCCCCGCCTGGCCGGCCAGCGCCGCCGCCTGGTCCGACGCTCTGATCGCCGACTTCGGCTCGCTGCCGGCGGCGCTCGCGGCCGGCTCCAGCGAGCGCGCGCGCAGCATCGGCACCGATGCCGCGCGCTTCCTCGCCAACATCCAGGCGGCCTTGCTCCATTGCCTTCGGCTGCCGCTCGCCGATCGGCCGGTCGTCTCCACCTCCGGCCAGCTGCTCGACTATCTCAAGGCGGACATGACCAATTTGATCACCGAGCGGTTCCGGGTCCTGTTCCTGACCTCGCAGAACGAGCTGATGGCCGACGATCTGGTCTGGGAGGGGACGGTCGGCGAGGCGCCCGCTTATCCGCGCGAGATCGTCAAGCGCTCGCTCGAGGTCGGCGCCACCGGCGTCATCCTCGTCCACAACCACCCGTCCGGCAACCATCAGCCGAGCAAGGGCGACGTCGACGCGACCCGGCGAATCGCCGAAGCCTGCTCGATCATGGGCATTTGCCTGCACGATCATATCGTCATCTCGCGGGCCGGCTGGTCGAGCTTCCGGCGCCTCGGCCTGCTCGACCCGCTGCCGGCGGCAAGGCCGGATTGAGCCGTTTCTACGACGAATCGTGCCGGGGCGCGACATGCCCCCGGCTCGGGCGGGACTAGAGAGATGCCACCATTGGCCTGGTGGCCAGGGTCGGCCGGTCCCCGACCGGCCGGCCCGTTGCGCGCTGAGGGGCAGCTAGGCCTGGCTGTCCCTCAGCCTATTTTCTGCCCGGTCTTCTCCCAGTCGGCGAGGAACGCCGCGACCCCCTTGTCGGTGAGCGGGTGATTGAACAGCGCCCGGATCACCGCCGGCGGCGCGGTCATCACGTCGGCCCCCAGCTTGGCCGCGTCGTGGACGTGGATCGGGCTGCGCACCGAGGCGACCAGGATCTGGGTGGCGAAATCGTAATTGTCGTAGATCAGGCGGATGTCGGCGATCAGCTCCATGCCGGGATAGCCGACGTCGTCATGGCGGCCGACGAAGGGGGAGACGAAGGTCGCGCCCGCCTTGGCGGCGAGCAGCGCCTGATTGGCCGAGAAGCAGAGCGTGACGTTGACCATCGTGCCGTCGCCGGTGAGCTTCTTGCAGGTCTTGAGGCCGTCGATCGTCAGCGGCACCTTGACCGCGATATTGTCGGCGATCTTGCGCAGGATCTCGGCCTCGCGCATCATCCCGTCATGGTCCAGCGCGACCACCTCGGCCGAGACCGGGCCGGCGACGATCCCGCAAATCTCCTTCACCACCTCGAGGAAGTCGCGGCCCGATTTGTGGACGAGGCTCGGATTGGTGGTGACTCCGTCCAGCAGCCCGGTCTCGGCCAGGTCGCGGATTTCGGCGGTGTCGGCGGTGTCGACGAAGAACTTCATTTGCGGCATGCCCCTTGAAGGATTCGCGGCCTTTTAGCGCGGCGGGGGAGTGCTTGGCGACCATCGATCCGAAACCCGGGCTGCACTGCGCGATCTGGGCGATCGCGCTTCCCTCGATGCTCACCAACGTCGCCACCGCCTTGTTCGGCCTCGCCGACCTCTGGGTGATCGGCCAGCTCGGGCAGGCGGACGCGCAGGCGGGCGTCGAGATCGGCGCCAAGTTCATGATGGGCCTGCTCGTCATCTTCAACTTCCTCCGCACCGGCACGATCGCGCTGACCGCCCAGGCCGCCGGCCGCGGCGACTCCGAAGCGCAGGCGGCGACGCTGGTGCGCGCGCTCGGCCTGGCGCTGCTGATCGGCGCGATCCTGCTCCTCGTGATGCCGCTCGCCATTCCGGCGGGGCTGGAGCTG
>Ga0207687_10002141_pt1 | contig 13453 bp, 11 predicted proteins | sample KBSM54metaG_FD_184399 | JGI IMG/M metagenome (GOLD analysis project Ga0207687, IMG submission 184399) | Miscanthus rhizosphere microbial communities from Kellogg Biological Station, Michigan, USA - KBS M5-4 metaG (SPAdes) (version 2) | ecosystem: Host-associated > Plants > Roots > Rhizosphere >...
CTGTGGATGCTGACGTGGCTGGAGAATCCGCCTCTGTTCCCGCAGTGGGTCCGGCTGCGGCGCACAGCCATGGGAATTAAAGACCAGGGGAAGAGCTAGGATGGCGTTCCGCACGCCGAAGCCGCTCGACGTCGAAGGGTTAATGAACTACGCCGCGCGGGCTTTATCGGCTCGCGCGTACACCGTCTCCGAGCTTAAGACGCGCCTGAAGAAACGCGCAGCCCGGGCGGAAGACGTCGAAGTGGTGCTGGGGCGGCTCAAGGACGCGGGCGTGGTGAACGATCGACGCTTCGCCGGCAGTTTTGCCGACTGGCGGCGCGAGAGCCAGGGGCTGGGGAAGACTCGGGTGCTGCGGGATCTGATGGCTCGACGGGTCGCGCCTGAGGTAGCGAAACAGGCGGTGGAGGCGGCTTTCGAAGGAGTGGACGAGACCGCGTTGATCGAGGCGTTTCTCAAGCGGAAATATCGCGGGAAGGATCTGGGCGCACTGCTTCAGGAGCAAAAGGAGCTGGCGTCGGCGTTCCGTAAGCTGCGTGGAGCGGGATTCAGCACCGGCAACTCGATTCGCGTTCTGAAACGCTACGCGGCCGAGGCCGAGCGGTTGGAGGACATGGAAGAAGACATCACGGGGTGAACGACTAGAGCACCTTGACCTGGATCGTCTAAATGTATTATTATTCAGTCGGCTGAATAATCATTCACTGTGGAGACGCCCATGGCCGCACCGAGCTTCGCCGAACCACTGGTCCAGCATTTGACCCAGGACTTAGATTTGTCCCAGGACATGCTGGCTCGCGTTCTCGATCTGGCCGCACAGGTCAAGCGCACCCCGCAGCGATTCGCTCAGGCACTGGCCGGACGCTACCTTAGCTTGCTGTTCGAAAAGCCGTCGCTGCGGACGAGAGTGACGTTCGAGCTGGCGATCAAGCAGTTGGGCGGCGATGCGGTGACCTCGGTCGGCCCGGTGGGCGAGCGTGAGCCGACCAAAGATGTCGCGCGGAATCTTGACCGTTGGACCCAAGGAATCGTCGCGCGGGTGTTCTCCCAGGATACGGTTCAAGAGCTCGCCCAATGGGCGCATGTCCCTGTGATTAACGCGCTGAGCGATCTGTACCATCCCTGCCAGGCGCTGGCCGACGTGCAGACGATCAAAGAACGATTCGGCCGCTGGGAAGGGTTGAAGCTCGCGTTTGTCGGCGACGGTAATAATGTCGCGCATTCGCTGATGCTCACGGCGGGCCGCCTGGGGATGCACGTCGCGGTGGCGACGCCCAAGGGGTATGAGCCGAAAGCACAAGTGACCGCGGCAGCCTGCCGGATCGGGCGGATCACTATCACCAACGACCCGTTAGAGGCGGTGGATGGCGCGCATGTGGTTTACACCGACGTGTGGGCCAGCATGGGTCACGAAGGCGAAAAGGATGCGCGGCTGCAAACGTTCCCTCCCTATCGTGTCGACGAGGCGCTGATGTCGAAAGCTCGCACGGATGCCATCTTCATGCACTGCTTGCCCGCCAAACGCGGCGAAGAGACTACCGACGCTGTGATGGAATCCGGGCGTTCGGTGGTATTCGATCAAGCTGAGAATCGATTGCACGCCCAAAAGGGCTTGCTGCTCACACTGCTGAGCTGAGAACAATTTACATCTATGCAAAAACCCAAGAAAGTAGCGCTCGCCTACTCCGGCGGACTGGACACATCGATCATCATTCCATGGCTCAAGGAACACTACGACTGCCAGGTGGTCGCCGTGTGCGGCGATATCGGGCAGGGCGGCGAAGAGTTGTCGGGCCTGGAAGCCAAGGCGCGCAAGACCGGCGCATCCGAGTGTTACGTGGCCGACATGCGCGAGGAATTCGTCTCCGAATACCTGTGGAAGATGGTCCGCGCGGGCGGCGAGTATGAGCACAAGTATCTGCTGGGCACTTCAATCGCCCGGCCGTTGCTCGCCAAGAAGCAAGTGGAAGTGGCGCTGGCCACCGGTTGCGATGCGTTGGCGCACGGCTGCACGGGTAAGGGAAACGATCAGGTTCGTTTTGAACTGACCTACAAGGCGCTTGCGCCCCACCTGCCGGTGATCGCTCCGTGGCGCGAATGGGACATCATCTCGCGCGAAGATGCGATCGCGTATGCCGCCAAGCACAAGGTGCCGATCGCGCAGACTACCAAGAAAATCTACAGCCGGGACCGCAACATCTGGCACATTTCGCACGAGGGCGGGGCACTGGAAGATCCGGCCAACGCAGCTCCGGACGATGTGTGGATGCTGACGAAGAGTCCCAAAAAGGCGCCCGACAAGCCGACCGATGTGACCATCGGATTCGAGGCGGGCACGCCGGTTTCCGTGAACGGAAAGAAGCTGTCGGCGGTCGCGTTGCTGGAGCAGTTGAACAAGATTGCCGGCGACAACGGCGTCGGGCGGATCGACCTGGTGGAGAATCGCTTTGTCGGCATGAAGTCGCGGGGCGCGTATGAGACTCCGGGCGGCACGCTGATAATGGCTGCGTTTCGCGAGTTAGAAGCTCTGACGCTGCCAAAAGACCTGGCGCATTACAAGCAAAAGCTGGCGCTGGATTACGCGGAGATGGTGTACAACGGCCTGTGGTTCACGCCGCTGCGCGAGTCGCTTGACGCGTTCTTCGATGTCGCCTGCCAGAACACAACGGGCGAGGTCACGCTGCGGCTGTACAAAGGCGGCTTCCAGCCGGTTAGCCGGACGTCGCCGTATTCGCTGTATTCGCTGGATATCGCCAGCTTCACCATGGGCGCTGAATACGACCAGAAGGACGCACGCGGATTCATTAACCTGATCGGGCTGCCGATTCAGGTGCGTGCCGCGGTGCTAAAAGCTAATAAGAGCTCCAAGAAGAAATCCGTATGAAGCTATGGGGCGGCCGGTTCGAGGAAGGTCCCTCGGAGGTCTTCGAGCGGTTTTCCGGTTCGCTCCATTTTGACCGGAGGCTGATCGACGCGGATATCCGGGGCTCGCAGGCATTCGCGCGGGCACTGGAAGGCGTGGGTATCCTGACGGCGGCAGAACGCGCGGAGTTCGTATCGGCCTTCGACGCGATCCGTGATGACGCTCGCAAGCCGGAGTTCTTCGCCGCTGCGACCGACGAAGACGTCCACACCGTGGTCATCCGCAAGCTGAAAGAGCGGGTGGGTGGCCTGGCCGACAAGATTCACACCGGGCGGAGCCGCAACGAGCAAGTATCGCTCGACGTGCGGCTGTGGCTGCGTGAGGAGATTGATCGTGCAACGGGCTTCCTGGGTGGGCTCCTGGAGGCGTTGCTCGGATGCGCCCAGCGCTATCCGGACGCCGTGATTCCCGGCTATACGCACATGCGACGGGCTCAAGCGGTCCTGTGGCCGCATTATTTGCTGGCGTACTTCGAAATGTTTGCGCGGGACTTCGAGCGGCTTCAGCAAGCTCGGGCGCGAGTGAACGTGATGCCTTTGGGAAGCGGCGCGTTGGCTGGCAGTGGGTTTCCGTTCGATCGCGAGGCCATGGCGCGCGATCTGGGATTCGCATCGGTCACCAACAACAGCATGGATGTATCGGCTGACCGCGATTTCGCGCTCGATTTTCTGTATGCCGCATCGACCACGATGCTGCACTTGAGCCGGCTGGCCGAGGACTGGATTCTTTATTCAAGTGAGGAATTCGGGTGGCTGGAATTAGGCGACGGCGTCACCAGCGGATCGAGCTTGATGCCGCAGAAGAAGAATCCCGATTCTTTGGAGCTGATCCGCGGCAAGAGCGGTCGCGTATTTGGTTCTCTCAGCGCGCTGTACGTCACGATGAAGGGTTTGCCGACGACATACAACCGCGACATGCAGGAGGACAAAGAGCCGCTGTTCGACGCGGCGGATCAATTGTGCGGGTCGCTCGAAATGGCGCGGGTGGTGGTGGATTCGGCGAAGCTCAATGCCCAACATCCGGCGGCCGCGGCTGAAGCGAGTTGGGTAGTTGCTACCGATCTTGCGGAGGCGCTCGCTCGCAATGGGACGCCTTTTCACCAGGCGCATCAGATTGTCGGGAGGCTGGTGCTGGAGAGCGTTCGTGGCGGGAAGAAGCCCGCGGATTGGAGTGCCGCCGAGCTGGTCAAGTTCGCACCGGAGTTTACGCCGGATATGGCTAAGCTGCTTCAGCCTGCCGAGGGGATGAGGACACGGGAGATTCGCGGTGGAACGGGTCCGCAGGCAGTCGCGGCTGCGTTGAAGGAAGCCGAGGTGCGTCTAACTCGCCTCCTTCAAATGGGCAAGGAATGAACAAGAGCTACCGCCAGGGCCAGATTGTGAAGCTGGTCCGCTCGCGATCCTTGCGCACTCAAGACGAACTGGCGCGGGCGCTACGCGGGGTAGGAGTGCGCGCGACCCAAGTTACGCTATCGCGCGATATTCGTGATCTGGGATTGGTAAAAACGGCCGAAGGCTACGCGCAACCTGCCGAAGCCGCCCCGACCGGTCCGGATCTGGCCACAGTGTTGCGCGAGTTTCTGCTGGACGTGCGGATTGCCGAGAATCAATTGGTCTTGATTACACCACCGGCGCATGCTAGCTCCGTCGCCGAAGCGCTGGATCAAGCGGCGTGGCCGGAGATCGTGGGGACCATAGCGGGGGACAATACGGTTTTAGTGATCGCGCCGACGGGGAAGAAAGCCGGTACTCTGCGCGAAAAGTTGATGCGATTTCTGGAGTAGGCGCTACTGAACGCCGAGGATCTCGCCCCACATCACCTGATAGGCTTCGATGCCTCCATACACGTTCGGCCCGGCGCGCACAAAGACGCGCGTGTTCACCAAGGCCGCCGTAGCGTCCTGCTGGGCGCCGTCGCCCAGATAACGAGTGTCTTTGCGCAGCAGCAGCGTCTGCTCGCCGTCGCGACTACGGATGGTGAGCGACCTGGCATCGCGCCGGATGATGACGCCGGAGATTGTTCTGTCTCCGCGAGGCAAATCGAAGGTCGGGCGCGCGGCGGCTACCGGTTTCACGCGAGTGGGAGGAGGCGGCGGAGGAACCACGTTCAGCATACGGATGTAACAATCCCGCGAACCGGGCTTGTGGTCGGTGATGATCTCCACGGGATCGCCGGCTTCAAGTTTCGCCACGGTGATTCGCTGGCGGGAAAGCTGGAGAATGCTCAAGGCATCGTATCCACAGCCTTCGACGATTCCCCCGGCAGTGCGGGCCAGCAGGACGCCCTTGACGGGTGAACCTTCCCAACTCACCATTTGACCGTGAAACAGACCTTTCGGCATATCGGCCGGAGCGCACAGAGGCGCCGCTGCTACCGCGATCGCGATTATGCGAAAAACACGCACTTGGTTGCGTCCATTATACAATTTGAAGATTGACCTCATTTATCGAACACGCGGGTTGCTGGTTCTTGCACTCCGGAATTCAGGAACGCGACGGCGGTGTGGCGCGTTACTACCGGTCTGATTCCGCAACCAATGTGGCTGTTTCAACCGAAATTACCGGCTATGCGGCCAGCGCGCTGGCGTACTTGCACGCACGTACCGGCAAACAGGAATACCTGGACGCCGCCGTAAGTGCGGCTCGCTACCTCACGCACGAAGTCTGGGATTCCGCGGCTTCGACGTTTCCGTTCGAACCCGGCTCGGATCGCGCCTACTTCTTCGATATCGGAATCATCGTGCGCGGATTGCTGGCCGTGTGGCGCGCCACCGGCGAAGAGGAATTCCGCATCCGCGCGCAGGAGGCGACTCTGTCCATGGCATTCGATTTTCTGGGCGACGGTTCGTTTCACCCGGTGATTTCGCTGCCCGATAAGCAGCCTTTGCCCCCAGAGCCGCAACAAGCTCCACGCTGGTCGCGGAAGCCGGGATGCTATCAGTTGAAATCGGCACTGGCTTGGCGGGAGATCGGTGATCCGCACGCGCGTCAATTGTTCGATGCGGCTGTTGCGTTCGCATTGACGAACCATGAACGATTTCTGGAAGAAGAAACAGATCGCGAGAAGCTCATGGACCGGCTGCATGCTTACTGCTATTTCCTGGAGGCATTGTTGTTCACCGCGGATTCAGGGGAAGCTCTGGCTTCCGGAATCGGACGGGTTGGGCAGCTCTTGCGGACGATCGCACCGTCGTTCGAGCGCTCCGATGTGAATGCGCAACTGCTGCGCGTTCGGTTGGTCGCGCATCATCTTGGATTAGTTCCGCTGGATGAAACGGCGGCGCGAGAAGAGGCGCTACGCACGGCGTCGTTCCAGGCGCTGGATGCGACCGATGTCCGTTTACGCGGCGGCTTCTGGTTTGGCCGCAAGGGAGCGCAGATGCTTCCATTCTCGAATCCCGTGTCCACGGCGTTCTGTTTGCAGGCGCTGGCGCTGTGGGACGACCATCAAGCGGGGCGCTGGAGCTTCGAACTCCCGCAACTCATTTGACCAATTCCCAGGCAGTCAAGGTTCTGTTTGCGTCGGGGTCGGATTCCGTGGTCGCGCAGACGGTGGAACGATTTCGCGCGATTTTCCCGGATCTGCCTTTGGCTGTGGTGTCGGAGTTTCCGGTGACCGATGCGGAGTGGATTCCGTATCACATTCGCCGAACGTGGAATGAGAATCGCGACCTGATTCGCTCGCGGCTGGCGGGGCGACGCATCCGTCTGGCTGCCGTGATTCTAGAGCCGCGTGTTCCGCACTGGCGGCTGCGGGCCTTGGGATTCGCGACGGCGCCGCTGTATTTCCTGGCGTTCAACGAGACAGGCGAGCATTTTATGCTGCGTCCGCGCGACATGTTCAAGCTGTTGGGGCACGTCGTGTGGCGCGCAAAGAACCTGGTGCGCAGCCAGCGACAACCTGAGTCCAGTACATATCGTGCGATGGAATGGTTGCGTAAGCCCGAAAAGTTCCGACTGTCTGTGCTGTATCGGCAGGCGATGGCTCGCGGCGGAAAGCTGGCGCAATCGCGGCCCGTGCGCCCACCCGCGCCCATAGCGGATCGACAGCGTCCGTGGGGCGTTTCCGTGGTGATCCCGTCGCGCAACGGGCGGGAGCTGCTAGAGCGCTGCCTGCCGGGCATTCAAGACGCGGACGAAATCATCGTGGTCGACAATGGTTCGGACGACGGTGTCGCTACCTGGCCGCGAGTCTTGATCGAGCATAGTCCGCAGCCGCTGGCGTTCTCCGTCGCGGTGAACCGCGGCATCCAGCGCGCGCGGTTTTCGCACGTGTGCGTATTGAATAACGACATGGTCGTCGAGCCTGGATTCTTCGGGGCGTTGTTGCGTCCGTTCGAAACCGTTCCGGATCTGTTCTGCTCCACTGCGCAGATCTTTTTTCCGGAAGGGCGACGCAGGGAAGAGACTGGCAAGACGGTGATGAATCCCAGGCCTGGGGTGACCGAGTTCCCGGTGCGCTGCGACATTCCATTGGAGGGTGAAGATCACAGTTACGTTCTGTACGGCAGCGGCGGATGTTCTCTGTATGACGCGGCGAAACTGGAGGCGCTGGGCGGGTTCGACGAGGTTTATCAGCCGGCGTATGTTGAGGATCTCGACCTGGGCGTGCGCGCTTGGATGCTGGGCTGGCCGAGCGTGTACTGCGCCGGGGCGCGCGTGCTGCACGAGCATCGGGCGACGACGTCCCGATATTTTTCGCCCGAGGATCTGGATCGCGCGCTAGAGGTTAATTACGTCCAGTTTCTGGTACGCGCGGTCGGGGATCCCGAGACGTTCTCACGGCTGTGGCAGCACAATGTCCTGCGGCTGAAGGCTCTCGAAAAAGAAGCCGGATTGTCGGCGGCTGCGCATCAGGCAGCGGTTCCCGTTCTCGCGGGAGACATGCGATTTCTCGATCTGTGCAACGGCGAGGTCGCGGTCTTTCCAGGACGGGCGGCTTGCGGCAAGCCAGTGGTTTTGGTCGCGAGTCCCTACGTGCCGTTTCCGCTATCGCATGGAGCCGCAGTGCGCATCTACAACCTCATGCGCCGCGCCGCTGCCGACTTCGATCTGGTGCTGGTGGCGTTCACCGAAGAATCGATTCCCGTGCCCCGCGAGCTTCGCGATATTTGTGCGGAGATCGTGACGGTTCGCCGCGCCGGAAGCCATGCGCTACCGTCTCGTGGGCGGCCGGATACCGTCGAGGAATTTGACACACCGGCGTTTCATGCAGCGCTGCGGCAGAGCATCGCAAAATGGCGGCCGGGGATCGTGCAACTGGAATTTACCCAGATGGCGCTGTATGTTCCGGACTGCGCGCCTGCGCGCACGATCTTGGTGGAGCACGATATCACCTATGATCTGTACGCCCAGATGCTCGCGACCGGTAACGACGATTGGGAGATTCGCCGCCAGCATCAACTGTGGAGCACTTTCGAAACCGGCGCGTGGCATCAGGTGGACCGTGTCGTGACGATGTCGGAGAAAGACCGGGCGCTGATTGCCGGGGCAGCGTGTATTGCCAACGGCGTCGACCTGGAACGGTTCCAGCCGTCGACGCAAGCGCCAGAACCACGGAGGCTGCTGTTCATCGGATCGTTTGCACATCGGCCTAACGTGATGGCCTTGGAGTTTTTCCTGCGCGAGGTGTTTCCGCGTCTTGATAACGTCACGCTCCACGTAATCGCGGGGCAGCGCCACCAGCGTTTCTGGGATCTTCAACATGCGGGCGTCGAGGTCGAGGGATTCGTTTCGGACGTTCGCCCGGCGTATCAACGGGCGACCTTGGTGATCGCGCCGCTGGTGGCTTCTGCTGGCACCAACGTGAAGATCCTGGAAGCCATGGCGATGGGCAAAGCGATCGTATCCACCGAGGCTGGGATTCATGGTCTGGAGTTAGAACGTGGAGCGGACGTCGTGGTAACTGATTCGGCCGAAACCATGGCGTCGGCGATCACGCGGTTGCTGGAGAATCCTGACGAGCGCGCGGCGATTGAAGGGCACGCACGACAAACTGTTGAACGAGTCTACGGCTGGGACGCCATCGCGCGCGAACAAAAGAAGCTGTACGAGAGTCTGTTACAGCTTCCGCGCGAAAACCGCGTAGTCTAACCCGCCAAAGAAAGTCTCGCGAACGGCAGGCGGCAGTTCCGCCAAGGCGGGCATGCTGTCGACAGCAGGCGTCAGGCGCTGGATCTCGATACTCCCGAAGCCCGCTGACTCGAGATAGAAACGTAGCAGCGGCGCGGGCACTGGGCGCGTGTGCGTCGGATCGAGATAAAAGTGAGTCGCGAAGATCGCCAGGCACTCGGGGTTGGGTGTCTCGATCGCAACCAGTGCGTCCAATCGCAGCTTTTGCGAGAGCAATTTCGCCAAGTGAGGCACGGCCGCCGGAGGAAGGTGCTCGACCACCTGAGCACAATAGGCGCCGCCAAGCGAGCCGTCGGCCAGCGACTCCAGATACGCGAACATGTCGGCTTGCTCGACTTCGAGACCCTTGGATCGGCACAGCGCGACCGAGTCCTGACTCTGGTCAACACCTCGTGCCGAAAGCCCGGCAGCCTTGGCGGCTTCGAGGAACTCGCCGCGTCCGCAGCCGAGGTCCAGAATCTGTCCATTTGCTCCAGCGAAGCGGGCCACGTAGCACTTCTGCTGCTCGCGAATGCGGTCTTCGGATCCGCGAAACTGTTCGGAGAACCCGGCCCAATCGATCTCCGGATGTTCGGGTGGAGGACCAATCACCGGTGGAGCTGAGGGCGTTGCGGCCAGCTTCTGACGTAGCAGGCGTAGCTCGGTATGGATCAGGCGGTCATATTCGCCGCGGATCTTTTCCATGTCCTGCCAGAGACGGGTTTGAATGTCGGTGGTGCGCCGGTCTAATTCGTTGGTGAAATCGTCATGCTGCTGGCGAACCGAATCGCGGAAATTCTGCTCGATCAGGCTAGCTCGCAGATGGAATGCCGATTGAAGCTCGGACACGGTCCGCAACAGATGGATTTCGCTCGCGGATCGCCGTTCTTCGATGCCCACACGCCATTCGTCGGCATGCTTCTTGAGATCCTCCGCATTCGCGCGCAGTTGATGATGATCCGCGGTCAGCGCGGCTAAGTCCCTGCGTAAGTCTGCGGCGAGCGCCGCCAGGCCCCGAGTCAGCTCCGTCGAATTCGCTTGTAGCTCGGTTCGCAGATCATCCGAAGTTGCCTGTAGGTCTCTTCGAAGATCCTGGTGGTGGGCTGTCAGAGCCGCCACACTGCGGTTCAGATCGGCCAGCGCCTCGAGCGTCGCGTGGACGCAAGTCATGGTGGCGCGATTGAATTCCACCTGTTCACGTACGTGCCAATCCAACATGCGCGCGGCGAGTCGTTTGAAGCGCTGGATGATGCCGTTCTTGAGCCCTGGAGGACGAGGGTTCACGGTGCCAATGGCGGCGACTTTACCCTCGGCGGAATCGCGAGCGTGGACCAGCGGCATCAGGTCGGCTGCGGTGACGCCCTCGAATCCCATGGAGCCCTGCGGGACCCGCGAGCGGGCCCGCTGTTGGACCTCCTGAATCGCCGCAGTTAGTTCATCATCGGTCACGCTTGCCGCTCCGCGACCATTGTGCCGTGATACGCGTGGAAATGCCACCGCGAGGAGTGAAATCGCCCACCAGCGTCGCGGAAACGGGGCGGGCCCACCGAACGACATCCGCGAGCATGCGATTGACGACGTTCTCTTGAAAGATCCCCAGGTTGCGGAAAGCGAGGGAGTACATCTTGAACGATTTCAGCTCAAGACATAACTTGTCAGGTACGTAGCGCAGAGTCAACGTTCCATGATCCGGCAATCCGGTCTTGGGACAAATCGAAGTGAACTCCGGCATCAGGATTTCGATCTCGTATCCGGTCCGATACTGATTGGGCCAGGTTTCGATTTCAGGCAGATCGGCCTTGACGCCGGCCTCGGCGTGCTTGTCCGTATACTGACGTTTCACCGCGAGCCCTCGGCTTGGGCCTGCGGCAGCGCCGCGGCGAGCGATCCCAGAAATTGTCCAACGTCGGTTACGATGCCGATGGCCTGACCGGTTCCGCGATCGCTGACCTTGGTGGCGACCGCCGGATTGATATCGACGCAGACGATCTTCACCCAGCTCGGCAGCATGTTGCCGGTGGCGATCGAATGCAGCATGGAACCCAGGCACAAAACCACACCGGCGCCTTTAAGTTGCTCGGCGTAGGCGTCCTGAGCCTTGTTCATATCGGTGATGGTGTCGGGCAGGGGACCATCGTCGCGCAGGCTACCCGCTAGCACGAAGGGAATGCCGGCCCTGACCAATTCGTACATCACGCCGCTCTTCAGGCGGCCGGTTTCGACGGCCTTGGCGATGCTGCCCGCGTGGTAGATAGCATTGATCGCGCGCATGTGGTTGCGATGGCCGTGCTCTTCCTGACGGCCGTCGCTCAACCGTACGCCGAGAGATGTGCCCAGCAGCGCGGACTCGATATCGTGCACGCCCAGCGCGTTTCCGGCGAGCAGACCGTTCACCCATCCGGTTTGGATGAGTTTGGCCAGGGGGGCCACTCCGCCCGTATGGACTACTACAGGTCCGGCCACAACGATGATCTTCTTCCCCTCGGCGCGCGTCTGCTGCATCAGGGTGGAGACTTGGCGGACGGCGGTTTCGAGCTGCCGCTCCGACGAGATTTCGTTGCTCATGAAGGCGAAGGCCAGGCGGTCGCGCTCCTTGGACTCGGGAACCACGCGAATGCCGCGCATACCCACAACCACGCGGTCGCCTTTCTTCAAATCGCGCAGGCGGCGGCATGCAGCGCGTCCGTTGGCGATGACGATCATGGCGTCCATGCGCTGGTTCTCGACCTCGACCCACTGGCCGGCGTGCCGCACCAGCGTCTTATGGTTGGTGGTGGAGTAGAAATCCTCCGGCGCACAGCAATCGCGCTCCACGGTGCTGAGATCGGCATTGCCGGTATCGGCGGGACTGCAGCCCAAGCCGAGCAACTGGCTGAGCACCTGCTGCATGTCGGCCTCATCCGGCGTCTCCACGCGCAGGCGCAGGTAGGACTTATCGGCATTGGTGCGGCCGATGCGAAACTCTTCCACTTCAAATTTGCCGTTACATTCGACCACCGTGTCGAAAATCTGCTCCATTAGGTGCGAATCGATCAGGTGGCCTTCGGCCTCGACGACTTCCTGTTGCATGGGGATACATTCAGGATACCGTGGCCCTGAAGTGCAGTGTTAAGGGAGCGCCAAAACGCAAACCGGAAGCTTGAAACCAAGCCTCCCAGGTGAGAGCTATTGTATCGACAGGCTCTTCAGCACGCTGATCTGACCTCCGAAGTTCCCATAATTGACTTGACCGCCGCCCACCAGGCTGGGGACGAGGGCTTGTATAGTTGTCCGAATTGACGCTGCTGCTCCCGTTCCCAGGGTGACTGTAGTTGCGGTCACGGTTAAACTGGCCACTTGCGTGGGAAATAGCATGGCAAGAGCGCCCTGCGGAATTGAGAACGTGCCTACGTTCCCCGCCACCACGCAGGAAACCGTCATAGTCTCACTGGATGACTGGCCCGTCGCGGTGATGACTACGGTATTGAAGCCGGTCCCCGACCAGTCGACGGTGAGCCCGTTGGCACGATTGATCCCGGTGATGCCGTCCCAATTCGTCACAGTAAAACTTTGAGGGAGGGTTGCCGAAGCGGTGAAAGGCCCGATTTGCGTGCCGCCAGTGGCACTTATCGTATAGGTGCCGCCATTCGCGAGCGTGGTGCCGGTTGCCGCCATGAAGTCATAGCTTGTACCGAGCTGAGTGACGAATTTCGGTATTGTGGTGCCCGACTGTAAATTGGGTCCGCTTACCGTGATCGTACCGGCGTCCAGATATGAATCCGGACCCAGGTTCTGATTTGTGATGTCGAGCACAGTGCAAGGCCCGAATGTTGGTGCAGAGAATGGTGCCTGCCATTCGGCCTGTGTATAGCTACCGAACAGCCCGCCGATGGATTCCGACATCCTGGTCCCGGTACTCGGGAGCGTACTGGAAACTTGAGCCACCGTAAACCCGCCGGCTACGATGTTCCCGCTTCCGCCACCGCCGCTACCGCCCGTACCGCCGCCGCCACCACCGGTCGAAATGATGGGCGTGCCGGTCTCGAAGAACACCGGCGCCGAGGTGATCGCCGTACCATTCGCTCGCAGCGCGATGATCGAAATCGTACCCGAAGAAACGTAAAACTCAGCCAATCCGCTCTTATTGGCGGTTTCCGGGAAATAGAGTGGGTCTCGCATCAGGAATGCTATCTGCCCTTGCAAGGGCAGGGCCGGCACAACCGTGTTGGTGCTGGTTGTGCCATCCAACATCCGGAAGTTGACCGACACCGTTTCAGCGGATGGGTTCGGGTTCACCAGCGCAATCGCCATGACCAAGCCGGATGTGTTATCAAACGGCACCAGAATCCGGCTTGACGCCGAGACCGCGGGAGCGGTTGAATCTTGCGCACGGCCTCCCGACTGCTGGGTGAAGATCGCATAGCCCGTGACCCGTGGATCGGCT
>Ga0207687_10002144_pt1 | contig 13448 bp, 11 predicted proteins | sample KBSM54metaG_FD_184399 | JGI IMG/M metagenome (GOLD analysis project Ga0207687, IMG submission 184399) | Miscanthus rhizosphere microbial communities from Kellogg Biological Station, Michigan, USA - KBS M5-4 metaG (SPAdes) (version 2) | ecosystem: Host-associated > Plants > Roots > Rhizosphere >...
AATTGCCGCGCTCGGCGTGTGGCACCACGTCGAAAGCGATGCGGCCGTCCTGCAGACGGAAGTGTGCGCCGCGCGACGTCGTCTCGAGGATTTGCGCGCGTGCGCCCGGCTCGACGGTGACCTCGGTGCCATCGGAAAACTCGACGGCGGCCGCGCCATGCGAGGCTTCGATCTGAGTGCCAACCGCGTTTTTTTCGTCGCTCACGCGATAAGACAAGCTCTCTTGCGTGTGCAGCGCGGCGCCGAGCCGGAAGATCAGTACGGCTGCCAACGCGGCCCCCGACAGAGCCACACCAAAAGCCGCGACACGCGGCCAGTGCCGGAACCCGCTCCGCCGTTCGCGTGCGGTGCTTTCGCGCCGAAAAGCAGCCAGGAACCGCTGCTCTGCGCGGCGCTCGGCGACCGCATCAGCCGGTGGGACGAGGCGAGCCAACTCGAGCAGCGCCTCGGCTTCTTCGCCCTCCGTCGACCAAAGCGCGTCGGCCTCGCGATCGCGAGCTCTTTGGCTCATGGCAACCTCGCCTTCGACTTGAGCGCGCGCTCCACGTATTCGGCGAGTGCGGGGACTTTTTGCGCCTTCTCGGTCACACGCTGCAGGCTCGATTTGCCGAGCCGCCAAGCGGTGGCCTTCGAAATATCGAGCGCGGCTGCGGCCTCTTCGATTTGCATGCCTTCGACATGCCGCGCCACGAACACCAGCCGTTCACGCGCTGAGAGTGTATCTAGAATTTGGTAGAGGGCCCGGAGCGCGCGGCGATCATCCGGCTCACCGCTCAGGCTCACCGGTGCGTCGGGCACTTCACCCGTACGCGTCAGTGATACCCAACGCCTGACCTTGCGCCGCCGAATTTCCATCGCTGCGGTGCGGAAGGCGATGCCGACCAAGTAGGAGCGCAACACGCTCGCGTCTGCCAGTTTGGAAGCACTCTTGGCAAACCCCATGAAGACATCTTGCAGCAGATCTTCGATCTCTTGATCGGGACCCAGGCTGCGCTGCAACATGCGCCGCACCGCCGGCGAGTGGCGATGCCAAATGACGCTGGCCGCCCGTTGATTGCCCTGAATCAGCGCCGCAACGAGCGCCGCGTCGCTCAATGTGTCGAGCGGCAGTGCGGTGACGTTCGTCCGCTCCGCCGAGTTCCTGACGCCCGGGGCGGGTACGGAGTCCCAGGCACTGGGAAACGAAGGGGGATTCATGCAGAGGGCATCCTCGGGACGTCCATTAGTTGCGCGCGGGCGCAATCGATAGGCACGCATCCGGCTGGTCCAGCAGCGACCCCGAACCGGCGATCGTCAGCGAGCCTCACGCTAGGGAGCGATCTTCTCGACGACCAAGCCGCCGATGTCGATCACTTGGTCCGCAAACCCCAAGCGAAACACCATGTGCGCGTCGCCGGCGGCATAGCCGTTCACGAGGTAGAAAAACTCACTCTTTTGCGTCCACTCTCCACTGCCAGAAGCCGAAAAAACCACCGATTTTTCCCACGGATCCGCGGCCCGTTCGAAAATGAACTCGGTGTTGCAACCGCCGTTCGCGCCGAGCGTTTCACAGCGCATCCAAAATTTGACGTTCAACAAGTCCCCATTCGAGACGGGGAGATTGAGCGGCACGACGAGCTGCGCGTCCCAAGGCGTCGCCGGCGGCATGGCCATGGTTGCACGCCAAGCTTGCACGAAAGGCTCACCGGAAACCGCGAACGGGGACGCGTTGGCCGGGCCGACGATGTAGCTCGCGGCGAAATCGCCTAGCCCAACCAGCACCTCGGGCATGACGGGCCCTGGGCCCCCATCACCTGCATCGCCGCCCGCTGGGACAGCGCCGGACACCCCAGCTAGCCCGGCGGCGCCTGCAAAATCGCCGCCTGCGCCTGCCGCTCCGCTCGCGCCCGCAGATCCGGAACTGCTCCCAGAAATGCCTCCACCGGCGCCCAAGGACGAATCGGCACCGGCTGTGGTTGCGCCCCCCGAATCCGGGTCGCCAGCCATTTGCAGGCGCGTGCTCCCGCAGGCCGGAAGGGCGAATGGCGCGAGCGCGGACGCGAGTTCGCCAGCCAAAACAAGCACAATGCTCGCCGTTCTTCGTGCTCCAACGCTCAGCACCGGACGGGCAAGCTAGCAGACCTCGTCCGAGGCGCTAGCCAGCATGCCCGTGCTTCGGACCCGGCGAAGAACCCTTCACTGCGACTGGAATCAGTTCCCGAAATGGGCCCGATCCACGGTGCACGGCGGGCGCGGAATCAAGGCGGTGTGGTGGTCCACTGGCCACCGGCAGTCCCGCAAGCCTTGGGGATGCGCTGCTCGACGTCGATCAGGTTGTAGTAGCAGATGGTGCCGGTCGGCTGCACGCAGCAGCCATAAGGGCCATCGGGACAATGCTCGGCGACGACTCCACCGGAGTTCGTGCACACGCTCATCACCATGCTGGGCAGCGTGGTCGCCGGATACCAATTGCAGATCGAGTTGCCGATCAAGCACGCCGTTCCGGAGCCAGGAGAGCCGGCGCCACCGCCGCTGCCGCCGCTGTGAGAGCCACCGGCACCGCCGCCCGCGCTCGAGCCACCCGTACCGCCCGTGCCACCGCTGCCCCCTTCCGAGTCTGCTTGATCACAACCGGGACAGTGATCGTCGATACATACCCCGAGCGCGTCCACCGCATCTTGGCAAGCGGGCGTGAGCGGCGTGGTCATGCCCGGCGCCGAGCAATGGTTGTCACAGATGGTTTGGTATTCGGAGGCGCAATTGTTCTCCACGCACATCGTGCAAGCGGCATCTGGGCGCGTGTTGGGCGGGGCGCACGTGAAGCCGCCACTGCCGCCTGCGCCGCCACCACCACCTCCACCACCGTGACAGGCGAGTAGCGACGCACTACCAACCAACAAGAGCACCAAGGGCACAAGCTTTCTCATCGTTCGTTCCTCTTGTGTGAAGAGCCGCAGCGACTCGCGCACCACGCGCCGCGCGCCACGCACAGCTAAAGAGCGCTAGCTAGCCACGAGAGCACAGTAAACCCCGAGGGTTTTCCGGCAGCAAGCACCGTCCGCGTAGTAGCTTCACCTACGGTCACAGCCGTTCGACCCTTCCCAGGTGAGGCTGCGTCCGCTGCGACTGCACACGTTTTCGGGCGCTGTTCTCGCGGTCTTGGAAAGCCTGCCCGCGGTTTAGCGCGTTGGCCTCGCGTGCTCACTTGAGCAGCGCGTAATTGTCGTGAAAAAACTGCACGACCGGTGCCGGATCGCCCGACGTTGCGAACACTGCCATGGCCTTGTTCAGACCGTCTTCGAAGTCGGCCGTGACGAGTGTCGATAGTGCGCCGAGCTTCTCGATGTTCGGGTCGTCGAATTGCGCGAGCGTTTCTCGACCGTACGTATCGCTCGGTTCCAACTGATCTGGCGTGAGAGCCAGCGCCGGGATCCCGCCTTTGATGTGGTTGAACGGGATCTGATTTTCCGGCTGCATGATGAACTCGAGCCAAGCTTCGGTGATTTCTGGCCGCTTCGAACCACGGATCAGCGGAAAGGCGTCCGAGTTGTAGATGTAAACCCCTTCGGTACCTGGGCTCGGAAACACACCGAAGGTCTCGCGGTACTTCAGATCTTTGCTTTCGAGCTCACCGCGCGCCCAGTCGCCCATGAAAATCATGGCCGCGTTGCCGTTGCCGACTCGAGCGACCGCGCGACTCCAATCGTCACCGATCTGCACATCGACATAGGGCAGGATTTTGACGGCTTCGGCCAAGGCGGCGAGAAAAAACGGGTCTTGCTCGGGTGCAGCGCTATCGCCGTGCAAGAAGTTCCTGGTCGCGGCCACGTTGCCGTTCGCCACCGCCGGCATCAAGCTGTCGAAAACCAGCGCAGAAACCGTCCAACCGTCGACAGCGCCCGCTATCGGAGGCACGCCGTGTTGCTTGAACACGTCGCACACCTGATAGAACTCTGCCAGATTGTGGGGCGGGACGACGCCGTATTGAGCAAATAGGTCGACGTTGTAGAGCACCGTGTTGATGCGATGCACGTCGACCGGCAGCGCATAGAGCGAATCGTTCACCTCGAGCCCGCCGATCACGGTGGGCGAGATCTGCTCACGCCAGCCGTGAGCCATCGCGCGCACGTCGAGTGAGATGAACGGACTGTCGGTAGTATCCGCGCCGTTGTAGTGGACGAAGCGATCGACCCCACCGACGCCGAGCAAACAGGGGAACGTATCGGGCGGGTCGTTTTTGATGTCCTGCCAGAGCGAGGCGCGCTGCTCATCCGGCGAGCGCGTACTCGGCAATACTTCCACCCCCGGATAGCGGCGCGTGAAGCCGCCCCTCAGGTTGTCGAAGGCTTGGCTTTCGCTCTGCGAACTCCACCAGGTGCGGATGTCGAACTTGCCGCTCACGTCCCCCGTCACGCTCTCGTCGAGCGAACCGATGACGCGAGAGCCACAGCCCGACGCGAGCAGTAGAACTGCCAGCCGCCAGCACTGAATCACCTTCACCCGTTTACGCATGCTCGATGCTGAATAGGACTCGGAGCCGTCGACCCAACCGTCATCATGATAGCGATGGCTACCCAAGCAAGGAAATGCGCGCGTTCGTGCGCGGCGGGAACGCTGTTTTCGCTCAGTAACATGAGCAAAACAGCCAAGTTCCCCGCGGCCTCAGGGCAGCGAGCCGGACACAAAATGAAGCCGGCTGGTGAAGGTGGTCAGCGCTCAGGTCTCTAACCCCTCGAGTACAGAGCAGGCTTCCCGTGGGTGGGTGACTTCACCGCGCGAGGCCGCAGGGGTTTTCGGACCGAGCGCGAAGGTGCGCCCGGTTCTGCTCAGAATTTACGGAGAAACGTCTTGTTCAAGCAGATTTCATCGTTCCAGCGTTCGGTATTTTGCGGCTCGCTCTTGGCACTGGGTGCGTGCTCGGCCAGCGGCACGGGTGAGGCGCCGCAAGGTGCGGCTTCTGACGAGGGCGGAGTGAGCCGTTCACAAGCGGCGCTCGTTTCGACCTGCACTGCATCGACACCGATCAACAACTTGAAAGAGTTGATGATCGTCGATCCGTCAGTGGTGAACAGTGCCGAAGCCAACAACGCCACCGGCCCCACTGGCGGCGAACTCAGTTTCAATCGCACGATGACCACGCTCGCGGCCGGGCAAAATGTCTCCGACTTCGCCGAGCGTTTCTTCAGCAACTGGAAGACCACCCAGAGCGTCGGTCGTGGCACGGTCGAAGCGCGCTCCGGCATTTCCTCGCTGCTGGATCCCAGCGCCGGGCTTTGGAAGCGCCTGCCGAACGGCAAACTCGACATGGCGAACGCGCCGTTTCGGCTGCTCGCGGTGGTCAATCGCATGGACTTGTTCGGCACTGCCGACAGCAAGCCAAACGGCGAGGGCCGCTTGGTCTACGGCCTGTTCTCGCCGGGCAGCGCGGACGGCGATCCGGCCAAAGGCAACGGCCAGCCGCTCACGGTGATCTTCGAGTTCAACTTGCCGACCACGCACTCGCTCCGTGAATGGGCTCAGCTCTGGCACAATTTCAATAGCCAACCGTTCGGCTTCACGACCACGGGTCAAGGCGGAGCCAGTTTCAACAAGTTGCTCTTCCAGGGTGTGGTCAATGAGTTCGTAGCACCGCAAAATCTGTCGCAGGTGCGCACCAACGAGATCTTCTTCGGCAATCCGTGGCAGCTGCGTGAGTTCAACCTGATCAACGGTTCACTCTCCCCGGTGACCACGAAGCAATCGCCCGAACCCACGCTGAATGACACGCCCGAGCTCATCAACTGGGTCAAGGCCAACAAGAACGACATCCTGAGCAACACGCACGTGATTCCCTCCACGCTGCTCGGCGGTCGCTCGAACGAGGATTTCCCCAGTTTTTGCCAGGGTCCAGGCTGCACGGGTCCGGAAAATTTCGGGCACACACGCTGGCTCATCGATACCGCAGCCGCCAACGGCATCGACGAGTCGGTGCGCGTCGCGCTCGCCAACCAGACCTGCAACGGCTGCCACAACAGTGACACTGGGCCGAACCAGAGCCTGCAGTTCTTTTACCAAATCGCGCCCACGCTGGGCGTGATCGGCACCGACGGCACGAACCGTCTGTCCGACTTCATCAAGAACCAAGAGCTGCCGAATCGCGCCAAGGTGCTGAGCGGCTTGCTCTCCTGCAACTGCATCGCCAGCTACAAGGTGAGCTCTCGCTGGGACACCGGGACTGGTTCGAGCGTCAAGATCACCAACATCAGCGGCACGCGCGTTTCCAGCTGGGACGTGAAGTGGACCTACTCCAGCACCGAAAATGTGACCTCCAACTGGGATTCGCAGCGAGTCGCTGGCGTAACCGCGCCGAGCTTCGAGTTCAAGAATCTGTCGTGGAACGGGATCCTCGCGGCCGGCGCGAGCACCTCGTTCGGCTTCAACACCGCGGTCAGTGGTTTGAGCCCCGTGCCGACGCAACTGAACGTGAGTTGCCAGTAATTCGAGAGGTTCGACGAATGTGCGGGTCGGCGCTTCCCTCAGGGTGGCTGCCGACCCGCTTTTTTGCTTTTACTGGAGCGGTTTGATGGCAAGTCGTGCGTTGGTCGCGGTGGTTGCTCTCGTCCTCGGTTGCAGCGACGGAGGCACGCTCATTTTGCGCGATGTCGGAGCCAGCGACGCGCCGGTTGGCGACGATGCCGCGATGAGCGCGAGCGGTGGGACGAGCGGCGAAGCCGGCGCCTCCGCCAACTCCGGCGAAGCGGGCGAGACGAGCGCAGACGCCAGCGATGGCGGCCAGTGCCGAACCGTGACCACCGCTCTGCCAAGCCCGCACTCCGTGCAGTTCTTGTTCCTGAACACCTCGGGTCGCGATTTGTTCTTGAGCTTGAAATGCGAGCTGAACTTCATGGTGCGCTCGTGCGCCGACGGCTACGCCGCCGCACTCGTCACGCAGTACCCCCCGGGCTCCGCCCCGTGTTCTGCAGACACCCCGTGTAGCGCGGTCGCTTGCGCGGAGAGCGCACCCAAACTCGCGCCGAGCGGTTCGATTCAGGCCGAGTGGAGCGGGCGCGTGTTCTCACTCACTGCGCAAAATGAATGCTTCTGTTTCGATCCGCAAGCAGACGCAAAACCGGGCATTTATCGCGTAGAAATCCCGGTTTTTGGGGCGAGTGAAGCGGTAGAAAAATCGCCCCCGCTGTTCGTCGCGTCAGCAGAATTCGAGCTGCCACGGCCGGACGACGCACCCGTCGAAGTGCATTTGATCGGCCCCTGACGCTGGCTGTCGGGATTCCATTCTACGCATCGTGGTCGACACGCAGTTTGTGGTGTGCTCTTGGGATGGGATCAATCTTGAGCGAACCCCATTAGGGTCTGCACGTAGCGATGGGGCATGTCCGAAATTGGACATGGGTCTGCGCGTAGCGATGGGGCATGTCCGAAATTGGACATGGGTCTGCGCGTAGCGATGGGGCATGTCCGAAATTGGACATGGGTCTGCGCGTAGCGATGGGGCATGTCCGAAATTGGACATGGGTCTGCGCGTAGCGATGGGCATATCGACATCCCTCAAGACCGCCGCATCTCTCACTGTCCTCATTCTCGCGGATCGAGAAGCGGGTTTGCCAACGCACTTCCAACATCCGCTGCTACGCGCGCAGAGTGATGCCATCGGATGCTGGGGCTCCCGCATCCGATGGCGATAGAGAAACTGCGCTCAGGGCGTCGCCGGCGCGTTTTGCTTGAGCGCGTTCAAGTGCGCTTGCGCTTCGACGCGATGACGCGCATCCGATCGAGCCAAGTAACTTTGGAACGCGTCAGCCGCGCGCGGATCAGCGAGTTTTTCGAGATTGACCGCTTCGAGGAACGCGGCTTCATCGCCGACTCGGCCGGGGGCCACGCGAGCGAGGGCGTATTCGCGCGTGGCGCTCGCCGCATCCCCCAGCGCGTGGGAGTAGACGTTGCCGCGCAGCAGGTGAATTTCTGGAGCGCGCTCGGCGCCAGAGGCCGACTTCAAAAGCTCGTCGCTAGCGCGAATCACGTCATCGTTGCGGCCCAGCTTGACCAACAATTCGAGCCGCGAAAAGAGCACCTCGCCGCTCAGATTGCCCTTCGGAAAACGCCGCGCGTATTCATCGAGCGCAAGCAGCGCATCCGCCGGTTTACCGAGCACGTCGCGGCGCAGGCGCGCCAGCTCGTACAGCGCGACTTCTGCCGATAAATCTTGGCTGCTGGCCTGGGTTTCGAAGCAACGTTCGGCCGCGCCGGCATCTCCCGAGCGCGCAAACGCCAGACAATCGACGCTGGGCGCGCTGGGCGGAGGAGCGACCGCGTGGTTCGCGCCGTCATCGACCACGGGCGACGCACCCCGAGGTTCGAGGTTCGAGGTTCGGGGCAGCTTGCCGTTCTGCACGGGCTCGCGCACCTGCTCTTGCGCCGGATCGGTGCTCGGCAGCGCCACACTCGCCGCCGGCGCTGCGTGCGCCACGCGATGCATCACGGGCTCGGCGGTCGCGACGAGGTCTGGCGAGCGCGCCGCTAAATGCCCGTAAAGAACCAACCAACCTGCTGCGGCCGAAGCCACGGCGAGGCTCGGCACTGCCAAGCGCAGCCAAACGCTGCGCGACGGGCGATCACGGTACCTACGCCAAGCACTGGTGTGGTCGAGCGAGACTTCGTAATCGCGCTTCGCTTCGCGCATGAGGTCGCCGACCGAATCGTCGGCGTCGATCAAGCGCGGCGGTGACACGACGGGTTTCATGATTTTGCCTCTACGCCCAGGCTCAGGGTTTCGGTGAAGCGACGGCGCGCATAATGGAGGCGGCGCCAAACGGTCGCCACGGGGCAACCGGCGACGCGCGCGATTTCTTCCCCGCTCATGCCTTCGAACTCATAGAGCACGAGCACCAATCGCTCGCCTTCGTTCAACGCATCGAGCGCGAACTGCACTCGCTTGCGCGCAGCACCTTCGCTCAGGTCGAGGCCCGTCGTCGATTGTTCTTCGGTGCTGAACCAACGAGAGAGCACGTTCGAGATCGCGTGCCCGCGACGTACGCGGCGCGCCTGAGTTGCGCACAATTTGTACAACCAAGTCTTCAGCTGCGCGTCACCGCGGAAACGCGGCAAGTAACGAAACAGCTGCGCGAACACTTCCTGCACGGCGTCGTCGATCTCGGCATCTTTGACACCGAGTTTGCGCAGGAATGCGCCAGCGACCGGGTAGTAGCAGCGATACAGATCCCGCCAGGCCGCCTGATCGCCGGACACGCAGCGCGCCAGCAACGCCTCTTCAGGCGCGGCCAAGCTCATGCCGGAAGCGGGCGCAAGGATCACGGAGTCATTAGAGCCCGGTGGATCCGAAACCTTCACGGCCGCTGACCCCAAACTAGGCCTATGGTAACAATCCCCTGCAATTTCGGCTGTTTGAGAACTTGCTCGGGCGGCTGATCCGGTCCCAAGTCGACGCGGTACTTGGTCTCCGCGAGGGCGTAATCCAGGGAGCCGCGCAGCGTGACGCCGAGCGCCCGGGCCGGCCAATAGTTGAGGCCCCCGCCGAGCCCGGCGGAAAAAGCCGCGCCGGGGCTGGAGTCGAAGTGCTGGAGAGCGCTCCCACGCGGCGTTTCGAGCGCCCAGCGCGCCTCGGGCCCAGCGAAGAAATCCCAGATTTTCCCGCGCTGACCGAAGCCGAGCGCGAGCGCCACGGGGTACGAGCGCAGCTCGAGCTCCACGCCGTGGAACTGCTCGGTGTGAGCACTGAGGTTGGCGGACGCGGACAGCTCGAGGTGCACTCCGGGCAGCAGAAAATATCCCGCTCGCACGCCGGCGACCGGGCCCGGCGCCGCACTCGCGAACCCGAAATCGAGCCCGAGTGCGAAGCGGGGCGTGAGCGGCGCCTCCGGCGCTGGGCTGAGCGGCGGTGGCACCGGCTCCACGCGCGTGACGGTTTCCGCTGGTGGTGCGGACGGTAGGGCAACCGCTTCTGTCCCCGGAGTCAGCTCGCGAAAGTAACGCTCGACCACGAGCGCGATGGCTTGGGCGAGCGTAGCGCACGAGGTGCCACCGCTCGGCAGATCACGAACGAGGCGTTGCGTGCCACTCGGATCGATCAGCACGAGTCGCACGAAGTCACCCTCGGCGCCCGGCGCGTGCCCCACGGTGTAGCGCGCGGTCCAACCTTGCTCATCGCCCTCGAGCGCCAACGTGCCGAGTCGATCGTGAATCGCCTGGCGCGTGGTTCCGAGATCGGGACACAACGCGTCTGGTGAGTCCGTCTCCACGTTGAGCCCGCTGCTCGTCGGCGCCGCGTGTGCGCTGGCGGCGAAGAGAAGAGCGCACATGACCAGCCGATAACGCATGCCCTTCGTCCCGTAAGACGGGTCAAGTAATCGCGATAGTCTGCCACGAACAGCGCCATTTTCCGAACGACGCGAAAAAACAACGACACCGCATGAGCCGGGGCTCGGTGCCGGCCGTGCGTGCCGCCCACGAAGCGCGCCCATTTCTCGTGGCAACGGCAGACTGGGAGGCCGGGCGTCGCGCCGTGGATTGCGACGATGCGCGTCGATCGGGCGTCACAAAGTTTCGTCCATGTCCTCGGGCTGGTTCGTTTATCGCGGTGCAAACCCGCATCCAGCCCCCTGTGCGTTCCGATGACGGGCGAACCGCGGTTTCGTTTGCCTTCGTGATTTGCCCGATGAAGCCTTCGGCCTCGTGGCGAAGGCCAGGGAGCATTCAGTGAAATTCGGGATTCTGGTACGACGCGTGAGAGACCTCGCGCTCCTCGGGTTGCTGGGCAATTGTGGCCAAATTTCGCTGGAGGGTCGGCCCTGCCCGTGTTCGGCCGGCTTTATTTGCTGCGCCGCGAGCCAAGTGTGCGTCGCCGAGTCGAGTCCGGCCGGTTGTGAGGCGAGCGGCGGTGGTTCGGGAGTTCAGCAACCGAGCAGTGTCGGCCCAGGCGGGCAGAGCAACGCGGCGGGCGGGCAAAGCGCGGTCGCCGGAAGTGGCGGTTTGAGCGCTAGCGGCGGGGCCGAGCATCTGGTCGGGAGCGGAGGTACCAGCAGCGGCGTGGCAGGTGCGGCGGGAATGAGCATGCCGCAAGCGGGCACGGGCGGGCTGCCCGAAACCAGCCACTGGCAAATGCTCCCCGAAAGCCCACTCTCACCGCGCATCGACGTCGCGGCGGTTTGGGCGGGCGACGATGCGGGCCACGGCGCGGTCGTGTTGTGGAGCGGTCAAGACAATCAGCGCGCGCCGGGCGTTGGTCTGCCCGATGGCGCCCTCTATTACCCGCGCGAAGATCGCTGGCAAATGATGAGCGCGACGAATCAGCCGAGCCCGCGCCACGGAGCGGTCGCGATTTGGACCGGCAGTCGAGTGCTGATTTGGGGTGGCTTCGTGCCCAACAACGACGAGCCCGGCGGCGTGTACGACCCAGCCACCGACCAGTGGGACACACTGCCCGGGTGCCCGTATGGCGTGGAAGCAGGCAATTGGCCGCACGCCGTCTGGACCGGCTCGCGCTTGCTCGTGTTCAACCAGGGGGTCGGAGCCAGCTACGATCCGAGCGCCCAAACGTGGCAACCGATGAGCTCGGTCCATGCGCCGTATGGCTTGTTCGCAGCCAGTGTATGGACCGGCTCGCGTTGGATCTTGTGGGGCGGCGTGACCGCCAACGAAGGTTCGATCACCACCAATCTCGGCGCCAGCTACGATCCCGTCAGCAATACTTGGAAGGCGATCTCGACGATCGGTGCGCCGACGAAACGGCACGATGCGCACGCAGGTTGGACGGGGCAGGCGATGATCGTCTGGGGCGGGGAGGAAGGCGGTCAACAGGTCCGCGACGGCGGGCGTTACGACGTCGCGACCGATACGTGGCAAGCGTTGCCGACCCGCGCCGAAGACGCACCGTGGTCAGTCTTGAATGAGAGTGTGGCCACGACCAAACAAGGGCTATTGGTTTGGGGTGGGCTCGATGGCGACCACTACAGCCAAGGGGGCACGCGTTGGAACGATGCCTCCCGCTCGTGGAGCGCGCTCCCGACCGCAGGCCAACCGCTGCAGCGCGAGTACCAAGCGGGCGTCTGGACGGGCGCCGAGTTGGTGATTTGGGGCGGCTATGTGCAGCCGACCACGGGCTCACTCTTCGAGCTGCCGAGCGGTGCCCGCTACGTGCCTTGATTCGCGTAGGCGCGCTCGCGGCGCGGAGCGTCGAACGCGCGCTCAGACCAAGAACCGAATGACCAGCGCGGACTTCTTTTCTAGCGACAGATTCGCGTAAAAACCGCGCAATTTCTCGAACTGTGCGAGGAGCGAAGCTCGCTCGGCGTCCGGTAAACGGAGCACCTGAGTGAGCGCGCCGGCGTCACTCGGCAAGGAGCCGAGGAAGGCCGCGATGGCACGACAACGATCGGCGCGTAGCAGCCGCGCGTCACGGATCATTTCGTCGTCGTAGAGGGGCATGCCTCCGACCGGTTCGAGCGCGCTCGCCGCTTCTGCGTCGGCACCCGTGGTCTTCGCGGCGGTGAGCAGCGCGCGCTGTAAGGGCTGGCATGCGTCGAGCTCCAGCGAGCCGGGGATGCCACCTCTCGTGCGAGCGACGAGCAGCGTGGGCACGAGCTCCGGATCAGCGAGGAGCAACTTCTCGCGCGCGGGCGAGAGCGAGATCAAAAGTCCGTGGAGCGCACGCTGGGGAGTCGTCACGACGACGGTCGGCAGCCACAAGAGCTCGCCATGATTGAGCAGCGCTTCGGCGTACTTCGCGTGTGCGAACGATTGCCCCACTTCGGGATACACGGCGAGGCCACGGGGGTCGAGCTCACGCACCGCCCAGGGCGGCAGCAACGACACGATCTGCAAGCCATGACGCTTCGGATCGCGCTCGACTTCCGCGTACGGCGTGCCCACCGCCAGCGCGACGTAGTCGCCGCCGATTTGACAATAACCATCCCCCTCGAGCGCCTTGGCTAATCGCCGCGGTGTGCTCGACGGAATCACGACGAAAGTATCGATGCTCAAAAGGAACCGCCGCCCGAGAAGCTACGCCAGCAGCGGCGCACTAGAAAGGGTGCACGCTCGAAATGCGCCCTACGGGTAATACAGCAAGTCGACCGTTAGCCCGTAGCCGAGTTCTGGGGGGAAATTGAAGCTGGTGCCGGCGGGCACTTGGTCGCCCCGCAGGCGATCGGAGGCGCGCGGGTAGTAGCTGAGCCCCCAGACGCCTTCCAGGAGCAGGTGCGGGCTGATGTGCTTTCCGATCTGCCCGCCGAGTGTGGCGGCGTGACCGAGCGCGGTGTTGTAGCGGTAGCCGAGCCGGAGACCGCCCCGCATTTCATGCTTGAACTGCACGACGTCGATCAGAAGCTGTGGGGAAACCTCGAACGGGGCAATGAACTTCAAGTCCGGGCTTCGGGAGCCACCGTACGAAAGCAACACGGGCACGAAGCCCGCGCTCACGTCGAGAGAGAGCGCGCGAGCGCCAGCGCGCACGCTGA
>Ga0207687_10002146_pt1 | contig 13448 bp, 11 predicted proteins | sample KBSM54metaG_FD_184399 | JGI IMG/M metagenome (GOLD analysis project Ga0207687, IMG submission 184399) | Miscanthus rhizosphere microbial communities from Kellogg Biological Station, Michigan, USA - KBS M5-4 metaG (SPAdes) (version 2) | ecosystem: Host-associated > Plants > Roots > Rhizosphere >...
CGTCGCCCCCAACAAGTTCCTCGCCAAGCTCGCGTCGGAGGCGGCGAAGCCGAGGGCCTCGAGGCAGGGCCCCGTGCCAGGGCTCGGCGTGAAGGTCGTCGAACCGGGTGGCGAGTTGGCATTCCTGCACCCACTCCCTGTCCAAGCCTTGTGGGGTGTGGGTCCGAAGACACTCGAGAAGCTCCGCTCGCGAGGGATCGAGAAGGTGGGCGATCTTGCCGACCTGACCGAAGACGAGGCCGCGATGTTCCTCGGTGACGCCAATGGCCGGCACCTGCACCGGTTGTCACGCGCCGTCGACGACCGTCCTGTGGTCGTTGACCTGCAGCCGAAGTCGGTCGGGCACGAGGAGACGTTCGCTCGCGATCACACCGGGCTCGTCACCCTCCAGCGCGAGGCGGTACGCATGGCCGACGCCGTCGCCCAACGACTGCGCAACCACCGGCTGGCCGGGCGCACCGTCACGATCAAGGTGCGGTTCCACGACTTCCGAACGATCACCCGATCGATCACGTTGTCGAGCGCGGTCGACACCGGGCCCGCCATCGCCCGCGCCGCCAAGGACCTGCTCGAACAGATCGATCCGACGTCGGGCGTCCGGTTGTTGGGGGTGAGCGTCACCAACCTCGCCGACGACGGCGCCAGGCAGCTCAGTCTCGACGACGTCGAGCAGCCAGGGTGGGACGACGCCAGCCGAGCGGTCGACGACATCCGCCGCCGGTTCGGCGACGACGCCATCGTGCCTGCCACGCTGCGTGGACCGGAGGGAATTCGGATCAAGCGGCGGGGCGATCAGCAGTGGGGCCCAGGGTCGTCAGAACCCGGGCGGCAGTAGGGATTTCGCCCGGGCACGCGTTGTTGCTCCTGACTTCGTGTGCGAGACTCTTTCGAACACGGCGCGTCGACCACGACGGGGGTAGTGAGGTGCCGCTTTCCGAGGACGAACAACGCATCCTCCATCAGATCGAGCAGCAGTTCTACGAGACCGACCCGGCTCTCGCTCGTGCGGTGGGATCGACGAGCCTCTACCGGCACGCGTTCCGTCAGATCAAGTGGGCCACCTTCGCGTTCCTCGTCGGCGTCGCCATCCTCGTCTACTCGTTGGTCACGTTCGGCTTCGTCGCGGCGTTCTTCGGCTTCCTCGTGATGTTCGGCTCGGTGTTGTGGCTCGAACACAACGCTCGCAAGCTCGGCCGTGCCGGCTTGCAACAGATGACGGCGTCGATGCGCGCCGCCGGTCTACGCGATGCGTTCGGTAACACCCGCGAGCGCATGCGCGAGAAGTTCAAGCGCGACGACCAATAGGTCTTCGGTCCGAAACCAGAGGTTTCGAACCGAGTCAACGGACGACGGCTTACGGTGGCTACTCGAGACGAAGAATCTCGATCAGTGGGGCGTCGCCTCGCTTGCGGCTCGAGGGGCCTCGGCGCGAGACCGGACGGCGGCGCTCCGGCGGACGTGGGTCGAGCGCCGACCGCACCCGAGCGGCCGTCGGTGACTTCGCCTTCACTGATGCGCACACGTCTTCGCTGAGCTCGAACGCGCGGTCGGCATCGTCGTCGGTCGCGCCCGCGGCCGAGTAGCTCGACTGCACCAGCAGCCCCGCGAGCTCTGACACACCGTCGACCGCGCTCGTGCTGGCGGCGCGGACGCCGAACTCGGATGGTGTCTCCGATCCCTTCGGTGCGATGCCGAGCATGGTGAACGCCTCGACGCTCTCCTGCCACGCAAGGCGGACCCGATCGTCGGCCTCGGCCGCTGCCTGTCGTCGGCGCCATCGGTAGAGCGCGTAGAACGACAGCACGGCGACGACGTACAGCGCGCCGAGCACCAACAGGATGCCCAACGAGATCAGCGCCTTGCCGCCGAACCGCTTCGACGACCAGAAGGCCGGCTCGGCTCGCTTGCTCGTGGACCCATCGCCGGCGTTGAGCTCACCGTTTGGCAACGTCGTCGCCGAGCCGAGCTTGCCAGGTGTGCTCGTCGGCGTGACTGCCGTCGTGGTGGTGGTCAACGTCGTCGCCGGTCCGCCCGCAGATGCTTGCGACTCTGGTACGCCGGTGTACTGCTCGGTGTTCGGCGCGCCGCGTCCTGGCGTCGGCTCGAACAGCACCCAGCCTTGGGTCGGGATGAACACCTCGGGCCACGCGTGTGCGTGCAGGCCGCGCACGTGGTACACGCCGGGGTTGATCTGATCCTCGTCACCGGGCGTGAAGCCGACCGCGACCCGCGCTGGGATCCCGAGGGCGCGAGCCATGGCGGCGTACGTGCCGGCGAACTGCTCGCAGTAGCCGCGCTTCGTGTTGAAGAGGAAGTCTTCGATGGCCGACTGACTGTGGCCGGGCGGCACCTGGAGGTCGTAGGTGAAGTTGTTGCGGAAGTAGTTCTGCAACGCGAGCGCCTTGTCGTACTCCGTTGCCGCTCCCGCGGTCACGCGTTCTGCTTCCGCCCTGACGTTCGCGCTGAAGTCGGCCGGGAGTTCGAGGTCTTGCTGGCTGATGTTCTTCGGGATGTCGGTCGGGGCGCTCTCGAGCTGTTGCGGTTCGTAGATCGGCAACGCGGACTGCACCGTGTAGGCAACGCTGTTCGAATTCTGCACGTTGGTGCCGACGATGAGGGTCGACGTGTCGGGCTCGTAGCGCACTTCGGTCGACGCCTTGTCGACGCTGCGCGGGTCGTACGCCGCGGGCAACCAGATCGTGTCGAGCGTTCCGATCGTGTACGTCTGCGTGAACACGTCGGCGCTGGCCGTGGAATCGACGCTCTGGGGCAGACGACCATCGGCGCTCTCGTACGAGCCGTCGGACTTCCAGATCTGGCCGTCGAACTGATCGAGCGCGGTCAGTCGCCAGTACGAGCGATGATCGCTCCGCACGGTGAACAGCTCGACGGACGATTGGTCCACGAGACGGTGCGCGATGTCGACGAGCGGGCTCACGGTCGTGCGTGCGCTCGGACCAGTGCTGCTGCCGCGCAACGCGATCACCCCGGCCGACTGCGCCTGCGGAAGGTTCGGCCCGACGATCATCGCCACGATCACCGCGAGGATCGCCAAGGTGCCGCCGGTTCTGAGTAGCGAGTTGGTGCCGCGCTGCACGTCGGCCGACACCCAACCGGCGTTCGACTGCTGGCGCGTCACCCGATGGACGAGCAAGAAGCCGAGCGCCGCGAACACGAACACGCCGGAGAGCAACACCTGCGAGTGGTGCGCGGCCCACAGCGACGAGAAGACGAACACGGTGCCGGCGGGGACGACCGATTCGAACGGGACCCACACGCGGAACGCGGCCCAGTCCGCGACGAACGCCGACCACCACAACGCCAAGCCGGCCGCGAGCAGGAACGGGTTCGTCACAGGCGCCGGTGCCTGCACTGACTGAAATTGCGTCCAGATGTCGGCGAGGTCTTGGCGCGCAAACCTGAACGTGTCGGGCGTCGGTACACCGAGCAACGTCGAGTCGGGATACAGCAGCACGCCGACGGTCACGAACAACACGCCGATCGACACGAGCGCGGACGTCGCCACCGACCAACCGGCGCGTCGCGTGGCGATCGCGGTGACGTGTGCGACGATCGCGAACGCGGCGAGACGGCCGAAGAAGCTGCCGTCGACGAACAACCGCGCGAACCCCAGCACGACCGACAGCGACAGCGCCACGAGCGCGCCCTCGGCGACAGGAAGCAATGAGCGGGCGGGTCGACTCATCGCAACGCCGCCATCGCCCGCGCCCCTCGATAGAAGCTCGTGTTCCAGGCTTCGTCGAACGTGCGGTCGGCCGTGACGCGGATCAGTCCGGGCGCGTTCCCGACCGGCTCGTCCCGGGGGGCACTGCGGTCGTACGACGACCGTTCGAAGTGCACGATCGTGACCGCCGCGAACCGACGGTTGAGGCGTGACAGCGATGCCAGCTCCGACTCGGCGACGCCGGCCACGATCGGGACCACCGCGCCGCCGTTGCCGGCCAGCCCGAGCGCGTCGAGCACCCCGCGCAAGCTTCCGCTCGCCGATGCGGGCACCGTGGCGAGGAACTCCATCACCGCTTCGGCATGCGCGGTGCCGGCGCCGTAGCCGAAGTCGGTGTTGTCGGTGGTCATGAAGCGCACCAGGTCGCGCCGCTTCCAGCTCGCCGTGACGATGCTGGCCGCGGCGGACACTGCGAGCTCGAGCGACGCGGGCGTGTGCGCGTTGCGCCGCACATCGAGCAACACGGTCACGCGGCCCTGCCACGGGAGCTCGTCTTGTCGCACCATCAGCTCGTCGCGTCGTGCCGTCGATCGCCAGTGCACGCGCCGCAGGTCGTCGCCGACGACGTATGGACGCAACGCGTAGAAGTCTTCACCCGACCGCCCGAGCGCCGACGGGTGGTCTGCCCCCGCGTACGGATCGTCGCCGGTCGTGTGCGGCACCGGGACGATGTCGTCGATGTGCGGATACACGGTGAGCTCGGCCATCGGCGCTGCGATCGTCGATGACGACGCCAAGCCGAACGGGTCGGTCACGACCACCTCGAGCGGGCCGATCTCGATCACCCCTCGCCGATCGGTCGGCAGGCGGTACGCAGCGCGGTTCACGACATCGGGTTCGAGCGGGCTCAGCAACAGGTCAGCGCCGCGCGTGCCGGTGACGGCATCGAACAAGCGCAGCACCGGTGTCGGACGGTCGCCGTCGTTGCGGATCGACAGCTCGACGCGGCTCGGGCTTCCTGCATACACGCGCGGCGGCGTGACCGAACGGGCCACGGCGAGCCGAAGCCGTGTGAGCATCACGATCGCGATCGACGCGAGCAGCAGTGCGCCTGCGGCGGCACCGATGATGAACAACTCCAGCACGCCGAACAGGCGACCGCCTGCGATCAGGGCGACGGCCCCGCCGCCGACCAGCCACCCTTGCCGGGTGAGCATGTGGGTTACTTCGCCCGGCCGCTGGGGACAGGCACGGTGCGCAGCACCTCGTCGAGCACATCGGCGGATCGCATTCCAGCCAGCTGTGCTTCGGGCGTGACGACGAGACGATGCGCGAGCACCGGCTCGGCGAGCGCCTTGATGTCGTCGGGCACCACGTAGTTGCGACCCGCAGCGATCGCCCGTGATCGAGCGGCGCGCTGCAGGTTCAGCGCGGCGCGCGGTGACATGCCCAACGCGAGTCGCGGATGTTGTCGCGTCGCGTCGGCGAGCTCCACGAGATAGTTCTTCAAACTCGGAGCGAGATGCACGTTGCGCGCACTCTCGATCAGCACTTGCACGTCGGCCGCGCGCACGACGGCGTTGATGTCGTTGAACGCGTCGTGATCGCCGTGGGTGTCGAGCATCTCGAGTTCCGCTTCGCGCGACGGGTAGCCCACGGAGATACGCATGAAGAACCGATCGAGTTGGCTTTCGGGCAACGGGTACGTGCCTTCGTGTTCGATCGGGTTCTGCGTCGCGATGACCATGAACGGCGCGTCGAGCGGATACGTCGTGCCGTCGACGGTCACCTGGTTCTCGGCCATCGCCTCGAGTAGCGCTGACTGCGTCTTGGGTGACGCCCGGTTGATCTCGTCGCCGAGTACGAGGTTGGAGAAGATCGGGCCGGGTCGGAAGTCGAACTCGCCGTTGGCCCGGTTGTAGACGCTCACGCCGACCACGTCGGAGGGCAAAAGGTCTGGAGTGAACTGCACGCGGCCGAACGAGCACTTGATCGACATGGCCAGGGACTTCGCCAAGCTCGTCTTGCCGACGCCCGGCACGTCTTCGATCAGCAGGTGACCCTCGGACAGCAGGCAGAGCAACGCGAGTTGGATCACGTCGACCTTGCCCTGGATCACACGCTCGACGTTCTCGACGATCGCGGTGAATGTGGAAGCGAACGCCTCCGTGGGCTCCGCAGGCTGCTGCCGTGACATCTGGGCAAGGTTACGTTGTTCGATCATGGGGGTTGCCCTCGCCGTCGACATCGGTGGAACCAAAGTGTCCGCTGGGTTGGTAGACGAACGAGGACGGCTATTGGTTCGTCACGACGTTCCGACCCCGATCACTACGGATCCCGAGATCATGTGGATTGCGGTCGCGTCCGCGATCGACGCTGTAGGAGCGAACGACGCGGTGGTGTGCGGCACCGGGTGTGGTGGGCCGATGACAAGCGGAGGTGCGCTCGTGTCGCCGCTGAACATCCCCGCGTGGCGCGACTTTCCGCTCCACGAACGACTTTCTGCACATCTCGGGCTGCCGGTAGCGGTGGACAACGACGCCAAAGCACTGGCGCTCGGCGAAGGCTGGACGGGCGCGGCCGCGGGTGAACGCAACTTCATCGCCATGGTGGTGTCGACGGGCGTCGGCGGCGGGATCGTGCTCGACGGCCGCCTGCTCGACGGTGCCGCGGGCAATGCGGGGCATATCGGACACGTGATCGTCGAACCCGACGGGCGCGTGTGTGGTTGTGGCGCGCGCGGCTGCGTGGAAGCGGAGGCCTCGGGCACCGCGATCCGCGCCATCACCGGCGCGGCGCCGAAGGACGCGCCACACGAGGTCCGCGTCCGCACCGGCACCCTCGTCGGTCGAGCGATCGCATCGGTCGCGAACCTCCTCGACCTTCGGCTCGCCGTGGTGGCCGGATCCGTGGCACTCGGCTACGGCGACGTGTTCTTCGCCGCAGCGCAAGCTGAGATCGACGATCGCGCTCGCTTGTCGTTCTCGACGGGCGCGCGGGTCGTGCCAGGTGGTCTCGGTCGCGATGGCCCGCTCATCGGTGCCGCTGCGGTTGGCTTTCGAATTCCTCAGTAGGGCTACCCTCGAAGGCGTGCAGCCCACGTACTCCGCGGAGGCCGAGGTCTACCGCGAGAAGATCCAGGCCTTCCTCGCCGAACACCTTCCTCCTGGTTGGCGCGGCATCGGCGCGCTCGGCGTCGAGGAGTCCGCCGCGTTCGGCGAAGACTGGCGCAAGACGTTGCACGAGCACGGCTACCTCGCGCCGAACTGGCCGACCGAGTACGGCGGCGGCGGTCTCACCGCACTCGAGCAAGTGATCCTCGCGGAAGAGTTCGAGCGCGCCGGTGTGCCCGCGGGCATCGCCAACGACGTGTTCTCGATCCAGATGATCGGCAACACGTTGCTCGACTGGGGCACCGACGAGCAGAAGCGCCACTACATCCCGCGCATCCTCTCCGGAGAAGACCGCTGGTGCCAGGGCTACTCCGAGCCGAACGCCGGTAGCGACCTCGGCAACATCGGCACGCGGGCCGCGCTCGACGGTGACGAGTGGGTGATCAACGGCCAGAAGATCTGGACGTCGGCCGGTCATCTCGCGAACTGGATCTTCGTGCTGTGCCGCACCGACGCCGACGCGCCGAAGCACAAGGGCATCACGTTCTTGCTGTGCCCGATGGACCAACCCGGCATCGAAGTGCGCCCGATCAAGATGCTCACGGGCGACTCGGAGTTCAACGAGGTCTTCTTCACCGACGCGCGTTGTCCGAAGGAGAACATCGTCGGAGAGGTCAACGGCGGTTGGGGTGTTGCGATGACGTTGCTCGGCTACGAGCGCGGCGAAGCAGCCGCGACGTTCCCGTTGAAGTTCCGTACCGAGCTCGATCGACTCGTCGCCGTCGCCAAGGAACAAGGACGCGCGGACGAACCGACGATCAGGCAGAAGCTCGCGTGGTGCCACTCGAAGGTCGAGATCATGCGCTACCTCGGCATGCGCACGCTCACCCAGTACTTGGCGGGCAAGCATCCAGGGCCCGACGCCGCGATCTTCAAGCTCTACTGGAGCGAGTACCACAAGATCGTCACGGAGCTCGGTGTCGACATGTTCGGCGCGCAGGCGATGGCACCGTCGGGCAAGGCACCGAACAGTTCGTTCCAGACCGACGATCCGGGGGCGCCGAACGACTCGGCCTCGTTCGTCGGCACGTTCTTCAATGCACGGGCCGGAACGATCTACGCGGGGTCGAGCCAGGTGCAGCGCAACATCATCGGCGAGATGATCCTCGGCCTCCCCAAGGAGCCCAAGACCGATGTGGGTTCCTGGAAGGACAGTCAGAAACATTGAAGCTGCGGGCCGGGCTGGCCGTCGCCGCACGGCCGTCGTTGTGGGGGACCGCGCTGGTGCAGGCCGTTCGACTCGTGCCGCGGGGTTGGTGGCGGCGGCGGCCGTTCTTGCCCGTTCCTGACCGGGCCTACATGCGCTTCCGGCTCGAAACCCAGTACGGCGACCCCGACCACGCAATCGAGGCCGCCGACATACTCGCCTACTTGACCTGGTGTCGGACCACTAACGTTCGGCGGCAATGAGCAGAGCACTTGTGCTCAATGCGTCCTATGAGCCGCTGTGTGTCGTCGCGGCTCGGCGCGCGGTGGTGCTCGTGCTCGGCGACAAGGCCGAGACGGTCGCCGAGACGGGTCTCGTGCTGCACTCCGAGCACCTGTCGGTGTCGGTGCCCTCGGTGGTTCGGCTGCGTTCGTTCGTGTCGGTTCCGTTCCGTCGGCGCGTGTCGGTGAGCCGGCGCGCGGTGATGGCGCGCGACGGTGGCGTGTGTCAGTACTGCGGCAGTCGCGCCGATTCGATCGACCATGTCGTGCCGCGCTCGAAGGGCGGCATGCACACGTGGGAGAACGTCGTGGCCGCGTGCCGCCCGTGCAACGTGCGCAAGCGCGACCGCTTGCTGCACGAGACGACGATGCGTCTGCACCGTCGACCCTCCGCTCCACGCGGCGCGTCGTGGTCGATCGTCGCGCGCGGTGCGGTACCGGGCGAGTGGGCGCCGTTCCTCTACGAGCCTGATCTCGTCGAGCCCGCAGTGTGACCCGGCCGGTCCCTTGAATTGGCCGGTCCATCGCGCTCGGGGGAGCGCGGCGGACTTCCACCATCGTGACCTTCCGGCCGAGCGCGGGTTGTGGGTGTTCGAGGTCGAGCGGCCGACCGTCGTGCTCGGGAGCCGGCAAGCGATTGTCACGTTGCCCGAGGTCGACGTCGTGCGCCGGCGCAGCGGCGGGGGTGCGGTTTACCTCGAGCCGGGTGGGGCGCTGTGGGTCGACGTCGTGGTCCCGCGCGGCGACGAGTGGTGGGACGACGATGTCGGTCGAGCCGCACACTGGCTGGGCGCGGCATGGGCGGCCGCAATTGGCGGCGCTGCCGTCGTGCACCGAGGTCCCATGGTGACGACCGAGTGGTCCGACCTCATCTGCTTCGCCGGGCTCGGCCCGGGCGAGGTGACCGTCGACGGCCGCAAGGTCGTCGGGATCAGCCAGCGGCGGACCCGCGATGCGGCCCGATTCCAGTGCGTGACGTACGAGCGGTGGGACCCGCACCCTTTGGTGGAGCTCCTCCACGTCGAGGCCGATCTCGACGTCGTCGGGGCCGGGGTGGGACCTCTGCCCACGGTCGAAACTGCTCTGCTGGCCGAATTCACCTAACGATCTGAGGCGAATGGCCAGTTATGGGCGGATTTCGCGCGCCTGAATTGCCCCAGAACGCTGGATGACTCCTTGACCGGTGGGGACTAGTGGCATACGGTGGGACGCAGTGGAGAGCAGGGGAGCACTCCGGGGAGAAGTAGCCAGCCGGTGTTCATCGGGAAGCACGATCGGTCGCTCGACGACAAGGGGCGACTCGTCCTTCCCAGTGGATTTCGGCGGGCATTCGAGGACGCCAGTGGCGGAGTCCTCGCCCCATGGGATCGCTGCTTGGCCCTCTGGACCAGAGATGACTTCGGAGTCGTGATGGACAAGCTGCTCGACAAAGTGCGCGACGGAGAGGCCGACGACGACATCGTCCGCCTGTTCTCCGGCGCCGCGGCCGACGTGCAGCTCGACGCACAGGGGCGCTTCGTCGTGCCCGAGGAGCACCGGGCCCACGCCGCGATCACGCGCGAGGTGAAGGTGCTCGGCCAGCACACACGGATCGAGGTCTGGGACGCCGCCCGCTTCGCAGACATGGAGGGTGGCAAGAGCGCCGACGAAGTGTCGGCCGAGATCCGCCGGCTGCGGATCGTTTGAACCCTCGCAACTTTTGACACAGCAGCAACTGAACCAGAAAGGAGTGCGCAAGACACGGACTGATTGACACGGATCGCTGATCCGCAGCCCCTCGGCAAGCAGATGGAAGGCCCCTACTCCGCCCGCTTCCCATCCAGTTCAGTCGGGGAGACATCCCGGCGAGCGCCCGCGAGCCGAGGGGCTGCCGATCAGCGATCCCCGAGAATCTCGTGAGAGTCAGGGACGGACGGAAACATGACTCGCTTCGAGCACCGGCCAGTGATGGTCGACGAAGTCGTCGACCTTTTCCGAGCGGTGCCCTCCGGCACAGTGGTCGACGCCACGGTCGGAGGCGGGGGTCACGCAGCGGCCATCCTCGACGCCCTTCCTCACCTCACTGTTCTCGGACTCGACCGTGATGCCGATGCACTGGCGGCGGCGACCTCGTCGCTCGCCCGTTTCGGTGAACGAGTCGAGGTGCGACAGGTCCGTTTCGATGCGCTCACCGAAACGATGAACGAACTCGGGATGCAAACGGTCGCAGGGGTCTTGTTCGACCTCGGCGTGTCGTCCCCGCAGTTCGATCGCGCCGATCGCGGGTTCAGCTACCGCCTGGATGCGCCGCTCGACATGCGCATGGACCGACGCCAGACGCGGTCCGCGGCCGACATCGTGAACACGACCGACGAACGCGACCTCGCGCGCATCTTGCGCGACCACGGCGACGAGCGTTTCGCCGCTCGCATCGCTCGCGCCATCGTCGCCAACCGTCCGATTGCCACGACCACGGCACTGGCCGAGATCGTGCGCGACGCCATTCCTGCACCTGCCCGCCGCCGGGGCGGACATCCCGCGAAGCGCACGTTCCAGGCGCTCCGCATCGAGGTCAACGACGAGCTCGCCGTACTCCCTGACGCGCTCGACCAAGCCATCGATGTTCTCGCCCCTGGCGGCAGGTGTGTGGTGCTCAGCTATCACTCGGGCGAAGATCGCATCGTCAAGGCGCGGTTCCGCGACGCGGCCACCGGCGGTTGCACTTGCCCGCCGGGTCTGCCGTGCCAGTGCGGAGCGACGCCGCTGGTGCGCGAGCTGCGTCCGTTGAAGCGGCGTGCGAGCGCGGCCGAGGTCGCAGTGAACCGTCGTGCCGAGAGCGCAGTGCTGCGCGCCGTCGAGAGGCTCGCGAGCTGATGGCCGTCGTTCCCGCGACCCGACGTTCAGTGGCGGTTCCTCAGCCGCGACGGACGCCGGCAACGCGCGAGCGCCGGCCGCAGCTCCGCGTCGTCGACGCACCGGCGTCGCGCCGGTTGAGCCTCACCGCGATCACGACGCTCGCCGTCGGCGCGGTGTTCGCGGTCCTGTTCGGTCTCGTCGTGTGCCACACGCTGTTGCTGCAGAACCAGCAGCGGCTCGATCGCATCAGCGCGGACGTGACCGAAGCACAAGCGAAGTACCAGTCGTTGCGGTTGCAGGTTGCGCAGCTCCAGTCCCCGCAGCGCATCATCGATGCTGCGACCCACAAACTCGGGATGGTGCCGCCCGACGGCACCACCTATCTCACGCCCGCGGCGGGTGCCGCGAGCGATACGGCCGGCGCCACGCAGGGTGCTTCGACCTCGGACCCCTCGGCGACGTCGTCCACTGACGATGTCGCCGCCTGGCCGACGGTGAAGCCCTATCTCGGCGCCGCGCCGTGACGCAGACCACCGGCCGCACCCGCCCCGCTTCCGCTCCCGCTCGTCGCAAGGTCGCGACGGCTCCCAGCCGATCCGTCCCGGCTGGGAGCCGTCGTTTGTCGCATCCGTCGTACAGCGGTGGGCGGCGTCCACCGCGCGCGAACTCGCGCCGGCGCGCGGTCGCCGTGCTCGCGGTCGTCGTGCTCCTCTTCGTCGTGGTGGTGGGGCGCCTCGCGCAACTCCAACTCGTCGACGGCCAGCGGTACGCCGCGTTCGGCGCGTCGCAGCGTGTGCGACCGGTCGTGCTGCCCGCGGAGCGCGGCTCGGTGTTCGATCGCGACGGCGCCGACCTTGCGCTGTCGGTACCGCAGCACACCGTGTGGGCCGATCCTCGGCTCGTGTCGGATCCACAGCGCGAAGCCGACTCGCTGGCGCCGGTGTTGGGCGTCGATCGCGATGTGCTGTTGCGCTTGTTGACGACGCCCGACAAGGAGTTCGTGTATCTCGCGCGGCAGGTCGACGACGCGACGACGCAGAAGGTGAAGGACCTCAAGCTCGACGGCATCGAGTTCCTCGCGGAGTCGAAGCGATTCAACCCGTCGGGCGATCTCGCGCGATCGGTGATCGGCAGCGTGAACCTCGACAACGTCGGTCGCGCCGGCCTCGAGCAGCAATACGAGAGCACACTGCTCGGGACGCCAGGCGAGCTCGTACTCGAACAGGATCCGAGTGGGCACACGATCGCCGAAGGCGACCACCATCTCACGCCGGCGTTGCCGGGCGACGACCTCATCCTCACGATCGACACGGCGATGCAGTTCGAGACCGAACGCGCGCTGAGCGATCAGATCGTGAAGATGGGGGCCAAGGGCGGCATCGCGATCGTGAGCAACCCGAAGACCGGCGAGATCCTCGCGATGGCGACGATGGATCGTCCGGATGGCAAGGGCACACCCGTCGCGAGCTCGAACAATCGAGCGCTCACGGCGGCATTCGAGCCGGGCTCGGCGAGCAAGGTCATCACGATGGCCGCCGCGCTCGAAGAGAACACGGTGCAAGCCGACACGACGATGGTGGTGCCTGACCACTTGAAGGTGGCCGACGGCACATTCACCGACCACGATCCGCATCCGACCGAGACGATGTCGCTCACCGACATCCTCGCCAACTCGTCGAACATCGGCACGATCATGTTGGGGCAGAAGCTGGGCGCCGAGCGCATCGACGAGTACCAACGCAAGTTCGGCTACGGCTCGACGACGGCCCTCAACTTCCCGAACGAGTCGCAAGGCCTCATGCTCCCGTTGAAGAACTGGTCGGGTACGTCGATCGGCACGATTCCGATCGGCCAGGGTGTGGCCGTCACCGCACTGCAGATGCTCGAGGCCTACAACGTGATCGCCAACGGCGGTCTGTACGTCGATCCGAAGCTGGTCCTCGCCACGGTCGGCAAGGACGGCACGCGCACCGACACGCCACCGTCGGGGTCCCGTCGTGTCGTGTCGACACAGACCGCGGCGGAAGTGCGAGACATGATGGAGCAAGTGGTGAAGGCCGGTACCGGGACCGAAGCCGCGATCGACGGCTACACCGTCGCCGGCAAGACCGGCACCGCGCGTATCCCGCAGCCCGGTGGCGGCTACCAAGACGCGGCGGGCAACTACCACTACGAAGCGACCTTCGCCGGATTCGTGCCTGCTGAGGACCCGCAGCTCTCGGTGATCGTCGTGCTCGACGAGCCGACCGCCACGATCTTCGCCAGCGGGGCGTCGGCGCCGGTCTTCAGCCGCATCGCCGCCTACGCCCTGCGTCGTTTCCAGATCC
>Ga0207687_10002149_pt1 | contig 13439 bp, 10 predicted proteins | sample KBSM54metaG_FD_184399 | JGI IMG/M metagenome (GOLD analysis project Ga0207687, IMG submission 184399) | Miscanthus rhizosphere microbial communities from Kellogg Biological Station, Michigan, USA - KBS M5-4 metaG (SPAdes) (version 2) | ecosystem: Host-associated > Plants > Roots > Rhizosphere >...
CGGATGAAACCGGCGGACGCCGCCGAGCTCATCCGCACCCTGGACGCCCTGCTCCAAAAGCGCCTCCGCGCCGGCTGAGCCTGGGTCGGCCTTTTGGGCGTTCTGCCACGTGCCCGGCAATCCCGCGGTTTTTCAGAGCATTTTCCGGTTCCACGGCACCTTCTGGGTGGCTGACGGGATCCCTTCCCGAAGCAGGGTTTCGTTGCTACCTTCCGCGCCGTTCCCGTGGCGGGCGAATGACGCCTGCCCTCAAGCTTTCGGGGAAAACCCCCGCCTGGAGTCTCGATGAGCAGCTATCTCTTCACGTCCGAATCCGTCACCGAAGGTCACCCGGACAAAGTTTGCGACGCCATTTCGGACGCCGTGCTCGATGCCGCCCTCGCCGGCGACAAGTACAGCCGCGTCGCCTGCGAGACGCTGGTGAAGACGGGCTTCGTGGTCATCGCCGGTGAAATCACCACCAAGTCGAGCATCGACTTCGGCAAGATCGCGCGCAAGACCATCAAGGACATCGGCTACACGAGCTCGGACATCGGCTTCGACGCCGACACCTGCGGCATTCTGATCGCGGTCGAGCCGCAGTCGCCCGATATCTCGCAGGGCGTCACCGAAGGCCAGGGCCTGCACAAGGACCAAGGCGCCGGCGACCAAGGGTTGATGTTCGGCTACGCGTGCGACGAAACGCCCGAGTTCATGCCCGCGCCGATCATGTACGCGCACCAGCTCTCGAAGCAGCTGGCCGCCGTGCGCAAGAAGGGCACCGTCGATTTCCTCCGCCCCGACGGCAAGAGCCAAGTCACCGTCGAGTACGAGAACGACGTGCCGAAGCGCATCGAGACGGTCGTCGTCTCCACGCAGCACGGCCCGGAAGTGAAGCACAAAGCCTTGAAAGAGGCGGTGATGGAGCTCGTCATCAAGAAGGCGCTGCCGAAGCACCTGCTCGATAACAAGACCAAATACTTCGTGAACCCCACGGGTCGCTTCGTCGTCGGCGGCCCCTGCGGCGACGCGGGGCTCACCGGTCGTAAGATCATCGTCGACACCTACGGCGGGATGGGTCGCCACGGCGGCGGCGCCTTCAGCGGCAAAGACCCGTCGAAGGTCGATCGCTCGGCTTGCTACTACGCGCGCTTCGTCGCCAAGAACATCGTCGCCGCGGGCCTCGCCAAGCGTTGCGAAGTGCAGGTCGCCTACGCGATCGGCGTCGCGCAACCGATGGGCGTCTACGTGCACACCTTCGGCACCGGCAAGATCGACGACGAAGCGCTCGCCGCCTACGTGATGAAGAACTTCGACATGCGCCCCCGCGCGCTGATCGAAGAGCTCGATCTGCTCCGCCCGGTCTACCAGCCCACGTCCTCGTACGGTCACTTCGGCCGCTCCGAGTTCACCTGGGAAAAGACCGACCGCGCGAAGAAGCTCGCCGCCGACCTGCTCGGCAAGAGCAACGGCGCTTCCACCAATGGCACGTCGGCGCCGAAGAAGGCCGCCAAAGGCAAAGCTCAAGCGCGCGCCTGAGCTGTCATTTCTGCGAAGAAAAGGCCCGCTGAGCAGACGCTCGGTGGGCCTTTCTGTTTTGTGGCGGCGACGAGCTACAAGTACAGTGTCGCGCGCGCGCCCAGCGTGAGCCACATCTGCAGGCCTGGTGGGTCCCTCGAGTCATCCACTGGTTTGATGGTGAGGTAGTCGACCACTGTGCCATTGACGTAGGGACCGATCCCGAAGGCGGGCACGACGTGGAACTCGATGCCGAACTGCGCGCTGAGCAGCTCGATTCCGGTCGTCCGGACGTTGAACGAGTAGTGCTCGGGAGTAGGAAATCCCGCGTTGTCGGACTCGTCGTAGCTGATGCGATCGAGGCCAATCCCGACGCCGAGCCAGGGGTTGACGATCTTTTCGGGCGCGACCTGATGGCGGACCTGAATGCCGAGGCGCAGGTGCGACCCCGAGCGCGTCCCATCCAGATCTGGGTTCACGAAGGAGCCATGGATGATGCCATATTCTCCGTACACCCCTGCGCTCCAGCTCGGAGTGAACCGATACCCGGCGCTCACGCCGATTGGAATCGCATGCGTGACATCGAGCACTTGGTCAGTCGCCGAGTAGCCGCCCGAGACGCTCAATTCCAGCTTCTTTTGCGGCGGTTCTGCGGCGTTTGCTCGCGTCGAGATCGCCAACACCAAAAACCCCGTCGCCGCCCATGAGTATTTCAAAAGACCTCCCTCTATCGAAGGTAGTGCCACACGCAGAAAAAGCGTCAAGAATCTTTCTTTTGTTGGGGTGCTCCTGTTCGACGCGGCTCGCGTAGGAGCGGCGATGCCAGTACGCTTCGCGCATGACCGTCGCATCGACGCCCTCGGCCGCTCGCTTCGAAACCCTCGCCGTTCACGCCGGCTACGACCCCGATCCCATTCATGGCGCCGTGATGCCACCGGTCGTGATGTCGAGCACGTTCGCGCAACCAGAGCCCGGTAAACCGCTGCGTTTCGATTATTCCCGCAGCGGCAATCCCACTCGTGCGAACTTGGAAGCAGCGCTCGCGGCCCTCGAAGGCGGGACGCATGGCTTTGCATTTTCCAGCGGCTGCGCCGCCGCCACCACGCTGCTTCACAGCTTGAAACCCGGCGATCACGTGATCTCCGGCGATGACGTGTACGGCGGAACTTTTCGGCTGTTCGAGCGCGTGATGAAGCCGTTCGGCATCGAATCGTCGTTCGTGGACATGGGCGATCTGAACGCCGTCGAGGCGGCTTTCAAGTCGAACACACGCTTCGTCTGGTTCGAGACACCGACCAACCCCACCTTGAAGCTCGCCGACATTGCGGCCATCAGCGCGCTCGCCAAAGCGCGCGGTATCCGCGTCGTGGTCGACAATACCTTCGCTTCGCCGGTGCTACAGCAGCCGCTGGCACTGGGCGCAACGGTGGTGCTGCACTCGACCACCAAGTACATCAATGGCCACTCGGATGTCGTGGGCGGCGCGCTCATCACGAGCGATCCGGAGCTTTGCGAGCGCATCCCCTTTTTGCAAAACGCAATCGGCGCCGTGCCGAGCCCCATGGATTGCTACTTGGTCCTGCGCGGCATCAAAACGCTGCCCGTGCGCATGCGAGCGCACGTCGCGGGCGCTTCGGAGTTGGCGGCGCGTTTGTCGAAGCACGCACGTGTGGCGCGTGTGCACTATCCGGGGCTGAGCTCGCACCCCCAGCATGAATTGGCGAAGCGCCAAATGTCCGGCCCAGGTGGGATGATCTCGGTGGAGCTCGCCTGCGATCTGGAAGGCTCGCGGCGCTTTCTGCAATCCCTGCGTATTTTCGCACTGGCCGAGAGCCTCGGCGGTGTCGAATCGCTGGCCGAACACCCGGCTTTGATGACACACGCATCGATCCCCGCGGAGAACCGCCGCGCACTCGGCATCAGTGATTCGCTCGTGCGCCTCTCGGTCGGCATCGAACACGTCGACGATCTGTGGCAAGATTTGGAGTTAGCGCTGCGCCAAACCTGAAGGGATACCGGAACATGCCCGAGCTCGAGCCACCAGTTTCGGATGTGCTGTCGCTGATCGGGAACACGCCGCTCGTGCGGGTGAGCCGCATGGATACCGGGCCCTGCGAGCTGTATCTGAAACTCGAGAACCAGAACCCGGGCGGCTCGATCAAGGATCGCATCGGGCTCTCCATGATCGAGGCCGCTGAACGCGAGGGCGCGATTCGCCCTGGCGCCACCTTGGTCGAAGCGACGGCGGGCAACACCGGCCTGGGCCTCGCGTTGGTAGCGGCGCGCAAGGGCTACAAGCTCGTGCTCGTGATCCCGGACAAGATGAGCCAAGACAAAGTGCACCACCTGCGCGCGCTGGGCGCAGAGGTGCGTTTGACGCGCTCCGATGTCGGCAAAGGGCACTCGGAATATTATCAAGACTACGCCGAGCGCATCGCCAAAGAGATCGGCGGCTATTACATCAATCAGTTCGCCAACCCCGCGAACCCACTCGCGCACGAAACCACCACCGCTCCAGAGATCTGGAAACAGATGGACGAGCGGCTCGACGCGTTCGTGTGCGGAGTGGGCTCGGGCGGCACTCTGACCGGGTTTAGTCGCTATTTCGCGCGCGTTGCGCCGCACGTCGAACTCGTGCTCGCCGATCCGAAAGGCTCGATCCTCGCCGACTACGTGAAGACCGGCACGCTCGGCACCGCCGGCTCGTGGCTCGTGGAAGGCGTGGGGGAAGACTTCGTGCCCTCGATTTGCGACTTGTCCCGCGTGCGCTCCGCCTACTCCGTGAACGACGAAGAGAGTTTTCTCACCGCCCGCGCGCTGCTCAAAGAAGAAGGGATCTTGGGCGGCTCTTCGACGGGCACTTTGCTCGCCGCTGCGCTCCGTTATTGCCGCGAGCAAACCACCCCCAAGCGCGTGGCCACGCTCGTCTGCGATAGCGGCGGCAAATACCTATCCAAGATGTTCAACGACTATTGGATGCGCGACCAAGGCTTCTTGCATGGCACCGATTTCGGCGATTTGCGCGATTTGGTCTCGCGGCGCCCCGAAATGAACGCGGTCGTCTCGGTGGCCCCGAGCGACACGCTGCTGATCGCTTACTCGCGCATGCGCCTGTACGATGTCTCCCAGTTGCCGGTGCTCGAAGGCGGCGAAATCGTCGGCATCGTGGATGAATCGGATCTGTTGATCGCCGCCCAGCGCGACACCGCACTCTTTCGCAACCCCGTGCGCGAGTTCATGTCCACGAAGCTCATCACGGTGGATGCGAAAGCCCCACTCGAATCACTGATGCCGCTCTTCGACCAAGGGCTCGTCGTGATCGTGCGTGAATCGGCGCACTTTTCCGGCCTCATCACTCGCATCGACGTGCTCAATCACCTCCGCCGCAAGCTGTCGTAACTCATTTCGCTGGGCACCTTCCACGGCTACCTGGAATTTGCTTTGCTCGGCTTCTTCTGGGTTCGGAAGCGACCCATCACCGAGACAGCAACCCCTTGAATCCACTCCTCCACGCCTGGCTGATTGCCTTCGCGATCACGATCGTCGTCGAACTGTGCGTTGCCACCCCGCTGCTCGCTCCGAGTGGCGCGTCCGTGCCGCGCCGGCTGGGGGTGATTTTGATTGCGCAATTGGCCACGCATCCGAGCGTTTGGTTCATTTGGCCTTTGCTCGGCTTGCCTCGCTCGGGCTATTTGCTGATCGCCGAAGGCTTCGCGTTCGTGGCCGAGGCGTTGATCTACCGACTCGTGTTCGAGCGCTTGCCGTGGTCGCGCGCGGTCGCCACCTCTGCGTTGGCCAACGGCGTGTCGCTCTTGGTCGGCATGTGGCTGCGCTGATCTCAGCCTGACGAGGAGCGGCGTCGGGGCCCCCGTGGCGGCGCAGCCGACGCTGGGCGGGCCCCGTTCGCGCGCAGCGCGGAGCGCGAGCACGAACGGTCGTCAATGGCCGGACCACGCGGGGGCAGCCAAGACAGCGGAAAAGAGAGCCTCAGCGAGACCGGTCGGGAAGTTCGGCGAGGGCGACGAACTAACCCTGTACGCGCGGCTGAAACGCGGGCAAAAAGTGCGCGTTCGCGCGGGTGCGAAAGGGAGAACGATGGCGGCAAAGCTAGTCTCGATCGGGGATTCGTTGAGTCACGGTTTTCAACACGCGGCGATCCGGCGCAGCGAGTGGTCGTATCCGGCGCTGGTGGCGCGTGCGCTCGGGGCCGCCGAGTTCCGACAGAGCGATTTTTCGGGCGGCGGCACGGGTGGGCCGCTGATCGATTTGGAGCTGCTCATGCAGCGGCTGTCGCAGACTTGCGGCAAGAACTTGGACCTTTGGGATTTGCCGGCCGCGTTGGTCGCGGTGCATTCGCTGATGGACAAAGTCGAAGACTATTGGGAACGCGGTCCGGGCATTCAGCCGTCCGACACCGGCCCCATTCATCACAACTTGGCGGTGTGGGGCTTCGACGTGCTCGACGCACAGAGCCTGAGTGACGGCGTTTGCCGACGCCACATTGGCCCGCCGAAGGACAACGTGCTCGCGCAAATCCCCGAATCGGCGATGTATCGCAGCGCGAGGCGCGTGTTCAACCCGGCGCAAGTGCCAGATTTCGCCGAGCAAACGCCATTGCGCCTCGCCCGCACGTTGGCCGAGCGCGAAGGCGGCATCGAGAATCTGCTACTCGAGCTGGGTGCGAACAACGCACTCGGCACGTGCGTGCGGCTCGAGATCGAGTGGTCCGAAGCAGCCGATTTCGACAAACTCGCGCACGAGCGCAGCTGCACCTTGTGGCGGCCCGAACACTTTTCGCGCTTGTATCGAACGCTCGCTGAGCAAGCGGCCGAGGTCGGCGCCGAGCGCGTGTTTTTGACGACCGTCCCGCACGTCACTATCGCGCCCGTGGTTCGCGGCGTGAGCCCCGGTGCCACTCCTGGCCACGAACTCGAGGGCGGCTATTACGAATATTACACGCGCTTTTGGATCTGGGACCATGACTTCGACCCACGGCGGCACCCCCACTTGAGCCGCGCACAAGCCCAGCTCATCGACCGCACGATTGACGAGTACAACGCGTGCATCGTGGCAACGGCGCGTGAGCGCGGCTGGCACGTGATCGACTTGTGCCAAGTGCTCGACGATCTGGCGTTTCGGCGAAATTCGGGCGCGCCGAGCTACGAGTTACCGTCGGGGTTAGTGACCGCGCTCGGCGCCAACCAAGAAACGAAATTCCGTGTGCGGCCCGACGGTTCGGTTTTGCTCGACACTCGTTACCTGCGCATCCCCGATCGCCCACCCGCCACTGACGCGCCCGCAGACACTTGGCGCAACGCTTACAAAGGCGGGCTATTCGGTTTGGACGGCGCCCACCCGACCAGCACGGGCTACGGCTTGATCGCGCACGAAGTGCTGAAGGCCATGCGCGCCGCGGGCGTTACAGAGGCGAACCCCGAGCGCTTGCCTTGGACGGCGATCGTCGGCGCCGATAGTTTGCTGCGCGAGCCTCCTGCGATCTTGGCCTCGCTCGCGCGCACGCTCGACGTGATCTTCGGCAAATTCGCCTTCGAACGCGTGATCAACAAGATCGCCGGGCTAGCACCGGAAAAGCCGTAAAGCGCGCGAGGGCGTGGCTCAGGAGCAGACGCGGTTTCGACCGCTGTCTTTGGCTTGGTACAGCTTTTCGTCCGCGCGACCGAAGAGTTCATCCGGGGCTTCGGTGCTGCCGGGCTTGAACTCAGCGACACCGAGGCTGACCGTGACTGGAAGGTTTTTGTCTTCGAACACGGGTTGGCTGGCCGCGACGGCGATGCGCACGCGTTCGGCAGCGGCCTTGGCCATCTGCAGCGGCGTGCTCGGGCACAGCACGGCAAACTCTTCCCCGCCCACACGCGCGAACAAGAATTGCTCCGGCACGGTGGCTTTGACGACGTTGGCCGTCACGCACAAGACGGCGTCACCTGCCATGTGGCCGTGGTTGTCGTTCACTTTCTTGAAGTGATCGATGTCGAGCACGATGAGTGACACGGGCTCGCCACGCGCCGACGAGATCACGGTGCGCAGAGTCTCGTCGAAGTGGCGTTTGTTGTGCACGCCAGTGAGCGCGTCGTAGCGCATCAGGCGCTGGATCTCTTCGTGGTACGCGCCTTCGATATTGCCGCCCGCAATGTACTTGAGGAGCGCTTTACCGATCTGAACGCGGTCGCCGTCTTTCAGGACGTGGTCTTTGACGCGGAGCCCATTGACGTAAGTGCCGTTGGTGGAGCCCAGATCCGTCAGGCGGTGGCCGGCGCCCATGGGCTCGATCCGCGCGTGACGCCGGCTCACTGAGTCCGCGTCTAGGACCAAACCCGCGCTCGAACCGCGGCCAATCTCGATGGCGTTGTCCGACAGGACCGTGCGGTTGCCGAGGCGCGGCCCAGAGAGCACGAGCAAGAGCGCCTGCTGCTGCGTTGCCACGCGGAGCAACGTGCGCATGTCGCGCGAGATCGTGACCTCGAGAGTCGACTCGTAAAGCTCGTCGTCCGCCAAAGTTCGTTTCATCCGCTGGGTATTGAACCCGCGAAGTCCCCTCAATCTTAGCAGATACGGGACCTGTCAAAAGCGTTTGACCCGTTACCTGCAGCCACCGGTTGCCGCACATGTGGTCGCGGCGCCTACATCGTTCGCGATCTGAGTGAGCTCTCGTTCACGGGCGCGATCTCCCGCCTTTCGCAGCAGAGACCTTGCACCGACCAGCCCTTCAGATGTCGTAGTACAAAAAATATTCAAACGGCGTGGGGCGTAAACGAGCGGCTTGAACTTCGTGTTCGCGCTTGTAATCGAGCCACATGTCGATCACGTCCGACGTAAACACGTCGCCTTTGAGCAAAAACTCGTGGTCGTTCTCGAGCGCATCGAGCGACTCTTCGAGTGAGGCAGGCATGCGCGCCACCTCTTTCAACTCTTCGGCCGACAGCGAGTAGATGTCTTTGTCGAGTGGGGCACCTGGGTCGATCTTGTTCTGGATGCCGTCGATGCCCGCCATCATCATGGCCGAGAACGCCAAGTACGGATTGCAGCTCGGGTCGGGAAAACGCAGCTCCAGCCGGCGTGACTTGGGCGACGGCGAATAGGTGGAAATGCGAATCGCCGCCGAGCGGTTGCGGCTCGAGTACGCGAGATTCACCGGCGCCTCGTAGCCGGGCACGAGGCGCTTGTAGCTGTTTGTGGTGGGGTTCGTGAGCGCGGCCAGGGTGTGCGCGTGTTTGAGGATGCCGCCCATGTAGTAGAGGGCCATCTCGCTCAAGCCGGCGTACGCGTCACCCGCGAACAGCGGCTTACCCTCTTTCCACAACGATTGATGGCAGTGCATGCCGTTCCCGTTGTCCCCATACAGGGGCTTCGGCATGAACGTCGCGGTGCGGCCGTTGCGATGCGCCACGTTCTTCACGATGTGCTTGAACCACATCAGCTTGTCCGCGCACTTGACCAAGCTGTCGTAGCGCATGTCGATCTCACCTTGGCCAGCGGTCGCCACTTCGTGGTGGCTGACTTCGACCTCGATGCCGAGCCGCTCCATCTCCAGGCAGATCTCGGTCCGCAGATCCATGTGCGTGTCTTGCGGCGAGACCGGGAAGTAGCCTTCCTTGTTGCGGATCTTGTGCGAGAGGTTCGGCCCCTCGTCGCGCCCGGTGTTCCAACTGGCTTCGGCCGAGTCGACTTTGTAAAACGATTCGTGCCCCTTCACGTCGAAGCGCACGTCGTCGAAAATGAAGAACTCCGCCTCGGGCCCGAAGTACACGGTGTCCGCGAGGCCCGTCGATTGTAGATACGCTTCGGCCTTCTTGGCGATGTAACGCGGATCACGCGAGTAACTCTGGCGCGTGAGCGTGTCTTGGATCGTGCACAGGAGCGACAGTGTCGGGAAGCGCGTGAACGGGTCCATCACCGCGGTGGACGCGTCCGGAATCAGCAGCATGTCGCTCTGATTGATGGGTTGAAAGCCGCGGATCGACGAACCGTCGAAGCCGAATCCGTCTTCGAATGCTTCTGCATTCAAGCGGTGAAACGGCACCGAGGTGTGCTGCCACTTGCCGATGAGGTCGATGAACTTCAGGTCCACCATGACCGCGTCGTGCTTTTTCCCCAACTCCACGGCTTGCTTCGGATCCATGGCCGTACCTGTATCGCTATCAAGCCGCCGGGGCTACTGCCGGAAATCGGATTTTCCGGCAGTAGGGCGTCCGAGCGGCCCAGCTGAGGTAAGCTAAAGAGTGGAGCGGGGGCTGGGTCCCACTCGGGGCCTCAAATCGCTTCTTCGGCGCGCTCGCCGGTGCGGATACGCACGGCTTCGTCGACGGGCGTCACGAAGATTTTGCCGTCGCCGATGCGACCGGTCTTGGCGCTCTTCTCGATGGCGTCGATCACCTGATGAACCATCTGGTCGGGAACGACGATCTCGAGTTTGACCTTCGGCACGAAGTCCACGACGTAGGCTGAGCCGCGGTAAACTTCCTTTTTGCCGCCGGTACGGCCGAAGCCTTTGACCTCGGTCACGGTCATGCCCTGGATACCGACTTCAGACAAGGCATCCTTGACCTCGTCCAACTTGAACGGCTTGATAATCGCCTCGACCTTCTTCATCTGGCTCTCCATCCTGTTTTGCGGGGGTCACTGCCCCTTGCGAAGCCTCCCCTCCTGGCTCGGGGGCACCGCTCGGTTTCGTGTGCGCCTGCCAGTATTCGACAAGCGGGTTTGGACGTAACGGGGTCCGTGTTTCTGAATTGTTTCGGACTTGAGTCAACGTGAAGCTCCGAGGAAATGAGCCATTTTTTGGTCGGCCGAAACACCGGGCCCCGGATGGGCGCCAATTCCGGGGCTCTCCCTGGTTCGGTTCGGATCGTGTTTCGGCTGGCGGGCCGGCGTTTGGGCGGAGCGATTTAGTGGTCGACGAATGACCCGAGCCCCTCGGGGTGCGGGGTTAATTCGAGTACTGTACCGAGCTCTCGCCACCCCTCGTCCGCCGCCCGATAGCCGCTCTTCGTTATGTCGCCTCAGAATCAGTCACAGGTCCCCGTAGGGACAGTCCTCGAGGGGAAGTTTCGCATCACGAAGGAGATCGGGCGCGGCGGTATGGCCGCCGTGTACGAGGCCGAGAACATCGATATCGGCAAGCGAGTCGCGGTGAAGATCCTCGCCGCCGAGCTCATCACCTCTCGCGTGGTGCGCGAGCGCTTCATCCGCGAGGCACGCGCGGCGGCCGCCATTCGCAGCCCGTACATCTGCGACGTGTACGACTCGGGCATGTTCGAGGAGCGGCCGTTCCTCGTGATGGAGCTGCTCGAAGGCGAAAGCCTGTACGACATGATGACGCGCGTTCGACAGATCGATGTCGAGACCACCGTGCGCATCATCACGCACTCGGCTCGCGGCCTGCAAAAGGCACACGAGTCGAACGTGGTGCATCGCGATCTCAAACCCGAGAACATCTTTCTGACGAAAGACGAAGACGGCAAGCTGGTCGTCAAGATCGTCGATTTCGGGCTCGCCAAGTTTTACGAGCCGACCACGGCGGACGCGGAAACCGTGCGTCTGACGCGGGAAGGCGCGCTATTCGGCACGCCCGCGTACATGAGCCCCGAGCAGGCGAAGGGCAAAGGCGAGGTCGATCATCGCGCCGATCTGTGGGCGCTCGGTTGCATCGTGTACGAGTGCCTCACCGGGCAAACGGTGTGGAACGTCGAGCAAGGCGTGGCCATGATCTTGGCGCAGATCGCCAGCGCGCCCTTGCCCAAGCCGAGCAAGCTCAGGCCCGATCTGCCTCCTGCATTCGATGCCTGGTTCGCGCACGCGCTCGATCGCGATCCGGACAAGCGTTTTCAAAACGCCAAGGAGCTGGCCGACACGCTCACGAAGTCCCTGCTCGCTTCGCGCGGCACCGCGCGCTCGATGTCGCTCTCGAGTGACGACGAAGGCACGGTCGTCGACGAGCTCATCGCGAGTGAGCTCGCTCCGACGCAAGTCTCGGCTCCGCCGGATGCGTCACCGCCGACGCGGCGCGAACCCCCGAGCAACACCGGCACGCCGCCCACCCCGGCGCCCGTGATGTCCGAGCGCCCCGCTGCAGAGCGTGGCGCGGGGCGCGCGATTTCGATCCTGATGCTGCTTTCTGCGCTCAGTTTGGGCGCCTATGCGATCTGGCTGTACGTGCTGCATCCGCCAGGTCAGCCCGAGGTGGTGCACTCGGCCGCGCCGAAACCGCACGCCTCGGCGTCGGCCGCGCCGGTGGTCACGAGCGGCCCGCGCCCGGTCGAGAGCGATGCCTTCGCATTGAAGATCGCGCACGCACAAGAACTGCTCGCACAGGGGCAGGGCAAAGACGCGCTCGACGCTTTCAAGGATTCACTGAAGGGCGGCGCGCCCGTCGCACGCTCGGTGCTCTCGCACATGTCGGTCGCGATCGAGGAGCCGAGTGGGCCGTGCAAACTCACGGGCATCAGTCGGCCGCGACCGTATTCGATCGAATTGCCGGTCTCGCGCCCAACGCTCGCGCACACGAGCGCGGGCACGGTCTTCGTTTGGATCGACAATCATCAGGACGCGAAGAAGCGCCAAGCCTACGCGGTGTTGCTCGACGAAGCGCTGCGCCGCACCTCGCCGGACATCCCGATCACGCCGGAAGTGGTGTCCGCACGCCAGGCAGAGCTCGTCACCGCGGGTGACAAGCTCGTGCTGCTGTATTGGGACGACGGCGGGAGCGCCCCCGGCGTGTACGCCCGTTTCATCTCCAAAGACGGCCACATCGAAGGCGCGCCGCATCGTATTTCGCCCTCGAAAAAGGGGGATATGTACGCCGCGCTCGCGCCCTCCGAAGGCAACAAGTTCTGGGCGGTGTGGCAAGAAGAGGTCGACAAAGGCTCGACCGACATCATGGCGCGCGAGCTCGACGCCGACTTGCAACCGCTCGGCGATCCGATTCGCCTCACCGCGGTGCCCGCCCCCAAGGCGGCCACGTTTGCCGCTAGCACGCCTGCCGTCGCCGTCGCGCACGGTCACCTGTACGTCGCGTTTTCGATCAATCGCGGGTTCGAGCACCTGCAAACGCATCTGCTGCGCATTGCGCTCACGGACCCTGCGTTGAAGACCGGCCTCGTCCCTCCGAAGAAGCCCACTGGCAAAGAGCGCTTCGTCGGCCAGGACCAACTCTTGAGCTCGCGCGACGGCAAGAACACCACGCCGGTCATCGCCTGCATCAGCGACGGTTGCTTCGTCGCTTGGGACGACGAGAAGGCCGGCGCGAGCTACGCCTTCGTCGACAAAGACAAAGGCCAGATGCTGTGGCACCGCGACATGCCGCCGAAGGTCGTTCGCCCCGCGATCGGGGTCTCGGGCAACGCGGCCGTCCTCGCCTGGTACGACGAATCCCGCTTGCGCCTGGCTGCCCTCACCCGTGACGGCGTGGGCGCCGTGACGTCGCTCAGCCGCGTCAGCGGTTTTCAGCCGCAACCCGACCTCGTGGCGGGTGAAAAGCCCGGTCAGTGGTACATTTCCTGGCGCGACTACGAGTCGGCGCACCTCGAGGTCTTCGCACTCCGCACGGAATGTCCTTGAAAAACCGCGACCAAGGAGAACCAGTCACGAACGCGGGCGCCGAGCCCATCGCCCATCTTTTGTCGATCCCGTCGCGCTCGGCGGTGCGGCGTTCGCCAGTCGAAACTGGGCGCCTCGTGCTGGTGCCGCTCGAGCTCGGTGACGGCGGCGAGTTGTGGGATGCGGTCGAGGGCTCGCGCTGGCACCTCGAACGCTGGTTGCCTTGGGTGCCGTACAACAACGCGCCGGAAGCGAGCACGCGCTACGCCGAGGCCTGCGTGCAAGATTGGGACGGCGGGCGCGCGGTGCGCTTCGCGATTCGCGATCGCCAATCGCGCGAACTACTCGGCGTCGTGGGGCTCGACTCGTGCGTGCATTTGCATCGCTCG
>Ga0207687_10002151_pt1 | contig 13438 bp, 8 predicted proteins | sample KBSM54metaG_FD_184399 | JGI IMG/M metagenome (GOLD analysis project Ga0207687, IMG submission 184399) | Miscanthus rhizosphere microbial communities from Kellogg Biological Station, Michigan, USA - KBS M5-4 metaG (SPAdes) (version 2) | ecosystem: Host-associated > Plants > Roots > Rhizosphere >...
CTCACGACGAGAGGGGGCCCCACCTCCAGCGCTCATCACCGACTCCCCGTCGATCGGCGTGGCCCGGGTCTGCCAACGCCCCGGTCAATCACGCGAGAGCGGCCACCCGCTCCTTCATCGCATCACATTGTGGCGATGCCCACCTGGATATGTCGCACGTAATGGCCGCGCGTTCTGGGGCGCCTTTGTCGCCGAGCGTGAAACCAGAGCCGTCGTTCTGTGCGTTTGCCAGACCCGCCGCGTCGCGCTCGTTACGCGCCGGCGAGGGCGGTCAAGGCTGGCCGCAGAGGGCTGAGCGCGGCCGTCGAATCAGGGCATCGTCGTCGCCAAGGCGAGGGCGTCCGCGATCGGCAGGCTCATCCCGCGCCGATACGCCTCGTCAAAGGCCTGATCTCCCATCAGATCGCGCAGGCGGGCGTGGTCGGCGTCCCGGAGCCGGGATTCGAGCGTCTCCACCACCGCCCCGAGTTGTTCGAACCGGGCGGTGAACACACCGTGCAGCATGGCGGCCCGCTCAGCGTCGCCGGTCAAGGTCGACGTCAGAGCCAGGCCCAGGATGGCGGCGTAGCCGAGGAGCGGGATGGCGTAGCCGAGGAGCGGGCGGGCGACGGTGCGGCGGGTGATGTCGAGGCCCTCACGGAAGAGGCGACCCGCCCTCTCGGCGTCGCCGTCCAAGGCCGCGACGAACCCGGCGTGGATGGCGCCGGTGGCCAGGCCCTGTTGGTCGCCGAGCTCCCGGAAGAGCACGATGCCCTCGCCGAACAGCCGGCGCGCCGCCTCGAGGTCACCCGTGTTCAGGGCGGTCAGCCCCACATTGATGACCGTCCGGGCCACCCAGCGGTGGTCGCCGGCGCGCCGATAGAGCTCCACGCTCTCCTCGATGGGGGCCCGGCCGTCCTGGCCGAGACCGTCGAGGGCGCAGCCCTGGGAGTTGAGGAGGCGGGCCGCCAGGCGACCGTCCGCACAGGCGCGAGCGATGGGCAGGGCCTCGTCCACCAGCCTGAGGCAGCCGGCGTAGTCACCCTGGAGGTTGCGGATAATGGCGACCAGGCTCAGCGCCTTCACGGTCAGGACGTCGTCCCCGTGGGCCCGGGCGATGGCGAGGCCCTCCTCCGCTCGGGAGACGGCGGCGGCGTAGTCCGTGACGTAGTCCTTGACCAGATCGGCCGCCGCCACGAGGGCCCGGCCCCGCAGCGGCGTCGGGTCCTGCGCTTCGGGCCGGGCGAGGTGGGCCAGGAGCATTTCGGCCCCCTCGATCCCGTAGCCGCGGGTGGCCCAGAACTCGCTGAGGGCGACACCGAGACGGAGCCCGGGCGTGGGATCCGGGTCGGCGAGGCACTCGGCCAACGCGACGCGGAGGTTGTCGAGTTCGGCGTCCAGGCGGTCGACCCACTCGATCTCGTTTACGCCCCGGAGATGGCTCTCGGCGGCCTCTGCCAGCGCGAGGTAGTGCTCACGGTGGGCCAGCCTCACCCGGTCGAGCTCGTCCTCGCCTCGCGCCGCCAGCCGGGACGCACCGTACTCGCGGATGGTCTCGAGGAGGCGATAGCGGACCGTCCCGCCGGTCTCGTCGGCCTGCACCAGGCTCTTGTCGACCAAGGTGTCGAGGAGGCCGACGACCTCGAACTCCTCCACCTCGCCCCCCGAGCAGACGGCCTCGGCGCCGGCGAAGTCGAAGCCTCCGGCGAACACCGACAGGCGGCAGAGCAGCGCCTGCTCGGCCGGCGACAGCAGGTCGTAGGACCAGTCGATCAGCGCCTGCAAGGTCTGCTGGCGAGGCAGCGCCGTACGGGAGCCGCCGGTGAGGAGCCGGAAGCGCTTGTCGAGGTGCGCGTCGAGGTCGCGCACGGACAGGGACCGGAGCCGGGCGGCGGCCAGCTCGATGGCGAAGGGGATGCCGTCCAGGCGCCGGCACAGGTGGCCGATCGTCCCCGCGTTGCTGGCATCAAGCGCGAAACCTGGCTTCTGCTGGCGGGCCCGATCGAGGAAGAGCCGCACCGACTCCAACTCCATGAGCACCTCAGGGACGTCGTCCCCGGGCGCGGGCACCGGGAGCGAGGGGACCCGGTAGACGTGCTCGCCAGGGATCCCCAGCGGCTCCCTGCTCGTAGCCAGCAGGCACACCAGCCGGCACCGGGCCAGCAGGGTTTGGGCCAGCGCGGCCACGACGTCGATGACGTGCTCGCAGTTGTCGAGCACCACCAGCATGCGGCTGTCCTGGAGCTTCTCGGCCAGGGTCTCGACGACCGGCCGGCCCGGCTCCTCGCGCAGCCCCAACACCTTGGCGACCGAGGTGGCCACGAGCGAGGCGTCGGAGATGGGGGCGAGGTCGACGAACCAGACGCCGCCGCCCGATCCGTCGACCAGTTCGGCCGCGGCCTGCAGGACCAGGCGGGTCTTTCCCACGCCGCCCGGGCCGGCGAGCGTCACCAGCCGGGCCCCGCCGACCAACTCGCGAATCTCAGCCAGCTCCCGGTCCCGCCCCACGAAGCTCGACACCTGTTCCGGCAGGTTGTTCTGCAACCTCGGGTTGTTCAGCGACTTCACCGGAGGGAAGCCGTCGGCAAGCCCGGTCCCTGCCACTTGGAAGACCCGCTCGGGCCGGCCCAGGTCCTTGAGTCGATGCTCGCCGAGGTCCCGCAGGACGATGTCGTCCGGGAGCTGATGGCCGACGAGCGCCGCCGTCACCCCGGAAAGAAGCACCTGGCCGCCGTGGGCGATGGCCTCCAGCCGCGCGGCGCGGTTGACGACCGGCCCGAAGTAGTCGTTGTCACGCTCCTCGCACTCGCCCGAGTGCAGGGCCATGCGAACTCGGATGGGTGTCTCCTCGGGCCACGGCTCGGCACGCAGGGCGTGCTGGGAGGCCACGGCCGCCATCAGGGCCGATCGTGCCGACTGGAAGGCGGCGCAAAAAGCGTCGCCAACCGTCTTGAAGACGAAACCGTCCGCCCGTTCGATCTCGGCCCGCAGGATGTCGTCGTGGCGACTGAGCGCCACCTTCATCTGCTCCGAGTGCGCTTCCCAAGCCCGGGTCGAGCCCTCGATGTCGGTGAACAGCAAGGTGACCAATCCCAAGGGAGGCACGGCGACAGTTTGCCCGATCGGTCGGTGGCGTGGACGCGGCACCTGCGGCCCGCGAGGCACGGGCGCGAGTCGCGCCCCTAGGTCCAGATCTGCCACAAGCACCTCGCTGTCGAAACCGCGGGCAAGGCTCCTGCCGCTTCGCGAACGTCCCCGACCGGCACTTGGTGGCTGCGGGGAGGCGGCCGCGGCAGATTGTTATGGGATGGTTTGGGCGCGCAACATCGCCAGCGCCGGGGTTGCCATTCGCAAGCTCCGTCGCAGGCCTTACCCGACCGCGCCAGCTCCTCCGGCCAATACCAGTCCCGCCGCACGCGGTGCGTAGCAGGTCCGACGCGACGCCGCAGGTGACCTTCCTGGCAACGTACGTGCCCGTCTAGTGGAGGGTCAGTGTCTCTGCCGCCAGCATGCCAGTCTGGTTCGGTACTCGACGGGGGCCTGGTCGATGCCGGCGAGGAACTGGACGAGGGTGAAGCGACGATCATGCTGGCCGGCGGGCTGGGAACCTCGGGAAACCTCCCCGATGGCGGCGGGTGGAGGGTCATTTGGCGAAAAGCGCCAAGTCCAGGAGACGCAGAGCGCTCCTAAGCCCAGCGGGGGATGAAATCGACGGAGTCATCCCCTCGCCGGCACCAAGGAGACGCGCGCTACGCTGCCCCGCAACTCGAAGGCGTGGCTTGGGGGCGAGGTTGAGCGATTTGCCGGCCGGTGGGGAGCAGCAGCAGAGCGTCAGTACCAGCGCGGCGCGCAACCTCGCCACCACCACCAAGACCAGGGCGCAGTGGGCTGCGCTCACTCCACGCTGGGTGCTGCACCTCCTGCCCTGGGTTCGCGTAGCCGGCGGCACGTACCGGGTCAATCGGGTGCGGCTCCTGGACCCCGACGAGCGCAAGGTGAGGTTCACGACGGTCGGCGGGCAGCCCGTCGTGCCCGTAACGGAGCTACAGCGGCTCTCGCTCTTCGGAGGGGTCGACGTCGGCGCCGTGCAGTCGATCGTCGACGCGCTCCAAGTCGAGCGCCACGATGCGGGTACCGTCCTCATGACTGAGGGGGAGGTGGGCGACAAGCTGTACCTGCTCGCCGACGGCACCGTGGACGTCTCGATCACGGGCTCTCGAGGGCAGAAGCTCCGCATCAACACGTTGGGCGGCGGCGAGATCTTCGGCGAGGCCGCTTTGCTGTCGGATACCCCTCGCACCGCCACCGTGACCGTGCTCTCGCCCAGCACCGTCTTGACCTTGTCGCGCGCCCAGTTCACCGAGCTGATGGCCGCCCACCCGGACCTGCGGGCGGCAATGGAGGCCGTGGCCGAGGGCCGCCGGCGCCAGCGGGCCGAGGTCGACGAATACGGCCAGCACAAGATCGAGGTCGCCGGTGGGCACCACGGCGAGCGGGTGCTCCCCGAGACGTTCGTGGACTACGACGACGATCCTCCCGAGTACCCCCTCAGCGTCGTTCAGACGATCGTGCGGGTTCACACTCGCGTCAGCGACGTGTACAGCCACCCGATCGACCAGCTCGAGGAGCAGCTCCGCCTGAGCATTGAAGGGGTCCGGGAGCGCCAGGAGTACGAGCTCATCAACAACCAGGAGTTCGGGCTGCTCCACGCCGCTCCTCCCTCGATGCGCACCGCCAGCCGCACGGGAGCGCCGACGCCCGACGACATGGACGACCTGCTCGCCCTCGTGTGGAAGCGGCCGGCGTTCTTCCTCGCACATCCGCTGGCCATCGCTGCCTTCGGCCGGGAGTGCACTCGGCGGGGGGTGCCACCGCCCACGACACAGATGTTCGGCTCGCCGTTCCTCACCTGGCGGGGAGTGCCGATCGTCCCCTGCGACAAGCTCCTCGTCGGGGGCAAGGCCCGGGTCGAGTCGCGAGCTGGCACAACCAACATCCTCCTGATGCGTGTCGGCGAGCGCGAGCAGGGGGTGGTCGGGCTCCACACCTCCGGCCTGCCGGGCGAGCCCGAAGGCCTACCGGGGATGTCCGTGCGGCTGATGGGCATCAACAGCCGGGCGGTCGCGTCATACCTGTTGACGCTCTACTTCTCGGCGGCGGTGCTGGTCGAAGACGCCATCGCCGTGCTCGAAGGTGTCGAGGTCGGCCAGTACCACGAGTACGAATGACAGTGCTCCCGTCGCCCGGCGGGTCGCATTTCGATGCGACCGACGAGTCGTTCGTCGCCGAGCTGGCCAACCGCATCTTCCGTGAGGGCCCAGCGGTTACCGTCCCAGCGGCCACCCACGGCCACGACCTCGACTCTGTTCCCGGCCACGCCGCCACCGCCTCGACGGACGAGGCCGCAGCCATGGCCGGCAGCGCCTATCGGGTCGATCCGAAGCTGACCAGCGCCATCCCGACCGGCGTCATGCCCCCTGCGGCGCCAGGCGTACTAGGGACCGAGGCGACGAGCCCGTCGAGCTTCATGCTGCGCGCCGCGCCGCTGGGAATGGCGATGCCGTCTGAGGCGGTGGAGCCCTGGCGCCACCTGGAACAGCCCTGGCCGCCGCTCGCGCCGCTCGGCTCGGTGGCCGCCGTGCCGCACACGGGCGGTCCGATGACGTCGGAAGCCCCTGTTGTCGATGCATTGCGAGAGCTCAAGATCCCGCGGCGTAGAGGGCCGTACACCCCGGTTCGCGTCACAGAGGCCCACGATCTCGACGACAGCACCACCTTCTACTTCCTGCCGCGGTCGGCACGGAACGCTCCTGCCGACCAGCTCGGGCTCCGTCCGCCGGGCGCCGGCTATGACGCTCGACAGGTGCGGGACGACTTTCCCGTGCTGCAACAGCGAGTGCACGGCAAGCGCCTGGTGTGGCTCGACAACGCCGCCACCACCCAGAAGCCGCAGTGCGTGATAGAGGCGATCTCCCGTTTCTACAGGGAGGACAACTCCAACGTGCACCGCGGCGCCCATGAGCTGGCGGCGCGGGCCACGGACGCCTACGAGGGGGCGAGGGCCAAGGTGGCGGCGTTCATCGGGGCAGGCTCCACCCAGGAGATCATCTTCGTGCGCGGCACGACGGAAGCGATCAACCTCGTGGCCCAGTCCTATGGCCGCAGCGTGGTCGGCCCCGGCGACGAGATCGTGCTCACCACCCTCGAGCACCACTCCAACATCGTGCCTTGGCAGCTTCTCGCCAAGGAGAAGGGCGCGTCGCTCAAGCCGGTGCGACTCACCGATCGCGGCGACGTGATGCTTGAGCATTACGCATCACTCCTCGGCCCGCGCACCCGCATCGTCGCCCTGTCCCAGGTCTCCAACGCGCTGGGCACGATCCTGCCCGTGGAAGCCATGGCCGCCATGGCCAAGGCTGTCGGCGCCGCCGTGGTGGTCGACGGAGCCCAGGGCGTTCCCCACATGCCTGTCGACGTCGGCGCGTTGGGTGCCGACTTCTACGCTTTCTCCGGTCACAAGCTGTACGGCCCGACCGGTGTGGGCGTCCTCTGGGGCCGCCATGAGCTTCTCGAGGCCATGCCCCCCTGGCAGGGCGGCGGGTCGATGATCAAGCACGTGGACTTTGAGTCGTCGACGTGGAACGACCTGCCGTCCAAGTTCGAGGCGGGCACCGGCGCCATCGGCCCCGCGGTCGGGCTGGGCCGAGCCATCGACTACGTGACGATGCTGGGCCTTCCGCACATCGCCGCCCACGAGCAGGCGCTCCTCGCCCACGGCACCGAAGCGCTCGCAGCCATTCCCGGCCTACGCCTGATCGGCACGTCGCCGCACAAGGCCGCAGTGCTCTCGTTCGTTCTCGACGGTGCGCACGTCGAGGACGTCGGCACGTTCCTGGACCAGCAAGGCATCGCGGTCCGTGCCGGCCACCACTGCGCCCAGCCGGCGCTACGCCACTTCGGGCTCGATGCCACGGTGCGGCCCTCGCTCGGTCTCTACAACACCCATGACGACCTTGACATGCTGGCCTCCGCCGTCCGCAAGGCTGCAAACGAACTACGCCGGTAGTTGGAGCCCCTTCCGCTATGTGTGCTCGAACTCCGCCGATGATCTCGTCATCCCGGCGGGCTCGCTGATTCAGGTCCTGGACGCTCCGACCTTTCCGTGCCGAATCATCCGGGGGCGGGGGCGGCCGGCGGCGGCGAGGCTGAGAGGGCGGCAACCAGATCCATCTTGACGACAGACCCGGCGTGCCGCTCGATCGCTTGACGCATGAGCTGATCGTGGCGGCCGACCACCACGGCCCACGCCGCCGATCCCATCGCACGCTCGGCGCGCGTCGACCCCTCGATGTCGGTGAACATGAAGGCGACGGCAGGACCGGTCGGGAGAGGCATCACGCAAATCTTGTCAGCTGGCGGACGACCGCTCCGTCGCCGGGACGTCCCGACCGTCGTGGCCAATGCCGCGCCGCCTCACCGGCTGGCGACCGTCAGTGTCATGCCCTCCGCGGCGGCCATGACCTCCTCAGTCGCCCCCCGGAGCGACTTCTTCGCCTCCGACACCAGCGCATCGAGGTCGTCGTCGGATCTCCAGGGGTCATGGTGGAACAGGCACAGGCGTCGGGCACCCGCTTCGGTTGCCACCCGGATCGCATAGTCGATGGTGCTGTGGCCCCAGTCGGCCTTGGCCGCAAACTCCTTCGGGGTGTACTGGCCTTCGTGGATCAGCAGGTCGGCACCGTCGCACAGCTCCAGCACGGCTTCGTCGACGCGATCGAACCCCGGGGGGGCCTGGTGGTCGCTGACGTACGCCAACGTCCCGCCGTCCCAACGGATGCGGTAGCCGACCGTCGGCCCGAGGTGGGGCACCGGACGGACCGTCACCCTCGCCTCCCCGATGGCGAACTCGTCGTTGCAGACCTCGTGAAACCGGATCTCACCCACGATCTGGTCGAGCGGGACAGGGAAGAACGGCGGGTCGAAAAGAAGGGCGAAGGCGTCACGCAGCGAGCCCGCGCTCTGCCGGGGCCCGTACACGTCGAGCTCGGTGCCCCACTCGTGCACAGGTGGGAAGAACGGCAGGCCTTGGACATGGTCGAGGTGGAGGTGGGTGACCAGCGCCGAGGCGCGGAACGGCCGGCCGTCAGCCCGGCCCAACTCGGCGTCGAACTGGAGGAGGCCCGTCCCGAGGTCGAGGAGGATCGGCGCCTCGCCGTCGACGTGGAGCGCCACCGCTGCGGTGTTGCCGCCATAGCGTCGGTTGATCGGCGATGGGCACGGGAATGAGCCGCGTACGCCGAGGAAGGTGACGCGCATCATCGGTCGCCGGACGATGCGACGGAGGCGTCGGGCTTCCGGCTGCACGCCACGCCGAGCTGACCGATCGTGCTGCCCCTCCGTCCGATGCGACGTGCCGAGCTGCCGCACCGCAGCCTACGGGAGATCATTCCGTCCCAGGTCGCTAGTGCAGCAACGCCTCGACGGCCATGGCGAGGCCGAGCAGCACCGCGCTCACGCCGAACGCCTGGATGGCCTTGCGGATGCGGCGGTACTTGCCCAGCACGATGGTGCTGATGTCGAACACTCGATCGGCGAGACGGTCCAGGTCCTCGGTCTCGGTGGCGGCGCGTACGAGGGCGGCGCCCAGGTTGGCCCGGATAACGGCACGGTCGGACGTCTCGAACCCGAACGCGGCGGCGTGGCCGAAGTACGCGAGCTTCTCCCGGTTGCCGTCGTTGCGCAACCGGGGCAACAGCGACATCGCCAACCAGTAGATGGCCGCCGCGGACGCAACCAGGCTCGTCCACAGCAACCCCTCGGCGAGGATGGAATGCATACGGTTGGGCGACCATCTGCCGCTCGCCGCTCCGGAAACCACCGCTCCCAGAGCGATGACTGCGGCGCTCAGGAGCCACACCGCCTTGGCCTCGGCCTGGGCCAGCTCGTGGCGGGCCTCCGTCACCAGGCTCTCGGCCAACCTGTTCACGGGATCGATGCCGGCGTCGGGCACGGCGGCCGGGGGGGCGCTTTGGCTGCTCGGCTCGAATGGTGTCCCGATGTACCCATCCACGCCCGGCCGGCCTCCCTCCGCTCGCGAGCCCGGCCGAGGGTATCCGGGCTGTATAGTCGCCGCCACATTCCGCGGGCCTCCGCCCGCCGAGCTGTGGTCGCCCTGGGGGGGCTCGTGACCAAACCCACGATCTTGGCTGTCGACGATGACCCGGGCGTGCTGGCGTCAATCTCGCGGTGACCTGCAGTCTCGATACGGCTGCGAGTGTGGCTTCCGGGCCATCACGAGCCGGCTCGACCGTGACCGCCTGATGTCCCCCTGGCTCCCACCCAGGGCACCGTTAACCTGGGGTCGCCGCGCCGCTTCCAAGCGGGATGAGGGGGTCTGAGATGAAGAGCGACAGGCATGCCGGTATGCCGGCCGGCGACTTCCGTCATCTGCCGTCACCACCGGGCCCCAAGGGCAATCTTCTCACCGGCAACGCCCATGACTTCCTCACCGACCGTCTGGCCACCCTTACGCGTGATCGGGAGGAATTCGGCGACGTCGTTAGTTACCGCATCGGCCCGATTCGAGGGGTTGTCGTGAGCCGCCCAGAGCTCGTCGAGGAGGTGTTGGTCCACAAGGCCAGCTCGTTCAAGAAGGACGTCATGTCGCACATGCTGCACCCCGCCACCGGCGACGGCATCTTCCTCAGCGAAGGCGAGTTCTGGAAGCGCCAGCGCCGCATGGTGACGCCGACGTTCCACAAGGAGAGGATCGCCCTTTACGCCGATGTCATGGTTTCCTACCAAGAGAAGATGTGTGAGAAGTGGCGCTCGGGTGGCGAGCGTGACGTTGTGCCCGACATCGTGGAGATGGCACTCGGTATTGCCGCCAAGACCTTGTTCAGCGTCGACCTCGACCATGAACATGGGCGCACAGTTGCGGCGGCGATGACCGAGGTCATGGCCGCAGTGGCCACGCGCATCACCAGCGCGCTGCCTTTGCCGGAGTTCGTCCCGACGCCCGTCATGTTGCGGCTCAAGCGAGGCGTGGCACAGCTCGACAAGATCATCTACCAGTTCATCGAAGACCGAAAGACCGGTGAGACCTCGGCGGACGATCTGCTCTCACTGCTCCTCAATGCGCGTGACCATGAGGGCGACGGAACCGGTATGACGGACCGCCAGGTCCGTGACGAGGCCATGACGATATTCATGGCCGGCTTCGAAACGACGTCGCTCTCATTGGCGTGGATGTGCCACCTGCTCGCAACGCACCCGGAGATCCAGTCGCGGCTTCGTCGCGAAGTGAGCGAAGTGCTTGGTGAGCGCCGCCCAACCGCCGCTGATTACCCGCAGTTGCGGTACACGGAAGGCGTGGTGAACGAGACACTGCGCCTCTACCCGCCGGTCGCCATGATCGGTCGCGAGGCCCTCGTAGATGTGGAACTCGGCGGCTTCCGCATCGACAAGGGAACGGCCTTATGGCCCGCCCCTTGGATCACTCACCGCGATCCGCAACTGTGGGAGATGCCGCTGGAGTTCCGCCCGGAGCGCTGGACGTCGGAGTCGCGGGAGCAAATACCGAAGCACTCGTTCTTCCCTTTCGGCGGCGGGCCGCACAACTGTGTCGGCCGTATGTACGCCATGATGGAGATGGTGCTCGGCATTGCCATAATCGTTCGTAGGTTCGAGCTCGCGCCCGTGCCGGGCCAGGAGCCGCATCCCTTCCCGGGTTATACGATTCGACCGGAGCCGGGAGTTACGGTCACGCTCGTCCCCCGCCCTTCTGTCCAGACTCATCAATAGGTCGGGCCTCGATGACGGGCACCTGAGGCCATCACGTGCGTCGCAGAAGGAATGCTCACGGGGAGGTGTGTCCACCCAACCGACAACCAGATCACCCGGGGCGTTGGAGACAGCCTGACCTGTTGAGATGCGGCACGGGGTGCTCCAGGTAGCGCACGGCCGGCAGATTCCGAGGGTAGCCATCGGTCGCGTGCCATCCTTCAGTCGCACCGATGGAGGACGTCATGGCACCCGTGCTGCTCCGGCGCCGATACCTGGACCCTCGTACAGTCCGGTCGTCCGGATCGGACCTGCTCCGGATGAACGAGCGGTCGCGACGGCTGGCCTCGCCCCCAACGCCGGCTGCCGGAAATCTGGCTCTCCGCGTTGAAGTGGGGAGCGTGAGGTAGCAGGCATCCACCACTGGGGCCAGGGGCCCCGCCATCGTTGCGGCTTCTCGAGGGCTACAGCGATGGGAGACCCCTGGTGGCGAACGACGGTATCGGGCTGGCGGAGGCACTCCTCGGACTGGACGGGTTCCGGGTGCTCGCTGTCGCCGAAGGGCCTGCGGAACTGGTTGTCACCATCGAGACGGTCGCCTCGCAGGTGGGGTGCGGGAGCTGCGGCGTGCGGGCCGAGGCGCAGGATCGGATGCCGATCGACATCCGCGATCTGGCCTGCTTCGGGCGTCCCGCTCGGCTGGTGTGGAACAAGCGCCGGTGGCGCTGCACCGAGGCCGACTGCGAGGCCAAGACGTGGACCGAGCACTCCGACCACGTCGGCGACCAGGCCGTGCTGACACGGCGGGCCGGGGTCGATGCGTGCCGCCAGGTCGGCGCCGACGCCCGCCCGGTGGCGGCGGTGGCGGCCGAGCTGGGGGTGTGCTGGTGGACGGTGATGAACGCGGTGATCGAGCACGGCACGCCGTTGGTCGACGACCCCGGCCGCATCGGCAAGGTCACGAAGCTCGGCGTCGACGAGACGTCGTTCCTCACCGCCAACCGCTTTCACGGCACCATCTACGCCACTGGCCTGGTGGACCTGAAGGCCAAGGTGATGATCGACATGGTCAAGGGCAACACCGCCGCTGACCTGCGGCGATGGGCGAAGGGCGCCGACCCGGCGTGGCTCAAGGCCATTACCGTGGTGGCTACCGACCTGGCCGAGTCGTTCCGGGCCGGCCTGTCGCCCGGCCTCGACCACGCCACCCGGGTGGCCGATCCATTCCACGTCGTGCGCGTCGGCAACCGCTGCCTGGACAAGGTCCGGCGCCGGGTGCAGAACGAGACCCTCGACCACCGCGGACGCAAGGACGATCCCCTCTACCGCATCCGCAAGTTGCTCCTCACCGGCGGTGAGCGACTCGACGAGAACGGCAACGCCCGCATGCTGCTGGGGCTGCGGGCGGGCGACCCCAAAGACGAGGTCCTCGGTGCCTGGCTGGCCAAGGAGTCGGTCCGTGACGTCTACCTGACCGCCGATCGGGAAGCCGCCGCCACCCTCTTGGACAAGGCCATCGCCGGCTGCATCGGCGACGAGGTGGAAGAGATCCGTTCCCTCGGTCACACCCTGAAGTCGTGGCGGAAGGAGATCCTCGCCCACCACGACACCGGGGCGTCGAACGGTCCCACCGAGGGCCTGAACCTGTGCGTCAAGCGGGTCAAGCGCTGCGGCCACGGCTTCAAGAAGTTCGAGAACTACCGGCTGCGGGTGCTCCTCCACGCCGGCGGTGTCACCTGGCCGAGCAGGCCCCGGCCGCCCCGAATCCGAACCCGCTCTCCCCACTCAGACGCGTAGGGCCAGTTAAGCCCACACTCATGTCGACGGCTCGGCTTCTATCTCGGCTCGCCACCGACCTTGCACCGTCCTTTGTAAGCGAGGCCGGGTCAATCGAGATCGAGGTCCTGCCGCCGAACGTCTGGCAAACCCATCCCGACCGAGTACGAGTTTGGTTTGCGGATATCGATGGTACGCGCCAACCTCTCGATCGGCTAGGCAGCGGCTTCGCTCGCTGGATCACTGCGACACTCCGGCTACTCGCACGTCGGCTCGCTGACACTACGCAGGGCTACGGTGCCGAGGCTGTTAGGCGCTTCGACGGCGAAACAGTCGACGACGAACAGGTCGATGCAATGATCAGTGAGGCGCGCGACAAGGCCGACGCGTCTGACCTGGTCACCCTGGTGCCACCGGAGGGTGATCTCGGCATCCTGTGGCTTGTCGACGAGCCAGAAGCACATCTGCATCCACGTGCGGTTGCATCGGTTGCCGCATGGCTCGAGAAGCGTTCTATCGACTCTGCCGGTGTTGTTGTTGCGTCCCACCATCCTGCCTTCGTTGAGCTCCTTCGCGATAAGACGCGCCTCGTCCTTGCCAAACGTCACGCGTCCGGCGCGGCCCTGACAGCCGTGGGCAGCGACCTGCGCCGCGAGCTTCTTTCAATTGCAGACGATGTCGGACTGCGTCCGTCAGATCTGTTGCTTCTGGCGCGGATGGTCCTGTTTGTTGAAGGCCCCCATGACCAAATCGTGCTTCAGGAGTTTGTGAGCGAGGAACTCGCTATCAATGGTGTTGTGGTTCTTCCAATGCATGGGGCGCACCACCTCCTTGGCCTAATCGAGTCGGAACTCGTTGCCGCGCTGGATATTCCTTTTGCCGTCCTGACCGACCGTACCGA
>Ga0207687_10002156_pt1 | contig 13423 bp, 16 predicted proteins | sample KBSM54metaG_FD_184399 | JGI IMG/M metagenome (GOLD analysis project Ga0207687, IMG submission 184399) | Miscanthus rhizosphere microbial communities from Kellogg Biological Station, Michigan, USA - KBS M5-4 metaG (SPAdes) (version 2) | ecosystem: Host-associated > Plants > Roots > Rhizosphere >...
CGCCGCCTGGCCCTGCTGCAGTGGGCGGAGAAGCGCGTCGCGTCGATCGTGGAGGACGATTACGACTGCGAGTTCCGCTACGGCGTCGGTGCGATCCCGGCGCTGCAGGGACTCGATCGCCACGGCCGCGTGATCTACATCGGCACGTTCGCCCGCATGCTCTTCCCCGCGCTGCGTCTCGGCTACATCGTCGCGCCGCCGGCGTTGCGCGACGCGTTCCGCGCCGTGAAGTGGCTCGCCGACCGCGGCAGTCCTCCGCTCGAACAGCAGGCGGTGGCGTCACTCCTCGAGTCAGGCGCGTACGAGAGCACGCGCCGCCGGAGCGTCCGCGCGCTGACGGCGAAACGCGACGCGATGGTCGCGGCGATCGAGGCGCACTTCGGCGACGACGTGATCGCCGGCGGCGCGTCGTCGGGCACGCACATCTTCCTGCGCTTCCCGCGACTTGCATCGACCGAGCCGTTGATCGAGGCCGCGCGATCGCGCGGCGTGCACGTCTACAGCGGAAGTCCGTACTTCGTCCGCGCGCCGCGCAACGCCACGCTGATCCTCGGGTACACGACGGTGGATGTCGATGAGATCAACGCAGGCGTCGAACGGCTGGCGGCGGCATACCGGAAAACCTCAGGCCTGTAGCGCGCCGGTCGCGGCGATGCGGCAGGCCTCTTTCCACCGCCGGCGCGAGTCGCGGATGTGCCGCCGTGCGGCACCGCGCAGATCGGACTGGCGCCAGAGGATGCGCGCGGTGTCGAGGTGCTTGCGCGCGTCGTCGAGCAGTTTGCGCACGTGATCGGCAGCGTCGCCGCGGGCGACCTCGAGTCGCGATTCGACGTCCTTCACCTGGGCCGACATGCGGGCCAGCTCGACCTGCGGCGGAGGCGTCGAGCGGAGGTCGCTCGCCAGTCCGGTCGCACGCAGCGCGGAGATGAACCACTTCGCCGGATCCCAGTGATACCAGCGGATGCCGTTGCGGAAGTCGGCGGGAAAACGGTGATGGAAGCTGTGATAGCCCTCGCCGAGGGTGAGCAGCGCGACGAGCCAGTTGTCGCGCGCGGAGACGTCGGCGTTGTATGTCGGCTTGCCGAGGTAGTGCGCGAGCGAGTTCACGAAAAAGGTCGTGTGATGAATGACCACGAGGCGGAGGAAGCCGCCCCACAGCAGTCCGCCGACCGGATCGCCGAACATCGCGCCGATCGCCGCCGGCAGGCCGAAGCCGCCGACGATGAGGATCACTTTGTACCAGCGGTTCTGCCACATCACGATCGGGTTCAGCAGCAGGTCGGGCGTGTTCGCTTCCGTGTCCTGCGGCGGATGATGGTGGAAGATCCAGAGGATGTGCGCCCACCAGAAGCCGCGCTTGATGTTGTACGGATCCCAGTCGCGGTCGATGTACTGATGATGGACGCGGTGTCCGGCCGACCACCAGAGGATCGAGTTCTGCGCCGCCATCGCGCCGAAGATGGCGAAGAAGAGCTGCACGGGCCGCGACGCTTCGTAGCTCTTGTGGGAGAAGAAGCGGTGATAGCCGGCGCAGATGGAGATGCCGACCGCGGCGTACATGCCGAGGGCCAGCAGCGGCATCCAGAGATGGAAGCCGTGCAGCCAGCTGTAGAGCGCGGTGCCGACGATGCCGACGACCGGCGTCAGCAGCAGGAACAGCATCGTGGGGATGTCTTTTTCGGGACGTGCGGCGGGACTTGTGCTCAACGGCAACCTCCACTTCGTTCGTTCAACCGAACGCGCACGAAAGGGATCGTGCGTGGGAGGTCGAGTTAATGAGGTATTGATCACAACGGAGAGAGTGAGCGGCTCCATTCCGTGAGACGATCGGCCCTATGCCATTTTCGACTTTCGGACTTCATCCTGATTTATTGAGCGGAATCAAAGAGCTCGGCTTCACCCGGCCGACGCCGATCCAGAACGACGCCATTCCGCCGGCCATGGCCGGCAAAGACGTGCTGGCGGCCGCCGCCACCGGCAGCGGAAAGACCGCCGCGTTCCTCCTGCCGATCATGCATCGGCTCATCGGCAAGAAGCGCGGCGCCACGCGCGCGCTGATCGTCACGCCGACGCGCGAGCTCGCCGCGCAGATCGACGAGCACCTGCGCGATCTCGCCGTCCACACTCCCCTCTCCGGCGCGGCGGTTTACGGCGGCGTCGGCATGGGGCCGCAGGAGCATGCGTTCCGCAGCGGCGTCGACGTCATCGTCGCCACGCCCGGCCGCCTGCTCGATCATTTTCAGTACCCGTACGCGAAGCTGAGCAGCCTCGAGATCCTCGTCCTCGACGAGGCCGACCGGATGCTCGACATGGGCTTCCTCCCCGACATCCGCCGCGTGCTCAAGCACCTGCCGCCGAAGCGCCAGACGCTCTTCTTCTCCGCCACGCTGCCGCCGCCGATCGTGCAGCTCTCGCGCGAGATGCTGCGCAATCCGGCGATGATCTCGATCGAGCGGAAGGCGGCGCCGGCGATCGGCATCACGCAGTCGGTCTTTCCGGTGTCGCAGGACCTGAAGCTGTCGCTGCTGGAGACGCTCCTGGAGCGCGGCGAGATCCAGAACGCGATCGTCTTCACCCGCACCAAGCATCGGACGAACCGCGTCTTCGAACAGCTGGAGAAGCGGAAGATCAAAGTGGCGCGGATTCACGGCAATCGCAGCCAGATGCAGCGCACCGAGGCGCTGGCGGGGTTCAAGTCGGGCAAGTACCGCATCCTCGTGGCCACCGACATCGCCGCGCGCGGCATCGACGTCGAGGCGCTCTCGCACGTCGTCAATTTCGACGTGCCGAACGTGCCGGAGGACTACATCCATCGCGTCGGCCGCACCGCGCGCGCCGAGATGACCGGCGACGCCATTACGTTCGTCGCGCCGGACGAGGAGAACGATCTCCGCGCCATCGAGCGGGCGATCAACAAGCGCTTGCCGCGCGTGACCGTCCCCGACTTCGATTACGCGCGACGTCCGGCGGAGAAGCTGGAGATCCCGATCCAGGAGCGCATCGCCGCGATCCGCGCCCGCAAAGCCGAGGATCGCGCGCGGGCCAAGGCGAAAGCGGAGCGAAAGGCCTCGCCGCCGGCGTCCAAGGCGCCCTCCCGCCCCCCCGCCCGCCGCAGCCGCCGCCGGCCGTAAAGTTGGGGTCGGATCTGGAAAATCAACTTAACGGCGCGTTAAGTTGATTTTCCAGATCCGACCCCAACTTAAAACGCGTTGCGTAGCGCCTCGAGGTCGGTGCGCGCTACGTCGCCGACGGCGACGTAGCGCAAGCCGCCGCGGGTCCAGGACACCGACTCGAATGCGTCGGTCCGCGGGGACGGCACGTCGCGGCCGACGAAGAGCGAGATGCGGTGCGCCCCTTTCGTCACCATCAGATAGGCGACCGGCTCTTCGCGCACGTAGACGACGCGCGCGCCGGCGAGGTGGAACGGAGTCCCGCCGAGCTCCGGGATCGGAAACGAAAACGGCAGCTTCCCTTCGAACCACGGCTTCACGGTGTGGCGATCGGTGGAGATGACGTCGACCGGATTCGCGCTGGCCAGGATGGTGGTGTGCAGGTCGGCGAGCTCGGAATTGGAGCGCGGAATGGCGATGAAAATTGCCAGCATGGCGGCGGCGGCAACAGCAGGCCACCAACGGCGGCGCGGACGGAACGCATGCGGCGGCATCGTCCACGCGGCCTCGCGGATCGAGCGCTTGAGCTGCAACTGCGCCACGAGCTTCCCCGCGCAGGCGGCGCATTCACGCAGGTGCTCTTCCGTGTCCGGAACCCGCTCCGCGGCCAGCTCGCCGTCGGCATACGACTCGATCGTCTGCGCAGAAAGATGTTCGTTCATCGCTTCTCCTGAATGCGTCGCCGCACCTTGGCGCGGGCCCGGGTCAGCCGCGACGTCACGGTCCCGACCGGAATCGATAACGCCTCGCTGACCTCGCGATAGCTCATGTTCTCCATGTCCGCGAGCAACAGCACCTCGCGGAACTCGAGCGGCAGTTCGAGAATGGCCCGCCGCAGCTCTTCCCCATTGGCGTGGTGCAGAAAAATCGTCTCCGGATCGCCCTCGGCGACGAACTGGTCGTCGTCCTCGATCGGCTGCATCGCGGTCGCGCGCAGGCCGGTGCGCGAGGTGAGGAACGTGTTGCGCAGGATGCGGAAGATCCAGGCGCGGAAGTTGGTCCCCTCGCGGAACGAGGCGAAGCCGCGCAGCGCCTTGAGATACGTTTCCTGCACGAGATCTTCCGCCTCGTGCGGCTCGCCGGTGAGCCAGCGCGCGTAGTTGTAGAGCGACGCGGACAGCGGCATCGCCAGCTCTTCGAACGTCATCTGTTACATAAAACCAACGACAGGCTGAAAAAAGCCCGAGGCCAGTTCTTCATCGCGAAAGGAACACTTCGCGATGGATCGACGCTCCTTCCTCACACTCTCCGCGGCCTCTCTCGGCGCAGGCGCATTGCTGCACTTCACGCCGGCAAAAGCGGCGCTCTCCCACTTCGCCAGGCGCAACGGCGAAGCACCGAATCCCTTCTCGTTCGTGCAGCTGAGCGACACGCACGTCGGCCATCCCCTCGGGACAAACGCTTTCGAGCGCGCCGTCGACATGATCAACCGCCTCGACCCGCAGCCCGACCTCATCCTCTTCACCGGCGACCTGACGCACGACAGCGAAGACCCGGCGGAGCACGCGAAGCGGATGAAGAGCTTCCAATCGATCGCCGGCCGGCTGCGCGTGCGCAATCGCTTTCACGTTCCGGGCGAGCACGACGCCGCGCTCGACGGCGGCACGCTGTTTCGCGAGCACTTCGGCGATGCGCACTACTCGTTCGATCACCGCGGCGTTCACTTCGTCGGCATCGACAACGTGTCGGAAGGGAAGCCGCAGGTGGGGAAGGAGCAGATCGCCTGGCTGCGGCGCGACGTCGCGCGCTTCGGCCACACCACACCGATCGTCGTCTTCACCCACCGGCCGCTGTTCGATCTGAAGCCCGACTGGGAATGGTTCACCACCGACGGCGACGAGGTGATGAACGTCCTCGCGCCGTACGACAACGTCACGATTCTCTACGGTCACATCCACCGCGCGCATCACCACACCGCGGGCAACGCGCAACACCACGCGGCGCGGTCGCTGATCTTCGGCTTTCCCGATCCGGCGACGACCGAGGAGAAGAAACCACTCGCCTTCGACAAGGAACATCCCTTCGCCAACCTCGGCATCCGGCAGATCGCCGCGCCGGGACTGGCCATCAATGACGTCGAGCTGACCGCGCGCGAGTTCAGCGGCACGGAAGGCATTCAGCAGTTGCGCAAAGGAGGATCGCTGTGAAAAAGAAACTGTTCATGTTCGTCCTGGTCGTCGTCATCAACGCGAAACGGTTCGAGTTTTCGCCGAGCGAAGTGCATCTCAAACGGGGTGAGCCGGTGACGATCCGTCTCGTGAGCAGCGACCGGAAGCACGGCCTGATGTCGAAGCCGCTCGGCATCGAGCTCGATGGAAACGACGAGGTGACGATCACGCCGGCGACCGCCGGAACGTTCCGCGCCATCTGCGACCACTACTGCGGCATGGGACACGGCAATATGAAGATGACGTTCGTCGTGGAGTGAGCTACAGTTCCGCGGCAAAGACCGGGCAGCGGAACGGAGAATCATGGAATCGAGTCTGGAGATCGGATTTCTGCGCGTCACCGAAAAAGCGGCCATCGCCGCGGCGCGCACGATGGGCTACGGCAAGCGCAAATATTCGGACCAGGTCGCCGTCGAGGCGATGCGCGAGGAGCTGAACCGGCTCAAGATGCGCGGCTCGGTGGTGATCGGCGAAGGTGAGCGGGACAAGGCGCCGATGCTCTACGTCGGCGAGCCGCTCGGACGCGGCTGGACCGAGGGCGAGATCTATCCCGAAGTCGACATCGCCGTCGATCCGCTCGAAGGAACGAACCTCTGCGCCACCGGCTCCCCCGGCTCGATCGCCGTCCTCGCCGCGTCGGAAAAAGGCGGCCTGCTCAACGCCCCCGACGTCTACATGGACAAGCTCGTCGTCGGCCCCACCGCCGCCGAGTACGTCGATCTCCAGAAGTCCGTGCAGGAAAACCTCGGGCAGATGGCCGACGCGTTCAAGCGCGACATCGACGAACTGACGATCATCGTGCTCGATCGCGAGCGCCATCACGACCTCATCGCGCAGATCCGCGAGGCGGGCGCGCGCATCAAGCTGATCAGCGACGGCGATCTCTCCGCCGGCATCTCCGCGGCGGTCCGCGGCACCGGCATCCATGGCTCGATGGGCATCGGCGGCGCGCCGGAGGGTGTCCTCACGGCGGCCGCGATGCGCTGCCTCAACGGCCGGATGCAGGGGCGCCTCAAGCCGCTGGAGAAGTGGCAGGAAGAGCGCCTGCGGTCGATGGGCTACGTCGACGGCGACAAGATCTACGACACGGCGGAGCTGGCGTCGGGGAACGACATCATCTTCTCCGCCACCGGCGTCACCGACGGCGACCTGCTGCGCGGCGTCCGCTTCTTCGGCGGCGGCATCCGCGTCTCGTCGCTCTTCATGTCGCTGAAGACGAACCAGATCCGCTTCGTCGATACGATCTATCGCGAAGAGGGCTCGCACCTGGCCGTCAGCTTCACTTGACGTCGGCCGGCCAGGCCCAGTCGATGATCGTGTAGGCGTACGGCAGCGCCATGCCGGCGTGCGCTCTCGCTCCCGCGGCGTCGCCCTTCATCGCCGCCTCGCGCATCTCGCGGACATGCGAGCGGAGGTCTTTCGACGCGGCGTGCGCCGCATTGTTTCCGAGCGTGCGGCGTAGACGCGATTGGCGAGCGAGTTGGCCTCGTTGCTGATCGCCTTCCAGACCGCTTCCGAGTAGTTGATGTTCGACTGCGCGTCGCGAAGCAGCGCGGCGAGGCGGGTGGTGTCGTTGTACACGCGCTCGTGAGCGGCCCTGCGAATCTGCTTGACCGGGGCTTCCTGCGCGTACGCGAACAGCGGAAAGACGATGACTGCGATGAGTATGAGTTTCTTCATGCCTGCGGTGATGCGAGAAGCGCACCACTCATCAGATCGCCATGAAGTCGCGGAACGCTTTCGGCAGCGGCGCGGTGAAGCTGAGCTTCTTACCTGTCGTCGGATGGACGAAGCCGAGGAGCTTCGCGTGCAGCCCGAGGCGCGAGAGAGGATTCGTCTTCGCGCCGTACATCGTGTCGCCGACGACCGGATGCCCCTTCTCCGACAGATGCGCCCGGATCTGGTTCTTGCGACCCGTCTCCAGCGTGATCTCGAGGACCGAGCAGTCGTGCACCCGGGCGATCGTCCGGTAGTGCGTCACCGCGCGCTTGGCCTCGGGATGTGATTCGGCGGCGCTGACCATCTTCAGATCGCGCCGCTCGCGCAGGTGCGACTCGATCGTGCCGCGGATCGGGTCGACGTATCCCTCGACGATCGCGACGTAGACGCGCTCGATGTCGTGCGCGGCGAACTTGTCCTTCAGCCGGTCGCGCGTCTCGAGGTTCTTGGCGAAGACGAGGACGCCGGAGGTCTCGCGGTCGAGGCGGTGGACGACCTGGACGCGGCCCTCCCCTTTCTGCTTCAGGTAGGCGTTGAGATGGGCCTGTGCGGTCGTCGACTTCTCGCGCTCCGTGGCCACGGTGAGCAGGCCGGCCGACTTGAGGACCACGAGCAGATCGGCGTCTTCGTAGAGCAATCCGAGCGACGAGGGCAACGCGATGTTGACCGCTTTCTGCGAGACATCGACGGCCTCGTCCTCGCCGATCTCGCGCTTCGCGTCCTTCTCCACCTCGCCGTTCACCCGCACGCGTCCGTGCTGCAGGAGCTGGCGGAGCGTGGTGCGGGAGGAGTCGGGGTATTGCTGAGCGAGTACGTCGAGGAGGTTCATTGCCACCACTCTATCCTGCGCGCAGACGCAGGATCTCCGGTTGTACCGGCATCGACTGAAGTTCGTGCGCGGCGCGGTATTACCGGAGATCCTGCGTCTGCGCGCAGGATAAACTTGCACGTATGGAATATCAGATCGTCGGCGATGTCATGCAGGCGCTGCAGATCGAATTGCAGCAGGGCGAAGAGGTGTACGCGGAGGCGGGATCGATGCTCTACATCGGAGCGGGCATCGATCTGCAGGCGAAGATGCAGGGCGGGTTCATGAAAGGGCTGATGCGGAAGTTTCTCGCAGGCGAGTCGCTCTTCATGAGCTGTTTCCGGGGCATCGCGCCGAAAGCGAAGATGGCGCTGGCCAATCCGATCGCGGGCAAGATCTTCCCCATCCAACTGAACGGCAACACGATCCTGGCCGAGCGCAACGCGTTCCTCTGCGCGGTCGGCAACATCGATCTCTCCATCGCCTTCACCAAGAAATTCGGCGCCGGACTGTTCGGCGGCGAGGGCTTCATCCTGCAGAAGATCAGCGGCCAGGGACTGGTCTTCCTGCACGCCGGCGGCAACATGCTGGAGTTCAACCTCGCGCCGGGCGAGCATCTGCGCGTCGACACCGGCTGCATCGTCTCGATGGCCGAGACAGTGAAGTACGACATCCAGTTCGTCGGCGGATTCAAGAACGCGCTGTTCGGCGGCGAGGGTCTCTTCTACGCCACGCTGACCGGACCGGGACACGTGACCCTGCAGACTCTGCCGTTCAGCAGGCTGGCCAATCGCATCGCCGCCGCCATGGGAGGGAGCCGGGGCGAGTCGAAGGGCCTCGGCGGCATCGCCGGAGGGATCATCGGGGATCTCGTTTCAGGCGATTGAGGGACGGCACGGCGTTACGCCGGACGAAAAAGAGCGGGGTATACTTCCTTCCCCGATTTAACGAGGTAAGGAGGCGGCGATGGCCCATCGTCTGATGATTCGTTCACGTTTCGGCAATGTCGTCTTCGGCGTGCTCGGCGCGACTTACGTTCTCGTTGCGCTGACGCTGATCGCCGTGCTGCTCTACAGCACGCACGCCCAGCAATCGTTTCCCGAGGTCACCATCGAGGTCATCCTCGTTGCGTGTGCCGTAACGGGATTCTGGTTTGCGACGGAGAGCGCCCGGAACCTACGGCATCACTGAGCGGCGCTCGAGCTCATCGAAGCGCCGCTGCAGCTCGGTCGTCACCTCGCCGCGCCGGCTGTTGCCGATGATGCGCCCGTCGATCTCCGTCACCGGCATCACGCCCTGAGTCGTGCTGGTGACGAACGCTTCGTCGAGCGTGAAGAGCTCGGCCTCGCGCAGCGGACGCTCGTCGACGCGGATGTGCGCGGCGATGGCCAGATCGATGCTGCGGTCGCGGACCACGCCGGGGAGAATGTGCTCGTCGAGCGGATGGGTGATCACGCGGCCGCCGATGACGGCGAAGAAGCTGGTGCTCGCTCCTTCGCGCACGACGCCCTCCTCGATCAGCACCGCCTCGTCCGCGCCGGCGCGCTGCGCTTTCTTCTTGGCGATGGCGTTGGCGAGCAGGTTCACCGACTTCACGTCGCAGTGCCGCCAGCGCTGGTCGGGCGCGGTGATCACGCGGATGCCGCGCTCTTTCTTCGCCTCGTCCGGGAACCTGAAGCGGCGCGAGTAGGCGATCGCGGTCGGCGTCATGCCGTCGGCCCAGAAATGCGCGCGCTCGCCTTCGCCGCGGGAGACCTGGATGTAGACGATGCCGTCGTCGAATTCGGTCCGATCGAGGAGCGCGCGCATCGTGGTCGTGAACGCATTCAGATCAGGCCACGGATTCGGGATCTCGATCTCGAGCAGACCGCTCGCCAGGCGGCGGTAGTGCTCGGCCACAAAGACCGGCGTGCGGCTCAGGAACTTGAAGACTTCGTAGATCGCGTCGCCGAAGAGGAAGCCGCGGTCTTCGACGCCGAGCACGCGCTCGTCGGTGGTGGTGAAGCGGCCGTTCACGTAGAGAACGTCAGGCATTCGCCGTCGCCTTGACGATCACGACCGTGCGGTCATCCTCCCCTTCCCGTCCCCACTTCGCCACGCGCGCCAGGACTTCCAGGCCGATCTCCTGCGCCGTGCGGTTGTGATGCTGCTTGACGATGCGCTGCAGGCGATCGAGTCCGAACTCGCGGTCGTTCTTGTCGTGCGCCTCGACGATGCCGTCGGAGTAGAGACAGAGCAGGTCGCCCGGATCGAGCTTGGCGAATCCGCGGGTGTAGGTCGCGTCGGGCGTCGGCCCGAGGACCGGGCCGCCGTTCTTCAGCAGCTCGAAGCGATTGCCCTTCAGCAGGAACGGATAGTTGTGGCCGGCGTTGGAGTAGATGAGGATGCCGCCGGTCTCCAGCTCGCCGTAGAACAGCGACACGAACTTCGTCGTCAGGCGGCTGCGATGGATGATGTGATTGAGCTTCTCCATCGTGCGGATGATCTTGAAGTCGCGGTCGGTGGCCATGCGCAGGCCCATGTAGATGTCGCGCACCACGAGGGCCGCGGGAAGTCCGTGACCCGAGCCGTCGGCGATGGCCAGCCCGAGGATGTTGTCGGAGATGGGGATGAAGTCGTAGAAGTCGCCGCTGACGATCTCCGCCGGCACGGTCCGCCCCCAGATGTCGAATCCGGCGTACTGCGGAACGCGCTGCGGGAGGATCGACTGCTGGATGCGCTGCGCCTCGACGATGAGCGATTCGTAACGCTCGGCGCGCAGCCGCTGGTTGACGGTGTAGCGGATGAGGTTGAGTGAGAAGTTGATGTCCTCGCGGCTCAGGCCGGGCGCGACGTCGAAGGCGATGATGTAGTTGTCGTCGCCGGCGGAGATGGCGGCGAAGCGCTGCGCGCCGAGGCGGTGCTCGAGGACCGGATCGATGCCCGGATCGTCGGCGTCCATGACGATGATCCCGTTCTCGATGACCAGCTCCACCGGCTTGTAATCGCGCGGCACGGCGATCCCGAGACTCCCTTCGTTCGACGCCACGCCGAAGCGTCCGACGAGCGTGTAGCAGTTGTCGTCCGGCGTCAGCTCGTAGATCCGCCCGCCCGTGATTCCGAGCTCCTCGCGGAAGTTGGTGGCGATCGTCTCCGCGATCTGCTCGATGGTGAAGCGGGTGGTTTCGGCAGACTCGATCTGCTCGAGGGTGCGTTCGACCTGGGTGAGGAGGCGTTTGTAATCCATCGCGCGCGGCTACTTCTTCACGCGCTGGCGGAGGAGCTCGATCCGCTCATTGATGTATCGGTCTTTGAACGCGTTCATCTCTTCGATGGTGCGGAACTTGTGGACGCCCTTGGGGTAGTTCAGGGGAAGGTCGGCTCCACCCGTCAGTTCCCATATCGCAAAGAGTCTCCGACCGGCATGCTCGGCATCCAGGTTCCGGTGCCGCTCGTCATCGAACGCGTTCATCTCCTCGATCGTGCGAAATTTTCGAACTGGCATGCTAATCCTTCACATCGTACCGATCGCGCAGGTTGTGCGCATCGATTTTGTCTTTGTAGCGAATGGTGTCTTTCTTCATGTCGTACAGCGTTTGCGGTGTCACAACATTGATCTTTACGCCGCGGATTTCGATGACCGTGAACGGAAGATCCGCAAATGCAAACGCTTCTCCGAGGCGCGACACGACATCGATCCAATAGTCGGCGTTCGGAGGGTTGTATTGGAAGCTCGGATAGTCGCCGATCATGTCGTCGTCCTGAATTTCATCGATGTTCGGATCGTCCCAGATCGAGCGCAAAGCGCGCTTGATCCGGACGACGTTTTCGGGTGCTGGATCGACGAAGAAGTCGGCGTCTTCCGTGTTTCTGTTCAGTCCGAGATAGTTCACCGCCATGCCGCCGAAAACCTTGTATTCGACTCCTTCGCGGTTGAATGCCTCGATGATCTCGAGAACTTTCGCCGGATCGATCATCTACTTCAATTCTACGCCGTCGAGTTGATACGGCGCCTTCACCCCCAGCACTCCCAACACCGTCGGATACACGTCCGCGATGTACGGCGCGCGGGTGGTCGCCAGCTTGCGATTCATGAAGAAGATCCCCTTCACGATCTCGGGGTCGACGGAGCAGTGGTCGCCGCTCCAGGCCTGCTTGTTGGGCTCGAGGAGGTTTTTCGGGATGCCGCCGAGGGCGGTCTGCCAGGAGACGCGATAGCCGTCGTTGTTGGTGACGAAGAGGTCGGGGATCATGTTCGGGTCGAACTGCTTGTAGATCTCCTCCCGCGCCAGGACGCGGCGCACCGGATGCTCGCCGTTCTCGGGATCGGTGAACTGCGTGAGGCGCTGCTTCAACTCCAGCTTCAAAGCCTCGGCCTCGGGGCCGGCGTTGACGATCCCCTTCGACTCGCGCCCTTTCATGTTCAGGTAGATCTCGCCGAGGCCCATGGCGTAGGCGCGCGTCTTCGACCAGTCGACGTTCTCCCAGAACTGTCCCTGATCGAACAGCATCTCGACGTTGCGCGCCTTGACCTGCACGCCGGACTTCAGCGTCAGGTAGCCGTTCACCACCAGCCAGGTGTTGTAGTTGACCGACTTGCGGAACGAGGCGAAGCCGTGATCGCTGAGGACGATCAGCGTCGCGTCGTGCTTCTCCGCCGCGGCCATGGCGTCGCCGACGATGCCGTCCATCAGCTGGTACGTGCGCAGCAACGCGTCGCCCCACTTCGCCGCCAGCGCGGAGTCGTACGCCGGATGCTGGGTGTCGATCAGGCGCCAGAAGACGTGCCCGACGCGATCGGGAAACTCGAAGCACTGCACCATCAGGTCTTTGTCGCCGTCGAGGAAGGCGTCGAACATCTTCCGGTTCTGCGCGACCGTGAAATTCATGTCGTCCCAGAACATCTGCTCGTCCGCAAACCCCTCGGAGATGGCCCAGGTGTCGATCTGCCAGCCGAGCGTCTTGTAGAGGCCGTATTTCTTCGCCAGCTCCGGCGCCCACTTCACCGGAGTGGAGATGCGCAAGCCCGGCGGCAGATTGCGCGGATCGAAGTTGATCGGCGAAAGATAAAGCCTGATCTCCGGCGCGACGCTGATGAGATGGAAGCGGCTGATGCCGCGCAGCTTGATGAGCGGATTGAACGGGAAGACGAAGTCGGTCCAGCCGCTCCACTCCCCCTGCTTCAACGTCAGCTTCTGGCCGCTCTCCTCGATGGTGATCGACTGCCGGTCCTGCGCGACCGTGATGGTCATCGGGATCGAGATATACGGCGGCTCCTTGAACAGCTTGTTCGGCGGGCCCTGGATCTGCGTCGGGATCACGCCTTTGTTGTCGACCAGCTGCACGACCTCGATCGAAAACTCGTTCGAGCCGCTGCCGCCGCCGCGATGAAAGTCGAGCTCGGAGGTGAAGTAGAACGGCTTGCCGATGCGGCCCGAGACGTCGGGGACGCCGAGTCCGGAGAGCATCGCGCCGTCGTCGAAATCGGTGGCCGGAAACGTGACGGGGACGTGGACGATCATCGACTTCTTCCCCGCCTTCGCCGCCACTTCCCAGAACGGGATGCCCTGCCTGCGGTT
>Ga0207687_10002164_pt1 | contig 13401 bp, 11 predicted proteins | sample KBSM54metaG_FD_184399 | JGI IMG/M metagenome (GOLD analysis project Ga0207687, IMG submission 184399) | Miscanthus rhizosphere microbial communities from Kellogg Biological Station, Michigan, USA - KBS M5-4 metaG (SPAdes) (version 2) | ecosystem: Host-associated > Plants > Roots > Rhizosphere >...
ATTCTGCGCGCGATCACGCCGCGCACCCGGGGCATCATCATCAACTCGCCGTGCAATCCGACCGGCGCGCTGATCTCGGAGGAGGACCTCGGCGCCATCGCGGACGTGGCGGCGAAACAGGACATCTGGCTCGTCCTCGACCTCTGCTACGAGAAGCTCATTTACGACCCGGTGCCGCACAACCTGCCGAAAGTGCTCGCGGCGAAGTGCCCGGACCAGGCCGTGATTTGCGGGTCGGCATCAAAAGCGTATGCGATGACCGGCTGGCGGTGTGGCTGGACGATCGGTCCGGCCAAGATGATCGCCGCGTCCAACGCGCTCCAGAGCCACGCGACGTCGAACGTCAACTCGATCACGCAGAAAGCCGTCGTCGAGGCGCTGAACGGGTCGCAGGCGCCGGTGAAAGTGATGCTCGACGAGTACCGCACGCGTCGGGACAACCTCTACAACTGGCTGACCGCCAGCCCGCACATCAAGTGCCTGAAGCCGGGGGGCGCGTTCTACATGTTCCCCGACATCCGCAGCGCGATGTCGGCGGGCGGGTTCAAGACGTCCACCGAGTTCGCGCAGGCGCTGCTCGAAGAGCAGCGGGTCGCTGTCACCCCCGGCGAAGCGTTCGACGCGCCGGGATTCCTGCGTATCTCGTACGCGACGTCGATGGAGAACCTGCGCGAAGGCAGCCGTCGCCTCGTTGAGTTCGTCAACGCTCGGGCGGCCGCGGGTGCGGCCGCGCCGCTGGCCTCCACCACTCGCTGAGCAGACCGGCATGCCGACGCAATCGAAACGGTCAGGTTCCGCGCGCACCGCTCCCGATCCCGCCGCTGCCGAGCCCGCGGCGCAGACCCCCGCCGTCGTGACGGAGGCGCCGAAGCCCGCGCAGCCGCGCGGGCTCAACATCACCGATCTGAAGGACATGAGCATCCAGAAGCTCACCCAGATCGCGAAAGACCTGTCGGTCGCCGGCGCCACCGGCATGCGCAAGCAGGAGCTGATTTTCCAGATCCTGAAAGCGCAGACCGAGCAGAGCGGCTTCATCTTCTCCGAAGGCGTGCTCGAGGTGTTGCCGGACGGTTTCGGTTTCCTGCGCGCCCCCGACTACAACTACCTGCCGGGCCCCGACGACATCTACGTCTCGCCGTCGCAGATCAGGAAATTCGACCTGCAGACCGGCGACACGGTGTCGGGCCAGATCCGTGCACCCAAGGAAGGCGAGCGGTATTTCGCGCTCATCAAGGTCGAGGCGGTCAACTTCGAAGCGCCGGACCAGGCGCGCGAGAAGCTGTTCTTCGAGAACCTCACGCCCCTGTATCCGCAGGAACGCCTGGTGCTCGAAACGTCCCCGGAACTGCTGGCCGGCCGCGTCATGGATCTCATGACGCCGATCGGCAAAGGCCAGCGCGGCCTCATCGTCGCGCCACCGCGCACGGGCAAGACGATGCTGCTGCAGAGCATCGCGCAGTCGGTGTCGAAGAATCACCCCGAGGTGTACCTGATCGTGCTGCTCATCGACGAGCGGCCCGAAGAAGTCACCGACATGCAGCGTTCCGTGGATGGGGAAGTGATCTCCTCCACGTTCGACGAACCGGCACAGCGGCACGTGCAGGTCGCGGAGATGGTGATCGAAAAGGCCAAGCGCCTGGTCGAGCACAAGAAAGACGTGCTGATTCTGCTGGATTCGATCACGCGCCTGGCCCGAGCCTACAACACCGTCATCCCGGCGTCGGGCAAGATCCTGTCGGGCGGGCTCGATTCGAACGCGCTGCAGAAGCCCAAGCGGTTCTTCGGCGCGGCGCGCAACATCGAGGAAGGTGGCTCGCTCACCATCATGGCGACCGCGCTCGTCGACACCGGTTCGCGCATGGACGACATCATCTTCGAGGAGTTCAAGGGCACCGGCAACATGGAGATCCACCTCGATCGCAAGCTGGTGGACAAGCGGGTGTTTCCCGCGATCGACATCCTCAAGAGCGGCACGCGCAAAGAGGAACTCCTCCTGCCACGCGACGATCTCAACCGGATCTGGGTGCTGCGCAAGGTGCTCAACCCGCTGTCGGCCGTCGAAGCGATGGAATTGCTGCTCGACAAGCTGGGCAAGACCAAGTCGAACGCGGAATTTCTCTCGGCCATGCAGAGGATGGGGTAATGGTTCGCATCAAAGTCAGGCAGAACGGACCGTATCTCGTCGAGACCGACGACGTCACGCTGGTGGACTGGAACGGCAGCGAGTACACGATCGCGAGGAAGCCCGTCGCGCTGTGCCGCTGCGGCGGCTCCACGAACAAGCCGTTCTGCGACGGAACCCACTCGAAGATCGGGTTCCAGGCGGCCGAAGCCGCCGTGCCCGGCAGCGGCGACAAGCCTGCGACCTAGCCGGTGAACTGGCGCCGCGCGCTGCGGGACTGGCGCGTCTGGGCGCTCGTGTTCACCGTCCAGGGCCCCGGTGTTCGCGCCATTGTCCGCTATGCTCCCGCGCCGGCGTTCGTCCTCGCCTTCGTCTTCATCGCAGCCTTCGTCTTCTACGGCGCCTGCCTTCACGGTGCGCTGCGGCGCTGGCTTCCTGGGGCAGGCTCCCGGCTCGGCATCATCATCGCCGTGCTGGGGGCGGTCGCAGCGCTGAACCTCGCGGTCTACCCGCGCGTCGACGGGTTGAAGGCGGAGGGCCGAGGCTCGGATGAGGACGATGCGCTCGTGATGACAGCGCGGCGCCTGGTGACGGGACAGCGGCCCGTGTATGTCCCCACCTATCTGGGCAACACACCGAGCGTCGGGCCGGCGTGGGCCGCCCTCGTTTCGCCGCTGGCGATCACGGGAACCTACGCGCTCCTCACGCCGCTCGCCCTCGCCGTGTTCGTCTGGACGGTCCGTCGGGCAGGAGGAGGGGACACCGGGACCGCGTTGGCCCTGGTGCTGCCGATCGCTTCGATCGGATTCTGGGAGTTGTCGGTGACCGGCTCCGATCTCTTCGCCATCGGCGTCCTCTTCGCCGGACTGACCGCGCTGGCCTGGGGCTGGCGTGCGCCCGCCGTCGGGACCTCCACCGCCGCTCTCGTCCTCGCATTCGCCGCCGCATCGTCGCGCGTGACCTTCGCCTGGGTTGTAGCGAGCATCGCGCTGTTCATGTGGCGGACACGGCGAGCCGGCAGTGCGATCGTGGCCGGTGCCGCCCTCTCCACGGTGGCGGCGGAAGCGTGGTTCTGGTGGCCCGATATCGATCGCACACCGTTGTATCTGATCTCGAAGCTGGCCGGGCAGCTGGGCGCGACGGGCATCGCGCTGGCGGTGGCGGCAGCCGTGGGATCGACCGCCTGGGCACTCGCCCGGATCGATGATTCGGTCGAGCGCTGGTGGTCCGGCCTGTGGATCGTGCTCGTTCTCCCGCTCGCCTCCGTCAGCGTCGGCGCCCTCGGCGCGCTTGGCTGGCAGATCGCGAACTGGCAGGCCGCCGGCTACGTCGAGGTCGCCGTCCCGGCAGTGGTTGCATCCGTCGCCATACATGCGGCGCGGCACACGCCGGAGACGCCATGACAGAGTCTCCGCCGCTCCTGCCGGTCGTGCTCGCTGGCTTCACGGCCTTTCTGAGCCTCTATGCCACGCAGCCGATGCTGCCGCTGTTCCAGGACGTATTCGGCGCCAGCCATTTCGCTGTCAGCCTGACGGTGACCGCGACGACGGCGGCGGTGGCGCTCGCGGCACCGTTCGGGGGGAGGCTCGCCGACGCGTGGGGCAAGCGCCGCGTGATCGTGGGCGCGGCGTTCTCGCTCGCGGCGGCGACGATGCTCGCATCGACGGCCGGGACGCTGAACCAGGTCATCTTCTGGCGTTTCGTGCAGGGGCTGGTGACACCCGGCGTTTTCGCTGTCGCGGTCGCGTACGTCCACGATCGCTGGCATCCGTCGAGAGCGGGCAGGGCGACGGCCGCTTACGTCAGCGGCACGGTCATCGGTGGTTTCGTCGGCCGCGTGACGGCCGGCGTCGTCGCCGCGGCCGCGGGCTGGCGGTCAAGCTTCATGGTCATCGGCGGGATGAGCCTGGCGTGCGCGGTGACGCTCTGGGCGGGGCTTCGCGGCGAGGGCGATTCGATCGGAAGAAGCGTCAACCGGTCCGGGCGCGACTCGCTCGCAGCGCATCTGACCAGTCGTGAGCTCGCCGGCGCGTACGCCGCCGGCTTCTGTGTGCTCTTCACGCAGATCGCGATGTTCACGTATGTGACGTTTCACCTCGCCGACGCGCCGTTCGGCTTGAGCACGGCCGCCCTTGGATGGTTGTTCGCTGTGTACCTGGCGGGCGCCGCGATCACACCATTTTCCGGGCGCTGGATCGACGTCCACGGCCACCGGGCCGCGCTGGTCACGGCGATTGCCATCGGCGTCGTCGGGTCGCTGCTCACGCTGTCCGGTGCGCTGGCGCTCGTGGTCGTCGGGCTCGCCCTCGTGTCCTCTGGCGTGTTCATCGCGCAGGCGGCGGCGAGCAGCTACGTCGGCGCCTCGGCCACGAGCGACCGCGGCCTCGCCGTTGGTCTGTACGCGATGTTCTACTACGCCGGCGGCAGCGCCGGCGGCGCGCTGCCTTCGCTCTTCTGGACGCGCGGCGGCTGGCCCGCCTGCGTCGCCCTCGTCGTCGCGGTCCAGGTGACGACCGGGGTGATCGGGCTCATGGCATGGAGGAACACGCGGAGCGCGTCCGGCTGAAGCCGGACGCTACGGACTCGCAATTCGGACGTAGCGTCCGGCTTTAGCCGGACGTAGGAGCGGGAGCCGATTCGAGCAGCCGGCGGAGCTCGTCGCCTTCCATGACCTCAACCTCGAGCAGCCGCCGCGCGACCGACTCGAGCTTCGCGCGATGGGCGAGCAGGAGTTCGCGCGCCTTGTCGTGGGCCTGCGTCACGATGCGGGTGATCTCGGCGTCGATCTTCTCCGCCGTGACCTCCGCGTAGAGGCCGCGTTCCTGCATCACCGGCATGTCGAGGAAGCGCGCGCGCTTCTGGCCCTCGTAGTTCACCGCGCCGAGCGCGTCGCTCATGCCGAACTCGGTCACCATCGCCCGGGCGATGTCGGTGGCGCGCTGGAGGTCGTTTTGCGCGCCGGTCGAGATTTCGCCGAACGCGATCTCCTCGGCTGTCCGGCCGCCGAGCAGCACGGCGAGCTGGCCCAGGAGGTCGGTCCTCGTCACCAGGTAGCGATCCTCGAGCGGGAGCTGCATCGTGTATCCCAGCGCGCCGAACCCGCGCTGCACGATCGAGATCTTGTGCACCGGGTCCAGACCAGGAACGACCGACGCCACGATGGCGTGCCCCGATTCGTGATACGCGACGATCTCGCGCTCCTTCGTGCTCATCACGCGTTTCTTTTCGAGGCCCGCGACCAGGCGGTCGACGGCCGACTCCACGTCGGCCATCTCGACGACCGCCTTGTCGAGCCGCGCCGCGAGGAGCGCGGCCTCGTTGACCAGGTTGGCCAGGTCAGCGCCAGCGAAACCGGCCGTCCGGGCAGCGACGACCCGCAGATCGACCTGCGGCGACATCTTCACGTCCTTCGCGTGGATGCGGAGGATGGCTTCGCGGCCTTTCACGTCGGGCTTGTCCACGACGATCTGCCGGTCGAACCGACCCGGGCGCAGCAGCGCGGGGTCCAGCACCTCGGGGCGGTTCGTCGCCGCCATGATGATGACGCCCTTGCGCGAGTCGAACCCGTCCATCTCGGCCAGCAGCTGGTTCAGCGTCTGTTCCCGCTCTTCGTGGCTGCCCATCGGGCTCTGCGACCGAACTTTGCCCAGCGCGTCCAGCTCGTCGATGAACACGATGCACGGCGCCTTGGCTTCGGCCTGCTGGAAGAGATCGCGGATGCGCGCAGCGCCGACTCCCACGAACATCTCGACGAACTCCGAGCCGCTGAGACTGAAGAACGGCACGTGGGCCTCTCCGGCCACGGCGCGCGCGAGCAAAGTTTTGCCCGTGCCCGGAGGGCCGACCAGCAGCGCGCCCTTGGGAATCCGCCCGCCCAGGTTCGTGTACTTCTTCGGCGTTTTCAGGAATTCGACGATCTCTCGCAGTTCGTCCTCGGCCTCGTCCACGCCCGCGACGTCGGCGAACCGCACCTTCACCTCATCGTCTGCGTAGATCTTGGCGCGGCTGCGGGCAAAGGACATGACGCCGCCCTCGGCGCCTCCCATCCGGCGGAAGAAGAACCCCCAGAGGGCCATGATGAACAGCACCGGGATGACCCATCCCAGCAGGTCCGTCACCCAGCGGTTCATGGCCTCGCCCGTGAACTTCACGCCCTTGGCCTCGAGATCCTCGGCGAGTTTGGGATCCTCGACGCGGTTCACGGTGAACAACTGCGGCTTGTCGTCGTTTCCGGCGCTTCCGGCCTTCGGCTTCAACGTGCCGCGCAGCGATTGCTCGCCGATTGTCACCTCGGACACTTCACCGTTGCGCACGAGCGTCTTGAACTCGCTGTAGGAGAGAGTCCGGCCGGCGGGCGTCATGAAGTACATCTGGACGACGCCGAGCAGCAGGAGCAGGCCGAGCCCGTACCACAGCGACCAGCCGGGCCGGGGCCTCCCCGGGCGCGAGCCCCCGGAACCGAGCGGGTTGAAGCGGGACGCGGGCTTCTGTGCGGCCATTTATGTTGTCACTGCTTCCTGTTTTTCGAACGTCAGCCCATCGGCGCCCGCCGCGTCGACCGTCACCGTGTCGCCCTCGACGAACCGCCCCTCGAGGACGCGAACCGCCAGCGGGTCGAGCACGCGCCGCTGGATCGTGCGCTTGAGCGGCCGCGCCCCGTAGGTGGGATCGTAACCCTCGCGCGCCAGCAGGCTCCTTGCGCCGTCCGTCAGCGTCACGTGAATCTTCCGCTCCTCGAGCCGCTTGATCAGCCCGGCAATCTGCACGTCGACGATCTTCGCCAGGTGGCTCCGATCCAGCGAGTGGAAGAAGATGATCTCGTCCACACGGTTCAGGAACTCCGGCCGGAAATGATCCCGCAGCGCGTCCATGACGCGGCGCCTGGTGCCTTCGTCAATCGTACCGCCTTCGCCCATGGTCCGCTCGGCGATGATCTGGCTGCCGAGATTCGACGTCATGATGACGACGGTGTTCTTGAAGTCGATGGTTCGACCCTTGCCGTCGGTCAGGCGGCCGTCGTCCAGCAACTGCAGCAGGACGTTGAGGACTTCAGGATGAGCCTTCTCGATCTCGTCGAGAAGTACGACCGCGTACGGCCGCCGGCGCACGGCCTCCGTGAGCTGGCCGGCTTCCTCGTAGCCGACGTATCCGGGAGGCGCGCCGATCATGCGCGACACGGTGTGCTTCTCCTGGTACTCCGACATGTCGATCCGGATCATCGCCTGCTCGTCGTCGAAGAGGAACTCGGCGAGCGCGCGTGCCAGCTCGGTCTTACCCACACCTGTGGGACCCAGGAACAGGAAACTGCCCAGAGGGCGATTGGGGTCCTGCAGGCCTGCCCGTGCCCGCCGGATCGCGTTGGCGACAGCGTTGATGGCGTCGTCCTGGCCGATCACGCGGTGGTGCAGCCGTTCCTCCATGTGGATGAGCTTCTGGACTTCGCCTTCCATGAGGCGGCTCACCGGCACGTGCGTCCACTTGCTGACCACCTCGGCGATGTCTTCTTCGTCGACTTCCTGCTTCAACATGCCGCCGGTTTTCTGCATCTCAGCCAGCCGCGCCTCGGTGTCCTTGATCTGCTTTTCGAGCTGGGGCACCGTTCCGTACTGCAGTTCAGAGGCCTTCGCGTAGTTGCCGCTGCGCTGCGCGCGCTCGACCTCCTGCTTGACGCCGTCCAGCTGCTCCTGCAGCTTGGCCGTCTGCTGAATCGACGCCTTCTCCTGCTCCCAGTGGGCAGCCAGGCGCGCCTGTTCTTCCTTCAGATCGGCCAGCTCCTTCTCGAGCTTCGCGAGCCGTTCCGCCGACGCCTTGTCTTTCTCTTTGCGGAGCGCCTCGCGTTCGATCTCGAGCTGCATGATGCGGCGCCTGATTTCGTCGAGCTCGACGGGCATCGAGTCGATCTCCATGCGCAGCTTGGAGGCTGCCTCGTCGATGAGATCGATCGCCTTGTCGGGGAGGAACCGGTCCGAGATGTACCGGTTCGACAGGACGGCCGCCGCGACGAGGGCGGCGTCCTTGAAGTTCACCTTGTGGTGAATCTGGTAGCGCTCGCGCAACCCGCGCAGGATGCTGATCGTGTCCTCGACGGTCGGCTCGCCGACCGTGACGGGCTGGAAGCGCCGCTCGAGCGCCGCGTCCTTTTCGATGTATTTGCGGTATTCGTCGAGCGTGGTCGCGCCAATCGTGTGCAGTTCGCCCCTCGCGAGCATCGGCTTCAGCATGTTGGACGCGTCAATCGATCCCTCCGCCGCGCCCGCGCCGACCACGGTGTGCAGCTCGTCGATGAAGAGCACGACCTGGCCTTCGGAATCGACAATTTCCTTGAGCACGGCCTTCAGCCGTTCCTCGAACTCGCCGCGGTACTTCGCGCCGGCCACCAGCGCCCCCATGTCGAGCGCGACGATGCGCTTGTTCTTGAGGCCCTCGGGCACGTCGCCGCGGACGATGCGGATGGCCAGGCCCTCGACGATGGCCGTCTTGCCCACGCCGGGCTCGCCGATGAGCACCGGGTTGTTCTTCGTCCGGCGTGACAGCACCTGCACGACGCGGCGGATTTCCTCGTCGCGACCGATGACCGGATCCAGCTTGCCCTTGCGCGCCAGGTCCGTGAGGTCCCGGCCGTAGCGTTCGAGCGCCTGGTACGTGCCCTCCGGGTTCTGGCTCGTGACGCGCTGAGACCCGCGAACGGCGGTCAGCGCCTGGAAAATCTTGTCGGCAGTGATGCCCCGCTCGGTCAGCAGCTTCGCGGAAGGGGAGCGGCCGCTTTCGGATGCGAGCGCCACCAGGAGATGTTCGGTGCTGACGTACTCGTCCTTGAGGCGCTCCGCCTCGGCCTCGGCCAGCTCAGCGACCAGCTTCAATCGCGGCGAGACCCCGGCCTGCGACCCCCCATAAGCCTGCGGCATCCGGCCGAGGAGCTCGCGGCCGGCGCGGCTCACGACCGCCGGGTCGGCGTTCATTTTCCGAAGCAGTTCCGGTACGACGCCCTCGCGCTGCTCGACCAGAGCGACGAGCAGGTGTTCCGGCTCGACCTGTGCGTGGTTCGACTGCTCGGCGAGACGCTGCGCGGCAGCCACCGCTTCCTGTGCTTTCTCGGTGTACTTGTTGAAGTTCATGTTCGTGCATCCAGTTTCTGCAGCGCCTCGAAATGCGCCCGCTGCTCCGGCGTCACCTCGCGCGGCAGTTGGACTTCGGCCGTCGCGTAGAGATCGCCTTGCTCGTCCGGCTTGCCGATCACCGGCATGCCCTGGCCCTTCAGGCGAAAGATCTGCCCCTGCTGCGTCGTCGGTGGCACCTTCAGCCGCAGCGATTTGCCGCCGATCGTCTTGACCTCGGCCTCGCCGCCCAGCACGGCCGTGGTGAGCGGAATCGTGACGCGAGTGTAGAGGTCGCGACCCTTGCGTTCGAACACCGGGTGCGGCGCCAGGCGGATGCGCAGGTACAGGTCGCCCGACTCCGCCCCGCCCGATCCCTGTTCGCCTTCGCCGCCGACTCGCACACGCGAGCCGTCGGCGACGCCGGCCGGAATCCGCACGTCCACGTTGCGCTCATGTCCGTCGGTGTGGACCATCGAAAAGCGGCGCGTCGAGCCCCGGTAGGCGTCCTCGAGCCCGAGCTCGATCTCCTGCTCGACGTCCCGTCCCTTGCGGGCGCGAGCGCGACCGCCACGGCCGCGGCCCGTGCGATCATCGCCTCCCGGGCTGCCACCGAAAAACGTGTGGAAGAAGTCGGAGAACGGGTCGCCGTCTCCGAACATCTCGCGCATCTCTTCGGGCGACATCGTGCGGAACCCGCCAGGCTGACCGCCGACGTTCACGTTCCAGGCCCCGCCGGGCTGGCCCCCGAAGCCCGGGCCGCCGGCGCCTGCCTGTTCGTACTGCCGCCAGTTCGCGCCGAGCTCGTCGTACTTCTTGCGCTTGTCGGGGTCCCCGAGAACCTCGTACGCCTCGTTGATCTCCTTGAACCGCGCCTCGGCCGACTTGTCACCCTGGTTGACGTCGGGGTGATGCTTGCGCGCGAGCTTGCGGTACGCCGCCTTCAGGTCTTTGGCCGACGCCGTCTTCGGGACGCCCAGAGTGGCGTAGTAATCCTTGAAATCCATTCAACCTTGAACCTTGAACCGTGAACCGTGAACCTCAACGTTCTCCCAGTTCATTCCATCCCCAACATCCGCAACAGCTCATCGATCTCCTGGCCGAGGCGGCGCCGGACATCGCGCGCGGACAGCTGGTCCTCGCGAGACGTCGTGACGAGGGGCCGGATTCGCTGAACGACCTCGGCAATCGACAGCAGCCGCTGCACACCCGCAAGGTTGATGCCGCCATCGTCGACAAGGCGCTTGATCACGCGGAGGCGCTCCAGCTCGTCGCGGGAGTACAACCGCATGCTGCCGATCGAGCGGCTTGGCTGCACGAGTCCCAGCCGCTCGTATTTCCGCAGCGTCTGCGGATGCATGCCCAGGAGCCGGGCTGCCATGCTGATGAGATATAGCTCTTGATCGATTCCCATCGGTCTTTCGTAAAATCCGAAGTTGCGCCGACACAAGTATAGGAATTGATACGACTCGTGTCAACCCTGCTGGGCCACAATACCAGTTGTGTTCCAGCTGTCGGACTTCCTGACCATCGGGCTGCTCGTGGGGCTCGAAGGGGTTCTCAGTGCCGACAACGCGATGGTCCTGGCGCTGCTGGTGCTCGGGCTGCCCAGGGACCAGCAGCAGAAGGCGCTTCGATACGGGATCGTCGGTGCGTTCGTCTTCCGCGGCGCGGCGACCCTCGCGGCGGCGTACCTGATCGAACTGGGCTGGGTGAAGCTCGCGGGCGCAGGCTACTTGTTGTATCTCGCGTACGAGCATTTCTTTCGATCCAGCGCGGAAACCCGGCGTGCCGCCCCCGTTGCGCGTCCGTGGCTCGGCCTGAACGCGTTCTGGGGCACGGTCGTCAAGGTCGAGCTCACCGATATCGTCTTCGCCATCGACTCGATTCTCATCGCGGTCGCCATGTCGCCCAAGCTCTGGGTCATCTTGACGGGCGGCATGCTGGGTATCGTCGCGATGCGCTTCGTCATCGGGCGGCTGCTGACGATCATCGAGCGCTATCCCCAGATCGTCGACGGCGCCTTCGCGATCATCGCGTGGGTCGGCTTCAAGTTGCTGACCGAGTTCCTGCACAAGGAGAACTACACGCACTTCGAGATCCCCGAATGGGTGTCGCTGACCGTCATCGTGACCATCTTCGTCTCCGCATTCCTGTACGCGCGCCGGCAGGCGCAGCGCGCGGGGCAGGCGGTGGCCCGGGAACAGGCCGCCCGGGACTTCTGGGACCAGGAGTCGCGCTAGCTCCGTTCCTTCATCTGGCGGATCGCGCGACGCTGGCGCTTGTCCGGGGCCTTCGCCGGCGTCATCTGGGCGCGGAAGATGCGTTCCATCCTCCTCATTTCGATTTGTTCGGGCGTCGGCGCGGGCGTCAGATCTTCGTAGAGGAGACGGGCGTCGGCTTTCGATCGATGCCGATCGGCCAGTCCCTTCACGACGATGCGCTGCTTGCGGCCGTACGGGCGGCCGATCTCGATCGCGTCGCCGGCGCGCAGCAGGCGATGGGGCTTTGCGGACTGCCCGTTGACGTCGATCTTTCCGCTGGTGCAGGCTTTCTGCGCCGCCGAGCGCGTCTTGAACAGGCATGCGACGTCGAGCCAGACGTCCAACCGCACGCTTTCCGCCGGGATGTGGGTATCGCTCATGGTGTGGGCTATTGTGGTGAGATGGCCGACTCCATTATCGCAGTCACGCCGCTGACCTCGCGCTGGCAGACGCAGGATCCATTTTTATTCTGCGTTCACCATGTCGACAACTTCCCCAGAGGAAACGACCGCCTCGGGCCGGACGCATCGCTCGCGGGTCACGAGCTCGGCCAGGACTTCGCCGGCACCGATGGCTGGCGCATGTATCACGGCGACGTGGTCCCCGGGTTCCCGCAGCATCCGCACCGGGGCTTCGAAACCGTCACCATCGTCCGGAGCGGCTACATCGATCACTCCGATTCCCTCGGGGCGACGGCGAGATTCGGGATGGGCGACGTCCAGTGGCTGACGGCCGGCCGGGGCGTCGTGCACTCCGAGATGTTTCCGCTCCTCGATCGGAACGGGCCGAACCGGCTCGAGCTGTTTCAGATCTGGCTGAATCTGCCGGCGAAGAGCAAGATGGCCGACCCGTATTTCACGATGTTCTGGGCACAGGATATCCCGCACCGCACCTACACCGACGCGGCCGGGCGGCGCGTCGACGTCACGGTCATCGCCGGGCCGCTCGACGGACAGCAGCCGCTTGCGCCGCCCCCGCACTCCTGGGCCGCCGGCGACGAGGCCGACCTCGCGATCTGGTCCATCGCGATGGAGGCAGGCGCGGCATGGGTTGTCCCCGCCGCGCTGAAGACGGGAACCGCGCGCACGCTGCATCTGTTTTCCGGAAAGGGAGTCACGGTCGACGGGCGGCGCGTGGAAGGCCCGGCAGCGGTGCAGGTGCATGCCGGGGCGGCGCTGCCCATCGAAGCGACCGATGGCCCGGCGGAGATCCTCCTCCTGCAGGGACGGCCGATCGACGAGCCTGTCGCGCAATACGGACCGTTCGTGATGAACACGCGGCCCGAGCTCGAAGAGGCTTTTGCCGACTATCGGCGCACGCAGTTCGGCGGATGGCCATGGCCGGATGATGCGCCCGTGCACGCGCGCGACGCCGGGCGGTTTGCGAAGCACGGCGACGGCCGCGTCGAACACGCCCCGGACTCACTTCCGTAGCGGCCGGCTTCAGCCGGCCGGAAACCTCCGCCTGGAGGCGGACGCTACGACAGGAGCCCTGTCAACTTGGCGGTGAGGGCCGGGCCGAGCTGTTCGATCCTGGCGATCCGCGTGGCGTTCCGATAGAAGGACGACACGTTGTGCCCGATGCCGATAGCGGCCAGCCGCACCGGCGAGCGGGCTTCGATGTCCCGAACAACGGCCTGCAGGTGACCTTCCAGATACTCGTGACCGTTGGCGGCCATCGTCGCCTCGTCCATGGGCGTGCCGTCCGACACCACGACCAGAATCCGCCGCGACTCCGACCGTTGGAGCAGGCGGGCATGCGCCCACTGCAGCGCCTCTCCGTCGATGTTCTCCTTGAGCATCTCGTCGTGCAGAAACAGCCCGAGCGCGACGCGCGCCCGGCGCCAGGGCACGTCAGCGCTCTTGATGACGATGTGCTCGAGAGCGTTGAGCCGGCCGGGGTGGTCGGGGTAACCGTTCGC
>Ga0207687_10002167_pt1 | contig 13400 bp, 13 predicted proteins | sample KBSM54metaG_FD_184399 | JGI IMG/M metagenome (GOLD analysis project Ga0207687, IMG submission 184399) | Miscanthus rhizosphere microbial communities from Kellogg Biological Station, Michigan, USA - KBS M5-4 metaG (SPAdes) (version 2) | ecosystem: Host-associated > Plants > Roots > Rhizosphere >...
CCGGTGGGGCAAGTGAGCGCGCGGAGCTGCTTGAGCTGGTCGAGCTGAGCCACGCTGCCGGCACGCGGGTGGAGACGATGTCGAAGGGGATGCAGCAGCGGCTCGGAATCGCCCAGGCCCTGATCGGCTCGCCGCGCCTGCTCCTGCTCGACGAGCCGACCAGCGCGCTCGACCCGGTCGGCAGGCGGATCGTCCGCGGCCTGCTCGAAGAGCTGCGCCGCCGCGACGTCGCCGTGCTGCTCAACTCGCACCTGCTCAGCGAGGTCGAGCTGGTCTGCGACAGGGTGGCGATCATCGCCGACGGCAGGCTGGTCCAGGAGGGGCGCCCGGCCGACCTGGAGCGGCCGCGCGGGGTCGAGGTCGAGACCGCGAACGGGGTCCGGCTCTTCGAGGGGGCCGGGCACGCCGAGGCGCCGGAGATCGTCGCGCGGCTGGTCGCCGAGGGCGAGCGCATCCACCGGGTCGAGGTGCTGAGCAGCACGCTCGAGGACGTCTACCTCGAAGCCGTCCGGGGCCGGACGGGCTGAGCGGATGGCGCGCTCCGTCACCACCGTGATCGGCTACGCCCTGCGCGAGGGCCTGCGCCGCCGCGTCTTCCTCGCCGTGCTGCTGCTCTCGGTCGGCTTCCTGGCGCTCTACGGGGTCGGCGCCCACTTCGCCTTCCGCGATGCCAACGGCTTCGCCGAAGGCGAAGTGAAGATCCTCGACCCCAAGGCCTTCACCGGGGCGACGATCTTCGGCATGGCGATGTTCACCACGCTCTTCCTCGGCTCCGTTCTCGCCGTCTTCCTCACGCTGGGGATCGTGCGCGGGGACGCCGAGAGCGGCCTGCTGCAGCCGCTGGTCGTGCGCCCGATCGGTCGCACGACCCTGCTGCTCTCGCGCTTCCTCGCCGCGGCCGGTCTCTCCGCGGCTTACGTGCTCGCGGTCTACGGGGCCGCCCTGCTGATCACCTGGCAGACCGGGCACTGGGCGCCCGATCACCTGCTCGGCCCTGGGCTGGCCCTGGCGCTCGCCGTCGCGATCGTCGCTGCGCTCTCGCTGCTCACCTCGGCCTTCCTCTCGGTGACGGCGCAGGGAATCGTCGTCTTCATGGTCTACGGCGCCGGCCTGACCGCCGGGCTGCTGGCCCAGATCGGCCACGCGATCAAATCCGACACCCTGCACTCGATCGGCCACACCGCCAGCTGGGTCCTCCCCTTCGAGGGCCTCTACGCCGCCGGGCTCCATGCCCTGATCTCCAACACCTCGGGCCTGACCGGCGTCGTCCTCCAACTCGGCCCCTTCGGCGGCTCCGAAGCGGCAAGCCCCGGACTGATCCTCTGGGCGTTCATCTACACCGCGGGCGTGCTCGCTATTGCCGCCGCAGCCTTCGCCCGCCGCGACCTCTGATCATCTGCACCGGCGGTCAGGCGAGGGCGTCCGGCCCGAGCTGGTCCGGGCACGTGTACCCGCAGAGCGCCAGCGTCAGATCCAGCTCGGCGAGCACCATCCGCAGCACGGTTTCGACGCCCTGCTGTCCCTCCAGGGCAAGACCCCAGATGTAGGGGCGGCCGAGGCAGACGGCGTCGGCGCCGAGCGCTAGTGCCTTGATCGCGTCGCTGCCGCTGCGCACGCCGCTGTCGAAGAGGATCGTCAGCTCGTCGCCGGCCTCCTCTGCGATCGCCGGCAGCGCGTCCAGCGCGCCGATCGCGCCGTCGACCTGGCGGCCGCCGTGGTTGGAGACGACGATGCCCTCGATGCCGCGCGCCGCCGCTTCGCGGGCGTCGTCGGGATGCTGGATCCCCTTGATCACGATCGGCAGTTCGGTCTGCTCGCGCAGCCAGGCGAGGTCATCCCAGCTCAGCGCGGGGTTGGCCTGGACGCCGAGGAAGTGGCCGGTGGCGGCGCCGACGTCCTCCTCGGGTGTCTTCTCCAGTCCTTCGCGGAAGACAGGGTCCTGGAAGTAGTTGGCGACGCCCATGCCGTTGAGGAAGGGCAGCCAGGCCTGCTGCAGGTCGCGCGGCTTCCAGCCGGGGATGAAGGTGTCGACGGTGAGCGCGATCGCCCCGTAGCCGGCAGCCTCGGCGCGGCTGACGAAGCTGGCGGCGATTGCGCGGTCGTTGGGCCAGTAGAGCTGGAACCAGCGCGGCGCCTCACCGCCCGCCTCGGCGATCTCCTCCAGCGTGAAGTGGGAGTTGGTGCTGGCGATCATCGGCAGACCAAGCGCCGCCGCGGCTCGCGCGGTCGCCAGCTCGCCGTCCTCATGGACGACCCTCTGCACGCCGATCGGCGCCAGCAGCAGCGGCGCCGGCATCTCCGTGCCGAGCAGGGTGGTTGAGAGATCGCGCGCGGAGACGTCGCGCAGCATCCGCGGCACGATCTGCCGCCGCCGGAAGGCCTCGCGATTGGCGTCCATCGTGCCCTCGCTGCCGGCGCCGGCGAAGACGTAGTTGGCAGCGCGCTCGTCCATCGTCTCGGCGGCGAGCTGCTCCAGGGCGGCGACGGAGACGGGAACGCTCGGCGTTTCCCCGCCCATGCCGAGCGCGTAGATCTGCCGGTAGTAGTCAGCGAAATCTCCCATCCGGCGCTGAAGGCTATCCGCGCGGCGATCGAGGGGAGGCGGTCCTGAGCGGCAACGCTTCGACCTGCCGCGCCGCGCGCAGGCGCGGCAGGTCGAAGTGGCGCTCGACGGCGGCCAGCAGCGAGTAGTGGTTGTAGGTCCCGGCCAGGCGGTGGCCGGCAGCCTCGCCGGGGTTGGCGATCACGGTCAGCACGCGGCCGCCGCCCTGATCGAAGGGTCCGCAGCAGGCTTCATCGCTGGTGCCCTCGTCGAAGGAGACGAGCAGGTTCCCGCCGGGGCCGAGCCCGCGCATGATCCTCGGCACGAGCCGGGACAGGTAGCGGTCGGCGCTCGCCAGGTCGCAATTGTGGGCGTCGTCGCAGAGACCGGGGCTGAGCCAGCCAAAGGCGGGGAGCGAGTGCGAGCGCAGATCCCAGTCGAGGCGCGTTGCCGGCACCACCTGCCGGCAACGCTTGGGGTTCGAGGCGATCGAGGGGAAGTACATGAACGGATCGTGTCGCTTGACGTAGTCGCCGGATTCGCCGCCGTCGAAGCAGGGCCGGGGCATGCCGCCCATGTAGGCGCGCCAGGAGATGCCGGCGCGCGAGAGCTGCAGGGCCAGGTTCGGGTCCTGGGCCAGGCACGCGGTGCAGTCTTCGGCGATGCCGAAGGTCGAGCCACCGAGCAGGGCCAGGTAGTTGGGAAGCGACGGGTGCGCCACCGCGTAGTAGCGGGAGACCCAAGTCGCGTGCTGTGTGAGTTCGTTCAGGAACGGGGTTTCGGCGCTGCCGAGGACTTCGTTGAGCTCGTGGTTCTCGAGCACGATAAGGAAGACCCGCGAGTCGGTGGCCGGCTTTGGCTTTGCGTCGCTCGCACCTGGCGCGAGGACGAGGATGAAGACCAGCACCAGCGGTGCAAGCCAGTGTCGGATGGCCACTCCGCGAGGATAGGCTGAGAACCCGGTGATCGATTCACACACCCACATCTTTCTCTGCGAGCGGCCCGAGGACGAGGTGGTCGCGGCGGCGCGCGAGGCGGGGGTGGGGCGGATGCTCAACGTCGGCCTCGACGCGGAGACGAACCTCACCGCGGTTGCCGCTGCCGGGCGCCACGAGAGCGTCTTCGCCACCGTCGGCTGCCACCCGACCGAGGCGGGTGGGTTCGACGATGCGCGGGCCGCGGAGATCGCCCGGCTGGCGGCGGAGAACGAGAAGGTGCGGGCGATCGGCGAGACCGGGATCGACTACTACCGCGAGTCGGCGAGCAAGGCGGATCAGCACCGGGCTTTCGAAGCCCAGATCGATATTGCCCGTGAGCGCGGCCTGCCGATCGTGATCCACGCCCGCGACCCAGAGGGCGAGACCGGCGCGGTCGACGACATCTTCGAGATCCTCGACCGTCGCGGCGAGGGCGTCGCCGTGATCCTGCACTGCTTCCTCGCCCCCTGGCGGGTGCAGGACGCGATCGATCGTGGCTGGTACTGCTCCTTCTCGGGCATCGTCACCTTTCCCAGCGCTGAGGAGCTGCGCGAGGCGGCCGCCAAGCTGCCCGACGAGCTCGTCCTGGTCGAGACCGACGCGCCCTACCTGGCGCCGCAGCCGGTGCGCGGCAAGCCCAACGAGCCCGCCTACGTCGTCTCCACCGCTGAGGTTGTCGCGGAGGTTCGCGGCGTCTCCTACGCCGAGCTCGAGCGCACGGTTGAGGCGAATGCCAGGGCGCTCTTCGGCTGGTAGGGCGCCTTGGTCCGCCTCGGGCAGAACTTCCTCGCCGACCCGAACCTGCTCGACGCGATCGTCCGCGACGCAGAGCTGCGCCCCGACGACGTCGTGCTAGAGGTCGGCGCCGGCGAAGGGGTACTGAGCGAGCGGCTCGCCGAGGTCGTTGCCCACCTGCACTCGGTTGAGCTCGACCGGGGGTTGGAGGAGGCGCTCGGGCCGCTGGCGGCCCGGCCCAACGTCAGCCTGCACTGGGCCGACGCGATGCGGATCGACTTCGGCGCCCTGCGGCCGCTGCCGACGGCGGTCGTCTCCAATCTCCCCTATGCGGTGGCGACGCCGGTGATCCTGCGCACGATCGAGCAACTGCCCTCGCTGCGTTCCTGGACCGTGATGGTGCAGCGCGAGATCGCCGACCGCCTGCGCGCGGCGCCCGGCAGCCGCACCTACGGCTCGCCCAGCGTGCTCGCCCAGCTCGCCTGTGAGGTGCGCCTGCTGCGAAAGGTCGACCCGGCCGTCTTCCGGCCCCGGCCGCGGGTCGACTCGGCGATCCTCGCCCTGCGGCGCACCGGGCCGGGCGCCGACGCTGCGACGCGCGAGCTGGTTCGAGCGGCCTTCGCTCACCGCCGCAAGGCACTGGCACGCTCGGTCGAGCACGTGCGGCCTGGCTCGCTCACCGCGGTGAGGGCGGCACTCGCTGAGCTCGACCTCCCTGCTGACTCCCGCGCCGAGGCGCTCGCGCCCGGCGATTTCGCCGCCCTATCGGCGAAGCTGCGCGGCAGCGACTGAGAGCCTCAGCCGACGATGCAGATCCACGCCCCCGCCAAGCTCAACCTCTGCCTCTACCTCGGCATTCGCCGCGAGGATGGCCTGCACGAGCTCTGCTCGCTGTTCGAGCCGCTGGCGCTGGCAGACCGGATCACGCTTCCGACTTTGACCACACCAGAGGTGGGTCAAAGTCGGAAGGGCGTCGATCACGATGAAGTCGTCTGCCCTGGGGTCGAGGGAGAGAATCTGGTTGCGCGGGCGCTTGCGGCCCTGCGCGAGCGTGGCTGGCAGCGTCCGCCGCTGCGCGTTGAGATCGAGAAGCGCATCCCGGTGGCGGCCGGCCTGGGGGGCGGCAGTGCCGATGCCGCCGCAGTGCTGCGACTGGCGGCCGGCGAGGTCGCCGACCTGGAGCAGATCGCCGCCGTGCTCGGCGCCGACGTGCCCTCGCAGCTGACGCCTGCCCTCGCCCTGGTGCGCGGCGCGGGGGAGAGGATCGAGCGGTTGCCGGAGCCGAAACCGCACGCCGTGGTTCTGCTGCCCGGCGGTGGTGGGCTCAGCACCGCCGACGTATTCGCCGAGGCGGACCGCCTCGGGCTCGGTCGCGCCGACGAGGAGCTGGCGGAGCTTGCCCGGCGCCTGCGCTCGTCGGCCGGTGCAGGCGCCTCGCCGCTCTCCTATCCGGAGCTGCTCGTCAACGACCTCGAGCCGGCGGCGCGTTCGCTGCGGCCCGAGATCGGCGCCGCCCTCGACGCCCTGCGCGATGCCGGCGCGCCGCACGCGCTGCTCACCGGCTCGGGCCCAACTGCCTTCGGGCTCTTCGACACCATGGCGGCGGCGCACGAAGCAGCGGACGCGCTCGACCGCGACGACGCGATCGTCTGCGAGGCGGGGATCGCGCCGTGAAGCTTCCCGGAGAAAGCGGGGGCAAGAGCAACCGCAAACGCCTGCTGATCGCGCTGGCGGCCGCGGTCGTGGCCGGCGGCTACTACCTGATCAGCCGTCAGCTCGGCCACCTCGACCTGCAGAGCCTGCTCGAAGACCTCTCCAACGCGCTCGGCCCCTGGACCTACCTGATCGTCGGCGCCTTCGCCTTCGCCGAGACCGGTGCCTTCGTCGGCCTCATCGTCCCCGGCGAGACCGTGATGCTGCTCGGCGGCGCTGTCGCCGGCCAGGGCGCGATCGACATCTACCTGCTGATCGCGATCGCCTGGTTCTCGGCTTGGCTCGGCGACACGACCAGCTTCTTCATCGGCCGCCGCCTCGGCCGCGAGTTCGTGCTCAAAAACGGGCCGCGCTTCGGCATCGGCCACGAGCGCTTCGAAAAGGTCGAGGACTACTTCTCCCGCCACGGCGGCAAGACGATCTTCATCGGCCGCTTCATCAGCCTCGTGCGCGCCTTCGCCCCCTTCATCGCCGGCAGCTCGGGCATGCGCTACCGCGCCTTCGTCCCCTACAGCATCCTCGGCACCGGTCTCTGGGCCAGCGCGCACATCCTCGTCGGCTACTTCTTCTCGCGCAGCATCGAGAGCGCCGCCAAGTACGCCGGCCGCGGCGCCTTCGTGCTGGCGACGACGATCGTCGTCGTAGTGGCCATCGTCACGGCGGTCCGCTTCCTGCGGGTCGAGGAGAACCGGCGCCGGATCGTCGCCTGGATGGAGCAGCACGGGGCGACCCGCTGGCTGGTCGCGCTCACCCGCCGCTTCCGCCCCCAGCTCCAGTTCCTCTGGGAGCGGGTCACTCCCGGCGGCACCTTCGGGCTCGAGTTCACCTCGCTGATGGCGATTCTCGCCGTCGCCAGCTTCGTCTTGATCTCCTACACGGTGATCGTCAACGGGGCCCCGGGCCCGACCCCAGGCGACACCACCGCGATCGAAATCGCCGAAAAGCTGCGGGCCGCGTGGCTGATCGACTTCGCCAAGGTGTTCACGTACCTCGGCTCCACCGCGCTCACCGGCGCGCTCGCCTTCGTCGCCGCGGCGCTGCTGGTCGCGCGCCGGCGCTGGGCCGAGTTCTGGGTCCTGGTTGGCGGCGTTGTGCTGATCTTCACCGGCGTGCACGTGATCAAGGACCTGGTCGATCGGCCGCGGCCGGGGGGTGGGCTGATCGGCGTCTCGGGCTCTTCCTTCCCCAGCGCTCACGCCGCCTACTCAACCTTCTACGTCTGGCTGGCGGTGACGATCGTGATGCGACTGCGGCCCGGGATGGCGCGCGGCGCGCTCGTCGTCGTCGGCGGGATTGCGCTCACCGCGCTTGTCGGTCTCTCGCGCGTCTACCTCAACGTCCACTACCTCAGTGACGTCAGCGCTGGCTGGGCGCTCGGGGCCGCCTCGTTCTCGCTTTGCGCGGCCGTGGCGCTGACCATCACCACCGTGCGGCAGAATGGGCGCGGTGTTGCCGCTGGCCCTGCAGAAGATTGAGAATGAGTACCTGCTGTTCGGCGCCGCCGGGCTGGTCAGCCTGGCTGCCTTCGTCGGCCTGATTCTGGTGCCGGCGCTCAGCTCCTACGGCCGGGTTTGGGAGAAGGCCGCCGCCGGGGTGCTCTCCCTGTTTGTCCTCGCCGCCCTCGTCCTGGTCGGCGTCGTGGCCGGCCTGGCGATCGTCTACTACTACAACGACATCGTCAATTGGCTCAATTGAGCCGATTTCGGCGATTTCGGCGGTGGCTCGACGCCGGAATGCCGGCGCCAGTGCGCACCGTGCAAGTGACCAGGTAGCGCCGCTACCTGGTCCTCGCCCACCACACCCTGGCTTGGCCTCCGACGCCGAGCCACTTGCCGAAATCACCTCATTCGGCTCAATCGAGCATTCGCCTTGATAATTGACATATGACGGCGGTGTCGAAAAAGACCGAACCTCTTGACGCGCTCGCCGAGGCGGTCGAATCGGGGGCCGGGCTGCCCGCGGTCGCGCGCGCTGCGGCCAAAGTGCTCGATGCCAGCGTGGTTCTGATCGACCGCTCCAGCGCCGTGTTGGCGGTGGCAGGTGCCTCGCCCGACCAAGAGAAGAAGCTGCTCGCCGGGGGGGAGGAGGTGACCCGGGTTGAGCTGCGGGTCGCTGATTCCGCCGTCGGCGAGCTGCGCTACCGCGGTCCGAACCCGCCAGAGCCGATGATCGCCCGCATGGTGACGACGCTGCTGGCGCTGGAGCTGGAGCGCTCGCGCTCGCCGGAGTGGGAGAGCGAGGAGGTTGCGGGCGCCTTCGTCGCCGCCGTGCTGGCGCGGGAGGTGACCGATCGCGGCGACATCCTCGCCCGCGCCGCCGAGCTCGGTGCCGACCTCGAGGCCGGAGCCGGGGTGCTGATCCTGCACGCCGCGCCACGCGCCGCCCAGACGGGTGAGTGGCGCGCCCGGGTGCTGACCCTGGCTCAGCGCGCGCTGCGCTCGCTTGCCCCCGGTGCCCTGGCCAGCCCCGATGGCGAGGAGGCGGCCGAGATCGCCGTGATCGTCCCGGCCGAGGACGACACCCGGATCGAGCGCGCCGCCACCGGCCTGGCGCGCGAGCTCGAAGACAGCCTCGCCGGCTTCCACCTGACTATCGGCCGCAGCCGCCACGCCGCCGACCCAGTCGACCTCTACCGCGCCGGCAACGAGGCGCGGCTCGCGGTCAACGTCGGCGAGGCCGAGGGTCGCACCGTGCTTGCCTTCGAGGACACCGGCTCCTATCGCCTGCTGCTGCCGGCGATGAGCGAGGACCCGCGCGAGCTAGAGCGCTTCTATGCCGAGACGATCGCGCCCCTGGTCGCCTACGACGAGCAGTACGAGACCGAGCTGGTGACCACGGTCGAGGCCTACCTCGACAACGACGGCAACGTCGCCGCTACCGCCAAACAGCTCTTCACCCACCGCCACACAATCCGCTACCGCCTCGAGCGGGTCAAAGAGCTCTGCGGCCACGATGTCTCCGCCACCGAGGGCCGCGAGAAGCTCGGCCTCGGGCTCAAAACGATGCGCGTCCTGGGGATCGCCTCGCCCCGCGGCCCGGCGATGGAGCCGGGGTCCGAAGCCGGCAAGGTGCCGCGGTCCTCGGAAGAGTAGGGCGCAGTTCCGGGGGAAGGACTCGAACCCTCTCTTCTTGGACCAAAACCAAGCGTGCTGGCCGATTACACCACCCCGGAGCGGGTTTGAGCCTAGCGCTAGCGAGAGCCTCTGAACGGTTGTCCACCGTATAGGTGGGTCAATCGACCCCTCGTTGACTGGTTCGTCCGCCGTGGCGCTTAGGGTCGGGTTATGGAGATGGGGACTCCGACGATGGACCCGGAGATTCGCGAGGGCCTGAAGCGCAGCTGGAAGGCGCTGATGACGGTTGGGGTCATAGCCATCTTCATCGGCTGTGTGGCGATCATCGTGCCGGAGGTTGCCTCGGTCGGCACCGCGATCTTCATCGGCTGGATCCTTGTCATCGCCGGTGCGTTCCTGGTTGCCGGCGCCTTCATGGCGCACTCGATTGGCAGCGTCATCCTGCGCTTGATCTGGGCGCTATTGACGGTGATCGTCGGGCTCTGGCTGATCGTCGAACCGCACAACGGCACGCTCACGCTGACTCTGGTCCTCGGCATCTACTTCCTCTTCATGGGCTTGACCCGGATCGCGGTTGCCTTTGCCGGTCGTGGGCAGGAAGGCGCCGGTTTGGTCGGCCTCAGCGGTGTCGCGGGACTGCTCATCGGCATCCTGGTGCTCGCCAAGTTCCCAAGCTCCGCCGACTGGGCGATCGGCCTGCTCGTCGGGATCGACCTGATCTTCGCCGGCTGGACGCTCACATCTGTGGCCTTGGTCGGTAGGGATCTCGCCCGCGGGACGTGAGGTGAAAGGGGTCATGTGCCCCTCCATCAGAGACCGTTGCGCAGCAGGTCGTTGTAGGCGATTTGGGTGGTGGTCGCCAAGCCTCTGCTGGAGGGGCACATGACCCCTTTCACGACTACGATCCCCGGGGTGAGCTCGCCTCTGGTCCTGGTCATGGCGGCCGGACAAGGGACGCGGATGCGTTCCAGTCTGCCGAAGGTCTTGCATCCCGTCTGTGGGCGGGAGATGGTCGCGTGGCCGATCGTGGCGGCGCAGGCAGCGGGGGCGGGACGGGTAGCTGCGATCGTCTCTCCTGGTCAGGAAATAGCTTCTGGGCTGCCTGATGGAGTCGAAACCGTCACTCAGCCCGAGCCCGACGGCACCGGCGGTGCGGTGAGGGCGGCCTTGTCGCTGATCGAGGAAGCCGAGACCGTGCTGGTGCTTTCCGGCGACGTGCCGTTGATCTCGGCGGAGACGATCTCCGGGCTGCTCGAGGCGCACTCCGCTTCGGGTGCAGCGGCGACGATGTTGACGATCGAGCTTGACGATCCCGGGTCCTACGGGCGAGTCGTCCGCGACGCCGAGGGTGGGGTGGAGCGGGTGGTCGAGGCCAAGGCTGCCGGCGACGCCACGGCGGAGCAGCTGGCGATTCGTGAGATCAATGCCGGCACCTATGTCTTCCAGGCGGGCCGGCTGGCAGAGGCGCTCGCCGGGCTCTCCAACGACAACGCGCAGGGCGAGTACTACCTGCCCGATGTGCTGCCGGCGCTGCGTGAGGCCGGCCACGCCGTCGGCGCTTATCTCGCCGACGACCTGGCCGTGACGATGGGGATCAACAACCGCGCCGACCTGGCCGCAGTCGAGGCCGAGGGGCGCCGGCGCATCCTTCACCGCCACATGCTCGCCGGTGTCACCGTCGTCGATCCGGGGTCGACCTGGGTCGACGTCGAGGTCGAGATCGCAGCCGACGCCCGGATCGAGCCCGGCACCAGCTTGCGCGGCACGACCAAAATCGGTGGCGGCACCACGGTCGGGCCGCTGAGCACGCTGATCGACTCCGAGCTCGGTGCCAACGTCTCGGTGCCGCACTCCTACTTGGTCGACTGCGTCGTCGCTGACAACGCCAACGTCGGCCCCTTCGCATACCTACGCCCAGGGGCCGAGCTCGCCCAGGGGGCCAAGGCCGGCACCTTCGTCGAGATCAAGAACTCGCGTATCGGCGAGGGCGCCAAGGTTCCGCACCTTGCCTATGTCGGCGACGCCGAGGTCGGCGCCGGTAGCAACCTCGGCGCCGGCACGATCACGGCCAACTACGACGGTTTCCGCAAGAACCGGACTGTGATCGGCGAGAATGCGCGCCTCGGCGTTGACACGATGCTGATCGCGCCGGTAGAAGTCGGCGACGGTGCTTACACTGGCGCCGGGGCAGTGATCAAGAACGACGTGCCAGAGGGCACACTCGCCGTCAGCGAGAACGAGCAACGCAACATCGAGGGCTACGCCGCCCGCAAGGCCGCCAAGATGCAAGAGGAGCAAACCCCGTGAGCACGATCGAGGAGCGACCCGAGTCGGTGCCGTCCAGCGCCATCACCCATGACTACTCGAAGCGGATGATGGTCTTCGGCGGCCGCAGCTCGATGGAGCTGGCCGCCAAGGTCGCCGGCAAGCTCGACGTCGACCTCGGTCAGGTGACGCTGAAGACCTTTGCCAACGGCGAGGTCTACTGCCGCTACGAGGAGTCGATCCGCGGCGCCGACGTCTTCATCGTCCAGTCGACCAGCGCCAACGAGCACTCCGGGATGACCCCGAACGACTCGCTGATCGAGCTGCTGACGATGATCGACGCGGCGCAGGGGGCCTCCGCGCACCGGATCATCGCCGTCATGCCCTGGTACGGCTACGCCCGCCAGGACAAGAAGTCGGCGCCGCGTGAGCCGATTTCGGCCCGCATCGTCGCCAAGTGCCTGGAGGGCGTCGGCGTCGACCGCGTGCTGACGATGGACCTCCACGCCGGCCAGGTGCAGGGCTTCTTCCACGTCCCGGTCGACCACATGACCGCGATGCCGATGCTGACCCAGTGGTTCGCCGACCAGCATCCGGCCGAGGACCTGGTGATCGTCTCGCCCGACGCCGGCAGGGTGAAGACGGCGCGCAACTTCGCTCGCCGCATCGGCACCCACTGGGCGGTGATGGAGAAGGAGCGCCCGGCCCAGCAGGTGGCCGAGATCGGCTACGTGGTCGGCGACGTCAAGGGTAAGACCGCGGTCCTGGTCGACGACATGATCGATACCGCCGGCACCCTCTGCGCCGCCGCTCAGACAGTGCTCGACGAGGGTGCGGCGCGGGTTATCGCCTGCGCCACCCACGGCGTCTTCTCCGGCCCCGCCTACGAGCGGCTCGCCCGCGAGAACTCCAACATCGAGCAGATCGTCGTCAGCGACACGATCCCGCTGCGCCCCGGCGCCCCGGACAACATCACGGTGCTCTCCACCGCCGGCACCTTCGCCGACTCGATTCGCCGCATCTTCACCGACGACTCGGTCTCCGAGATCTTCGCCGGCGAGAACCAGCTCTTCTAGTGCCCGAGAGCCTGCGCCTGGTCGGCCACAAGGGCGCCGACCTGATAGCTCCCGGCAACACAATCGAGAGCTTCCACGCAGCGGTCGAGCACGGGGTCGACACGATCGAGCTCGACGTGCTCTGGCTGCGCGACTCGCACCTACCGCTCGAGCAGCGGGCGCCGCTGGTCGTCGCCCACGACTGGCACGACGCGGAAAGCCGCACCCCGCTGAAGCTGACCGAGGCCCTCGACGCCTTCCTCGAGCCGCCCCTGGCCGGGGTCGAGATCGACATCGACATCAAGCTGCCAGGCCGCGAGGAGGAGATCGTCGAGGCGCTGCGCGAGCGCGACCTGATCGGCCGGGCGATGGTCTCGACGATGGAGCTCTACTCGCTCGGCCGCATCCTCGCGCTCGAGCCGAAGCTGCGGCGTGGTTGGACCTACCCCAAGGTGACCAAGGACTGGGCCTCGAAGCGCTGGGCCAAGGGACCGATGCTGGCCGCCCTGGTGGCGATGCGCCAGCGCCTACCCGGCCTAGCTGCCGAGAAGCTGCCCAAGTTCGGGGTCGAGTCGATGTGGGTCTACCACCCGCTGGTCAGCCGCCGCCTCGCCCGCATCACCGAGCTCGCCGGGGTCGAGCTGATCGCCTGGACCGTCGACGACCTCGCCCGCATGAACAAGCTCGTCGACGCCGGCGTCCACGGCCTGGTCTCGAACGACCCGCGCCTCTTCGCGCAGCTCGACTAGATAGTGCCGGGCGTTGCCGTCGGCGGCGCGTTGCGGCCGCCGCCCTTAGTCCTGACGGCCGAGTTGAGCTCCTCGGCGGTGAAGCCGCCGACCGCGTTGCCGTCGAGCGCGTAGCGGTAGAGGGCGACGCCGAAGATGTTGCTGAGGGCGCTGGAGACCAGCATCGAGATCGCCAGGCCGATCACGCCGATAACCAGCAGCAGGGCGCCGGCGAAGCTGGCCGAGGCCCAGATCAGGAAGCCGGCGAAGATCAGCAGGGCCGAGGGCAGGACGCCGAGCAGGAAGACGGC
>Ga0207687_10002168_pt1 | contig 13398 bp, 14 predicted proteins | sample KBSM54metaG_FD_184399 | JGI IMG/M metagenome (GOLD analysis project Ga0207687, IMG submission 184399) | Miscanthus rhizosphere microbial communities from Kellogg Biological Station, Michigan, USA - KBS M5-4 metaG (SPAdes) (version 2) | ecosystem: Host-associated > Plants > Roots > Rhizosphere >...
TAGGCCACGACCAGCGTCTTGGGGGCGTTGGTGAGCACGGTGCAGCCTTCCTCGGTGACGACGACGGTGTCCTCGATGCGGACCCCGCCGTACTCGGGCAGGTAGACGCCGGGTTCGACGGTGACGACCCAGCCCGCCACCAACGTGTCGGTCGACGTCGACGCCACCCGGGGCAGCTCGTGGATGTCGAGGCCGACGCCGTGGCCGGTGCCGTGGAGGAAGGCGTCGGCCCAGCCGGCATCGGCGATGACGGCCCGGCAGGCGTCGTCGACGGCCTTGGCCTCCACGCCGGCCCGCACCGCGTCCACGCCCGCCCGCTGGCTCTCGGTCACCACGTCGACCATCCGGGCGGCGGTGGCGGACGCGGGCTCGCCCACGCACAGGGTGCGGGTCATGTCGGAGCAGTACCCGTCGACGACGGCGCCGAAATCGACGACGACCAACTCCCCCGGTGCGATGCGGCGCTCGCCCGGCCGGTGATGGGGCTTGGCCCCGTTGGGCCCGGACGCCACGATCGTCTCGAACGAGGAGCCGGTGGCCCCCAGGCGGCGCATCTCGACGTCGAGGTCGAGGGCGATCTCCCGCTCGGTGGGGCCCTCCGCCAGGCGGGGCCGGACCGTGGCCAGGGCGTCGTCGGCGATGCGGGCGGCCTCGGCCATGCGGGCCACCTCGCCCGCGTCCTTGACCCGGCGCAGGCTCTCGACCAGGCCCTCGGTGGCGACCAGCTCGGCCTCGGGAAACCAGTCGGTGGCGAAGCGGCGCTGCTGGGCCCAGGTGACGTCGTCGGCTTCGAGCCCGAGCCGGGGGATCCCGGCTACCGCCGTCCGCAGGTGCTCCTTCTGGGCGGCCCCGGTGCGGGCGACGTGGACGTAGGCGTCGACGCCCGCCCCGGCCAACTGCTCGGCCGCCTGGTCGCGGTAGCGGCCGTCGGTGACGAAGAGGAGGCCGTCGTCGGTGAGCAGCACCATGGCCGCCGAGCCGCTGAACCCGGTGAGGTAGCGCACGTTCACCAGGTGGGTGACGAGGAGGGCGTCGCACTCGGCGTCGTCGAGAAGCGCCCGCAGGCGGTCGACGCGCGCGGCGACGTCCATCCGGGGGAGCTCGGTCATCCCAACAACCTTGCCACGGCGTCGACGGCAAGCTCGTACCCGTGGCCCTTGAAGCCGGCCACGGTGCCGTCGGCGACGGGCGCGATCACCGACGTGTGGCGCCACGGCTCCCGGGCGTAGGGGTTGGACACGTGCAGCTCGACCACCGGCCCGTCGAAGGCGGCGAGGGCGTCGTGCAGCGACCAGGCGTAGTGGCCGAAGGCCCCCGGGTTGACGATGATGGCCGCCGCCCGTCCCCGGGCGCGGTGGATCGCCTCCACCAGGTCGCCCTCGACGTTGGACTGCACGTGCTCGAGGTCGAGGCCGTGGCGCTCGGCCGCGGCCCGGGCCCGGCCCACGAAGTCCTCCAGGGTGTCGGTGCCGTAGAACTCGGGGTCGCGCTGGCCGAACAGGTTGAGGTTGGCGCCGCTCAGGAGCAGGACGATCGGCCGGGTCGCTGGTGTCACGGGCGCATCTCCTCGTCGAGGACGGCGGCCACGGTGGCGGCGGCGACGTCGCCGACGACCTCCAGCCCCCGGGGACCGTCCAACACGAACGTGAGCTGCCCGCCGACCGCCTTCTTGTCCCGGCCCATGACCCGGACCAGCTCGGCCGTGTCGGCGCCGGCGGGCAGCGCCGCCGGCAGGTCGTAGCCGCCAACCACGGCCAGGTGCTCCGCCACCCGGTCGTCGTCGACCCGGCCCAGGCGGCGGGCCAGGCGGGCGGCGAAGACCAGCCCGACGGCCACCGCCTCGCCGTGGCGGAGGTCGTAGTGGCCGGTGGTCTCCAGGGCGTGGGCCAGGGTGTGGCCGTAGTTGAGCAGCGCCCGGCGGCCGGTGGTGTCCCGCTCGTCGGGGCCGACGTGGTCGGCCTTGCACCGCACGCAGGCCGCCACCGCCTCGTCGAGGGGCAGGTCGGGCAGGTCGTCGACGCCCAGGAAGGCGTACTTGGCCATCTCCCCCAGCCCGCTGCGGTACTCGCGGGGCGGCAGCGAGCCGAGCAGCTCGATGTCGCACAGCACCGCCGACGGCTGCCAGAACGCCCCCACCAGGTTCTTGCCCTCGGGCAGGTTGACGCCCGTCTTGCCCCCGATGGCGGCGTCGACCATCCCCAGCAGGGTGGTCGACACGTGCACCACCGCCACCCCCCGGTGGTAGACGGCGGCGGCGAAGCCGGCGGTGTCGGTGACCACCCCACCGCCCACCGCCACCACCACGTCGGCCCGGGTGAGGCCCCACCGGGAGAAGCCCCGGCACAGCTCCTCCACGCTCTCCATGCACTTGGCCTCCTCCCCCGAGTCGAGGTGGAAGGTGCGCTGCTCGATGCCGGCGTCGACGGGGAAGTCGGTGCCGTCCTGGGCCACGACGGCGGCCCGGGTCGCCCCCGCGGGGATCACCTGGCACAGGCGGTGTCGGGCGCCGGCGCCGACCAGCACGTCGTAGGACCGGTCGCCCAGCTCGACGGGCACCGTGATCATCGGCCCGGGATCATGACGCGACCGCCGACAGGCCGAGCATCCGCACGATGCGCTCGGTGACGTGGTCGGCGGAGTGGTCGTTGTCGACGTCGACGGCGAGGTCGGCGACCTCCTCGTACAGGGGCCGCCGCTCGGCGTCGAGCCGGCGCATGGCCCCCGCCGGGTCGTCGTCGAGCAGCGGCCGGCCCTCGCCTTTGCGGACGCGAGCGATCAGCGTCTCGACCGGGGCCCGCAGCCACACCACGGGCCGGTGGAGGCGGAGCAGGCGCCGGTTCCCCTCGTCGAGCACGACGCCGCCGGCGGCCGCGATCACCCTCGGCGTGGTGGAGGCCAGGGCGTCGGCCAGCACCTGGCTCTCCAGCCGGCGGAAGGCGGCCTCCCCGTCGGCCCGCCAGATCTCGGGCACGGAGCGGCCGGCCAACTCCTCCACTTGGCGGTCGCTGTCGAGCAGGTCCCAGTCGAGGCGGCGGGCCAGGCGCCGGCCGACCGCCGACTTGCCCGCGCCCATCATCCCCACCAGCACGATCGACCCACGAACGGGCGGCTCAGCCAAGGGACGCGAGGAACGACCGGTGGTTGCGGACCAGCTCCGGCACCGAGTCGCCGCCGAACTTGCGCAGGGCCTCGCCGGCCAGCACCAGGGCCACCATGGTCTCGGCCACGACGCCGGCGGCGGGCACGGCGGTGACGTCGGTGCGCTCCTTGAACGAGACCGTCTCCTCCTTCGTCTCCACGTCGACCGTCTTGAGCACGGGCCGGTTGAGGGTGGACAGCGGCTTCATGGCCGCCCGGGCCACCAGCAGGTCGCCGGTGGACATGCCCCCCTCCACGCCGCCGGCGCGGGCGGTCTCCCGCCGGTACACGCCCTCCTCCGAGTCCCACGAGATGGCGTCGTGGGCCTCCGACCCCCGCCGGGCGGCGCCCTCGAAGCCCTCGCCGATCTCCACCGCCTTCATGGCCGGGATGCTCATGAGGGCGTGGGCCAGGAGAGCGTCGAGGCGGCGGTCCCAGTGGACGTGGCTGCCCAGGCCCACCGGCACCCCGTAGCCGAGGACCTCGACCACCCCACCCAGCGAGTCGCCGTCCCTGGCCGCGGCCTTGATCTCGGCGATCATGGCCTCCTCGTCGGCGGGGTCGTTGACCCGCACCGGGGACTCGTCGATGCGGGCCAGGTCGGCCATCGTCGGCCGGCCCGGAGCCTTGGCCACCACCGGTCCCATCTGGATGACGTGGGACAGCACCGACACCCCCAGGTGGGAGAGCAGGGCCTTGGCGCAGGCCCCCGCCGCCACCCGGGCCGCCGTCTCCCGGGCCGACGCCCGCTCCAACACGTCGCGGGCGTCGGTGAAGCCGTACTTCTGCATGCCGGCCAGATCGGCGTGACCGGGACGGGGCCGGGTCAGCGGCTTCTCCGTCCTCCCCGGACCGGGGGACATCTCCTGCTCCCACTTGGGCCACTCGGTGTTGCCGATCTCCAACGCCACCGGCGACCCCAGGGTGCGACCGTGGCGGATCCCGCCCAGGATGGTGAGCTCGTCCTGCTCGAACCGCATCCGCGGCCCCCGGCCGTAGCCCAGGCGGCGGCGGGCCAGCTCCGACTGGATGTCGTCGGCCGTGATCTCCAGCCCCGCGGGTAGGCCCTCGATGGTGACGAGCAGGGCCCGCCCGTGGGACTCGCCGGCGGTGAGGAAGCGGAGCACGACCCCGAATCTACCGGTGCCGGGGCACCGACCCCCGGGGGTTCGCCGGCCCGGGCCCGCACGGGGCTTTCAGGCACCGCCCGGTCCGGGATCCTCCGGGCCCCGACGGACGCGGTCGTCAATCGAGCCGACTCGGCCGGTAGGCGGCGCGCCGTGCGGGCTGCCGCCGCGGGCCGATCGGCTGTGCCAACCCAGCGACCGTTCCCCGTCATGCGCCCGCGGGACTGCGATCTCGTCCCGCTCGATCGTCGATGTGGGACAGAGCTGCCAATCGACCCACACTTCTGTGTCCGACCGTTCGCCGGCCGGGACGGGTCCCGGTGGGGAGGCGGTCGAGTGCCGCCCCTGGTCGGAAGCGGATTCCACGCCCAGCACCGGATCAACGACGAGAGACCGCGTCCCGCGCCTTGTCGATCACGGCGGCCGCCGCGCCGGCCACGATGTTGCCGGGCGGGGTGGCGGGAGCGCCGGGGTGAGGATGCGTGGGGGCCAGCTTCTTGGCCGCCGCCAGCTTCGCGCCCATCGCTCGCAGCTCCTCGTCACCCACGGCCGCCCGTAGCTCAGGGAAGAGCTCGGTCTCCTCTTCTTCCACGTGGTGGCGAACGCCGGCCATCAGCGATTCGAGATGGTGGTCGCGCTCGGCGCCGGACCCGAGGCGTTCGATCTCGGCCAGGGTCTCCTTGACCGTCTGATGCTCGGCAATCGCCTCCTCCACCTTGGCGTCACCGTCGGGCAGCGAGCGCCGCATGACCGGGTACACGATCTGCTCCTCGATGGCGGCATGGATGGACAGCTCGCGGGTCACCTGGCGGATGGCATCGTCCTTTTCCGCTCCCGACGCCGACTCGATCTGGACGAAGAGGCCGTCGACCTTGCGGTGGTCGGCGGTGAGCAACTCGACGGCGTCCTGGGTGGTTTCACTCATGGCCATGTCGGCTCCTTCCTGTGACGACCCGCCAATGCCGCGCTCGACGGGCGAGCCCCAATGGGGCTGCGGTTGCATGGCTGGCTCTTCAACCGCCCCGGTTCCTGCCCTCCCGGGGGTAGGTACAAAACGTGGATCCGGACCAGCCGTTCGGCCCTCGGCAGGCGCCGGTACCGATGGCTTCAGCGGGGTGCCCAGCGGACTCGTCGCGCCAGCCGGCAGTCGAGCGGTTCTGGCCGCGCCGCCCACGGGTACAAGGCACCAGGCCCCTACAGCGACGGAAGGACGGTGCGAGGGTGGAGATCGGCTACTTCCTCTCCTCGGAGGAGCACGGCCCGGGCGAGCTGCTCCGTCAGGCTCGGTTGGCGGTCGACGCGGGCATCGAGTCGGTCTGGATCTCCGACCACTTCCACCCGTGGCTCGACGAACAGGGTGAGAGCCCGTTCGTCTGGAGCGTCATCGGCGCCATCGCCGCCGTCACCGACCTGCGGGTGACCACGGCGGTGACGTGTCCGACCATGCGGATGCACCCGGCCATCGTCGCCCAGGCGGCGGCCACGTCGGCCCTGCTCCTCGACGGACGCTTCGAGCTCGGCGTCGGCACCGGCGAGAACCTGAACGAGCACATCCTGGGCGATCGCTGGCCGGCGACGAACGAACGCCTCGACATGCTCGAGGAGGCGGTCGAGGTGATGCGGGCCCTGTGGACCGGCGAGCAGGTGAGCCACCGCGGCGAGCACTACGTGGTCGAGAACGCCCGGATCTACTCCCTGCCCGAGACGCCTCCGCCGGTGGTGGTGAGCGCGTTCGGTCCCAAGGCCGCCCGGCTGGCGGCCAGGATCGGCAACGGCCTGGCCAGCACCAAGCCCGACAAGGAGCTCCTCGAGCTCTACCGGGACAAGGGTGGGACCGGAGCGGCGTCGGCCGGGATCAAGCTCTGCTGGGCGCCGAACGCGGGCGACGCGGCCCAGCTGGCCCACCGCCTGTGGCGGACGACGGGGGTTCCGGGTGAGCTCAGCCAGGAGCTGCGCACCCCGGCCCACTTCGACCAGGCGGCGCAGCTGGTCGACGTCGACATGGTGGCCGACAAGATCCCGTGCGGACCCGACGTGGAGCCCGTCGTCGACATCGTGCAGAAGTACGTCGACGCCGGTTTCGACCGTGTCTACCTGAACCAGATCGGCCCCGACCAGGACGGCTTCTTTCGGTTCTTCACCGACGAGTTGCTGCCGGCGCTCCGTGACATCGGAGCGAGAACGGTGCGACCGGACGGCGCTCTCGTCCATTGAGACGACCCGCGGGCGGCTTCCACCACCCCGCTCTTGGAGCACGTTAGGGCGCGCGCCCACAGGGGAATCCTTCCCGGCGAAGCTCGACTCGAAGGAGGTATGGATGTCCGGGAGCACCGAAGACGTGGAGATGCCGACTGAGGTGTCGGAGCGAGTGGGCTTCTTCGACCGCTTCGCCGGTTGGGCTTCCCACGTGGCCAGCCGGGCGACGTTCTTCGCCTTCTGCGTTCTCCTCATCGTGATCTGGGCGCCGTCGATCGTGGTCATCGGCAACGTCGACACGTGGCAGCTGATCATCAACACCGCCACCACGTGCGTCACCTTCCTCATGGTGGCGCTGCTGCAGAACAGCCAGACCCGCACCGATCAGGCCGTCCAGCACAAGCTCAACGCCATCGCCGACGGCCTGGGGGACCTGATGGCGCACCTGGCCGACGGTGGCGGGGAGCGGGACCTCCAGAAGGACATGGCCGAGCTACGGACCGCGGTCGGCCTGGAGGAGAAGGAGAGCACCGCCCACAACCGCGCCGATGCCGCGACCTCGAACGGATCGGGCGTATCCGCCTCTCGTTGACGGGGCGGGACCGGGCGGGGTCAGCCGCCGAACCACATCCGGATGATCTGGTCGCCGGCGAGCACGGCCACGATGGCCCCGCCGGCGAGGAACGGCCCGAAGGGGACGGCGTCCTTGCGGCTGCGGACCCGCAGCGCCACCAGGGCGACCCCGATCACCGCCCCCAGGAGGAACCCGAGGAACACCCCGGTGAGGACGTGGCGGAGGCTGAGCCAGCCCAGGAACAGGCCCAGGACGAACGCCAGCCGCACGTCGCCGAAGCCCATCCCCGCAGGCGAGACGAGGTGGACGACGAGCAGGCCGAGCCAGGCCAGGGCCGCCCCCAGCAGGGCCTGGCGCAGCCGGCCCCAGTCGCCCTCCGCCGCCGCCGCCACCGCCAGCAGCGGGATCGACACGAAGATCGTCGGGTACACGAGGCGGTTGGGGATGATGTGGTGGTCGAAGTCGATCACGCTGATGGCCAGCAGCGAGGTGAAGAAGACCAGGTAGGCGGGCAGGGCCCAGTCGGCCCCGAAGCGCAGGGCGGCGGCCGCCCACAGCGCCCCGCACGCCACTTGCACCACCAGCCGGCGCCGTGACCCGGGCCGCAGCCGCAACCCGAGGGGGCGGAGGGGCAGCTTGTCGGGGATGCGCTCGACGAGGACGTTGACGACCGCTCCCACTCCCAGGCCGGCGACGCCGAGCGCCAGCGCGGCCAAGATCCTCATGTGGACGCAGTCTTCACGACCGGGCCGCGGCCCGCATGACGTCGAGGGGCGGCTCGCACCCGGTCCACATCCGGAAGGCGAGCGCACCCTGGTGGACGAGCATGCCCAGCCCGTCGACGGCCTGCGCCCCCCGCGCCCCGGCCGCCTCCAGGAGGGCCGTCGTCGGCCGGGGGATGAGGTCGACCACCACCTGGCCGGGGCCGAGCAGGGCGGGGTCGACGGCCAGGTCGGGCCCGCCGTCGAGGCCGAGGGGGGTGGCGTTGACCACGATCCCGGCCCCCGCCACCTCGGCCGCCGTCCCCACCCGTCCGACGTCGCCGGCGAGGGACGCCGTCGCCTGGGCCCGGGCCCGGTCCCGGCCCGGCACCACCACCACCTCCGTCGCACCCGCCCCGGCGAGGGCCCACACCACCGCCCGGGCCGCCCCCCCGGCGCCCCGCACCACGCACCGGCGACCGGCGACGTCCACCTCGGCGTCCGCCAGGGAGGCCAGGAACCCGGCGGCGTCGGTGTTCTCGCCCCGCAGCCGGCCGTCCCCGACCACCACCACCGTGTTGGCCGCCCCCAGGGCGGCGGCGGTGGCCGACAGCTCGTCGACCGCGGCGGCGGTGTCCTCCTTGTGGGGAAGGGTCACCGACAGGCCCCGGATGCCGAGGGCCCGCATCCCGCCGAGGGCCTCGCCCACCCTCCCGGGAGCCACCTCGAAGGCGAGGTAGACCCAGTCGAGGCCCAGCGCCCGGAAGGCGGCGTTGTGGATGGCGGGGGACCGCGAGTGGCGGACGGGGCTGCCGATGAGGGCGGCCAGACGGGTCTCCCGGCCCGGCGCCCACGCCGCGGCAGGGCTCAGCGCACGCCGTTCTGCTTGGCCAGGGCGATGTTGCGCTCCTGCTCGGCCAGGGTCGCGGCGAAGGCGTGGTGCCCGTTGTCGTCGATCACGACGAAGAAGATCCAGTTGCCGGGGGTCGGGTCGAGCGCCCCCTGCAACGATTCCCGGCCCGGGGAGGCGATGGGACCCGGCGGCAGGCCGGCGTGCTTGTAGGTGTTGTAGGGCGAGTCGATCTCGAGGTCCTTGAACAGCAGGACCTCCTTCTGCTTGCCCAGCGCGAACTGCACGGTGGCGTCGATCTCGAGGGGCATCTCCGCCGCCAGCCGGTTGTAGATCACCCGGGCCACCTTGCCCCGGTCCTCGTCGACGCGCGCCTCCCGCTCGACCATCGAGGCGATCACCACCGCCTGGTAGGGCGTGACCCCCAGGCGGGTCGACGCCCCGACGATGTCGAGCTTGGTGGCGAGGTCGTCGAAGGAGGTCACCATCCGCCGGAGGATGGCGGCCTCGTCGTCGTCGGCCACGAAGAAGTAGGTCTCGGGCAGGAGCAGCCCCTCCAGGCTGGTGGTTCCCGCCGGCTCGTAGCGGGATCGGACGGCGCCGCTGGCCGCCACCTGCAGGAACTTCTCGGCCGACCGCCCGGGGAGGGTGGCGACGAGCTGGGCCACCTGGGGCAGGGTGAGGCCCTCGGGGATGGTGAGGGGCACCCCCTTGTCGATCTTGGCCCCGCCCTCCAGGGTCTTGACGACGACCGCCATGTCCTCCCGCTTGTGCAGGGTGTAGTCACCCGCCTCCACCGTGCCCAGGCCGTTGAGCTTCACGTAGTACCGGAAGACGGTGGCGCTCTCGATCACGCCGGTGCGCTCCAGGAGCCGTCCGATCTCGGCGGTCGACATCCCCGGCTCGACCGTGATCGCCACCGCCGCCCCCGCCTTGCCCGGCGGGTCGACGTTGTGCTGGTACCACGTGGCCACCGCCCCCAGGGCGAGGAAGCCGGCCAGGACCACGGCCCCCAGGAGGTAGGGCCACCGTCGGCGGGGGCTCACCCGCCCGTTCCCGTTCCCCGTCCGCCGTCCAACCACGCCTGGAGGAGGACCGTGGCCGCCACCTGGTCGACCACCCGCCGCCGATCGCGGCCCTTCACGCCCGCCGCCACCAGCGACCGCTGGGCGCTCACCGTGGTCAGCCGCTCGTCGTAGAGCTCCACCGGGACGTCCAGGAGGGCGGCCAGGGCGGCCGCCTCCTCCCGGGCCCACGCCGCCGCCGGTCCCTCCGACCCGTCCAGCGACAGGGGCAGTCCCACCACCACCCGCTCCGCCTCCAGCTCCCGGATCTCGTCGACCACCCGGGCCCGGTCGCGGGCGGCGTCGCCGGTGCGGGCGACGGTGGTCGACGGCACCGCCATCGTGCCCGCCGAGTCGCTCACGGCCACGCCGACGCGCTGCTTCCCCAGGTCCAGGGCCACCACCCTCACGGGACGGTGACGCCGGCCGCGGCCCGGGCCTGGTCGAGGGCCTCGTCGAGACGGCCGGGATCGCGCCCGCCGGCGACGGCCAGGTCGGGGTTCTTCCCCCCGCCCCCGCCGACGGTGCGGGCGGCGGCGGAGATGAGGTCGGACGCGAGCAGGCCGCCGTCCTTGGTGACGGCCGCCACCAGGACCGCCCCGCCCTCGGCGGGGGCGCCCCCGAGCACCACCGCCCGCACGCCGGGCTGCTCGCGCACGGCGAGGGCGAGGTCGCGGAGGTCGTCGCGGGTGGTGCCGTCGACCCGGGCCACGACCACCCCGTCGAGGGCGGCCGACGCCAGCTCGCCGGCCCGGCCCGAGGCGCCCGCCTTGCGCAGCTGGCGGACCTGGTCGACCAGCGCCTTCTGCTCGTCGAGCAGCTTCTCCACCCGCTCCGGCACCTCGGGGGGCGAGACCCGCAGGAGGGTGGCGGTGCGACCCAGGGTGGCCCGCTCGTCCCGGATGCGGTCGAAGCTGGCCATCCCGGTGACGGCCTCGATGCGGCGCAGGTTGGCGCCGATGGAGCTCTCGCCCAGGATCTTGATGGGCCCGATGGTGCCCAGAGCGCCCACGTGGGTGCCGCCGCACAGCTCGATCGAGTGGGTGCCGGCCTCGATGACGCGCACCACGTCGCCGTACTTCTCGCCGAAGAAGGCGATGGCCCCCCGCCCGGCCGCCTCCTTCTGCGACATCTCGGTGGCCCGCACCTGCTCGTTGGCGATGACCTGCTGGTTGGCCAGGTCCTCGATCCGCTCGAGCTCTTCGGCCGTCACCGCCGCGTAGTGGCTGAAGTCGAAGCGCAGCCGGTCGGGCGCGACCAGGGAGCCGGCCTGCTTGACGTGGTCGCCCAGCACCTCCCGGAGGGCCCAGTGCAGGAGGTGGGTGCCGGTGTGGTTGCGGCGGATGCCTTCCCGGCGGACGGGATCGACGGTGGCGATGGCGTCCTGGCCGGCGGTGACCTCGCCGTCGACCACCCGGGCCAGGTGGCGGCGCAGCCCGGGGAGGGCGTAGGTGGTGTCGAGGACCTCGAGGCTGCCGGTGGCGGTGGTGATCGTCCCCGTGTCGCCCACCTGGCCGCCGGCCTCGGCGTAGAACGGCGTGCGGTCGAGGAAGACCTCGAGCGAGCCGTCCGGTGCCGGCAGCACGGCCCGGATCCGGGCCTCCGACTCGGTGGTGTCGTAGCCGGTGAACTCGCCCGGGCCGGCCTCGTCGACCAGCCGGCGGTAGGCGGCTCGGCGCTCCTCGTCGGTGGCGGCCTCGGGACCCTTGCGGGCGGCCTTGCCCATCGCCTTCTGGCTGGCCATCTCCGCCTCGAAGCCGGCCACGTCGACCTCCAGGCCCCGCTCCGCGGCCACCTCCAGGGTGAGCTCGAGGGGAAAGCCGTAGGTGTCGTGCAGCTGGAAGGCCACCGCCCCGGGCACGACCGTCTCCCCTGCCTCCTCGGCCCGGGCCAGCACCCCGTCGATGATGGCCGAGCCGGCCCGCAGGGTGCGCCGGAACGTCTCCTCCTCCCGCCCGACCACGCCCACGATGAAGTCCCGCTTCTCGATCAGGTCGGCGTAGGCCACGCCCAGGGTGTCGACGGTGGCGTCGACCAGGGCGGGGGTCACGGGAGTCTCCACCCCGAGCCCGAAGGCGTGGCGCACCGCCCGGCGGATGATGCGGCGCAGGACGTAGCCCCGGTCCTCGTTGGACGGGAACACCCCGTCGGCGGTCAGCATGGTCATGGCCCGGCCGTGGTCGGCCAGGATGCGCAGGCTGCGGTCGACCTTGGGATCGGACCCGTAGGCGCGGCCGATGGCCCGGCCGGCGGCGTCGAGGACGGGCCGCACCACGTCGGTGTCGAACACGGTGGACACGCCCTGGAGGATGGGCAGGATGCGCTCCAGCCCGGCGCCGGTGTCGATGTTCTTGGTGGGCAGCTCGACGAGGGAGCCGTCGGCCTGGCGCCGGTACTGCATGAACACCAGGTTCCAGATCTCGACGAACCGCTCGGCCCCGCCGTGCAGCGGCCCGCCTGGCGCCCCGAACTCCTCGCCCTTGTCGTAGTAGATCTCCGAGCACGGCCCGCACGGGCCGGGCTTGCCCTTGGCCATCTCCCAGAAGTTGTCGTCGCCCATGCGCTGGATGCGCTCGGCCGCCACCCCCACCGAGTCCCGCCAGATGGCCTCCGCCTCGTCGTCGTCGAGGTGGACCGTGATCCACAGCCGCTCCGGCTCCAGCCCGAGCACCCCCGTGACCAGCTCCCAGGCCAGCGGGATGGCCAACTCCTTGAAGTAGTCGCCGAAGCTGAAGTTGCCCAGCATCTCGAAGAAGGTGAGGTGGCGGGTGGTGTCGCCGATGATCTCGATGTCCTGGGTGCGGAAGCACTTCTGCACCGTCACCGCCCGCGGGTAGGGAGCGGGCTCCTCGCCGATCATCACCGGGATGAACTGGTTCATCCCCGCGTTGGTGAGCAGGGGGGCGGCCGGGTGGTGGGGGATGAGCCCGGCCGACGGCACGGGGGTGTGCCCCCGCTCGACGAAGAACTCGGTGAAGGCCTTCCGGAGCTGCTGTGCGTCCATTCCGGCCTCAGCCTAAAGGAAGCCGAACCGGCACTCGGGAGCGCGAGCGGCTACGAGGTCCGGCGCAGGTGGTTCTCGACCCGGAGCTCGCGCTCCCGCTGCCGGGCCGCCTGCCTGCCCTCGTCGACCGCGGCCCGCACCTCGGCCACCCGGCCCCGCACGCCCGCAGCGGCGCCGTCGACCAGCAGGCGGGGGGAATCCCGCCACGGCACGCGGAGGACGGCCCGGCCGGCGGCGTCGACGATGAGGTAGGCGGCGCGGTAGCCGACGGCGAAGGCGAGGGCGAAGAGAACCGAGCGTCTGACCACGGCCCGACGCTACCGCCGACCGGCACGTCTCGGGGGACGGGGCCTACCGTTTCCGGTACTGGCGCCAGGCCTTGGCCACGCCCGCGCCGGTGGCCATGGCCTTTACCACCGGGCTGCCGAGGGTGTTGTGGGCCAGCCGGGACGCGCCGTCGACCGTGTCGGCGATCGACTCGACCGTGGTCAACAGGTCGTCGACCCGGTCGAGGTCGCATGACGCCTTGAGGACGGCGACGTGGGCGTCGGCCAGCACCGGCAGGGCCGCCCGGGAGACGTCGTCGACCGCCCGGCGCACGGTGGCGAGGGTGCGAGTGGCGGCGTAGAGCACCAGCACCAGGCCCACCGCCCCGATGACGGTGGCGACGGCGAAGATGAGGGCGGCGACGTCGACACTCATGGCCGCAGGCTCACTCGTCGTCCCCCACCTCGGTGTGGCGCA
>Ga0207687_10002175_pt1 | contig 13383 bp, 16 predicted proteins | sample KBSM54metaG_FD_184399 | JGI IMG/M metagenome (GOLD analysis project Ga0207687, IMG submission 184399) | Miscanthus rhizosphere microbial communities from Kellogg Biological Station, Michigan, USA - KBS M5-4 metaG (SPAdes) (version 2) | ecosystem: Host-associated > Plants > Roots > Rhizosphere >...
CGGCAGCAGGTTGATCAGGCCGAGCGAGAGGCTGACCAGGGCAAGGAGCAGCAGAGCTTTTTCCAGCCCTCTTTCGACGGCCTGGTGGCCGACGTCGCTGATCCCGACCACCCCGGAGACCTGCTTGCGCTGCTTCTCTTCGAACAGATGGGTGACGATGTGGGCGGTGCCGCGGGCAACTTCCCAGATCGCCCCGCCGGCTTCCGAAGCGGCCGCGCCGGGCCCGACTTCGATGGTCTTGACGCCGTAGGAGAAGCCGATCAGGGTCTGTTTCGCTTCCTCGTCGTACTGCGGGTAGACGGTGAAGGTCTTGGCCTGGCCGCCGCGTTCGACCTCGATCTTCACCGGCGTCGTGGCAATGCAGCCGTCGACCTGCTTGCCGGCACATTTGTGGGAGCCGACGACCTTGCCGAAGCGTTCCAGCCGTTCTTCGGCGGAGAGACCCGGGAGGCTCTTGCCGTCGATCGCGACGATCTTGTCGCCGGGCCGCAGAACCTTCGCCGCCGGCATCCCGGCTTTGACTTCGCCGACCCGCTGGTCGACTTCCTGGTGGCCGTTGACCAGGTAGACGCCGAAGAGAATCAGGAACGCCAAGACGATGTTCACCGCCGGTCCCGCCGCGACGACGACGATCCGCTTCCAGACCGGCTTGCGGAAGTAGGCGTTCTCTTCGTGCTCCGGAGGGACGTCCTCCTCCGGGTTCATGCCGGTGATTTTCACGTAGCCGCCGAGCGGGATCGATTTGACCCCGTACTCGGTTTCGCCGCGTTTGAACGACCAGATCGTCGGCCCGAAGAAGAGGAAGAAGCGCTCGACCCTCATCCCCGTCGCCTTCGCGGCGAAGAAGTGGCCCGCCTCGTGGACCATGATCAGGAAGCAGAAGCCGAGGAAGACGAAGAACCAGCTCATGCGGGCGTCAGCTCCCTGACCTGCTCCTGGCTGCGTTCGCGCGCCTCCGCGTCGGCGGCGAAGAGGTCGTCGAAGTGGCTGACCGGCTGGGCGGACATCGCTTCCATAACCCGCTCGATCACCGCGGGGATCGCCGTGAACGGAATCCGCTCTTCGAGGAAGGCGGCGACGGCGATCTCGTCGGCGGCGTTGAGGACGCAGGGCGCGGTCCCTCCGGCCCGGCCCGCCTCGACGGCCAGGCGCAGGCAGGCGAAGGTCTCGAGGTCGGGCTGCTCGAAGGTCAGCGAGCCGGCGGCGGCGAGGTCGAGACGCGGCACGTCGACGTCGGCCCGCTCGGGGTAGTGCAGCGCGTAGGAGATCGGCACTCGCATGTCGGGATAGCCGAGGTGGGCGAGCGTGGAGCCGTCGTTGAGGTGGATCAGCGAGTGGATCAGCGACTGCGGGTGGACGACGACCTCGATCCGCTCGTAGGGGACGGCAAAGAAGTGGTGCGCCTCGATCGCCTCGAAGCCCTTGTTCATCAGCGTCGCGCAATCGATCGTGATCCTCCCCCCCATCCGCCAGGTCGGGTGGGCGAGGGCGTCGGCGACGCTGACCTCGGACAGGTCCGCGCGGCCACGGAAGGGCCCGCCGGAGGCGGTCAGCACCAGCCGCTCGACCGTCCCCGGCGCCTCGGCGCCGATCAGCTGGAAGAGGGCCGAATGCTCCGAGTCCACCGGCAGCAGCCGCGCTCCGGTCGCCTCGGCCAGCGCCATCACCAGCTCGCCCCCCAGCACCAGGCTCTCCTTGTTGGCGAGGGCGACGTCGATCCCCTCGCTGAGGGCGACGATGGTCGAGCCGAGCCCGGCCGCCCCGACGATCGCGTTGAGCACCAGGTCGGCGCCGGAAGAGACGATCAGCTCTCGCACGCCCTCCTCGCCGCTGAGGACGCGCCCGCTCCAGCTCCCCCGCGCCTTCTCCGCCGGCTCCTCGTCGGCCAGCGCGATTGCCGGCACGCCATGCTCGCGCGCCTGCTCGACGACCGTCTCCCAGGCCGTGCCAGCCGCCAGCCCAACCGCCTGCAGCTCATCCGAGCGCCCGATCACCTCCAGCGCCTGCGTTCCGATGGACCCGGTCGACCCGAGTACGAGGACCTTCTTCATGCCCGATAGAGGATACGGAGGCGAGCAGGCGACCCGATCAGGCGGCAGCCAGCTTTGGGGCCGGTGCAACCTCGCGCTCAGGCTCTTCGTCGGGAATCTGCCGCTCGACGCCGATCAGCAACTCCTCGTCGAGGACGGCAAGGATCCGCTTCAGCACTGGGATCGTCGGGATGTGATCGCGGCTCTCGACTTTCGAGATGAAGGAATGCGACGTTTCAGCCTGGTCCGCCACCTCTTTCTGCGTCAAGTCGAGCTCATATCGGCGTTCGCGGGTGTGTGCCTCAATCCAGGACTGAATCCGCGAGTCCGTAATTTTCCTTGCTCTACAAGGAATTCAACGGACTCGCGGACGGAACCTATTCGGCGAGGCCGCCGAGGAACCAGAAGGGGCTGTGGGGGCGCTCGGCGTAGGCCTCGCGCCAGGTGCCCTCGACCGCGACTGAGCTGCCAGAGGGCGCCTCGTTGCGGATCCGCTCGGCCAGTTGGTTGGCGGCGTCCTCGTCATTGGCGCCAACCAGGACGAACTTCCAGCGGTGGACGGTCGGCAGGCCCTCGTCGCGGAGCCGATCGGCGAACTCTTCAGCCTGGTGGTGCGAGGGCAAGTCGATCCTCACCTCGTACTCCGGATAGCCACTTTCTTTCGACTCCTGGCGTTCGTGGGCGACCCGCGCCGCGTGCTCGGCAACCTTCGCGGCGGTATCCGCCGGCAGCGGTTCGTCGGCCGGGCGCCACTCCTCGGCTTCTGGGTGCCAGCGGGTGAAGTCGATTTCGACCTCCTCCTTGTCCTCCTCGGTGAGCTGTTCGATCAAGGTCTGCGCCTTCTCGGCCTGCTCGCGGTCGCCGGCATAGAGAAAGATCGTCGTCCCGTTGCGGGAGACGATCACGCGGTCGTGGAAGGCGCTGCTGAGGTCATGTTCGAGCTCCTCCGCGTCGAGGCGGTCGTGCAGGGCGTCGGCGGGACCCTCGTCGACGAAATCGATCTGCAGGCGCCAGTCGTCGTTCATCGCGTCAGTAAACCAGCGCCACGGCGAGGTAGTAGCCGACGACTACGGTGAAGAAGACGGCGTCGAGGCGGTCGAGGATGCCGCCGTGGGGGCCGAAGATGGTGCCGGTGTCCTTGGTGCCGAGGTCGCGCTTCAGCATCGACTCGAAGAGGTCGCCGAGCGGGGCCACGGCGGCGACGGCGGCGCCGATCAGGAGGGCGTCCACGCCGGAGAGCCAGTCCTGGTACAGACCGGCGAACCAGAAGCCCATGGTCCCGATCAGGAAGCCGCCGACGAGGCCCTCGATGGTCTTGTTCGGCGAGATGTTGGGGGTGATCTTGTGGCTGCCGAACATGCGCCCGGTCGCGTAGGCGGCGGTGTCGGTGACGAAGGTGCCGACGAGGACGTCGATCAGCAGCGCCGCCCCATGGGAGGGCAGGTCGCGGAGGAGGACCGCGTGGGCGAGCGGGATCCCGATCCAGAGCACCCCCAGCAGCGTCACCCCGATCGAGACCGTCGCCCCGTCCTGGTGCCGGGGCCTGGCGGCGAAGACGAAGATCAGCAGGAACGACGCGGCCAGCACGTAGAGCACGTTGAAGGCGCTGCCGAAGTGGGCGGCGACCACCAGCCCGGCGACGGCGACGTAGGCCGGCAGCACGAGCGGGCGGAGGCGGGCGGCGACCGCGTCGAACTCGCGCAGCGCCATCGCGCCGATCGCGATCATCGCCAGCATGAAGACGATGCCGCCGGCGACGGTGATCGCGATCGCGAAGACGATCCAGGGCAGCGCCACGAAGACCCGTTTCGCGGTCTCGCCAGTGCCGCGGCGCTGCCGCCGCGGTTTGCGCGGCTCCCGCTGCGGCGGCGGGGGCTCCTCCTCGAACATCTCGTCGTCGAAGAGGTCCATCCGCATCCGCTCCTCGTCGCTCACACGCGGCTCCCGAAGCGCCGCTGGCGCGTCTCGTACTCGCGCAGGCACGCTTCCAGCGCGCCGCGGTCGAAGTCCGGCCAGAGCTCGTCGCGGAAGACCAGCTCCGAGTAGGCGCACTGCCAGAGCAGGTAGTTGGAGAGGCGCTGCTCGCCGCTGGTGCGGATCAGGAGGTCGGGGTCGTGCATCTCGGGCGCATAGAGGTGGCTGCGGAACTCCTCCTCGGAGTCGCCCGTAAAGCTTCGCGCCGCGTCGAGGATCTCCGCCCTGCCGCCGTAGTTGAAGGCGACGAAGAGGGTGATGCGCTCGTTCGCGGCCGTCTCCGCTTCGGCCCACTCCATCTGCTCGACCAGCCCTTGGTCCACCCCATCGCGCCGGCCGACGAACCGCATCCGCACGCCTTCCTGCTTCAGCTCGGGGGTTTCGGAGGCGATCCGTTCGGCGAACATCCGCATCAGCCCCTCGACCTCCTGCGGCGGCCGGGTCCAGTTCTCGGTCGAAAACGAGTAGACGGTCAACTCCTCGATCCCCAGCTCGGCGGCGTCGCGCAGCCGTGCCTTCAGGGTGTCGGCGCCGGCCCGGTGCCCCTCGACCACCGGCAGGTCCCGCTGCTGCGCCCAGCGTCCGTTGCCGTCGGTGATGATCGCTACGTATTTGGCTGCGGTCACGCTACGGGCCGCCGAGTCCTCAGACTTCGAGGATCTCTTCTTCCTTGCCTTTGAGCAGGGTGTCGATCTCGGCGACCGCGGCGTCGGTCTCTTTCTGCAGCGTCTCCTCGGCGCGGCGCTCCTCGTCCTCGCCGACTTCGCCTTCTTTTTTCAGGTCGCGCAGGTCGCTCATGATGTCGCGGCGCACGTTGCGGATCGCGACCCGACCCTCCTCGGCGACGCCGTGGACGACCTTGACCATCTCGCGCCGCCGCTCCTCGGTCATCTCCGGGATCTGCAGGCGGATCACGTTGCCGTCGTTGCTCGGCGTCAGGCCGACGTCGGACTCCTGGATCGCCTTCTCGATCGCCCCCAGGGCGCTCTTGTCGAACGGGGTCACGGTCAGCAGGCGGGCGTCGCTGGCGGCGACGTTGGCCAGCTGCTTCAGCGGCGTCGGGTTGCCGTAGTAATCGACCGCGATTCGGTCCAGCAGGTGCGGCGAGGCGCGGCCGGTGCGCACGGTGGCAAGCTCGCCACGGCTCGACTCGACCGATTTGGTCATCCGCTCCTTCGCGTCCGCCAGCAGTTCGTCGATCAGCTCCACCGGTTCCCGTTTCCTCCTAAACAGCGGGTTTGTTGGAGACCAGCGTCCCCACCTTCTCGCCGCTGACGATCCTATCTATGTTGCGCTCGTCGCCCATGTTGAAGACGTAGATGGGCAGGTCGTTGTCCATGCAGAGCGAGAGCGCGGTCGAGTCCATCACCTTGAGGCCGCGCTCGATCGCCTCCCTGTGGGTGATCGCAGGGAGGAACTCGGCGTCGGGATGGGTCGCCGGGTCGGAGTCGAAGACCCCCTCCACCCCGTTCTTCGCCATCAGGATCGCCTCGGCGTGGATCTCCAGCGCTCGCAGCGCCGCCGCGGTGTCGGTGGTGAAGAACGGGTTGCCGGTGCCGGCGGCGAAGATCACGACCCGCTCCTTCTCCAGATGGCGCATCGCGCGGCGGCGGATGTAGGGCTCGGCGACCTCCTGCACTTCGATCGCCGACATCACCCGCGTGTGCTGGTCGTGGCGCTCGAGCGCGTCCTGCAGGGTCAGCGCGTTCAGCACCGTCGCCAGCATCCCCATGTAGTCGCCGGTGGCGCGGTCCATCCCGCTCGCCGCCCCGTCGAGGCCGCGGTAGATGTTGCCAGCGCCGACGACGATCGCGACCTCCACCCCGCGCTCGCGGACCGCCGCGACCTGCTTGGCGATCCGGTCGACCTCGGCGGCATCGGTGCCGAAGCTCAGGCTGCCCATCAGGGCCTCGCCGGAGAGCTTCAGCAGGATGCGCCCGAAGCGCGGCTCGGGAGAATCGGTCACTGCGGCGCAGCTTATTCGCCGACGCGGAAGTAGGCGAAGCGGGCGATCTGGATGTTCTCCCCCGTTTTCGCCGCCAGCTCCTGACGCAGCTCCTCGATCGTCTTGCCCTCGTGTTTCTCGGCGTTGACGTGGGTCTGGTCGAGCAGCGCGACTTCGCTCGCCCACTTGCTCAGCTGGCCCTCGACGATTTTCTCGACCACGTTGTCGGGCTTGCCTTCTTCGCGCGCCTTCTCCTCGAAGACCTTCTTTTCGGCCTCGCGTTCCTCCGCCGGGATCTCGTCGGTGGAGACGTACTGCGGCGCGGTCGCGGCCGCGTGCAGGGCGACCTGGTAGGCGAAGACCCGGAACTCCTCGTTGCGGGCGACGAAGTCGGTCTCGCACTGCACTTCGACCATCGCCCCGACCTTGTCGTTGGCGTGGATGTAGGAGGCGACGACGCCCTCGTTGGTGCCGCGGCCTTCGCGCTTGGCGGCCGAGGCCTGCCCCTTCACGCGCAGCAGCTCGACCGCGCGCTCCACATCGCCATCGGCCTCGACCAGCGCCGATTTCGCGTCCATCATCGCCGCTCCGGTCCGATCCCGAAGCGCCTTCACGTCAGCAGCCGTGACGTTGCTCATTTGGCCTCCTCCTCACCCTCAGCTTTTTTCTCCTCGGCAGCAGCAGGCTCCGCACTCTCAGCCGGCGGCGGAGGCGGTTGCTCCTCGGACGGCCCCGCCTCTTTCACCTCAGCTGACGGAGCCTCTGCACCTTTCGCCTCGTCGGCAGCCGGAGCGGCCTGACCCTGAGCCTCAGCGGCCTCTGCCGCGGGTGGCGTCGTAGGGGGGACCGTCTCCTGCGTAGTTGCAGGAGACGGTGGGTCCCCTGCGTCGACAGGACCCGCGTCCCCGGCGCCCTGTCCTTTAGGAGCCGCTGCCTGCGGCGCCTGGTCCTGAACTTTTTTCGGCGCAGCCTGGACCTGCTGCGCTTTTTCCTGCGCCGCTTTCTGAGCCCGAGCGGTTTTCTCGGCGTCTTCAGCCGCTTTTTTCGCTTCCTCGGCTTCCACGCGAGCCTTCTCTTCCTCCTCGCGTTTCTTGCGCTCTTCCTCCTCGCGTTTGCGCCGCTCCATCTCTTCGGCGATCCGCTTCTCCTCCTGCACGCGCCAGGAGGAGGCGCCCTCCTCGATCGCGCCGCCAATCGTGCCGATGACCAGCTCGCAGGAGCGGATCGCGTCGTCGTTGCCGGGGATCACGTAGTCGACCGGGGTCGGGTCGCAGTTGGTGTCGACCAGGCCGATGATCGGGATCCGCAGGCGGGCGGCCTCGTTGACCGCGATCTCCTCGGTTTTCAGGTCGGCGACGAAGACCGCGTCGGGCAGCCGGTCCATGTCGCGGACGCCGCCGAGGTTGAACTCGAGCTTGGCGAGTTCGGCCTCCATCCCCATCCGCTCCTTGGTCGGCAGGAGGTCGAGTTTGCCCTCCTCTTTCCAGCCGTTGAGCTGATGGAGGCGGGCGATCCGGCCCGACATCGTGTTGAAGTTGGTCAGCAGGCCGCCGAGCCAGCGTTTGTTGACGTAGGGCATCTTGCAGCGTTCGGCCCATTCCTGGACCGTGTCGCGGGCCTGCTTCTTGGTGCCGACGAAGAGCACGGTGCCGCCGCCGGTCGCCAGCTCGCCGGCGAATTTGCGCGCGTTCTCCAGCAGCGCCTCGGTCTGCAGCAGGTCGATGATGTGGATCCCGTCCATCTCGCCGAAGATGAAGCGGCGCATGTTCGGGTTCCAGCGGCGCGTCTGGTGGCCGAAGTGGACTCCGGCCTCGAGCAGATCTCGAAGTTCTGCCTGTGGCATTGGTTCTCCTTTTGGTTTTTGGCGAAGCGCCCCACTCCGCTCGCCGGGACCTGGCAGTGCCAGGCAGGATCCGGTCCGCCGTCAGCGGGGGTTGGTTTGCAGCGCCCGATTGTAGAGAGGCGGCCCTACTTGGCGTGGGCCGCCTGCAGCGCCGCCGCGAGGTCTTCTGGCAGCGGCGAGGAGAACTCGAGCGGCTCGCCCGTGCGGGGGTGGCCGAAGGCGAGGCGGTGGGCGTGGAGGAACTGGCGGGCGAGGCCGTAGCGCTCGGCGCCGCCGTAGGTGGTGTCGCCGGTGAGCGGGTGGCCGATCGCGGCGAAGTGGGCGCGGATCTGATGCGTGCGGCCGGTCTCCAGCTTCGCCTCCAGGTAGGTCTCCCGCGGCAGCAGCTCCAGCACCTCGAAGTGGGTGCGCGCCTCGCGCGAGGCGGCGCCGGAGACGGCCATCCGGTGGCGCTGGCGGGAGGCGCGGCCGATCGGGGCGTCGATCGTGCCGGTGCGGGAGGCGAGGCGGCCGCCGGCGAGCGCCAGGTAGACGCGCTCGACCTCGCGCCGGCGCACCGCCTCCTGCAGCGCCGCGTGCGTCTCGTCGTCGCGGGCGACCACCAGCAGGCCGCTGGTGCCCCTGTCGAGCCGGTGGACGATGCCCGGCCGCTCCGGGTCGCCGCCGCCGCCGAGGATCTCCCCCAGCTCGTCGACCAGGGTCGGGCCGGTGTGCGACGGGGCCGGGTGGACGACGAGCCCCGCCGGCTTGTCGACGACGGCCAGCGACTCGTCCTGGAAGACGATCCGCAGCTCGGGCTCAGGCACCGTTGTCCTCCGCTGCCGTGTCGCCCTCCCGCTCGGCCCGCTCCTCCCGCTCGGCGTCGCGCATGTAGAGGAAGACGAGCAGGACCACCCCGAGCGTGATCGAGACGTCGGCGAGGTTGAACGGAGGCCAGGAGCCGACGGCGATGAAGTCGGTCACGGCGTCGTGGCGGAGGCGGTCGACGAGGTTGCCGAGCGCGCCGCCGGCGAGCAGGCCGACCGCGACCCACATCCCCGGCCGCAGCGGGTTGCGGGCGAAGAGGTAGCCGATCACGCCCAGCGCCAGCGCCGTCACCAGGACCAGCTTCACCCCCGCCCCGCCCGCCAGGCCGAAGGCGACGCCGGTGTTGTGGGAGAGCGTTAGCTCCACCGGGCCTATGACCTTTATGTCTTCGCCGACGACGACGTGCGCCTCGACCGCCGCCTTGGCGGCCTGGTCGGCGGCGAGGACCAGGGCGCAGACGGCGCCGGCGAGGGCCCAGGCGCGGACGACGGGCCGGCTCACCCGCGGATCAGGCCGACGACGAGCGCCTGGGCGACGAAGAGGACGATCAGCCCGATCATCGGGCTGAGGTCGAGGGCGAAGCCCCCGCCCCCGATCGGCGGCAGGAAGCGGCGGAAGAAGTTGAGGTAGGGGTCGGTCGTCTCGGTGATGAAGTCGAGGACCGAGCGCAGCCAGGGCCGGTAGGGCATCCGCGGGACGAAGGAGAGGACGATCCGGGCGAAGATCAGGATCACGTAGACGACGAAGAGGGCGCTGACGTAGTCGGCGACGTTGCCGCGGTCGAGGGCGAGCGGGATCACCCGCGCATCCTCTCCAGCGAGGCGTCGACAGCGGCTTTGAAAGCCAGCCAGGCGCCTTCGCGGTCGAGCGCTTCGAGGCCCGCTTCGGTGCTGCCGCCGGGCGAGGTGACCGCTTTGCGCACGTCGGCGGGGTGTTTGCGGCGCAGCAGCTCGGCCGTGCCCGCCGTCGTCTCCACCACCAGCTCCCGCGCCAGCTCCGGATCGAAGCCCGCCTGCGCACCCGCGTCGGCGATCGCCTCCACCGCCAGCGCCAGGTAGGCCGGCGCGCAGCCCATGATCGCCGTCGCCTCGTCGAAGTCCCCGTCGGGGATCTCGACCACGTGTCCGAGCAGCTCCAGCTTCCCCCGCGCCTCCTCCGAGGCGGAGCCGGCGATGCAGAGCACCCCCCGCCGCACTTCGACGCCGACGTTCGGCATCACCCGCAACACGTGCTCGGCGCCCGGGAACGCCCCTTCCAACCGCTCCAGCGACACCACAGCGAGAACGGACACGATCTGCTTCGCCTCCTGGAGGTCCGGAGCGACCTCGTCCAACATTCCCGGCTTCACCGCCAAGACGACGAGATCCGCCCTCCGGGCAATCTCCTCCTTGGAAGCGACCTCGCCGTTCAGCTCCTCAGCCAGCGCCTGAGCCCGCCCCGAGCCGCTGTCGGAGAACAGCATCCCCTCGAACTCCCCGGCCCAGCCCCGGGCGACAGCGGCGGCCATATTGCCGGAACCTATGAACCCAACGACCATGGCCCGGGAGACTAGCCGCCCCCCGGGCCATGACCTGTGCAGCTACGGCTTGTTCACCAGGACTTCCCAGGTGAAGTTGTCGCCGTGCTGCTGCGTGTAGAACCAGCGCCACTTGCGGCCGCCGAGATCGGGCGACTCGGTGCCGAGGACGCCGTTGGCGCTGGTGTCCCCGTCGGAGACGAGGGCGCCGGTGATCTCGTTGTCGCCCTCGTTGGAGCCGAAGCCGCCATTGTCGGCGTCGAGCGTCGCCGAGGCGTCGCGGCCCTCGGCCAGCCAGCGGAGCGGCTGGTTGGCGGGGTTGGAGTAGTCGGTCTTGACGTTCCAGACCCAGGCGGAGTCGAGGGCGTTGCGCTGCGTGTGCAGCGTGTCGCCCGCGTCTTCGACGAAGGTCACCGTGTTCCGGGAGAGGAAGGTGACGTTGTCGAAGCTGGCATGCGCTTCGTCGCCCTTGTAGAAGAGCCGGAGCGTGCCGGTCTGAGCGCTCGGGCTGCTCTGGCTCAGCTCGAAGATCGAGCCCCAGCCGCCGTTCGCGTTCTCGACGCTTTCCTTGTTGGTGTCTCCGGTCTCGTCGAAGAAGTAATGCTTGAAGCCGGAGTCGGGCTGGAACGCAGCGTTCTCCGGGCGCTTGAACGGGGTCGCTTTCGCCGCCTTCGCCAGCGGGCCGGCGACGAAGGGCGCGTTGCCTTCGGTGGCGGTGTCGTGGATCGTCACCCAGCGGGTCTTGAACGTCTCCCCGTAGGTGTGCAGGGCCATCTGGTCGGGGCTGTTGATCGCTTCCTGGCTGGCGAACGTGATCGGTTCGCTCGCTTCGTTCAGGACCTGCAGCGCCTGCAGCTTGCCGTGCTGGAGGTCGCCGGGGGTCTTCGGGACGTAGCGGTAGACGTAGCTGTTCGGGAACTTTGCCTTGGTCCCGGGCTTGCTGGAGCCGCCGATGTCCTCGTCGATCCAGAGGTTGCCGTCGCCGTCGTTCCTGATCCCCTCGTAGCCGCCGCGGCCGATCGCGCCGGAGACGTCGGTGACGAGCGCCGGATAGTCCGGGGTCATCGCGTAGGTCGGCGCGCCGGCGTTCTCGGTGGTGAAGAGCAGGCGCTTGGCCCAGGGGTCCCAGGTCGAGCCGTCGATCGTCGCCAGCTGGTTTCCGAAGGCGTCTTTGGTCGCCATCAACGTCACCCGGTGGGCGGCGTCGGCGTCGAGGTTGACGCGGGTGATGTAGCCGGCCCCGCCGGCGCCTCCCTCGTGGCCCTGGAAGAGGAAGTGGGTGCCGTAGTCGTAGTTCGGGTCGGCGCCGCCGAGGCCTTTCTTGAAGACCAGGTAGGTGTTCTCGTCGGGCTCGGTCTTGTGAGCCTCTTTACCGCCGCTGCTCGGCGAAGGGACCATCGCCGGCTGGCCGGCTTCGTTGAGGACGTCGTTGTCGTAGCCGTAGTAGGAGGTCAGCGCCGAGGGGTTCTCGAGCCTGGTCGAGCCCTGGGCGACAGCGACCTGCTGCAGCTCGGGCGAGAGGACGTCGGAGGGGGCGTAGCCGGCCGACCTCGTGTTCGCGGAGGGGACGCCGGTCAGCGCCGGACCGCTCGGAGGGCTCGCGGCTGCCGTAACCACGAGGACGGCTGCAATCGACAGCAGCGCCGCCCCGAGCAGCGAAGCCAACTTGGTGCTTCTCACCATGTTCGGTTCCTTTCGGGATTCGATGAATCTGATCCCGGGGGAACCTAAGAACGCCCATCCGGAGCGCAGTTAAGAAAATGAGGCCGGATCGTGTCGATCCGGTGAACAGATTCCCTGTCGCACACACTGTGGTTTGCGTACCGACAGTTAAGTACGTTGCGGCTACTTGATCGACGATGCGCCGGCGGCGGTCTCCTGGGGCCCGAACCGGATCGACTGCTTCGCCCGCGGCGTCAACAGCCACCTCTTCCACAAGTGGTGGGACGGCAGCTCCTGGCACGACTGGGAGGACCTCGGCGGGAGCATCCTCTCGGGGCCCACGGTCTCCTCCTGGGACGCGAACCGCCTCGACGTCTTCGCCCGCGGAACCGATGGGGCGATGTGGCACCTGTGGTGGGACGGCAGTGCATGGCGGGGCTGGGAGAGCCTCGGCGGCGTCATCGACGACGCGCCGGCGGCGGTCTCCTGGGGCCCGAACCGGATCGACTGCTTCGCCCGCGGGATGAACAACCACCTCTTCCACAAGTGGTATGCCTGAGCGAGCTACGTGAATGAGCCGACCAGAGAAGGACCGCAAGTAGAGATTTGCTCGTCTCCGGGAGCCGTCGAGATCGAGCTCCCGGAGACGCCGAGCACGGGATACTCGTGGCGGCTGGCCGTCGCGCCGACGGCCGTACGAGAGGTGGGCCGGGACTACAGAGAGGCCCCGCCCTCCCCCGATCCGATCGCCGGCGGCAGCGGGGTTCGCACCTTTCGCCTCGAGGTCGGCGAGCGCGGCCGGCACGAGCTCGAATTCCTCCTGCGGCGACCCTGGGAAGAGACCGCACTCGAGCGCCGAATCGTCACGCTAGTAGTCGATGACGATGGGTGATGCCTAGGACTGGTTGAAGAAGCCCTTGTCGATCAGCCTCGCCTTTTCCTCGGCGGAGACCTCGACGTTGCGGGGCGTCAGCAGGAACATCTTCTCGGCGATCCGCTGCATGCCGCCGTCCAGGGCGTAGGTGAGGCCGGAACAGAAGTCGATCATCCGCTTCGAGAGCTCGTGGTCGGCGGTCTGCAGGTTGAGGATCACCGGGACCGAGCGTTTGAACTGGTCGGCGACCTGCTGGGCGTCGTTGAAGTTGCGGGGGATGACCAGGTGGACCTGGATGTCGCTGCCGCCGTTGTCGACCGGGCGCAGCGTGCGGGTGCGGGGCGAGGCCATCGGTTCGTCCTCGCCGAAGATGTCGTCGATCTCGTCGCGGCGGGAGCGGCGCGAGGTCGGCAGGCGGCGCACCGAGCTGCCCTCGCCGCGCTCGCGGCGGGATTCGGAGACTTCCTCGGTCCCGGTCTCGGGTTCGAAGTCTTCCTCGTATTCGGGACCGTAATCGTGGTCCTCGGCCAGTCCGAAGTAGACCAGCGCTCTATGCCAAGTGTCCCTCAGGGCCATCTGTTTCGGGTGTTTCGGCCTCTGGTGGCCGACTCCTTTACAGATTATTCCCAGTTTTCGTGCGAAATCACAGGAAGAGGGCGTGGCCGAGGCGGACGATCGTCGCCCCCTCCTCGACCGCGACCCGCCAGTCCTGCGAGGTACCCATCGAGAGGC
>Ga0207687_10002180_pt1 | contig 13368 bp, 7 predicted proteins | sample KBSM54metaG_FD_184399 | JGI IMG/M metagenome (GOLD analysis project Ga0207687, IMG submission 184399) | Miscanthus rhizosphere microbial communities from Kellogg Biological Station, Michigan, USA - KBS M5-4 metaG (SPAdes) (version 2) | ecosystem: Host-associated > Plants > Roots > Rhizosphere >...
TACCCGGCTCCATGCCGAGCGCGGCCACCACGGTGTTCACCGAAGGCCTGATGGTGCCGCCGATCAAGCTCTGGGACGCCGGAGCTCCCAACCGTGCCGCGCTGTCGATCATGACCCGCAACTCCCGGATGCCCGAGTCGCTGGCCGCCGACCTCGACGCGGAGTGCTCGGCGTGCCTGATGGGCGCGCGCCGCCTCGGCGAGCTCTTCGAGCGGTACGGCGTGCGCGAGGTCGAGGCCTGCTTCGACGCGATCCTGGAGCGCACGACGCAGACCTACCGTCGCGAGATCCTGGCCAAGATCCCGGTGGGCTCCTGGGTGTGGGAGGACTATGCCGAGCACGACGGGGTCGACGAGCCCCGTCTGCACACCCAGCGCATCACCCTGACCCGCACCGGCTCCGACGACCCGGACGGCGAGCGGCTGGTCCTGGACTTCGACGGCACCGGCCCGCAGGCGAAGGGGCCGATCAACCACTGCGGCGACTACAGCGACGGCGTGTTCCTGAAGAAGTGGCTGGCGCCGATCCTGCGCAACCTCGCCGACACCCCGGAGCGGATGGCCGAGCTCGACGTCAACGAAGGCGTCGTACCGCTGATCGAGATGCGCTTCCCCGAGCCGGGCACGCTGCTGACCCCGGTGTTCCCGGCTCCGACCAACGCCCGCACCTTCGTGATCCTGCGGCTCCTCGGGGTGCTCGCCGGGGTGCTCGCCAAGGCGGTCGACGGCCGGATGCCGGCCGACCAGGAGACCATCCGCTACACCGGCGTCTACGGCGAGGACCTGGAGGGCCGCCCGTACCTGATGCGCGAGGTGCTCGGCGGCGGCTCCGGCGGTCGCTACTACGCCGACGGCGAGGACACCATCCACGTGGTCCCCGACTCGCGGAACCTGCCGACGGAGTTCACCGAGGCGCGCTTCCCGTTCCGGGTCGAGGCGCTCTCGCTCGCGAGGGACAGCGGGGGAGCCGGCCGGTTCCGCGGCGGGCTCGGCTACGAGAAGCACATCCGGATGCTCAAGGACGCCCACTTCATGTCCATCGCGGACCGGTCGATCCTGTCCTGCTGGGGGGTGAACGGCGGGCTGGCCGGCCGGCCGTTCCAGGTCACCGTCGACCCCGGTGGCCCGCGGGAGCGCGAGGTCGACGCGCTGGCGGACGCCGAGCCGGTGCGCGCCGGCGAGGTGATCCGGATCCGGACCACGGGTGGCGGTGGCTGGGGGGATCCGCTGGAGCGCGAGCCGGACCTCGTCGTCCGCGATGTGGTCTGGCAGAAGGTCTCGCCCGAGGCCGCGCTGGCGGACTACGGCGTGGTGCTCACCGGCTCACCGGACTCCGACGACCTGTCGTACGACGCGGAGGCCACCGCCGCGGAGCGCGCGGCGAGGCCTCGGTCGACCGAGACGTTCTTCGACCGCGGTCCCGGCTACGCCCGCCTCGCCGGAGGCGCGTCGTACGCCGAGGTGGACGTGCGGGGCTGAGGACATGGGCCTCGACGACACCGACCTGCGTCATCTTCGGCGCTGCGTCGAGCTCGCCCGTGCGGCGCTGGAGGCCGGGGACGACCCGTTCGGCTCACTGCTCGTCGACGGAGCCGGCGCCGTCCGCCGAGAGGAGCGCAACCGGGCGGGGGGCGGAGACGAGACACAGCATCCGGAGCTCGCCCTGGCGCAGTGGTCGGCGTCGCTGACCGCCGAGGAGCGTGCCGCATGCACCGTCTACACCTCCGGGGAGCACTGCCCGATGTGCAGCGCGGCGCACGCCTGGATGGGACTCGGGCGCCTGGTGTACGCCGGCTCGGCCACCCAGCTCGCCGCCTGGCGCGCCGAGTGGGGCCTGCCGGACGGCCCGGTCCGGGTGCTCCCGGTGCACGACGTCGCACCCCGCGTGCGCGTCGACGGCCCCGCGGCCGAGCTCGAGAACCAGCTGCGCGAGCTCCACCACCGGGCGGCTCTGCGCGCGACCGGTCACGGGCTCGTCTGAGCTCGGACGGACGAGATGCCGGGACCCCCCGGTACCCGGCATCTCGGGCGGATGACGGAGCACCCGCGGACGCAGCGTAGGGGGTCGCTCATCACTTATCGCGCCGGCCGGTTGTGTGATGGGGGCGATCCGCGTTGTCATGGCACCGTCCGCCTGAGGCGAGCGACGCCGCGGATCGCGAGGAGGGACATACGCGCATGAGGCACCGGGGGTTCTCGGAGGCGTTCGCCGACGCCGTGTCGGAGCGGGGAGTGAGCCTCGCCTGGCTCCACCAACGGCTGGTGGAGAGCGGCCATCCGGTCAGCCCGGCCGCGCTCAGCTACTGGCGCTCGGGGCGCAGCCAGCCCGAGCGCGGCACGTCTCGAGACGCCCTGGTCGAGATCGAGCGGCTGCTCCGGGTGGTCCCCGGCAGCCTCATCTCCCGGCTCGGGCCGTCGCGGCGCCCGGGTCCGCGGCCCGCCGAGCGGACCCTGCAGGAGATGTTCGCCGAGAACCCGGGCATGCAGCCCGCGCTGGCCGCGCTCGGCTTCGAGGGGTTGTACGACGAGCTGGTCGAGCAGGTGCGGCACATCACCGCCGACGTGGGCGCCGACGGCCGGATCCGGGAGTTCCGGGTACGCGCCGTGATGCAGGGCCGGCGCGACGGGGCACGCCGTACGCCGCTGATCCTGACCGCCGAGGACCAGAGCCAGCTGCCGCGCTTCGTCCCCGCCGCGGGCTGCTCGATCGGGGACGTGGCCATGGACCGGGAGACCGGGGTCTACGCCACCGAGCTCGTGCTCGAACGGGCGATCGCCAAGGGTGAGCTGCACCCCTACGAGCTCACGATCGAGCTCGCCGATCCGGAGGACGAGACGTTCCTGGACCACTACGCCGCGAGGCGGCTGAGCGAGCTCCTGGTGTGGGTGCGGTTCGACCCCGACCACGTCCCGACGCACATCGAGCGCTACACGATCATCGGCGACCGGGAGGAGAGCGAGAAGCTCGACCTCGGCGAGGGGTCCACGGCGCACGCTGTCGCGCGGGGGTTCGGACCGGGCATCCTGGGGCTCCGCTGGGGCTGGTGAGGCGACCTCCGTGGATTTCGGCTCGGAGGCCACTACCGTCGGCCTGTGCGAGTGATGCTGGCGCTGGGTGGGAACGCCATGACGAACGCCGACGGACGTGCGCGCCCCGATGACCAGATCGCGGCGGCCGAGGTCGCGATGGCTGCGGTGGCGGAGCTGATCGCACACGACGTCGAGGTCGTGATCACGCACGGCAACGGCCCGCAGGTGGGCAACCTCCTGGTCAAGAACGAGCTCGCGGCGGCGGTCGTGCCGCCGGTCCCGCTCGACTGGTGCGGTGCGCAGACCCAGGCCACCCTCGGGTTCGTGCTGATGGACGCCCTCGACGCGGAGCTGGCCCAGCGCGGCATCGCGAAGCCCAGCGCCACGGTCGTGACCCGCGCCCTGGTCGACCCGAGCGATCCCGGGTTCGTGAAGCCGACCAAGCCGATCGGTCGGTTCCTGCCCGCCGACGAGGCGCAGATGCTGATCGAGCACGGCGAGGTCTGGGAGGACCGCGGAGAGAAGGGATGGCGCCGCGTGGTCGCCTCACCCGAGCCGCTCGACATCCTCGACGCCCCGGCGGTGCTGGAGCTGATCCGGGCGGGGTTCGTGGTGGTCGCCAACGGCGGCGGCGGGATCCCCGTCGTACGGCGTGAGGACGGGTCGCTGTCGGGCGTGGAGGCGGTGATCGACAAGGACCTCGGGGCGGCGCTGCTCGGTGTCCTGGTGGGGGCCGACGTCCTCGTCGTGGCGACCGACGTACCCCAGGCGGTGCTGCGGTACGGCACGCCGGAGGCCGAGCCGGTCGGGAGGGTCACGCTCTCGCAGATGCAGGCGTACGCCGAGGAGGGCCACTTCGCGAGCGGCTCGATGGGCCCGAAGGTCGACGCCGTCTGCCGCTTCGTGCAGGGCACCGACCTGCCCGGTGTGATCACCAGCCTCGACCGGATCGTGGACGCGGTGGTCGACGTGGGGCACACCGGGACGGTCGTCGTTCCCGACTGAGAGCCGACCTGCAAGGATCGCGGTCATGTCGACACAACCGGCCGCCATCGAGGTACGCAAGGTCCCGATCCACTCCGTCTCCGACGCCTCCGAGCTGACCAAGCTCGTCGACGACGGCGTCATCCGGGCCGACCGCGTGATCGCGATCATCGGCAAGACCGAGGGCAACGGCGGCGTCAACGACTACACCCGGATCATCGCCGACCGGGCGTTCCGCGAGGCGCTGGTCGAGAAGGGTGCCGACCCCGAGGCGGTCAAGGAGATCCCGATCGTCTGGTCCGGTGGCACCGACGGCGTGATCAGCCCGCACGCGACGATCTTCGCCACGGTGCCCGAGGGGGAGGCGGAGCAGACCGACGAGCCGCGGCTCACGGTCGGGTTCGCGATGAGCGAGCCGCTGCTGCCCGAGGAGATCGGGCGGCGCGGGATGATCGAGAAGGTCGCCGCCGCGGTGAAGGTCGCCATGGAGCGGGCCGGCATCACCGACGCGAGCGACGTCCACTACGTCCAGACCAAGACGCCCCTGCTCACCATCGACACCATCCGCGACGCGAAGAGCCGGGGGCACGACGTGTTCACCGAGGACACGCTGATCTCCATGGACGTCTCCAACGGCGGTACGGCGCTGGGCATCGCCGTCGCCCTGAACGAGATCGACATGCCGGACGACAGCGACGTACTCCGTGATCGGTCGTTGTACTCCTCGGTGGCCTCGTGCTCCTCCGGGGTCGAGCTGGACCGGGCGCAGGTCGTCGTGGTCGGCAACGCGGCGGGGGTCGGTGGGCGGTACCGGATCGGCCACGCGGTGATGACCGACGCGCTGGACGCCGATGGGATCTGGGACGCGATCCGCTCCGCCGGGCTCGACCTGCCCGAGCGTCCCCGCACCGAGGACCTCGACGGGCGCCTGGTCAACGTGTTCCTCAAGTGCGAGGCCTCGCAGGACGGTCACGTCCGCGGCCGCCGCAACGCGATGCTCGACGACTCCGACGTCCACTGGCACCGCCAGATCAAGGCGGCCGTCGGTGGCGTCACCGCCGCGGTCACCGGCGATCCGGCCGTGTTCGTGTCGGTCTCCGCCGCGCACCAGGGCCCCGACGGCGGCGGCCCGGTCGCCGCGATCGTCGACCTCGGCTGAGAGCGAGGACGCTGCGATCCGATGTCGTCGGGCCCGGCGACCGGAGCCAGGCCGAAGGGAGCGTGCTCGCGAGGTGGCCGGCCACCGGCCCGACCGGCGTCGGTCGGGACCGGGGATGATGTGCGCATGAGCGAGGCGCGCCCGGTCCACACCTGGCTGACCGACATGGACGGCGTCCTGGTGCACGAGGAGGACCCGATCCCGGGAGCCGCGGAGTTCATCGAGGCGTTGAAGAACAGCGGCCTGACGTACCTGCTGATCACCAACAACTCGATCTACACCCGCCGCGACCTGCGGGCCCGGCTCCTCGGCAGCGGGATCGACGTGCCCGAGGACCGGATCTTCACCTCGGCCCTGGCGACCGCCGACTTCCTCGACCAGCAGCGCCCCGGCGGCACGGCGTACGTCGTGGGCGAGAGCGGCCTGATCACGGCCATGCACGACATCGGCTACGTGATGACCGACCGCAACCCCGACTACGTCGTACTCGGGGAGACCCGCACCTACTCCTTCGAGGCGATCACCAAGGCCATCCGCCTGATCGAGAACGGCGCGCGCTTCATCGCCACCAACCCCGATCCCAGCGGCCCGAGCCACCAGGGCACGCTGCCGGCCACCGGCAGCGTCGCCGCACTCATCAGCACCGCCACCGGTCGGCGCCCCTACTTCGTCGGCAAGCCCAATCCGCTGATGATGCGCAGCGCGCTGAACCGGATCCAGGCCCACTCCGAGACCACCGTGATGGTCGGCGACAGGATGGACACCGACATCGTCAGCGGACTGGAGGCGGGGCTCCGCACCGTGTTCGTGGGCACCGGCTCGACCCGCCCGGACGACGTGCCGCGGTTCCCCTACAAGCCGACCAAGGTGGTGGACTCGGTCGCCGACCTGGTCGACCTGGTGGGGGAGTGGGCCTGAGCCGGGTCAACCCGGGATTCGGGCCGGTTCAACCCGGGATTCGGGCCGGGTCAACCCTCCGCCAACCAGGCTCGGATCTGGTCCGAGTGCTGCCCCAGGGTCGGGGGGGCCAGATGTGACGCGCGGCCGCCCGAGAACGGGTTGTCGTCGAAGCGCAACGCCGACCCGGAGAGCCGCAGGGTCCCGTACGCCGGGTGGTCCACCTCCAGCACCAGGCCCTGTGAGAGCACCTGCTCCCAGGCGTACACGTCGTCCATCGACCGCACCTTCCCCGCCGGGACCCCGGCCGCGAGCAGCAGGTCGAGCCAGTGCTCGGCCGGCTCGGTCGCGAAATGGTCCTCGATCACGCCGATCAGCTCGGCCCGGTGGGCGACCCGGTCGCGGTTGGTCCGGAAGCGCTCCTCGTCCGGATCCATCCCGACCACGGCCGCGAACCTCTGCCACAGGCCCTCCGACCCGACCGCGACCTGCACCGGCGCCGAGCCGGTCGCGAACATCCCGTACGGCGCGATCGCCGGGTGGTGCGCGCCGGAGACGCCCGGCACCCTCCCGCCCTGGAGCCACGCCGTGCCCTGGAAGGCGTGGACGCCGACGACGCCCGCGAGCAGGGAGGTGCGGACCACGCGGCCGCGTCCGGTGCGGTGCCGTTCGTGGAGCGCGGCCACCACGCCGTACGCGAGGTTCATCCCGGCGAGCAGGTCGGCGATCGGGACGCCGACCTTGGTCGGCTGCTCGATGCCGGTCACCGACATCAGCCCGCCCTCGCCCTGTGCGATCTGGTCGTAGCCGGCGCGATGCGCCTCGGGGCCGTCATGACCGAAGCCGGTGATCGAGCCGACCACCAGCCGCGGGTTGAGCTCGTGGAGCCGGTCGACGGTGAAGCCGAGGCGGTCGAGGGTGCCCGTGCGGAAGTTCTCCAGCAGCACGTCGGCGCGGCGGACCAGTGCGGCCAGCACGTCGGCGTCGGCCGGGTCCTTCAGGTCGAGGACGACCGACTCCTTGTTCCGGTTGGCCGACATGAAGTACGTCGAGTCCTCGTGGTGGCCATCGGCCTCGCCGGCCCACGGCGGCCCCCACGCGCGTGTGTCGTCGCCGGTCGCGCTCTCGACCTTGATCACCCGCGCGCCGAGGTCGCCCAGCATCATCGCCGCCTGCGGCCCGGCCAGTGCTCGGGTCAGGTCGACCACGAGCAGGCCGGACAGCGGCCCGTTCTGCGTCATGGCGGCCAACCTAGTGCGAGGCCTCCGGGGCGTCCGTCCTCTGTCGGTCTCGGATGGTTGGGTAGTGCCATGCCGGAGCACACGACGTACCGACTCGTGCCACCGGACACCCTCGACACCCAGCGCTTCGGCCGGGCGGTCGACCTCGACGCCGACCAGCGCCGTGTGGTCGACCACGAGTCCGGCCCGCTCCTGGTGCTGGCCGGGCCGGGCACCGGCAAGACGACCACCCTGGTCGAGGCCATCGTCGAACGCATCGAGAAGCGGGACGCCGACCCGGCGCAGGTGCTCGCGCTGACGTTCTCCCGCAAGGCGGCCGAGCAGCTCCGCGACCGCGTGACGGCCCGCCTGGGCCGGACGACCGGCGCGGCCATGTGCTCGACGATCCACTCCTTCGCCTACGCGCTGATCCGTCGCTACGCCCCGCGCGAGCTCTACCGGGCGCCCCTGCGCCTGCTGTCGGCACCCGAGCAGGACGTCGTGGTCCGCGAGCTCCTCCAGCGGCACGAGGAGTCGGTCACGTGGCCGCCCGGGCTCGACCGCGCCCTGGAGACACGCGGCTTCGCGCGCGAGGTGCAGATGGTGCTCTCACGCGCGCGGGAGAAGGGGATGGAGAGCCACGACCTGGTCGCCCTCGGGGAGCGCGAGGGCCGGCCGGAGTACGTCGCCGCGGGTCGCTTCCTCGCCGACTACCTCGACAACCTCGACGACCAGTCCGCCACCGACTACGCCGACCTGATCCGGCGCGCCGTCATCGAGGCGCACGCGCACCGCGACGAGCTCCGCGCGCAGTACCACCACGTGTTCGTCGACGAGTACCAGGACACCGACCCCGGTCAGGTCGACCTGCTCCGTGCCCTCGCCGGCGACGGCGGCGACCTGGTCGTCGTGGGCGATCCCCACCAGTCGATCTACGGCTTCCGTGGCGCGGAGGTGCGCGGGATCCTGGAGTTCCCGGCCGACTTCCCGCGTGCCGACGGCACCCCCGCGCCGGTGGTGTCGTTGGGTACGACGAGGAGGTTCGGCCCCCGGCTGCTCGTCGCCACCCAACGCGTGGCCGGGCGGATCGGGCTCCCCGGCGCCATCGACGCCGCGGCTCGGGCGTCGTTCCTGTCCCCGGTCGCGTCCCCGGGCGGCGACGAGGGTCTGGTCAGCGTGCGCACGTTCGACACCGAGCGCGCCGAGGCCGAGCACCTGGCCGATCTGCTCCGTCGTGCGCACCTGGAGGACGGCGTGCCGTGGGACCGGATGGCGGTCCTGGTCCGCTCGGGGCGCGCGAGCATCCCGCCGCTGCGCCGGACCCTCGGAGCGGCCGGGGTGCCGGTGGAGGTCGCCCGCGACGACCTGCCCCTCGTCCAGGACCCCTCCGTCCTGCCCCTGCTCGACGCGCTGCTGGCCGCGGTCAACATCGACCACGAGGACGCGGAGTCCGCCGACTACGTCGACCCCGCACGGGCCGAGTCCCTGCTGCTCGGACCACTCGGGGGCCTGGACGCGGGCGACGTACGCCGCCTGTCGCGGCTGCTGCGCACCCGGGAGAAGGCCGATGCGCGGGAGACCGCGCGGCTGCCGCTCACCTCCCGCGAGCTGCTCCGCCTGGCCGTGCTCCGCGACGGGTTCCTCGACGACGTCGCGGGACCCGAGGCAGCCGCCGCCCGCGCCCTGCATGCGCTGGTGCGCCAGACCGCCGACGAGCTGGCCGCGGGAGGCACGGCCGAGGACGCGCTGTGGCGGCTCTGGTCGGCCACCGACTGGCCCGCCCGGCTGCGCCGCGCGGTCGACCACCGCGGTGGGGCGGCCCGACGCGCACATCGCGACCTCGACTCCGTCGTCGCGCTGTTCGACGTCGCCGCGCGCGAGGCCGAGAAGCGCGACACCGCCGCGGTCACCGGTCCCGCCGGGGTCCGCGACTTCCTCTCGCGCCTGGTGGCCCAGCAGATCCCCGCCGACACCCTCGCCGAGCAGGGTGTCCGGGGCGCGGCCGTCCGGCTGCTGACCGCCCATCGGTCCAAGGGTCTCGAGTGGGACGTCGTCGTCGTCGCCCACGTGCAGCAGGACGGATGGCCCGACCTGCGTCGGCGCTCCACCATGCTCCAGGCCGACCGGATCGGCCGTGGCGAGCTGGTCCCGCCGGTGACCGCTCGCGAGCTGCTCCAGGAGGAGCGCCGCCTCTTCTACGTCGCGTGCACCCGTGCCCGCTCCCGCCTGGTCGTCACGGCCGTCGCGTCCACCGAGGACGACGGTGAGCAGCCGTCGCGGTTCCTGTCCGAGCTGGGCGTCCCGGTCGAGAAGGTCGAGGGCCGGCCGGTCAGACCTCTCTCACTGGCCGGGCTGGTGAGCGAGCTGCGACGTACCGTCGCCGACCCCGGCACGACACCCGGCCTCCGGGCGGCCGCCGCCCGCCGGCTGGCCCGCCTGGCCGGCGTGACCGTCCACGATCGGCCCTTGGTGCCGAGCGCCGATCCCTCGGCGTGGTGGGGCACCCGCAGCGCCACCCGGTCGGTCGAGCCGCTGCGCGATCCCGACCAGCCGGTGCCGGTGTCCGCGTCGATGCTCGAGGCCGTCATGGCCTGCCCGACCCGCTGGTTCCTGACCACGGAGGCCGGCGGCGCCGGCGCGGCCCACCAGTCGGCCAACATCGGCCAGCTCGTGCACGCCCTCGCCCAGCGGGTCGCCACCGGCGAGGTGGCGCCCGACCTCGAGCTGCTGATGGGCCACGTCGACGAGGTCTGGGGCAGGCTGCACTTCCGCACCCCGTGGTCGGCCGCCCGCGAGCGCGAGCGGATCGAGGTGGCCCTCGCCCAGCGGGTCGCCACCGGCGAGGTGGCGCCCGACCTCGAGCTGCTGATGGGCCACGTCGACGAGGTCTGGGGCAGGCTGCACTTCCGCACCCCGTGGTCGGCCGCCCGCGAGCGCGAACGGATCGAGGTGGCCCTCACCCGGTTCCTCGCGTGGCACGACGGCAACCCGCGCACCCTGATCGGCACGGAGGAGAGGTTCGAGACCGTGGTCGAGCTGGACAGCGGTGAGCACGTCCGGCTCCAGGGTTACGCCGACCGGCTCGAGCTCGATGCCGACGGCCGGGTCGTGGTCGTCGACCTGAAGACCCAGAAGACGGCGCCCACCGGCCCCGGGGTCCAGCGGCACGTCCAGCTCGGCGTCTACCAGTACGCCGTCGACCACGGCGCGGTCGACCCGCTGACCCCCGACGGCCACGCCGAGTCCGGTGGTGCCGAGCTGGTCCAGCTCGGCCTCCCGGACGGCGACGCGGCGGTCGTGCAGGAGCAGCCGGCGTTCCCCGACGACGGTCCCGAGCGACGCGCCCTCCGGGCCGCGATGGAGCGCGCGTCGGCACTGGTCCGGCACGAGACCTTCCCGGCCGTCGCCGGCGACCACTGTCGCGACTGCGAGTTCAAGCCCGTCTGCCCGATCCAAGGGGCCGGGTCGGTGACCAGCCGGTGATCATCGGTACGCCGGAGGAGCTGGCCGCCCTGATGGGCTGGGACTTCGCGCCCAGCCCCGAGCAGTGGGAGGCGATCCGGGCTCCGCTCGCGCCCGCGGTCGTGATCGCCGGTGCGGGCTCCGGCAAGACCACCCTGATGGCCGCGCGCGTCGTCTACCTGGTCGCGACCGAGCAGGTGCGGCCCGATCAGGTCCTGGGGCTCACGTTCACGACCAAGGCCGCCGGCCAGCTGCGCTCGAAGGTCCGCGAGGCCCTGCTGGCCGCCGGCCTCCTGCCGGAGCCGAGCGCCGACACCGACGACACCATCGAGCCCACGGTCGCGACGTACAACGCCTACGCCGCCGCGCTGCTCACCGACCACGGCCTCCGCATCGGTCATGAGCCCGACACCCGGGTGCTCTCCGACGCGTCGCGCTACCAGCTGGGGGCGCGTGTGGTGGAGCGGCACACCGCCGAGGTCCGGTTCCTGACCGACCACCCGCCGACCGCGATCCAGAACCTCCTGGCCCTCGACGGGGCCATGAGCGAGCATCTGGTCCCGCCCGACGACGTACTCGCCTTCGACCGCGAAGCGGAGCAGGCCTTCCTGCGCGCGTTCGAGGAGGAGGGGGCCGGCAAGCACCGCAAGACCTACCTCGAGGCCCCGGCGAAGGCGATCAACGCGATCGAGCGCCGCCGCGAGCTGATGGACCTGGTCCTCGGCTACCGACGCCTCAAGCGGGAGCTGGGGCTGATGGACTTCTCCGACCAGATCGAGCTCGCCGCGCGGCTGGCCGTCGAGCGGCCCGAGGTGGGCCAGCTCGAGCGCGAGCGGTTCCGGGTCGTCCTGCTCGACGAGTACCAGGACACGTCCGTCGCCCAGGCCACGATGCTGTCCCGGCTGTTCGGCGAGGGCCACGCCGTCACGGCGGTGGGCGATCCCAACCAGGCGATCTACGGGTGGCGCGGGGCGTCGGTGTCCAACATCCTGCACTTCGCCGACACCTTCGCTGCCGGCTCGGCCGGCACGTTCCCGCTCACCGTGAACCGGCGCTCCGACCGTCGCATCCTCGAGGTCGCCAACCGGCTCGCAGAGCCGCTGTACACGGCGTACGCCGGTCGGGTGGTCCGGCTCGCCGCCCCGCCCGCAGCCGGCCGCGGCGAGGTCTCGGCCCGCGTGCTGCCGACGCAGGCCGACGAGCTGGCCTGGCTGGCGGACCAGGTGCAGGTCGCCCACGACGCGGGCGCCGCATGGTCCGACATCGGAGTGCTCACCCGCGACAACGCGCATGCCGCGGACGTCTTCGACGCGCTCACCGCGCGCGACGTCCCGGTCGAGATCGTCGGCCTCTCCGGCCTGATCCGGCTGCCCGAGGTGGCCGAGGTGGTGGCCACGCTCCATCTCCTGAACGACGTCACGGCGAACGCCGCGCTGCTCACCCTGCTGACCGGGCCCCGCTGGGCGATCGGGCCCCGCGACCTCCGGCTGCTCGCCCGGCGTGCCGCTCTGCTGGCCGGCAGCGGCCCGCGTGAGGCCGCCACCCTCGCCGACCAGCTCCTCGGCATCGCCGACGGCATCGACCCCGCCGAGATCGCCGCGCTCGGCGACGCGCTGGACTCGCCCGGAGACGCGGACTACTCGCCCGAGGCGCTCGACCGGTTCCGACTGCTCTCGGCCGAGCTGCGGGCCCTGCGGGCGAGCGTCGGCGAGCCGCTCCTCGACATCGTCCGTCGCATCATCGACACCTCCGGCGTCGACATCGAGCTCGCGTCGGCGGTGTCCCCGGCGGCCGCGGCCCGACGCGACAACCTCGACCTCTTCGTGAAGGCGGTCGCGGAGTTCCAGGCCGTCGACGGCGACGTCTCGCTGTCGGCGCTGCTGGCCTACCTGACCGCCGAGGACGACCAGGGCAACGGCCTCGACCTGGCCACCCCGACCGCGGCCGACTCCGTCAAGCTGCTCACGGTGCATCGCGCCAAGGGGTTGGAGTGGGCACACGTGTTCCTGGTGGGCGTCTGTGAGACCCGCTTCCCGTCCAACCGGTCGCGCACGCTGTGGACCTCCTCACCGGCCGTCCTGCCCGCGCCGCTGCGCGGAGACGCGCACGACCTGCCCCAGCTGCGCGGTCACGACAAGGTGGCCCTGGACGCCTATCGGAAGGACACCCGCGCCCACGACCAGGAGGAGGAGCTCCGCCTCGCCTACGTCGCGTTCACCCGCGCCGCCCACCGTCTCAGCGTCACGTCGTACCTCTGGAGCCCGCGGCCGACCCCGTTCGGCCCCTCGCCGTACCAGGCGGTGGTGCGCGACCAGCTGGCGGTGTGGGGCGAGCCGCTCGAGCCGGGGCACTGGCTCGAGAAGCCGGCGAGGAACGACCCCAACCCCTACGACTCCCTCGATCCGTCCCGTCCCTGGCCCGAGCCCGGTCCCGGCCGTGAGGCGGCGCTCAGGCTCGACGCCGCTCGGGTCGTCCTCGCGGCCGACCCGAACGCGCCCGACGACGACCTCGACGTGATCGACGCGGCCCGCGTCGCCGACTGGGACGCCGAGCTCGAGCGGCTCGTCGCCGAGGCGCGCGCCGACCGGGGTCAGGTGGTCGACGTGCCCCTGCCGGG
>Ga0207687_10002183_pt1 | contig 13362 bp, 16 predicted proteins | sample KBSM54metaG_FD_184399 | JGI IMG/M metagenome (GOLD analysis project Ga0207687, IMG submission 184399) | Miscanthus rhizosphere microbial communities from Kellogg Biological Station, Michigan, USA - KBS M5-4 metaG (SPAdes) (version 2) | ecosystem: Host-associated > Plants > Roots > Rhizosphere >...
GGAAATGGGGCGTTTCCTGCTCGGCTCGACGATCGTGATGTTGTTCCGGCAGGACGTGATCGTCTTCAACGCGGACTGGGCGCCGGAGCGGCCGGTGCGCCTCGGCGAAGTGATGGGCAATCGGCCGGGCTGAGCATGTCTCGCGCGATGAGGCGGTGCGTCAGTCCTTGCCGATCTCGCGCCAGCTCTTCTCCTTGACCTCGACGCCGTGCTTCTTCGCGGCCGCCTTGATCCGTTTCCACGCCGCGTCCCGCTCGTCGTCGCTGACGCCCTTGACCTGATTGAAACGCGCGATGGCGTTCCGCACATGGCTTGCGTTCTCCAGCGGCTCCTTCCGCTCCTCGGGAAAAGCGAAGGAGCCTTTTGCGAGTTTCTCGCGCTCTTTGGTGTTCAGCTCCGCCATCGTCCTTCTCCATTTGCTGGCGAGGATCAACGAACGATGGCGCCATAGGTTCTCCGGATGATCAGCCCCCTGCCCTGGCCGCCGGCCCTGCTGTGCCTCGCCTCGCCGTCAGGACGAACACTCATATCCTCTTAACCCTCTTGGATTATATCGCTCGGTTCGTGCGGTCTGCAGTGGGGGGACGTGCCAATGAATATCAATGCGAAGATTGGCGACGACCACCCGCAGTTCGTCTCCATTCCCGATTCAAAGACCAAGGGCCTCAGCGCCTATGACGAAGGTGCCGTGCCGCACCCGCTGCAGATCGCCTTCCTCGATCTCGCAGGCGAGCAGGGCTGGGTCCAGGAGATGGGCAGCCTGCTCGCCGCCAATCGCGCCGACGAAGCGGCCGCGCGCATCGCCGCTGAGCTCGCCGGCTTCGACGGATCGATCGCGGCTCTGTGCAAGGCGACCGCGCCGTCCGATATCGTCCTGGAAGGCTGGGAGGATCTGCTGCCGATCCTCGCCGAATGGGAAGGGCCGCCGGTCACGGCCATCACGGTCGGCCTCACAAACCAGCGCGACCTGGTGTTCGAAGCCGGCCCGAGCCCCGAGCCGGAGCTCATGATCCGCATTTATTCGGACGAAGCCTTTCCCTTCAGCGGTACGCGCAAGGCCGACCTGCTGGCCGAATCGCAGCAGGAGCTGCCCGCCTGGATCGACGCCGAAGAGGATGTGGAATTCTACTGCAAGGTTTCCGGCATTGCCGAGCTCAACGCGGCGCTGATCAATTGCAAGCGCCGCTATTTCCTGCGCGAAGGGCATGAGAGTCGGGCGCCGGGTGCCTATGTCGAATATGTGCTCGGGTGCTGGCTGCTCGCCACCCGTTTCCTGCAGGCCGTCAACCAGGCGGTGGCCGATCATGGCGCGCCGGATGCCTGCCGGCTGATCGTCGGCACGGTGGGGATGAATGCCGATTTCATCTCGGTGATCGGGCCTGAGCCGACTGCGGCGGCGGTGCGGAAAGCCGCACCGGCGGCTGAACCGGCCTTCGCGGTGTTGACGGCCAAGCCCTATGTGCCGCGTGAGGACCCCACGGCCGAGCCCCCGCCCTCCACGTTTCGCCAGCGTATCGTCGCGCCCGTGCCTGCCCCTGAGGACAAGGCCGAGGGTGGCTTTCTGGCCCGCCTGTTCGGACGCATCCGCTCCCGCTGATCCGTACCGGGACCGCGTCCGGAGCAGCACTATCGGGCGCCGGCCGAACCGAGCGGCATCGCGGGACCTTTGGGATCCCCTATCCTTTCGAGACACGCCCCCGAACAGCGATGCGCGCGCCCAGCCAGACGCAAGGGATCGCCTCGAGCGGGATCGACAGCGCGTACCATGCCGGGCCCAGCCGCTCGCCGCCCACGACATAATAAGCCACAACGCCCGCCAGACCCGCGACGAGGCCGATCCCGGCCAGGATCCATGCGTGGCGCATCGGCCGGTCGGGCGCCAGGCGGGCGGTAGCGTAGCCGCCGGCGACGGTGAAGACCGCGCGATAGGCCGAGGCCAGGGCGAATAATGGGTCCGACATCAGCTGCGGCGCGGCGGGGAAGATCCCGGCGGCATGCATCACCATATCGGCCAGGGTGGCTCCGCCCGCGGTGACCACGAGCCCGCCACCACTGAGCCGGTGCTGGCGAGCCAGCCCTTCACGACCGCACCGCCTTGCCCTGGGCGGCCAAGAGCGCGTCGAGCTTACGCATCTGGCTCTCATGGCCTGCGCGAGCGCGCTCGGTCCAGGCGTCGTCGTGCATGGCGTCGAAGGTAATGGTCAGCGCCACGCCGTCCTCCGTCTCACGCAGTTCGACAACGGTGGCGACGTCATAGGGCTCGATGCCCGGCACGAAGTCGGTCAGGGTCTTATAGGCGAGCCGGTGCGGCGCGGACACTTCAGTGTAGGTGACGGTGCACGGGGTGGAGAGCGGCATGTTCGATTGTTGCATATAGGCGACCATCTCGGGGGCGATGGCGGTCATCAGATAGTTGAGTTCTCCGCCGGGGCGCAGATCGAGCGCGGTGACGGTGACTTCGAAGCCTTCCGGGCCCCACCAGGATTCGATGCCAGCCTTGGTGGTCCACAGCGCCCAGGCGTCTTCGAGCGACGCGGCGTAAGTGCGCCGGATCGAGAATTGCGCGCGGGCCGGGTTGGCGGTGTCGTTCACTTGGGTTCCTCCGGGTTGATAGCGGGCTTTGCCGCGCGGTTGCGTTCGAGGGCGGCGCCGAACCGGTCGAGCCGTAATTCCCAGTGGCGGCGATATCCGGCCACCCAGGCCTCAAGCTGGTCGAATGCCTCTTTGCGGAGCGAATAAAGCCGCTTCTGCCCATCCGGCCGCATCTGCACGAGCCCCGCCTCCATCAGGATGCGGAGATGCCGGGAGACGCCCGACTGCTGGATATGCATGCGATCGACGATGTCGCCGACGGCGCATTCGCCGGATTTCATTGCCTCGATGATGTGGAACCGGGTTGGTTCGCCGAGGGCGTGGAAAAGGGTTATTTGCGTATCCATGTATATACACTAATACGTATATATCGTGCCGTCAACTCGTAAAGTCGAGGGCGCTTGACTCATTAATAGCTAAATGGCTATATAGCTATATGACGATGGAAAGCGGATATCCGGATCGACTGAGCAGCGCCTTCCATGCGCTGAGCGACCCCACGCGGCGGGCAATGCTCGCCCGGCTGACGCTGGGCGAGGCGAGCGTCTCGCAATTGATGGCGCCGTTTCAGCTTAGCCAGCCGACGATCTCGAAGCATCTGAAAGTGCTCGAAGCGGCCGGGCTGATCGAGGGCGGGCGCGATGCGCAGCGGCGGCCGCGCAGGCTCGCGCCCGACGCCCTGAAGGATATCGCCGACTGGATCGAACCCTTCCGCCAGCAATGGGACAGCCGGTTCGACAATCTCGACGCGCACCTCGCCACCATGAAGAAACAGGAGATCTGATATGCCGGTTCAAGCCCAGGCGACCGCCAGGACCGACCTCGAAATCGATCGCGGCGCACACATCCTCAGGCTGATACGGGTTTTCGACGCGCCGCGTACGGATATCTTCGAAGCCTGGACCAGGCCGGAGCATGTGCGGTGCTGGTGGGATGCGGCCGGCGAGCCGCTGACGGTCTGCGAGATCGACTTGCGGCCGGGCGGCGCGTTCAAATTCGTCTCGAAGGGGCATCCGGACATGGCGTTCACCGGCACCTATCACGAGATCGCGCCACCCGAGCGGCTGGTGTTCGAGGCGATCGGCGCGCTGGGGCGCGTGCTGCTTCAGGATATCGCCGGGCAGACGCATATGACCGTCGAGATCGAATGCGAATCCGCCGGGCAGCTCGAGCAATATCTGAAGATGGGGGTCGATACCGGCACGGCGCAGACGCTCGACAATCTCGTTGCCTATGTGCGAGACCGAGCGGGTGGGCATTCCTGAGCGAAGCCAATTACGCCAAGGCCTTGCGCGCTACGCCGCGTCGAGCGTCTCGCGGATCTTGGTGGCCAGTGCCGAGACCGAGAAAGGCTTTGCCAGGAACGACACGCCGTAATCGACGATGCCGTTGTGGACGATTGCGTTGCGCGTGTAGCCGGTCGTGTACAGCACCTTGAGCTCGGGCAGCATCTGCACAGCCTGGTCGGCGAGTTGACGTCCGGTCATATCGGGCATCACGATGTCCGTGAAGAGCAGTGCGATCCCTTGATGCGTAGCCAGCTTTTCGAGCGCTTGGTGTCCGCCGGCGGCGTGGATGACCGTGTAGCCGAGATCGCGCAATGCCTCGACCGACATTTCGCGAACGCGCTCCTCGTCCTCGGCAACGAGGATGAGCTCGTTTGCCTGCCCGCGCGGGAGCGCGCTCGTTGTACCCATGCGCGGCCTGGTTTCATCCGCCTCACCCATATAGCGCGGCAGATAGAGCTTGACCGTCGTGCCCCGTCCGATCTCGGAATAGATCTTCATGTGGCCCCGGGATTGCTTGATGAAGCCGTAGACCTGGCTCAGCCCGAGGCCCGTTCCGCGGCCCACCGCCTTGGTGGTGTAGAAGGGCTCGAACGCGCGCTCGATCACTTCAGGGGGCATGCCGCTGCCGGTGTCGGTGACCGACAGCAAGACATATTGCCCGACGGCCACGTCAGCATGCTCACGCGCATAGCGCTCGTCCAACTCGGCATTTCCGGTCTCGATCGTCAACCGGCCCCCTGGGGCCATCGCGTCGCGCGCGTTGACCGCGAGGTTGACCAGCGCGCTCTCGATCTGCGCGCGGTCGGCGAACACGCGCCACAGGCCGCCGGCCAGCACGGTTTCGACCCTGACCTGTTCGCCAAGCGTCCGACGCAACAGCTCGGACACGCCCCCGACGACCTTGCCCAGATCGAGTACGCTCGGTTCGAGCGGCTGCTGGCGCGAAAACGCGAGCAGCCCGGCAGTAAGGGCCGCGGCCCGCCCCGCCCCTTCGGCCGCGTTGTCGATACATTTCGCGACCCGCGGATCCTCTGCACCGCTCAGGCGACGTCGCGCCATGTCGAGGCTGCCGATAATGATCGCCAGCATATTGTTGAAGTCGTGCGCTATGCCGCCGGTCAACTGGCCGACCGCCTCCATTTTCTGAAGTTGACGCAGCTGGGTTTCCGCACTCGCCCTTTCGTTGATTTCGTTCGCCAGTTGCTCGTTTGCCGCCTGGAGCGCGTGCAGCCGGCGGCGTCCGTCACCGATTACATAGACCGCGAGGAGCACCACCAGCACAGCGCTGACAATGCGAATGGCCCGCAGGCTGATCGAAGCGTCGCGTACGGCCTTGGTTCGGACAGCCAGCAAATTCTCTTCGTTCGCGATCATCCGGGCGATGATCGTTCGCACCGTATTCATATAGGCATGGCCGCGGCCGCTGTGCACGAGCGCCGTCGCTTCAGCGGTATGGCCGGCGCGGTCGAGCGTCAGCGTTTCAGCCAATAGGCCGAGCTTGGCGGCAATAGCCGGCCCCAATGCCGCGATCAGGGCCTGCTGGTCGGGATTGTCACTCGTCGCGGCCTTGAGGCGCTCAAGCTGGGCCGGCAGGTCGCGGACGGCCGCGGTGTACGGCGCAAGATAGTCGGGCTGACGGGTCAGCAGAAAACCGCGCTGCCCGGTCTCTGCGTCAGTGACGAGGATACGGACCCGATTGAGCCTGTTCTCGACTTCGAGCGTGTGCCGCACGAGGTCAGTGGCTGCGTCCTGTTTTTCAGTGAGCGCAAAGGCGCTCAAGGCGGTCGCCGCCAACAACAGAAAGCCAAGGATCAGGGGCCAGAGATCCCTGACAACGCGACTCATGGCCCAACACGAGTCGTGAGATGCGCCAAAATCGGCAGATCATTCAGCATAAGCGGGCACCCCGAAGATCGCTAGCGGACCGGATGCGATGTGGCAACGCGCAGGCGGGCAAATCCTGTACATGCTGTCCGAAGCCGACCCGCCTTGCCGAGGCGGAGCGAGTCTTCAAGCCTGACGACAAGCTTTTGCTGATCGTCGCGACAATGGGGATGCACGAGATCGAGACCGGCGCGCTGGGCTGGCTCAGCCTCAGTCATAGTGCGGCGCGGCGGCCAGCCAGCGACAATGTTGCGAACCGGTCTGGACCGCGGCGTGTCGACACAGCATGATCATTGGCCGATGATCGGAACACGAATGTGAGATGTTCCGGCGGGGGAGAAGCAAATGCCATCATATCGTCGCCACGCCATTATCCCGGCGCTGATCGCCCTTTGCCTGCCGGCGCTCGCCCAGGCACAGAGCGCGGCGCCGACGTTCGCGCGCATCTTCGGCGACCACGCCGTGCTGCAGCGCGACAGGCCGATCGCTGTGTGGGGATCGGCGGCACCACAGGCCAGGGTGACGGTGAGCCTCAACGGCCAGTCGGCCGAGGGCGTGGCGGACGACAATGGCCGGTGGCGTGTGACGCTGCCGAAAATGGCGGCGGGCGGAGCGTATACGCTGACGGCGAGCAGCGGGGGTGCCACGACGACGCTCAACGATATCGCGATCGGCGATGTCTATCTGTGCAGCGGGCAATCCAATATGGAGTTCCCGGCACGCGTCGCCAGCGGCGCGTGGAGCTCGCTGCCCTATTACAGCAACCCCAATCTGCGTTACGTCAATATCGCGCAGGACAGCGAAGCCGCGCCGCGCGACGAACTCAAAACCGCGGTCACCTGGAAGCCCATCGCGCCCGACACGACCGGCGATGCCTCGGCAGTCTGTTATTATATGGCGCGGTCGCTTCAGGAAAAGCTGAAGATACCGGTCGGCTTCATCGATTCCGATTGGGGCGGCACCACCATCCAGAGCTGGATCAGCGCTGACTCGCTGCGCACGCTCAAGCCCTATGAGGAGGGGGTTGGGCTGCTCTCGCTGTTCGCGACCGCGCCGGAAAAGGGGAAGGCCGAGCAATATCGCCGCGAAGAGGCGTGGTGGGATGCGCATGATCCGAGCGCCAAGGCCGGGCGGGCCTGGATCGCGCCCGGTTTCGACGATTCGCGCTGGAGCACCATGACCCCGACCGGTTCCTGGAAGGATGCCGGCGTGCCGGGGCTGGCGGATTTCGACGGCGTCGTCTGGTATCGGACGAGCGTGACGCTGACGGCCGCGCAGGCAGCGAGCGCCAATGCCCTGCAGCTCGGGCCGATCGATACCTATGACAGCGCCTGGATCAACGGCGCCTATATCGGCAGCGGCAACATTCCCTGGACGTGGCGCGACTATCCGGTGCCCGCCAATGTCTTCCACGCCGGCCGCAATGTGATCGTGCTGCGGGTGCTGGGGAGCGGCGGCCTGACGGGCAGGCCGGAGAATCGCGGCATCCGCACCGCCTCGGGCGAGTGGGTGCCGCTCAACCCGGCCTGGCAATATCGGGTGGGCATGCGGACGAAGGGCCTGTCGATCCCGGCCGCGCCCTGGACGGTGCCGACCAGCCTGTCGACGCTCTATAACGGCATGATCGCGCCGATCCGCGATTATGGCTTCACCATGGTCGCCTGGTATCAGGGCGAGGCCAATGGCGATGCCGGCAAGGAATATGAGACGCTGTTGCCGTTGCTGATGTCCGACTGGCGCCACAAATTCGGCGAGCCCGAGCTGCCCTTCATGATTGCGCAGCTGACTTCCTTCGGCTCGGTCGCGACCAAGCCGGGCCATAGCGGCTGGGCAGAGCTCCGCCTGGCGCAGTCGCTTTCAGTGCAGCACGACAAGCATGCCGGGCTCGCGGTGACGATCGACTTCGGCGACCGGACCGACATCCATCCGACGCAGAAGACGGTTGTCGGCGAGCGACTGGCGCGGGCGGCGCGGGCAGTGGTCTATGGCGAACACATCACGCCTGGCAGCCCGGAAGCGGTTTCGGTCGCGCGATCGGGCAGCGATCTGGTCGTCAGCTTCCGGAACACCGGCGGGGGCCTGCGCACCTATAGCTCGGACACCGCGATCGGCTTCGAGACCTGTGCCGGTGAAGACTGCAGCTATGCGGCCGCCACGCCGCGGGGCGACACGGTCATCCTGCCGGGCGCGGGCAAGCCGGGCGTCACGCGGGTGCGCTATGCCTGGGCGGATGCGCCTTATGTGAATCTCTACAGCGCCGAGGATCTGCCCGCCGCGCCGTTCGAGATGGAGGTTGGGGCCGGCGCCGCCCAGTGAGGCGGCATGGTTAAACATAGCACCGGAGTTCGTTCTACTTGGCCTTCGTGCCGGGGGTAGCGTCATGCTATTCCCGTTTCACGAGGCTCGCATTGGCTGTCCCGCTTTGTACGCCTCCTTTGCCTATTGCGAGGAGTTCAACCGTGCACGAATGCCATGACGGCTGCGATATCAGCCGCAGATCGATCCTCACCATCGGTGCCGTCGCCGGGATTGCCGGGCTGGCCGGACTCGGCATCCCGACCGAGGCGCTCGCGCAGAACTGGTGGCCCCAGCGCCGCGACGATCTCACACCGGACCAGATCCTCGACGAAATCATGGAGGGCAACAAACGCTTCACCGGAAACAGGATGCGCAAGCGCGACTGGGAGACCGAGCGGCGGAACACCGCACCGAAGCAATATCCGGCGGCCGCGTTCCTGACCTGCATCGATTCCCGCGCGCCGGTCGAGGTGCTGTGCGATCTCGGCATCGGCGACGCCTTCAACGCGCGGGTCGCCGGCAATGCAGCCAATGAGGATATCATCGGCTCGCTGGAGTTCGCGGTCATCGCCGAGCACGCCAAGGTCCTCATGGTGATGGGCCACACCAATTGCGGCGCGATCAAGGGCGTGATCGACGACGCGGCGCTCGGCAGCCTGACCGTGCTGCTCGCCCGGTTCCGCAACACGCTCAAGGCGACCGTCTATGAAGGCGACCGAAGCTCTAAGAATCCCGAGTTCGTGGACCTTGTCGCCACCAACCATGTGAGGGCGACGGTCGCCCTTATCCGCCAGAACAGCCCGCAGCTCGCGGCCCATGAACGCGAGGGCAAGGTCAAGATCACGGGCGCGATGTACAATCTGGTGACCGGGGTGATTTCGCCGGTTTGAACCGAAGGCACCGCCGGATGGTGGCGCCGACCAGGAAGAGGCCGCCGGCCAGGCCGAAGACGTAGCTCGCCATATGCGCCCAGGCATCCGCCGAGAAGGCGACGGGCGGCGTAGTATGTGCCCCCGCGAAGGCGGGGACCTGGTCTGGGCTCCCGCCTTCGCGGGAGTACAATGCTTCCCGGGATACGCCGCAACCAACAGGCGATTGATTCCCCACACGGCTGCGCTACGGCCTTCAGCATGCACCCGAACAAGGCCTTCCGTTTCGAAAATGACGCCGCGATGCTCGACTGGGCTGTCGTGCGCGGCTTTGCGCATATTCTCGCCGCGACCACTGATGGCCCCGTGGTCGCGCATGCCCCGATCGTGCCGGCGGATGCGGGTGCCGTGCGCTTTCATCTCGCCAGGCCCAACCGGATCGTGCCGTTGCTCGACGGCGCGCGGGTGGTGCTGAGCATCGCCGGCCCTGACGGGTACATTACGCCGAACTGGTATGCCGATCCGGCGCAGCAGGTGCCGACCTGGAATTATATCACGGTGGAGATCGAGGGGGTCGCCCGGACGATCGACGAGGACGGGTTGGTCGCATTGCTCGACAGGCTGGCCGAAATCCATGAACCGAGGGTCGCGCCCGAGAATCCCTGGACTCGCGCCAAGCTGGACGATGCCCGCTTCCGCGCGATGCTGCGCGCCATCATCGGTTTCGAGGTGACGATCGAGACGGTGCGCGGCACCTGCAAGCTTGGCCAGAACAAGCAGGCCGAGGATCGTGCCGGGACGATCCAGGGCCTTGCCGCGACCGGCAACATCGCGCTTGCCGATCTGATGAGGGCCCAATGACCAACCGCCTCGCCTTGTTCGATTGCGACGGCACCCTGGTCGACAGCCAGGCCAATATCTGCCTGTCGATGGAGGAGGCGTTCCTGCTCGCCGGTCTCGAAGCGCCGGGCCGCGACGCGATCCGCCGGATCATCGGCCTGAGCGTCGTCGAGGCGATCGCGGCGCTCAGCCCCGATCTCGGCGATGCTCGCCACCGCGCGCTCGCAGAGGACTATAAATCGTCCTTTTTCCGGCTCCGTGCCTCGGGTGCGATGGACGAGGAGCCTCTGTTCGACGGCATGATCACGGCGCTCGACACGCTGGCCGAGGCGGGCTGGCTGTTCGGCGTGGCGACCGGCAAATCGGATCGCGGCCTCGCCAGAATCCTCGCGCATCATGGCATCGCCGATCGTTTCGTCACGCTGCAGACGGCGGATCGCCACCCCTCCAAGCCGCACCCCTCGATGATCGAACTGGCGATGGCCGAAGCCGGCGCCTCGCCAGAGACTACGGTGATGATCGGCGACACCAGCTATGACATGATGATGGCGCGCGCGGCGGGAACGCGGGCTCTGGGCGTCGCCTGGGGCTATCATCCGCCGCACGAACTGACCGCGGCAGGCGCGCACGCTATCGCCGAGACGGTGACGGGCATGCCAGCACAGATGGAGAGTTTATGACTGAGGCCGACACGATCGCCCGCAAGCGCTGGCTCGCTATCACCCTGACCCGGCTTGCCGGTTCGGCAGGCGCGGTTTTCGGGGTGATCCTGATCGCCCGCGCGCCGACTTTGGGTCCGAAGATCCTCGGCACGGCGATCGTGCTGTCGGCGCTGGCAATGATGGCGATCGTGCCGCGTTCGCTCGCGGAGCGCTGGCGGACGCCGCCAGTCAAGTGAAGCGCTTCTGGAAAGACGTCGCGGTCGACGGGGATCGCGGCATCAGGCTCGACGGCAAACCGGTGCGAACACCGGGACGACTGCCGTTGCTCCTTCCCAGCGCGGGTCTTGCCGAAGCCGTGGCCGAGGAATGGCGCGCGGTGGCCGAAGGCGCCGAGATCGATCCACGCGCGATGCCGCTGACCGGCCTCGCCAATGCAGCGATCGAGCGGATCATGCCTGATCCCGCCAGTTTCGCCGCAGGGCTTGCCGTGTTCGGGGAGAGTGACCTGCTCTGCTACCGCGCCGATTCTCCACCTGATCTGGTGGCGCGGCAGGCTGCCGTCTGGGATCCGCTGCTCGACTGGGCACGTACGCGCTATGATGTGCATATCGAGGTGACGACGGGCGTGCTGCACAGTCCTCAACCGCCGCTCACTTTGGCTCGGCTCGGCGAAGCAGTCTCGGCACGGAGCGCCTGGGAACTGGCCGGCCTCGCGCCGATCGTCACCATCGGCGGCTCGCTGATCGCGGCACTGGCACTGGTGGAAGGCGCCGCGCCGGCCCAGGACATATGGCGCGCGGTCGAGCTCGATGAAGACTGGCAGGTCGAGCAATGGGGACGGGACGATCTGTCGCTGGGCGCGCTTGAATCGCGGCGGCGTGATTTCGATGCGGGGGTGCGGTTTCTGAGCCTGGTCTGATCCTCAGTCCCGCTAGGCCCTCATTCCCCCGTCGGCGAGGTCCGGATCAGCTTGCGGATAAAACCGATGATCCCGGTCTGGCGCGACCGCTTGAGCCGCTCCGCCGCGAGGATGGTCTTCACGCAGTCGAAGCATTTCGCGACATCGTCATTGACCAGCACATAATCATAGCCGTCCCAATGGCTGACCTCGTTCGCGGCGCGGTCCATCCGGGCGTCGATCACTTGCGGAGAATCGGTCGCGCGGCGTTCGAGCCGGGTGCGCAGTTCGGTCATCGAGGGCGGCAGGATGAAGACGCGGACGATGTCGCCGCCGGCAAGCTGGTGGAGCTGCTGCGCGCCCTGCCAGTCGATGTCGAACAATATGTCGCGGCCCTGTTCGAGCACGTTCCACACCTGCGCCTTGGGCGTGCCGTAGCGATGGCCGAAGACATGTGCCCATTCGAGGAATTCATGGTTCGCGACCATCGCGCGGAAGCGCTCGAGATCGACGAAATGATAGTCGACGCCATCGACCTCGCCCGGGCGGATCGGGCGGGTGGTGTAGGAAACCGAGACGACCAGCTCGGGCTGATCCTCGCGCAACATCTTCGCGATCGTTGATTTGCCCGCGCCGGACGGCGAGGAGAGCACGAACAAAACGCCACGGCGCTTGAAGCCATGCGGATCGGAATCGGGGGCGTCCATGCGCGCTAGTGGCGCCGGCGCCCCGCCCGCGTCAACCCGCCATGAGCCGGATCAATAATCCGTGGGGCGTTCGCCGAGCACCGCATCAGTCACTTTGCCGAGTCCGCGCAGCACCAGCCAGCCCGCGGCAAAGGTGATTGCGATCGGCACGATGATCCGCACCGCGGTCACCACACCCGCCCCGATCAGCGCGCCATCGGCGGTGCTGTCGTCGCCGTCCCTGCCATCGATCATATTGCCGATCGCTGCGCCGAGGATTGTGCTGGCCTTCATGGATGTCCTCCCGTTTCGCGAGGCAGAGCGCGTGAAGTGACGTGCGGTTCCCAATTCCTCCCCGGAACGGGGAGGGGGACCGCCCCGCTTCTTCAGCGGGGTGGTGGGGGGGCTTGGAGCGAGGCCACGCTGCCGCGCTCCAAGCCCCTCCACCGCGCAAGCGCGTTCGAGCCTTGGATTGCCCCCGGCAATCCAAGATCGTGTCCGGGGGACACGATCTCGCTCGAACGCCCCCTCCCCGTTCCGGGGAGGAACTTGGGTCACACCATGGCTTCCGGCCGCACCAGCCGGTCGAAGGTCTCGGCATCGACCAGCCCCAATGCCAGCCCCGCCTCCTTCAAGGTCAGCCCCTCGGCATGCGCATGCTTGGCGATCTTCGCGGCATTGTCATAACCAATCTCGGGGGCGAGCGCCGTCACCAGCATCAGCGAGCGGTCGACCAGTTCGGCGATGCGCACGCGGTTGGGTTCGATTCCCTCGACGCAACGCTCGGCGAAACTCGCCATGCCCACGGCCAGCAATTCGATCGAGCGGAGCAACGCCGCGCCGATCATCGGCTTGAACACGTTGAGTTCGAGATGACCCTGCAGGCCACCGATCGTGATCGCCTGATGATTGCCCATCACCTGGGCGGCCACCATCGTCAGCATCTCGCACTGGGTCGGGTTGACCTTGCCCGGCATGATCGAGCTGCCGGGCTCGTTCGCGGGCAGATCGATCTCGCCGAGCCCGGAGCGCGGGCCCGAGCCGAGCAGGCGGATATCGTTTGCGATCTTGGTCAGCGCGACCGCGAGCGTATTGAGCGTGCCCGAGAGGTGAACGATCGGATCGTTCGAGGCGAGCGCCTCGAACTTGTTGTCCGCAGTCCGGAACGGCAGGCCGGTGATGACGGCGATCTCGCGCGCGATCGCCTCGCCGAACCCGTCGGGCGCGTTGAGCCCGGTGCCGACCGCGGTGCCGCCCTGCGCCAGCGCCATCATGCCGTGGTTTACCGCAGGCTCGATCCGGTGCCGGCAGCGATAGACCTGATGGGCATAGCCGGAGAACTCC
>Ga0207687_10002191_pt1 | contig 13347 bp, 12 predicted proteins | sample KBSM54metaG_FD_184399 | JGI IMG/M metagenome (GOLD analysis project Ga0207687, IMG submission 184399) | Miscanthus rhizosphere microbial communities from Kellogg Biological Station, Michigan, USA - KBS M5-4 metaG (SPAdes) (version 2) | ecosystem: Host-associated > Plants > Roots > Rhizosphere >...
TCGCAGGCGTTCGCGCGGGCTCTGGAAGGCGTGAAGATCCTGACGGCGGCGGAGCGGGCTGAACTCGTATCGGCGTTCGACGCGATCCGGGACGACGCTCGCAAACCCGAGTTCTTCGCGGGAGCACATCAGGAGAATGACGAAGACGTCCATACCCTCGTCATCCGCAAACTCAAAGAGCGCATCGGCGGATTGGCCGACAAGATCCACACCGGCCGCAGCCGTAATGAGCAGGTGTCGCTGGATGTCCGGCTGTGGCTGCGTGAGGAGATCGATCGCGCGGCGAACCTGCTGGGCGGACTGCTGCAGGCGCTGCTGGCGTGCGCCCGGCAGTATCCCGATGCGGTAATTCCAGGCTACACGCATATGCGCCGAGCGCAGGCCGTGTTGTGGCCGCACTACGTATTGGCGTACTTCGAAATGTTCACGCGGGATTTCGAGCGTCTCCAGCAGGCGCGAGCTCGGGTCAACGTGATGCCGCTGGGCAGTGGCGCACTGGCCGGCAGCGGATTTCCCTTCGACCGAGACGCCATGGCGCGCGATCTGGAGTTCGCCGCTGTCACCAACAACAGTATGGATGTCTCCGGCGATCGCGATTTTGCGCTCGACTTCCTATATGCGGCATCCACCACCATGTTGCATCTGAGCAGGCTTGCGGAAGACTGGATCTTATATTCCAGCGAAGAATTCGGCTGGCTGGAGCTGGGCGACGGCGTCACCAGCGGATCCAGCCTGATGCCGCAGAAGAAGAATCCCGATTCGCTGGAACTGATCCGCGGTAAGAGCGGCCGGGTGTTCGGTTCGCTCAGTTCTCTTTTTGTCACGATGAAGGGTTTGCCCATGACCTACAACCGCGACATGCAGGAGGACAAGGAACCGTTGTTCGATGCCGCGGATCAGTTGTGCGGATCGCTCGAAATGGCCGCGGCGGTGGTTGCATCGGCGAAGCTGCACCCCGAGCGTCCGGCGGCGGCGGCGGAAGCCAGTTGGGTGGTCGCCACGGATCTGGCCGAAGCCTTGGCGCGCAATGGGACGCCGTTCCATCAGGCGCATCAGATTGTGGGCCGGCTGGTGCTCGAAAGTGTCCGGGCAGGGAAGAAGCCCGCCGATTGGACCGCAGCGGACCTTGTGAAATTTGCCCCGGAGTTCACGCCGGAGATGGCCAAGTTGCTTTTGCCCGCCGAAGGCATGAAGACGCGCGAGATTCGCGGCGGCAGCGGTCCCCAGGCCGTCGCGGCGGCCTTAAAAGCAGCGGAGGCTCGGCTAGCCGCTCTTACAAAATGAACAAGAGTTACCGTCAAGGCCAGATTCTCAAGCTGATTCGCGCGCGTCCCGTGCGAACACAGGATGAGCTGGCTCGCGCGCTGCGAACGGTCGGGATCCGGGCCACGCAAGTTACGCTGTCTCGCGATTTGCGGGACCTCGGCCTGGTGAAGACTGCCGAAGGCTATGCCCAGCCTGCGGAAGCGGCTCCGGCTGGTCGCGACCTGGGTACGGTGCTGCGCGAGTTCTTGCTCGACGTCCGGGTGGCGCAGAATCTTCTGGTGCTGATTACGCCTCCGGCGCATGCCAGTTCCGTGGCCGAAGCGTTGGATCATGCGGCTTGGCCGGAAATCACCGGGACGGTCGCGGGCGACAATACGATTCTGGTGATTACGCCGACGGCCAAGAAAGCTGTATCGCTGCGCGAAAAGCTGATGCAAGCTTTGGGTTAGCTTCTACGGAACGTTACTGTACACCGGCGATTTCGCCCCACGCCACCTGATAGGCTTCGATTCCGCCCTCCAGGTTGCGCCCGGCCCGCACAAAGACGCGAGTGTTCACCGTCAGCGCGGCAGCGTCCTGCGGCGCGCCGTCGCCCAGATAGCGAGTATCCTTGCGCAGCAGAAGCGTCTGCTCGCCTTCGCGGGTGCGGATTCGGATCGACCGGCCGTTGTTCCCAATGATGACGCCGGAAACGGTTCGGTCGCCACGCGGCCTTTCAAACGATGGACGCGTAAGCGCCGCGGTCGTGGTCATCCGGCTAGGAGGCGGCCCGGGAGGAACCACCTGCAGCATGCGGATATAGCAATCGCGGGATCCCGGCTTGTGATCGGTCAGGATTTCCAAAGGGTCGCCGGGCTCAAGCTTTGCCACCGTGATGCGGTTGCGGGATAGTTCCAGATAGCTCAAGGAATCGTAGCCACAGCCTTCCACCGTACCAGCCCGGTTGCGCGCCAGCAGGACTCCCTTGGTTAAGGAGCCTTCCCAGCTCACCATGCTGCCGTGAAACAGGCCCTTAGCCATATCGGCCGGCGTGCCCAGAGCAGCGGCAGCAAGGGCCGCGGCGAAAACTCTGAAAATTCGCATGTCCGCGTTCATGATACGACGCGCCCATTATACAATTTGAAGATTGGCTTCATTTCTTGAGCACGCGGGCTGTTGGTTCTTGCACTCGGGAATCCAGGAACGCGACGGCGGCGTCGCGCGTTTCTACAGGTCTGACATCGCAGCCAACGCCGCTGTTTCGACCGAGATCACCGGCTACACGGTGAGCGCTCTGGCATATCTGCACTCGCGCACGGGACAGCCGGAATACCTGGATGCGGCTGTGCGGGGCGCGCGGTATCTCAGCGATAAAGCCTGGAACGCTGCGGCTTCGACGTTTCCGTTCGAGCCTGGATCCGATCGAGCGTACTTTTTCGATATCGGGATCATTGTGCGCGGTCTCATGGCGGTGTTTCGCGCCACCGGCAATGAGGAATTTCGTGATCGGGCTCAGGAAGCGGCTTTGTCTTTAGCCTTCGACTTCCTGGGCGACGGCATGTATCATCCGGTGATCTCGCTTCCTGAGAAGCAGCCTCTGCCGGAAGAGCCTCGCTGGTCGCGTCAGCCTGGGTGTTACCAGCTGAAGTCCGCTCTGGCGTGGCGCGATGCCGGAGGCGATCATGGAACTCGAATCTTCGACGCCGCGCTTCTGGCGGCATTGGCGAATCATGAACGCTTTCTGTCCGGGGAGAATGATCGCGAGAAAGTGATGGATCGCTTGCATGCCTACTCCTATTTCCTGGAGGCGCTCTTGTTTACCGCGGATCGCGAGGATGCCCGCGCCGCGCTGGCTTCGGGGATTCTTCGTGCGGGAACCCTATTGCGGGAAATCGCTCCGCTGTTTGAGCGCTCGGATGTGAATGCGCAGCTCTTGCGCGTCCGGCTGATTGCGCATCATCTGGGCGCGGTCCCGCTGGACCAGGCGGCGGCCCGCGAAGAGGCTTCCCGAACCGCGTCATTCCAAGAGACGGAGTCTCCCGATCCACGTGTTCGCGGGGGCTTCTGGTTCGGACGAAAAGGCGCTCGGATTCTGCCATTCTCCAATCCCGTATCGACAGCGTTCTGCCTGCAGGCGCTGTCGTTGTGGCAAGATCACCAAGCGGGCGAGTGGCGGTTCGAGCTCCCGCAACTCATTTGACTTCGACGGCCGTCAAGGTTCTGTTCGCATCCGGATCCGAACCGGTGGTCGCACTGGTGCTCGGAAAGTTTCGCGAAATCTATCCGGAGCTGCCGCTCATCGTTGTTTCCGAGTTCCCGGCGCCAGAAGGCGAGTGGATTCCGTATCATCTTAAGCGGTCCTGGCAGGAGAACCGCGATCTGATCGCAGCACGCCTGGCAGGCCGGTCCGTTCGGTTGTCGGCGGTGATTTTGGAGCCGCGTATCCCGCATTGGCGTCTGCGCGCTCTGGGATTCGCGCTAGCGCCACTGCGGTTCCTGGCATTCAACGAGACCGGCGGACATTTCATGCTGCGCCCGCGTAGCGTCCCCACCATCTTGCGGCACTTCGTGTGGCGATCGAAGAATCTGATCCGCAGCCAGTTTCAGCCCGAATCCAGCACGTATCGCGCGGCCCAATGGTTTGGGCATCCCGCGAAGTTTCGGCTGTCGCTGTTGTATCGGATGGCGATGGCGCGCGGGCGACGGCTTGCTGCTTCCAGGCCGGCGCTGGCCCCAGCGGCTATCCCGGACAGACCGCGTCCGCGAGGCATCTCGGTGGTGATTCCCTCGCGCAATGGACGGGACTTACTGGAAACCTGCCTGGCGAGTCTTCAGGACGCCGGCGAGATCATCGTCGTAGATAACGGCTCGACGGACGACACCGCCGGCTTTCTTGCCCGCGTGTATCCCAACGTTGTAATCGAGCAGAGCCCGGAGCCCTTGGCTTTTTCCGAATCGGTGAATCGAGGTATCCGGCGCGCACGCTTCTCGCATGTGTGCCTGCTCAACAATGACATGGTCGCCGGGCCAGGGTTTTTTGCGGCTTTGCTCCGTCCGTTTGAGACTGTACCCGATCTTTTCGCAGCCAGCGCGCAGATTCTGTTCCCTGAAGGCCGCCGCCGCGAGGAGACCGGCAAGACGGTGATGAATCCCGCGCCCGGTGTAAATCAGTTCCCGGTGCAATGCGACATTCCGTTGGACGGCGAAGACCACAGTTACGTGCTCTATGGAAGCGGCGGCTGCACTCTGTACGACGCGGCCAAGCTACAGGCGCTGGGGGGATTCGATGAAGTCTACAAGCCCGCCTATGTCGAAGATCTGGATCTGGGAGTGCGGGCATGGACGCGCGGATGGCCGACGGTCTATTGTGCCGGGGCCCGCGTGCTCCACCAGCACCGCGCCACGACGTCGCGCTACTTCACGCCTGAAGAACTCGACCGCGCTCTCGAGATCAACTACATCCGGTTTCTTGCGCGGGCGGTCGGGGATCGCGAGACGTTCCTGCGCCTGTGGCGGCATAACGTGCTTCGACTGAAGGCTCAGGAAAAGGAATACGGATTATCATCGGCGGCCCATCAGCCGGCACCCGCCGTACCCGTCGGAGACATGCGTTTTCTGGATCTGGTCAACGGCGAGGTAGCGGTGTTTCCGGGACGTGCCGCAACAGGAAAGCCGGTGGTGTTGATCGCCAGTCCTTATGTGCCGTTTCCTCTCTCGCATGGAGCCGCCGTGCGGATCTTCAACCTGATGCGTGGCGCCGCACCACATTTCGACCTGGTGCTGGTGGCCTTTACGGAAGAGCTTGTTTCCGTGCCCGTGGAGCTTCGCGATCTGTGCGTGGAGATCGTGACCGTCCGCCGCGCCGGCAGCCACGCGCTGCCCTCGCGCGGGCGTCCGGATACCGTGGAGGAGTTCGACACGCCCGCGTTTCACGCTGCACTTCGACAGACCATCGCCAAATGGCGGCCTGGCATCGTGCAGCTGGAGTTCACGCAGATGGCGCAGTATGCCGCCGAGTGCGTGCCCGCACGGACGCTCCTGGTGGAGCACGACATCACCTACGACCTCTACGCCCAGATGCTGGCCACAGGAAACAACGATTGGGAAATCCGCCGGCAGCACGAGCTGTGGACCACATTCGAGACCGCCGCCTGGCGACAGGTGGATCGTGTGATTACGATGTCGGACAAGGATCGTGCGGTCATTCCCGGCTCGGTGGCGATTCCCAACGGAGTCGATCTGGACCGTTTCCGTCCCTCAAATGAGCAGCCCGATCCACGCCGCCTGCTGTTCATTGGATCGTTCGCACACCGGCCGAACGTGATGGCTCTGGAGTTCTTCCTGCGCGACGTGTTTCCGCTTCTGAGGGATGCCACGCTGCACGTGATCGCGGGTCAGCGTCACCAGCGCTTCTGGGATTTGGAGCATCACCCCTTAGAACATCGCGTCGAGGTGGAAGGATTTGTATCGGACGTGCGCCCGGCATATCGCCGCGCGACGCTCGTGATCGCGCCGCTGGTGGCATCCGCCGGAACCAACGTAAAGATCCTGGAAGCCATGGCAATGGGCAAGGCCATCGTTTCGTCCGAAGCTGGAATCCACGGGCTGGAGCTCGAGCGTGGAGCCGATGTGGTGGTCACGGACTCGGCGGAGGCCATGGCCGACGCCATCACCCGTCTGCTGGAGAAACCGGCCGAACGTGCTGCGATCGAAGCGCATGCGCGTGAGACCGTGGAGCGAGTGTACGGTTGGGACGCTATCGCTCGCGAACAGAAGAAGCTGTACGAAAGTCTGCTACAGCTTCCGGGCGAAGATCGCGTAGTCTAAGCCGCCGAAGAAGGCATCGCGGAACGCCGGCGGCAACTCACGGAGCGCGGGCATGCTTTCGATGGCCGGCTCCACGCGCTCAATCTGGATGCTTCCGAAGCCCGCCTCTTCCAGATAGAAGCGCAGCAGCACGGCTGGAACCGGGCGCGTGTGCGTCGGGTCGATAAAGAAATGCGTCGCGAAGATGGCCAGACATTCCGGGTTGGGCGTCTCGATGGCCACCAGCGATCCTACGCGCAGCTTGCGCGACAGCAGTTTCGCCAGGGCGGGCAATACGGCAGGCGGAAGATGCTCCACCACTTGCGCGCAATATGCGCCGCCGAGCGAGCCGTCGGCCATCGCTTCCAGATACGCGAACATATCGGCCTGCTCGACGTCGAGCCCCTTGGACCGGCACATTTCGATACAGTCCTGGTTCAGGTCGATGCCGCGCGCCGGAAGATTCGCCGCCTTGGCCGCTTCCAGAAACTCGCCGCGCCCGCAGCCAATGTCCAGAATTACATCCGACGTTCCCGCAAAACGGGCAATGTATCGTTTCTGCTGCTCGCGAATCCGGTCTTCCGATCCACGGAACTGTTCGGCGAACTTCATCCAATCGATATCCAGATGCTCCGGATTCGACCCCCCGGCAGACGGTGCGACAGGCGCCGTAACGGGCGTATTCTTCTGCCGCAGCAGCCGAAGCTCGGTGTGGATCAGGCGATCATATTCGCCCTTGACCTTCTCCATGTCCTCCCAGAGCCGCGTCTGGATCTCCAGCGTCCGCCGATCTATTTCAACCGTGAAATCGTCATGCTGCTGCCGGACGGAATCGCGGAAATTCTGATCGATCAAGCTGGCTCGCAGATTGTAGGCCGATTGCAGCTCCGCCACTGTGCGCAGCATACGAATTTCACTGGTATTGCGCAGATCCTCGAAGTTGGCGCGCCACTGCTCGAATCCCGAGCGCCACTGGTCGAAATCCGCATGCCGCTCCTGGGACTTGGCCAGCAGATCCTCCTGGGAAGCAGACAACGCTGCCAATCCGCGGGATACGTCGGTCAAGGCCTCAAGCGTAGCCTGGACGCACGCCATGGTGGCTCGATTGAACTCAACCTGTTCCCGGACGTGCCAGTCCAACGCGCGCGCTACAAAACGTTTCAGGCCCTGGATCAGGTTGTTCTTGAAACCGGGCGGGCGTGGATTCACCGTGCCGATGGCCGCCACCTTGGCTTCGGCGGCGTCGCGGGCGTGCAGCAGCGCCATCAGTTCCTGATCGGTGGCGGAATTCAGTCCGTTGGAGCTTTGCGAAATCCGGGTCCGAATACGCTCCTGGACCCGTTCCTGCACGCGCGTTTGAACATCGCGAATGGCCGCGCTCAGTTCCTCGTCCGTCACGCTTTGTAGCTCCGGGACCATTTCGCGGTGATGCGCGTCGAAATTCCGCCGCGAGGAGTGAAGTCGCCCTCCAGCGTAGCGGAAACCGGCTGGGCCCATTTCACCACGTCGGCAAGCATGCGATTTACGATGTTCTCCTGGAAGATCCCCAAATTGCGGAAAGCGAGCGTGTACATCTTGAGCGACTTCAGCTCCAGGCACAACTTATCCGGTACGTAACGCAGAGTCAAGACTCCGTGATCCGGCAAGCCGGTCTTGGGGCAGATGGATGTGAACTCGGGCATCGAGATTTCGATTTCGTATCCGGTCTGGTACTGATTGGGCCAGGTCTCGATTTCCGGCAGTTTGGCTTTCACGCCCGCACTGGCGTGCTGGTCGGTGTATTGCCGCTTCACTTGGATCCCTCGGCATTGACCTGTGGGAGCGCACTGGCCAGCGTTCCCAGAAACTGGCCGACGTCGGTCACCACGCCGACCATTTGGCCAGTGCCCCGATCGCTCACCTTGGTGGCCACAGCCGGGTTGATATCGACACAGACGATCTTCACCCAGCTCGGCAGCATGTTTCCGGTGGCGATGGAGTGCAGCATGGAGCCCAGGCACAGGACCAATCCGGCGCCCTTTAATTGTTCGGCGTAGGCATCCTGCGCGCGATTCATATCCGTAATGGTGTCGGGCAGGGGACCGTCGTCGCGCAGACTTCCGGCGAGCACGAAGGGAATCCCGGCCTTCACGCATTCGTACATCACGCCGCTCTTCAGGCGTCCGGTTTCAACTGCCTTCGCGATGCTGCCGGCGTGATAGATGGCGTTGATGGCCCGCATGTGATTGCGGTGCCCGTGCTCCTCTTGACGCCCGTCACTCTGGCGCACGCCCAGCGAAGTTCCCAGCAGCGCCGATTCGATATCGTGCACGCCCAGGGCGTTTCCCGCTAGAACCGCGTTTACCCATCCGCGCTGGATCATCTGGGCCAGGGCAGACACGCCGCCGGTGTGGACTACCACGGGTCCGGCCACGACGATGATCTTCTTGCCCTCGGCCCGCGTCTGCTGCATGAGTGCCGCGATTTGCCGGACGGCCGTGTCGAGCTGACGCTCGGACGAGATCTCGTTGCTCATGAAGGCGAACGCGAGCCGGTCGCGCTCCTTCGATTCAGGAACGACGCGAATTCCACGCATCCCAACGACCACGCGGTCGCCCTTCTTCAGGTCGCGAAGACGCCGGCACGCCGCGCGGCCGCCGGCGACGACGATCATGGCGTCCATGCGCTGATTCTCGGCGGTAACCCACTGGCCGGAGAGGCGCACCAGCGTCTGATGGTTGGTAGTGGAGTAGAAATCCTCCGGAGCGCAGCAGTCGCGTTCCACGGTGGCGAGCTCGGCGTTGCCCGAATCGGCCGGGCTACAACCCAACCCGAGCAACTGGCTGAGCACTTGCTGCATATCAGCCTCGTCGGGCGCCTCCACGCGCAGGCGCAGATAGGACTTATCGGCATTGGTGCGGCCGATGCGAAACTCTTCCACTTCAAATTTGCCGTTGTGTTCGACCACCGTGTCGAAGATCTGCTCCATGAGGTGCGAATCGATCAGGTGGCCTTCGGCCTCGACGACTTCCTGTTGCATGGGTAACATTCAGGATACCGTGGCCCCGCGGTGCGGTGTAACTGCGGCGACAAAACGAACCCACCAAGTTATTGAATCCACAGGGGCGTGGTTTTTGATCGATGATTCCATCTCCAAGTCCATTCCTTGTGGTGCTCCGATTCAGAGTTTGGGTGTGGAGACTCCAGAAGCGAGGGGAGGTGCGATGGAAGTGGCTGAAAGGAGTGGAAAGAGAGTTCTTGAAGGATGGGGGATGGCCCTGCTATTCCCGCTGCTCGATTCGCCGTGGCAAAAAAGTCTCCGGCACGCCGGAAGAAACGGGACGCCAGTCGACCTGGAAGTGTCCCTTGTAGCCAAACAACCGCCCCCACGTTCGATTTTGTACGACGACCTCGATCCGAAAGCAGCGATTCACTTCGTCGTACCACTCACAAACATCTGCAACGCCTGAAAACAGCATCGGGAAAGAGAATCCTAATAGACCCTCGTAGAAGCGCTGCGCACCGGACCGAAGAGCAAGGCCGCCATTGGGGGCCACACTGAGTTCGATATCGACCGCGAGATGCTGGTGCGTGCCGAGGTAATCCACGATGCGCTGCCGCTGTTCGCTATAGATCATGTAGGCGTCAAAGCGCCGAGGCCGTTTCGTCTGAAACGTTCGAATCCAGGTCACGGTCTCGCGGCCTAGCTCATCCATATACGCGTAATTGACGATTTGAAAAGGCACATTCCGACCGCTCTCCAGGATCATGATGCTACGCCAGGAACCCACGTAAAGGAACGGCAACGTATACGGCGGTCCATGCCAGATCTCTTCCATCACCCCAGTGCCTATGGAGGCGACATTGTCCGCGCTAGAAAACCCAAATCGCCGTTGAATCTCAGGGTGTAGCCGTGTGAAGTCAGAGCCCATGGCGCGTTCGTAAATTGACTTCATGGCGTCCGTTTGAGCCCTTGCCTGATGCAACGAGCGGCTGAGGGAATCTCCGCCGCCGAAACATAGCCTACCGCTGAGAGGAGAATCATTCCCGCATTGAGTGTAACGGGATTGAATGCGGCTACCAGGTACGAAGGCGACTGAAGACTGACGGCGATTAGAGCGCTTAGCATCAGGAACGAGTTGACGAGAAAAAATGGACGCCAGCGCCAAAGGCACAGCGTAGCGGCGGCAAATACCAATTCGAAGACACCGATTGCCGGTAACAGAGTGAGCGGCAAGCCGGCTGCGGAAATCATAGCCTTCTCATCGAAGCTAGGAAACAATAGCTTTGGTACCAGCCCTTGCCACATCCAGGTGAAGGCAATCCCCAAGCGTGCGAGGGCATGGATCAACGACATGCGCAGGCTGATTCCAGGCGGGACTCCCCGCTCGATCCATAGGCGAAGGCGGTCAAAACTCCATGCAGTCGCCCAGCCGATGAGCGGCCGGAACAGGACCCGGTCCAGGAATCGACCGAAGCTTCCGAAACGCGTCCGATAGTCGTACCACGTCAAGAATCGAATTCCGGACGCTGTTGGATGGTATTGCCAGTATCCCGACCCCTCTTCAATCAGCGATTTCGGGTCCGAAGACCAGAACGAGAGCGCCGATGTCCTTACGCCTGTAACATCCTCCCGCGTTCCGGTGCTTTCTCCTTCGCCGTTGATTTTCAGACCAAAACCGATCCGGGTGGAATAGAGGAATCTCTGCGGCTCAGCTTCTGAAGGTCTGGGGAGATATTCGATTGTGGTGAAGCGCAAATCCCATTGTTCGTGCAGATCGGGAACCTGGGTGCGTCGCCAAATTTCCTCGATGTCCGCACGGATGAGAATTTCTACGTATATTCCCGGCTCATGCGGCACGAGATGACGATAGCATGGAGCACGTACCCGGCACGCAAGAGTGCGTGCGCCACGACGATCCCTTACGTGCTGACGGTGCCTAGCTTGCGAAGCAAGGTAAACTTGGGCCGGGCGATGGGCGTCACGGGAAGTCCGCTGATTTCCTGGATCATTGCGTCGCAGGCTTTGTTGAACGTGCTGCTGGGGGCCGTCAAACGGGTTTCGGCCATCGCATTGCGAACTTCTTTGTAATCGTTGGGCAGTGTGCCAAACATCGTGGTTTCCAGAAGTCTTTCGACGTCCTGCCTGGTCAATTTACCTCGTTCCCAACGGTTGACCAGCATTTTCACCCGCTCCGACGGGACCTCGCAGGATTCCAGCTCCGCCCGGCGAAGCTTGGCCAGCTTGAGCGAAGGCAGCTCCGGCTGGCTTACGATAAAAACCGCGCGGGCATGCCGCACAAATTCGGCAGTAGCCTGATTGATGACCTCGGGCAGATCCACAAAGATGTAGTCGTATTGCTTTTGCGCAAAGATCAAGAGCTGGTAGTAATCGGCCCAGGTAGGAAGCCGGCCGCGCCGGTTGGGATTTGCCAGCAGCAGATCCATATCCAGAAGCGGCGCGGTTACCTGGCGCCATTCCAGCGGACTCATTGCGCCGTGATGTTCCAAAGCGTCGGGAATCCCTTTGTGACGCTCCAGGTTCAACATGACTGCCAACGGACCGGACCGGCGGTCGGCTTCGATCAGCAAAACCTTCTTTTGCAAACCTTGAGACAGAGCGGCCGCCAAGTGAACCGTTACCGTGGAACAACCGGCTCCAGCCTTCGCCGGCAGGAACGCGAGAATGTTCTCATGGGTGATGGGATGGCGCCGGTGGACGGCATCGTACGTGCCGCCTTCGATATCGCTGGGGGAAAACGGCTCGTGCAGCAGATCCAGTATCCCTGCGTCCTCGAACGTGAGCTGTTCGGCACGATTCCAGCGCGGCCGGAAACCGATAATCACCGCCCTGGTTTTGCTGTGCTGAATCTCGCTGACTACGCGCGAGGCCTCATCCCAATCGCCCAGGTCGATCATGATCACGGCTGGATTCTGAACCGACAGGACGCGCAGCACTTCCTTGGCCGGCGGCACCGGGGAAGCCTTGTAAACGACTTCAAACGCTCCAGATTCCTGGGCCAGCATCTCGATGGCGTCTGCGGCCAGCGGATTAGGCGTGATGACGGCGAATCGAAGCATGAGTATTTGAAAGCGAAGGCTTTAGGCTATTCTAACCGGTTATCGGCATATTACGGGACGGCTAGTACCCTAAGCGCTCTTCTTTCCAAGGGTCTCCCCGCATGTGATAGCCGTTTTCCTCCCAGAATCCGGCTTCGTCGGTCTCCCGGAACTCGATGGCTGCCAGCCACTTGGCACTTTTCCAGGCGTACAACCGGGGGACGATCAGCCGCGCGGGACCGCCATGTTCGGGGCTGAGGGGCTCGCCGTCGTGAGTGAGGGCCACCAACGCGTCCTCGGCGAGCATGTACTCGACGGGAAGGTTCGTGGTCCAACCCTCATCGTGGCCCCGGGCGAGGGCGAACTTGGCTGATGGGAGGAGACCTCCGGCTCGATCGATCAAGGTTCTTAGGGCGACTCCCTCCCAGAGGTTGTTCAGCCTCGACCAGCGGGTCACGCAGTGGAAGTCAGCCCGGACTTTAACTTTAGGTAATTCCTGGAAATCATTCCATTTCCAAGAGATAGCCTTCTGGACCAGGCCTCCTATCGACAGCCGCCACGTCTCCAGATCGATGGCGGGGGTTCCAAAGGCATCCAAAACCGGCCACTTGAGGGTGCGGGACTGGCGTGGAGGAATCCTGTTCTCGCGTAGGGTGTCAGGGCTGACGATCACATCATCATCTGGATTCATGCTGACTCCAGTGTATTCCCAGGAGAATTGCTGAACCTTCCGGTGACTTATGTCTAGTATGAACGCGGCTCTACTGGGTGGCCTGCTCACTGCGATCGTGATCAACGCCCAGACGAGCGTGGAATACATCGGGGGCACCGCGGGTCGCATCGAATCGGGTACCCAGGGATCTATTGCGCTGGCGGACGAGCACTATCTGGCGTTCTATGGCGATAAGGCTCAAATCCGTGTCGCGTATGATCGCGTGAACCTGATCGAATACGGACAGCAGGCCGACCGCCGCCTGGCACTGGCGCTGCTGATCTCGCCGGTGTTTCTGCTGAGCAAGTCGCGCAAGCATTTTCTGACCATCGGGTTCACCGGTGAGGACGGCAAGCAGCAGGCTTGGGTCTTCCGCGTGAACAAGAACGGCATCCGACCCATGCTGGCCAGTCTGGAGGCGCGCACCGGGCAGAAGGTCCAGTATCAGGATGAACAAGCACGTAAGGCGCGCAATCAATGACGAGAATCACGGCAACGAAACTCAGCGTCCTGCTTCTGGCCGCAGTATCGGCGCATGGCCAGGA
>Ga0207687_10002192_pt1 | contig 13339 bp, 13 predicted proteins | sample KBSM54metaG_FD_184399 | JGI IMG/M metagenome (GOLD analysis project Ga0207687, IMG submission 184399) | Miscanthus rhizosphere microbial communities from Kellogg Biological Station, Michigan, USA - KBS M5-4 metaG (SPAdes) (version 2) | ecosystem: Host-associated > Plants > Roots > Rhizosphere >...
CTACCGCCCACGCCCACCGCCCCGCCATTGTGGCCGCCGCCAATGCTGGGCTGACCACCGACGGAGATCGGGATGCCGCCCACGCCTGCACCTGCCGAGTTCGTGCCTCCGGAACTCGCGCCGCCAGCGCCGCCCGAGGTCATCATGCCGCCCGCGCTGCCACCGGCACTCGCCCCGGCTTGGGGAAGGGCGCCCGCCGAGCCGCCGCTGCCGTTACTCACGGACTGAAATTTCTGGCCACAAGCACCAAGGGCCCAAAGCACACCCAAAGCCGTGACGCAGTGCTTTTTCAACACTCGGCTAGCGTAGCTGGCGCCCGCGAAGCGCGTCAATCTGCGCACCGCCGCGCGCCGCGCCGGCTACTTTCCAGCCGCTGTTCCGCGCTCGGGGATCAGCTGCAAGCCGGTGACCGCGAGGCGTCGCTCGACGCTGGCGAGGACGGCTTGCATCGTCGCGGGCTCGCTGAAGCCCGGACTCAGCTGCGTGCCATCGACTTCGATCAGTGGAATGGCACTGCCGCCCGAACGGCGTTTCAGCTCGGCATCCGCTTGGGGATCCGCTTCGACGTTGCGATCCACGATGTGAATCCCGTTTTGCTGAAAGAACGCACGCGCGCGTGCACACACCGGACACCAGCCGGTGGAAAACATGAGCACGGGCGTTGCGTGCAGGGCGGCGGTGATTTCTTCGCGACTCGGCACGCGCCCGGCATCCACTGCATCGGCCGAGGTTGCCGGCGCAATCGCCGCTGACGACGAAGGAGCCGCGCTTGCCGCGGCATTCGCGCTCGCGCTCGGCGCGTTCACGGGAGTGGTCGCATGCGAGTCAGCGGGCGGCGTATCGCCGACGCTGTTCGGCGTGTTCGAGGCCGAGCTCACGTCCGGGTTCGCGCTCTCGGCCGCCCGCGCGGCGAAATTCATGACGACCGGTTCGCGATGCGCCACGGTGGAACGCGAAAGCAAGCGAGGCGCGAGCAACACCGCACACGCGGCGATCGTGCCGGCGATGAACGTGAGGCCCCAAAACAACGCGCGACGCGTCGCGCGTTCACGAATCTCGCGCAAACAGACGACGCATTGTCCGTTTGGTCCCGCCGCTAGCCCGTGCCTCTGGCAGCGCATGGCGCGCAATATGCCACGAGCTCCGAACAGCCACCAAGCGCACTTGCACGTCCCATCGATTCCGGTAACAACCGATACGGACAGTCGCAGCACATGGTCAAAGTTTTACTCATCGATGACGACGCCACCCTGCTCGAAGCGCTGCGCATGGCCTTCGAAAGTGCAGGTTACGACGTGCTCGTTGCCGCTGACGGAAACGAAGGGCTGCGCGCGATCGACGAGCACCGACCGTCGCTCGTCGTGAGCGACGTCAACATGCCACTACTGGACGGCTTTTCACTGTGTCGAAAATTGCGTATGGCACAAAATGCAGTGCCGCTGATTCTGCTCACCGCGCGCGATAACGACATCGACGAAGCGCTGGGGCTGGAGCTCGGCGCTGACGACTACGTGGCCAAGCCGTTCAGCACCCGCGTGCTGCTGGCGCGTGTCGCCGCACTCTTGCGCCGTGAACAGCTGCGCGGTCAAAGCGAGGTCATCGAAGCCCCGCTCCGTGTGGGTCAGCTCGAATTGTTTCCGGATCGGTTGGAGGCACGCTTTGCGGGCTCCGCGCTGAGCGTCACGCTCACCGAGTTCCGCTTGCTGGAAGCGCTCGCTCGCCGCCCCGGGCTCGTCCTGTCACGGGATCGATTGCTCGCCTTGGTCCGCGGTGACGACTCGGTCGTTGCCGATCGCATCATCGACACCTACGTGCGCCGTTTACGGCGCAAGTTCGAGCAAATCGATGCCGCGTTCGATGCGATTGAAACGGTGATCGGCGCCGGCTACCGCTGGCGGCAAGCCCCGTGACGGAGAGGCGAGCGGCGACGCCCGCTTCGCGCAAGCGCACCTGGTACCGCTCGGTGCGGGCGAAACTCGTCGTGGTGTTCACCTTGGTGCTGCTCGCACCGCAGTTGATCGTGGTCACCTGGCTCGGCATCGAAAATCGCCTGTCCGGGGTGATGCTCGACAACGCCCGCTTCGCGGCGAACGAGGCGGCACGCGTGCTCGGCGAGGCGAGCCCGGAGGCAGCCGAATCCCGAGATTTTCGGGCAATCGAAGCCGTCGCGCGGGTGCATCGCGTGCGCATTCGCGTGGCCACGAAGGCGGGCCAAGCGCTGCTCGACGCCGATCACGATCACGCCGCCGAAGCCAGCCAATGGCTCGGTCATTTCCTGTTCGGCGCCGCGGCCGTCTCGCCCTCCGAGTTCGACAGTACGCTCGGGCCTCTAGCGGCGCGCAGCGAATTCGGCGAAGCGATCGAACGCGGCAGCGCTGCCGGTTGTCGGGACTCGGAGGCCGCAGAGCTCGTGCTCTGCCATGGCGTGCTGTCGCTCGTCAGCCATGGGGAAGCACTCGTCGTCTACGCGCAGGACGGCTCGACTCGGCCCATCGTCGCGCTGGGTGATCTGCGCGCCCAACTGGGGCGGCTACTTCTAGCAACGTTGCCCTTCGCCTTCGCGTGTGCGTATTGGGCGGGTGAACGCGTCACCAAACCGATCGAGCAACTGAGCCGACAAGCGCTCGAAAAGTCGCTGCAAGCGCGCGCCGTGCCCGATCTCGAAGTTCGCGGCGACGCCGAGATGGTCAACCTCGGCCACGCGCTAAATACCCTCATTTCCAAGCTCGAGGAGCGACGCGTGGCTGGCGAAGTGCTGGTCGCGGATATGGTTCACGAGCTCAAGAACCCCGTCGCCACCGTGCGCGCTTGCGCCGAGGCGCTGGCCACGCGGGCTGAGCCGGAACAGGTGGCGCGCCTAGCGCTGCTACTCGAAAAAGCCAGCCTACGGCTCGATACGCTCGTCTCGCAATTTTTGGAAATTGCCAAGGCCGACGCCGGCATGCTGCGTGAATCGCGCGCGGACGTGGACTTGTGCGCGCTCGTCCGTGGCATCAGCACGGCCATGCAGGGAGACACGCGCTTCAGCGGAGTCCAATTCGCGGTCGAGGCGCCCGAGAAAGTGTTGGTCCACGGGGTGCCCAGCCGGCTCGATTCGGTCGTGCGCAACTTGCTCGAGAACGCGGCTTCGTTCGCTGGCCCCACAGGGCACGTCAGCAGTGTGCTGAGCCTCGATGCCGGCGTCGCTCGCCTGTGCGTTCGGGACGACGGGCCCGGCATTACCGAAAGCGATTTGCCCCACGTGTTCGATCGCTTCTACAGCACGCGCGGCCACGCTCGCGGCACCGGCCTCGGCCTGGCTCTGAGCCGCGCCATCGTCGAAGCCCACGAAGGCCGCGTCGAGGCCCATTCAGAACCCGGAAAAGGCGCCACTTTGATCGTAGAATTGCCGGCAGTTCACGGCGTTTTCACAGCCTGAGCGCAGACGTTTCACGCGCCGCACCCTGCCGCGTTCACACGCGGCCCCTAGCTTGTTCTCCAAGGAGACCCGCTATGAGCCAATCAGTCACGCATTTTCTAGAGCAGACCGTCGCCGGTGAATCCGCGCTCGAATTGAAAGAGACGCATCGAGTGAGCTTACGGCTGGCCCTCGCGCTCGCTGCCAGCGCTGCCTGGGGCGCCGCCGCCGCTAGCTCCGATTTACCGCTCGCGCTATGCAACCTATTCAAGCTCCCGGTCATCGTGCTGCTCTCGATGCTGACGGCGTTGCCGCTGGCCATCGTCTTGCTCCGGCAATTGGAGCTCGGTTTTTCGACGCGTCAGCTCGTGCTCGCGCACGCCTCGGCCACCGCGACGGCAGCCATCGTGCTCGGGGCCTTCGCGCCACTGCTCGGCCTATACGTGCGAACGAGCGCACACGGCGCCCTCGGCCTCGCGGTCATCAGCGCCGCAATCGCGCTATTTTCTGGCGGCGCGGTGTTCCTGCGCAAAATCCGCCATTTGGCCGCACCGGGTGAGCTTGGCCGCTCACTGGCCGTAGCGAGCGTCATTCTCGTCGCGCATGGCGCCGCGGCCTTGCAGCTCGTGGCGCTCGCTACGCCGATCTTGCCCGTGCACACCATCTTCGGCGCCGGCATCGACGGCTTTCTGAAGTAGTCATGGTCCAGCGACCTCTCTGCGGCGCACGGCTGCTCGCCTTCGCGCTACTGCTCACGACGCTCAGCCGCGCGCCGCTTGCATCCGCCACGACGCGCGAACCGCGCGCACCGGTCCCTCGCGGCTGGCAGCAAACACGCGCTCTGCGAAGCGGGACTCGCGCCTTTGCGGGGACAGCATTCCTGGTCAGCGCGCTCGGTTGGTGGGCGTTCAGCCGCAACTTGAAACGCCGTGTGGCCGAGCGAGAACGGGAGGAATTGCTGCAAACGGAGCTACTCGAACTGGAACGAGAACTCGAGCGGCCAGCTCCTTTCATCCCGCAGCAACCGGCATTCCCCAAGCTGGAACCGGACACATTGACCCTCGCGCCAGTCGGGGATATTTCTCGAGCAAGCGCGCTTTTGAGCTCCACCCGACTCTCCCGCGACGAGAGGTAACCGGGCGCCGGGCTCGCCGGTTTTTCGTCTCGTGGCATGCCGCGACTCACGCCGATCGAGATCTGCCGTCTGTAACTGATCAAGTCCTGCTAAGGTCCGCGCGCATGTCGACACAGCTGGCGAAACGCCTGTCCGTCATCCAACCGAGCGCGACGCTCGCCGTGTCGGCGCGCGCGGCGGCACTGCGCGCAGCGGGCCGCGTGGTGTATCCGTTCGGGGTCGGTGAACCCGATTTCGACACGCCGGAACACATCCGCGAGGCCGCCAAGCGTGCCATCGATGGCGGCGCGCATCGCTACACCAACGTCACTGGCACGCCCGAACTGCGCAAAGCCATTGCCGCCCAATCGACGCGCCTGCGCTCCGTGCCCTGCGCGCCCGAACAAGTGGTGGCGTCCGTAGGCGCCAAGCATGCACTGTTCAACCTCGCCCTCGCCCTGTACGAGGCGGGCGATGAAGTGATCATTCCCGCGCCCTATTGGGTCAGCTACCCCGAGCAGGTGCGCATCGTCGGTGCCGACCCGGTGATCGTCGAAACACGCGAAGAAGAGGGCTTTTTGCTGTCCGCTGCGGCGCTCTCGAAGGCCCTCACCCCGCGCACCAAAGCCGTCATCCTGTGCACGCCTTCGAACCCGACCGGCAGTGCTTACAACGAGGCCGCGCTGCGCTCGCTACTCGAGGTGTTGAACGATCACGATTGTTGGCTCATCGTGGACGAAATCTACGCCTCCTTGGTGTACGATGGCTTCCGCTCGATTTCCGCGCTGACACTCGCGTCAGCAGCGCTCCGCGAGCGCATCATCGTGATCGACGGCGTCTCGAAAAGCTACGCCATGACCGGTTGGCGCATCGGCTGGTCGATAGCGCCGGTGGCCGTCAGCAAAGCGCTGGATATCGTGCAGGGGCAATCCACCACGAACGCCACTGCCATCGCTCAGGCGGCCGCGGTCGCCGCGCTCAATTCCGATCAGAGCAGTGTCGAGGCCATGCGCGTGCATTTCGAGGCTCGGCGCAATCGCATGGTGAGCGCGCTGAACGCCATCCCGGGAGTGCGCTGCCGCACGCCCGAAGGCGCATTTTACGCCTTCGCCGATTTCCGCGGGCTGTACGGTTTGAAGACGCCTCATGCCAAAACTGGTCGCCTGGAAACCGATTTGGACGTCGCCAAGTTCCTGCTCGAAGAGGCTGGCGTGGCCGCGGTGCCCGGCTCCGCCTTCGGCGCTCCTATTTGCGCTTCAGTTACGCCACGAGCGAAGCCATCATCGACGAAGGCATCGCCGCGGTCCGCACCGCGGTCGAAAAGGCTCGCTGAGCTCGGGTCACGGCGCGCTCCCTGCTATGATGCCGCGCCGTGAGTTCTGCCGTGTCTGATCACAGCCGCATCCGCCACGTCCCCGCGCTCGATGGGCTGCGCGGAGTCGCGCTCTTGGGCGTGCTGTTTTTCCACGCGCATGGCTTGTTGCCGGGCGGCTACCTGGGCGTCGATCTGTTCTTCGTGCTCTCCGGCTACCTCATCACGTCCTTGCTGCTCGGCGAGCAGCAGCGCACGGGTGGCATCGATTTGAGCCGGTTTTGGGTACGCCGCGCACGCCGGCTGTTTCCAGCGCTGCTCTCGCTCATGCCCGCGGTGGCTTTGTACGCGCGCTTCGTCGCCAAGCCGGAAGAGCTGCGCGGCCTGCGCATCGAGGCGTTCGCCACACTGGCTTACGTCGCCAATTGGCGAACCATCTTCGCGCACAAGAGCTACTGGCAACTGTTCGCATCGCCCTCGCTCCTCGAACACACCTGGAGCTTGTCGATCGAAGAGCAGTTCTACGTGTTCTGGCCGCTGCTCGTCACGCTGCTCTTGCGCCGTGGCTCGAGCCGCTCGGTGCTCTTTTTGGCACTGTCTTTGTGTGCGTTGTCGATGCTGGCCATGGCCGCGCTATTTTCACCAGAAAATACCAGCCGCGCCTACCTCGGTACCGATACGCGGATGGCCGGCATTCTGGCCGGAGCCGCACTCGCCACCGTGCTCGGCACGGGTGCCACCGTGTCGGCCCAGCGGGGCCGTGTGCTCGATGCATTGGGCGTGTTTGCGGCGCTCGGGCTCGCCGTCGCTTGGTGGAAGCTCGACGGGCGCAGTGCGTTTCTCTATCACGGTGGGTTCTGGCTCACCGAGCTCGGAGCGCTGCTGCTCATCGCTTGCGCCGTCACGCGCGAAAGCGGGCCCGTGGCGCGCATCCTGGCGCTGCGCCCGCTCACGTGGCTCGGCACCGTGAGCTATGGAGTGTATCTGTGGCATTGGCCGGTGAACGTGTACCTCACCTCCGAGCGCGCCCATCTGCGCGGATTTTGGCTACATTTGCTGCATTTCGGCGTCACCTTCGCGATCGCCATCGTCTCTTTCTATGTCATCGAGCAACCCATTCGCACGCGGGGCGTCACCTTCGGGCGGGCTCTCTACATCGTGCCCGCGGCGGTCGTGCTGGCCATCTTGCTCGTCGTGCGTGGCACCTACGCGCGCCAAATGCCAACCACTCCCGAACCCGAAGCCAGCTTCTTCGGGGAAACGGTACAATATCGCATCATGATGGTCGGTGATTCGACCGCCAACTCCATCGGCTGGGCCCTGCGCGGCATTCATCGCGAAGGCGTAGGCGTCGATTTACTCGGCAAAGACGGCTGTACGTTGCTCGCCGACAATTGCGATGGTCCGCTCTATGCCGAACACGTGAAGCGCCTGCACCCGAACGCCAGCGTGCTGTTCGTCGGTGGCGCCTTCATGCACGGCTTCAACTTCGACGGCGCCTGGCGCACCGCCTGCCACCCAGAATGGAAGCGCCGCTTCGAGACCCGCATGCAGCAGCGCCTCGCCGATCTGCGCGCACCGAGCAGCGAGGTTTGGGTCGCTACCCTGCCCTATGTTTTCGGGGATTGGGACAGCGAAGACTATCGAACTCAAGTCGACTGCATCAACGAATCGACGCGAAAATCAGCCCAATCCGTGAGCGGTGTGCAGGTGCTCGATCTCGCCCAACACGTCTGCCCCAAAGGCATTTGCGCCATGGATGGCGACGGCGAACCGATCCGTCCAGACGGCGTGCACTATTCGGTCAAGGGCGCCCACGAAGTCGCATTGTGGACACTCGCCCAGCTGCAGCACTGAGCCGCATGCCGACTCAGAGCGCTTGACCCGCCGAAAAACTCAGCCACTGCTCCCCGTGGCGCCGTGTGTCGAGCTGGCGCGCGCTCGCCTTTTTGCCCCGAGCCTCAGCGCGGCCAGGGTTCGATGGTCAGCTGCAGATCGCGGGCGATGCGGTCGAGCGGGGCGCGCTCTTCACGCGTGATGATGGCCACCGATTTGCCGTCTTTTCCCGCGCGTCCGGTACGACCCGCGCGATGCACGTAGGCGAGCGCCGAGCCGGGCAACTCGTAGTGCAGCACCCAGGGGACGTCCGGAAAATCGATGCCGGTCATGGCTTGATCGGTGCTGAGTAGCACCTTCGCCTCACCACTCGCGAAGGCGCGCACAGCCTGCTGGCGATCGAGCTTGGAGCGCGCGTCCGTCAAGCTCACGGTCGACACGTTGCGATCGTTCAAAAAACGAAACAAGTGCCGCACCAGGTTCGGCTGATTCACGAACACAATCGCGCGCTTGCACTTTTCTTCCTCGAGAAAATGCGCAAGGCCAATGTCTTTGGTGCTCTCGGCGCGTGCCTGCAAAAAATGATGCGTGATGTGCGTGGAGAGCGGATCCGCTTCCACCTTCGTGTGCACGAAATCGTCACGCATGATGTCGCGCGCCAATTTCTGCGCCGCCGCACCGAGCGTGGCCGCCGCAAAAATCAGCTGCACTTTGGGCTCCGGCCGAGCCAAAATCTCACGCAAAAACTCCGCGCCGCGCGTGGCCAAAATCGGATCCGGCTCATCCAAAACGATGGTCGTCACGCCCTTCAACTTGCGGTCTGCGTACAGCTCCAAAATCCGCCCCGTGGTCCCGGCGATGAGCCGCGTGCTCTGCGTCACCTTGGCTTTTTGGCGGCGCGCGCCCGCGGTCGAAACCAAGGAGCCGGTGAGCAACGTCGGCACTTTGTAGCGCTCGGCCACGCGCAACGTTTGCAGCGCGAGCTCGGTCGCGGGCGCAAAAATCACCGCGCGCCCACTCGCCGGATCCTTCAAACGCTGCAAGATCGGCAGCAAGTAAGCGAGCGTCTTGCCGGTGCCCGTGCCGGATTGAATGATCGTGTGCCGCCCCGCCCAAATCGCCGGGATGGCCTGAGTCTGCACGGGCGTCGGCGTCGTGATGCCGTCCGCCGCGAGCGCCTTCGCCATCGGCTCATCCACTTCGAGTCCGTCAACGGCGAAAACCGGCTGGTCCATGGCCGAGGCTTGTAGCAGCACCCCACGCGCCGTGCTCGCCCTCTCGCGCGCGGCCAGCGCTGGTTTCGCGATGGGTTTTGGTTGGCTGCCCCCAAAGCGCGGCAATTTCGCCCGTTCCGAGCCCAATTTCCCGTACTCTCCCGGCCCGTGACGCCCCCGCACTCCCTGCCGCGCACCCCCTTGCTGACGCGCCGTCAAGCCTTGCTCGGCGCGCTCTGTGCCACTTCAATCGCGTGTCGCTCACGCTCCGAGCCCTCGGCGCATGCCCAAGCTTCGGCCCAAGCAGCCGCCAGCGCTGCGACGAATGCGCTGAGCCCGTGGGGCGGCCTCGAGCTCAAGAGCGCGGGCGATCTCGGGCCCGAAGATCGCGGCGGTCGGACCGTCGTCTTGCTGCACGGTTTCGGCGCCGAGGGCGACGATCTATTGCCCCTCGCGCGCTCGCTCGCCGCGCCGCGCACGCGCTTCCTCGTGCCTGCGGCGCCCATCGCCTTGCTCGGCGGTGGCCGCGCTTGGTGGCAACTCGAAGCCAGCGATCACCCGAGCTTGATCACGACCACGACGATCCCGACCGCGCCCGAATCGAACGCCCATCTGCACGCGGCGCGCGTCGCAGTCCAAACCATCCTGCACACGGCCGTCGCTCGCTATGCACCCGAAAGCCTGCTTCTGGCTGGATTTTCCCAAGGCGCGATGCTCGCGCTCGATGTCGCGCTGGCCATCGATTCACCGCCCGTGAGCCGCGTCGCAGTGCTCTCCGGCGCGCTGCTCACCGAAGCCGCGCAAACTCTCGACCGCCCGCGCGCCGCGCGTCCGCGCGTGTTCATCTCCCACGGCGAGCAAGATCAACGCCTGCCCTTCGTCGGTGCGGAGATCATGCAAACGTTGCTCGATCAACATCAGTTTCCCGTCACGTTCTTCCGGTTTCAGGGCGGCCACGCCATCCCGCGCCCCGTCATCGAAGCGGCACACGGCTTTCTCTTCGACCCACAATGAACGTCTTCTTGTATGCGCCCGAGCAATTCGAAAATCTGTGTGTGACCGCACGCACGCTCGAGGTGCTCGGCTTCGGCAGTTGCTACGTGTTCGACCCGCATCACCTGGTGCGTGAGCGCTACGGTAAATCTTACACGCAGCGTCTGCGTGCCGTTTCCGCGGGCGCTTTCGGCAAAATCGCCTGGCAACGCGTGGCCGAACCGCTCGAATTCTTACGAAGTCAGAGCGGGCGCTGCGTGGCCACGGTGCCGCCCCGCGCTCGAGCCGTATCCCTGTATGAGTTTCGTTTTCGCGCTTCGGATCTGCTGGTGATCGGCGCGGAGGCGAAGGGGCTCTCCGAAGAGCTCCTCCAGCAATGCGGGGCCCAGGTCACCATCCCGCAATCAGGCCTCACCGAGAGCCTCAACGTGGCGGTGGCTTCGGGCATCGTGCTCTCGGAGTGGAAGCGCCAAGAGGCCTGCGCGTTGCTCGAGCCGCACTGAGTTCAGGCGTCACTTGGACGCGTCACTCGGGCGCGTGTTGCAGCAGGTACTCGGCGATCTGTCGTACGAGCGCCTCGCTCACTGCGCTCTCGTCATTGGCCAGCACTGCCACGCCGACGTGCTGCTCCAAGTGCAACGTGACCAACACCGGGCCGACCATGAAGTCCCAAAACGCCAGATCGAGGCCGCCCACCCGATCCCGCGCGTCACCCCCGAAGTGCTCGGTGACGATGTCCGCACACTTGCGCAGGCGCACCCGCGAGGCCTCGCTCGATACCCAAGCTTTGAGGCGGCCATCCGGCCCGCGGTCCCAGCGCACTTCGTCCATGTCTGCCCCGAACCTACCGCAAAAACGCGCTCGCCCGCGCGCAGCGCGAAAAGTCAGAAACTCTGTGCAGCCACCGGCGTATGCCAAGTGAGCGAATCAATCGCACACGATTCAATCGCATACGGTTTACCCGAACGAACCGAAGGAACCCAAAATCATGAGCAACAGCCCGAAAATCTTGGATAAACGCCTGTACACCGCCACTGCCAGCGCCAGCAACGGTCGTGATGGCCGCGTGAAGAGCGATGACGGCACCCTCGATCTGGCAGTCGTCCCGCCCAAAGCCATGGGCGGCAGCGGCGCCCCCGGCACGAACCCCGAACAACTCTTCGCGGCGGGCTACTCGGCTTGCTTCGGCAGCGCGTTCGCCCACGTCGCTCGTCATCAGAAGATCACGACGGGCCCGGTGACCATCACGGCGCACGTCACCATCGGTCCAGTGGGCGCAGGCTTCGGGCTCGCGGTCGAACTCGTCGCGGACGCACCGGACCTGCCCCGTGAACAAGCAGAGGCCTTGTTGCGAGCCGCCCACGAAGTCTGCCCCTATTCGAACGCAACCCGTGGCAACATCGTCGTCGATATTCGTCTAGCGTAGAGGTTTCATTTGGCCAGCCGCAACGAAGCTCTCAGCCTGGATCATCACCTGTGCTTCGCGATGTACCGAGCATCGCGAGCGATGATCCGTGCCTATGGCCCGTTGCTCGAGCCGCTCGGCCTCACTTACCCGCAGTACCTCGCTTTGCTCGCACTCTGGGAGGAAGACGCCGTTTCGGTGCGACGCCTCGGCGAGCGGCTCTCGCTGGATTCGGCCACGCTCACCCCCCTGCTCAAACGCTTGGAGAAGCAGGGGCTCGTGACTCGTGAGCGCACGGCCGAAGACGAGCGCGTGGTGCACGTGCTGCTCACGAAGAAGGGGCGCGCGCTACAAGCCAAGTGCCGCGGCGTGCCGGCCGCCGCGGCCTGTCGCCTCGGTGATTTCAATGACCGCGCGCTCCTCGCCCGCATCACGCGGCTGCGCGAGGAGCTCACCGAAATCGCCGATCAGCTGGAAAAAACTGCGTAGTTCGGCGTGCACTGAGCCGCGCGAAATTACAGCAGGTACTCGAGCAGCGCGCGCTGGGCGTGCCGGCGATTGTCGGCTTGTTCGAACACGATCGAGCGCGGACCGCGCAGCGTTTCAGCGTCGATCTCCAAACCCGGGTGCGCGGGCAAGCAATGCATGACGAGCGCGTGCGAGGGCGCCGCGGCAACGAGCTTCGCGTCCACCGAGTAGTTCTTGAACGCGACTTTCCGAACTTCGGTGTCGGCTTCTTGCCCCATCGAAACCCAGGTATCCGTATAGATGATGTCCGCGTTTTTCACGGCGTCCACCGGATCGGCCACCGACGAAACCGACGCACCGGCGGCGAGCAGCTCGTCTGCCGGCAGTGTGTAGCCGGTGGGGCTGCAAATGGTCAGATGACAACCGGCCAAAACCGAGGCCTCGAGCAGCGAACGGCAAACGTTGTTGCTGTCACCCACATACGTGATGCGGACGCCCTGAACTTGGCCGAAGAACTCTTTGATCGTGACCAAGTCGCTCAGCGCTTGGCAGGGGTGGCTGTAGTCGGAAAGGCCGTTGATCACCGGCACTTCGGAACCTGCAGCCAGCTCCACGAGCGTCTCGTGTTTGTTCACACGCGCGATGATCACGTCGTAGTAACGCGATAGCACTCGCGCTTCGTCTTCGACGGCGCCGAGCGTGAAGTTCGATTGCGACCAGGGAATGAAGCACGAGCCCAGACCGAGATCTCCGAGTGCGACTTCGAACGAGCAGCGCGTGCGCGTCGAAGTCTTCTGGAACAAGAGCACGCCAGAACGTCCCTTGGCTGCGGGAGCCGGGCGCACCGTCAGCGTCTTCGAACGAAAGCCTTGGTCGACCACGGTGCGCACGCCGTCGGGACCGATGTCCGCGAGGTTCAAGAAATGGCGCGCGGGGCTACCCGAACGCTCGTGCCAATGGCCGAGCGCACGGCGCAGGCCCAGCTCCCGGTTCGCCTGAGGAATTGCCGACGTACTGCTCTCAGCCTTGGATTTCATGGACTTCGCTCGGAATAGGCACGGGCGAGAGGCCGCATCGGCCACCCTTCCCGGCGGCCACTCTTAGCACACCACTGCTGTGACGCGAACGTCGCCGTTGTGGCGCAGATCGTGCCAGCCAAAGTCCGCACCACGCGAAAATTACGCGCGATTTCGGAGCTGTGTCAGGGCACGGCTTTTGCGATACGCGGAAGGGTCATGTCCACCCCCGTCCGGCGTTGGTTTGCCTCGTACGGCGCCCTCGCGCTGCTCCTCGGCTGCGCCGGGCACGCCGAACGCGGAGCACCGACTGGCAGCGCGGGAAATACTTCGGCGAGCGGCGGGGCGGGCAGCGGAGCCAGCGCGGGCAGCGGCGGGTTAGTCAACTCGGGTGACGCGTGCTCACCGGAAGGCGCAACGAGTCGTTCCAACCCTTGCAACACCTGCACTTGCTCGAACGGCGCGTGGGTGTGCGGACACAGCGCGTGCCAGACCCCTGCTTGCTCGCCGGGGCAAAGAGAAGGGAACGGGTGCGGCGCCTGCATCTGTGACAGCGACGGCCAGTGGCAGTGCACCTCGACCGG
>Ga0207687_10002193_pt1 | contig 13332 bp, 8 predicted proteins | sample KBSM54metaG_FD_184399 | JGI IMG/M metagenome (GOLD analysis project Ga0207687, IMG submission 184399) | Miscanthus rhizosphere microbial communities from Kellogg Biological Station, Michigan, USA - KBS M5-4 metaG (SPAdes) (version 2) | ecosystem: Host-associated > Plants > Roots > Rhizosphere >...
CCCGCCGACGTCCAGAAGAACGCCGACGGCGCCTCCTGGGGGCGGGACAACTGGCCAATTACACCCCGCGACGAGCTGACTTCCGCGCTCGACGGCAACTGGGCGACCGTCGAAAAGGCCGTCAGCACCAAGCTCGTGGCCAAAGCACAGGCCAAGGGCGTCGAACCATCGCCGGCCGACGTCAATCAGGCGACCCGCGATTCGGTTCGCGCGCTGATGCTGATCCGCGCCTACCGCATGCGCGGGCATTTCCACGCCAAGCTCGATCCGCTCGGCATCGAAGCGCCACGCGATCGCGAAGAACTCGATCCGCGTTCCTATGGCTTTGTCGAAGCCGATTTCGACCGCAAGATCTTCCTCGATCACGTGCTCGGTCTCGAATACGGCACGCTTCGCGAAATCGTCGCGATCTGCGAGCGAACCTATTGCCAGACGCTCGGCGTCGAATTCATGCACATCAGCAACGCGGCGCAGAAGGCCTGGATCCAGGAGCGCATCGAGGGTCCGGACAAGGAAATCAGTTTCACCCGCGAAGGGCGGCGCGCGATCCTGAACAAGCTGGTGGAAGCCGAAGGTTTTGAAAAATTCTGCGATCTCAAATTCACCGGCACCAAGCGGTTCGGTCTCGACGGCGCTGAATCGCTGATCCCGGCGCTCGAGCAGATCATCAAGCGCGGCGGCAATCTCGGCGTAAAGGAAATCGTCTTCGGCATGCCGCATCGCGGCCGCCTCAACGTGCTGACGCAGGTGATGGGTAAGCCGCACCGCGCGCTGTTTCATGAATTCAAGGGCGGCTCGGCCAATCCCGACGCGGTCGAAGGCTCGGGCGACGTGAAATATCATCTCGGCGCGTCGTCCGACCGCGAGTTCGACAACAACAAGATCCATCTGTCGCTGACCGCCAACCCGTCGCATCTGGAGATCGTCGATCCCGTCGTGCTCGGCAAGGTGCGCGCCAAGCAGGACCAGCATGGCGATCCGCCGGACATGCGCATCTCCGTGCTGCCGCTGTTGATGCATGGCGATGCCGCCTTCGCCGGCCAGGGCGTGGTGGCGGAATGCTTCGGCCTGTCGGACCTGAAGGGCTACCGCACCGGCGGGTCGCTGCACTTCATCGTCAACAACCAGATCGGCTTCACCACCTATCCGCGCTATTCGCGCTCCTCGCCCTATCCGTCGGATGTGGCGAAGATGATCGACGCGCCGATCTTCCATGTGAACGGCGACGATCCGGAAGCCGTGGTGTTCGCGGCCAAGGTCGCGATCGAGTTCCGGCAGAAATTCCACAAGCCTGTCGTCATCGACATGTTCTGCTATCGCCGCCACGGCCACAACGAGGGTGACGAGCCCGCGTTCACCCAGCCGGTGATGTACAAGAAGATCGCGGCGCATCCCTCGACGCTGGAACTCTACGCCAAGCGGCTGATTGCCGACGGCGTGATGACCGAAGGCGAGGTCGAGAAGGCCAAGGCCGATTGGCGCGCGAGGCTCGATGCCGAGCTCGAAGCAGGTTCGGGATACAAACCGAACAAGGCCGACTGGCTCGACGGCAAATGGGCCGGCTTCAAATCGGCCGACCAGGAAGAGGATCCGCGCCGCGGCGTTACCGGCGTCGATATCGCTGTGCTCAAGGATATCGGCCGCAAGATCACCAAGGTGCCCGACGGCTTCCGGGTTCACCGCACCATCCAGCGGTTCTTGGAAAACCGCGCCAAGGCGATCGACAATGGCGTCGGCATCGACTGGGCGACCGGCGAAGCGCTGGCGTTCTGCACGCTGCTGCAGGAAGGCCATCATGTTCGCCTTTCAGGGCAGGACAGCGAGCGCGGCACCTTCTCGCAGCGCCATTCGGTTCTGATCGATCAGGAAGACGAGAGCCGCTACACGCCGTTCAACCATCTCGGTGGCGACGATACCGGCCACTATGAGGTCATCAATTCGCTGCTGTCGGAAGAAGCGGTACTCGGCTTCGAATACGGTTATTCGCTGGCGGAGCCGAAAGCGCTGGCGATGTGGGAAGCCCAGTTCGGCGATTTCGCCAACGGCGCACAGGTGCTGTTCGATCAGTTCATCTCGTCGGGCGAGCGCAAATGGCTGCGCATGTCCGGCCTCGTCTGCCTGCTGCCGCACGGCTACGAAGGGCAGGGGCCGGAACATTCGTCGGCGCGTCTGGAGCGTTTCCTGCAGATGTGCGCCGAGGACAACATGCAGGTGGTCTATCCGACCACACCGGCCAATTACTTCCACGCGCTGCGGCGCCAGCTGCATCGCGAAATCCGTAAACCGCTGATCGTGATGACGCCGAAGTCGCTGCTACGCCACAAGCGGGCGGTGTCGCGGCTCGACGAACTCGGTGCGAACGCGACCTTCCATCGTATCCTCTACGATGACGCCCAGATGCTGCCGGACGAGAAGATCAAGCTGGTGCCGGACGACGAGATTCGCCGTGTCGTGCTGTGCTCGGGCAAGGTCTACTACGATCTCTACGAGGAGCGCGAAAAGCGCGGCATCGACGACATCTACCTCATGCGCGTCGAGCAGCTTTATCCGGTGCCGCTGAAGGCGCTGGTGCAGGAGCTCGGGCGCTTCAAGGGTGCCGAACTGGTCTGGTGCCAGGAAGAGCCGCGCAACATGGGCGCGTGGCACTTCATCGAGCCCTATCTCGAATGGGTGCTGAACCAGATCAACGCGCCGAACAAGCGTCCGCGTTACGCCGGTCGCGCGGCGGCGGCGGCAACCGCAACCGGTTTGATGTCGAAGCATCTGGCGCAGCTCAAGGCGCTGCTGGATGACGCGCTGAACTAGATTTTCATTCGTCATGCCCCGCGAAAGCGGGGCATCCAGTACGCCGTGCCGTCCGTTTCGATCGCGACCGTCTCGGAATACTGGATCGTCCGCATTCGCGGACGGTGACAGCAGAGACAATTGAGGAAACAGACCATGACTGAAATTCGCGTTCCGACGCTCGGTGAGTCCGTGACCGAGGCCACCATCGGCCGCTGGTTCAAGAAGGCCGGCGATGCTGTGGCGGTTGACGAGCCCTTGGTCGAGCTCGAGACCGACAAGGTTACCATCGAAGTCCCGGCGCCATCCGCGGGCGTGCTGGGCGAGATCACCGCCAAGGACGGTGAGACCGTCGCCGTCGGTGCGCTGCTTGGACAGATCAGTGAAGGCGCGACCGGCGCCAAGCCGGCGGCTGCGCCAGCCAAGGCTGCAGCTCCCGCTGCGCCGCCGCCCGCCGCCGCGCCTGCAGCGCCGCCGAAAATCGCGCCGTCAGATGCGCCGCTGGCGCCTTCGGTTCGCAAACTCTCGGCCGAAAGCGGCGTCGATGCCGCCACTGTTCCCGGCTCCGGCAAGGATGGCCGGGTGACCAAGGGCGACATGCTGGCTGCGATCGAGAAGGCGGCCTCGGCGCCGACGCCGGTCAATCAACCGGCCGCCGCCGTCCAGGTTCGTGCACCATCGCCCGCCGACGACGCCGCGCGCGAAGAGCGCGTGAAGATGACGCGGCTGCGCCAGACCATCGCGCGGCGGCTGAAGGACGTGCAGAACACGGCGGCGATGCTCACGACTTTCAACGAGGTCGACATGACCCACATCATGGCGATGCGGGCGCAGTACAAGGACGTGTTCGAGAAGAAGCACGGCAGCAAGCTTGGATTTATGGGCTTCTTCACCAAGGCCTGCGTGCAGGCGCTGAAGGATATTCCGGCTGTCAACGCCGAGATCGACGGCACCGACCTGATCTACAAGAACTATTATCACATCGGCGTCGCCGTCGGCACCGACAAGGGCCTGGTCGTGCCTGTCGTGCGCGACTGCGATCACAAGACGATCTCCGACATTGAAAAATCGATCGCCGATTTCGGCCGCCGCGCGCGCGACGGCCAGCTCAAGATCGACGAGATGCAGGGCGGCACCTTCACCATCACCAATGGCGGCATCTATGGTTCGCTGATGTCGACGCCGATCCTGAACGCGCCGCAGTCCGCCATTTTGGGCATGCACAAGATCCAGGAGCGGCCGATGGTGGTCGCCGGCAAGGTCGAAATTCGCCCGATGATGTATCTGGCGCTGTCCTACGATCACCGCGTGATCGACGGCAAGGAAGCGGTGACGTTCCTGGTCCGCGTCAAGGAGAGCCTGGAAGATCCGGCGCGGCTGGTGCTCGATCTTTGAGGGAGCGAATCGGTGGAGGAACCGTCGCTCATTCTTTCCCTACTGCCGTTCTTGTTGATCACCCTTATTTCTTTCTTTTTTGCGATTCCGATAAGTCGCAGGAAAGGAAAGGGAATCGGCTTTGCCGCTTGGTGCCTAATTCCTTTCGTTACTCCCCTCATTCTGTTCTATTTGGTGAGCTTGACGGACAAGTCCGTGTTGGAGCGATTGGCAGCACTTGAGAGCAAGACTTCATAGTGCCGTCAGGGCAAACGAAAATGGCTGATCCAGCCTTCACGGTCGGAATCGTGATAGCGGTTGTCGGCGCAGGTTGTCATTGTGGGGGGCTTACTTGACTGACAGGGTTGCGATTATCACCGGCGGAAGCCGCGGCATCGGCCGTGCTACCGCGCTTGGCGCTGCGGCGCGCGGCTTTCGGGTCGTGGTCGGTTACGCCAGCAATGAGACGGCGGCCAAAGAGGTCGTTGCCTCGATCGAGCGCAAGAACGGCAAGGCCATTGCCGTCAAATGCGACGTTGCGGACGAGAAGGATATTCTCGCGCTGTTCAAGGCCGCCGACGATTTTGGCACACTGGGCGCGCTGATCAACAATGCCGGCATCGTCGGACCGTCGGCGCGGGTTGAGGAAATGTCGGCCGAGCGCATCCAGCGAATGATGGCGGTCAACGTCACCGGCAGCATCCTGTGTGCCCGCGAGGCGGTAAAGCGGATGTCGACGCGCAACGGCGGCAAGGGCGGCGTCATCGTCAATCTTTCCTCGGTCGCGGCGAAGCTTGGCGCGCCCAACACCTATGTCGACTACGCGGCATCCAAGGGCGCGGTGGATTCTTTTACCGTCGGCCTCGGCCATGAAGTCGCCGGCGAAGGCATTCGGGTGGCGGCGATCCGCCCCGGACTGATCGACACCGAGATTCACGCCTCGGGCGGCGAGCCTGATCGCGCCCACCGGCTGGCACATATGGTGCCGATGAAGCGTGTCGGCACATCGGAAGAAATCGCCAACGCCATTGTCTGGCTGATGTCGGATGAAGCCTCCTACGTCACCAGCGCCATCCTTGATGTGTCGGGCGGGCGCTAATACCTGCCTGTCACATCTTTCAGCTACAGGACTTCGATCATGGCTAGCTACGATCTCGTTGTCATCGGCACCGGCCCCGGCGGTTATGTCTGCGCAGTGCGCGCGGCCCAGCTCGGCATGAAGGTCGCGGTGGTCGAGAAGAACGCGACGCTGGGCGGCACCTGCCTCAATGTCGGCTGCATGCCGTCGAAGGCGCTGTTGCATGCTTCCGAAATGTTCGAGGAAGCCGGCCATTCATTCGCGAAGATGGGCGTCAGCGTTTCCTCGCCGAAGCTCGATCTGCCTGCGATGATGAACTTCAAGCAGCAGGGCATCGACGGCAACGTCAAAGGCGTCGACTTCCTGATGAAGAAGAACAAGATCGATGTCCTGAAAGGCGCGGGCAGGATTCTTGGCGCCGGCAAGGTCGAGGTTAGCGGCGCCGGCAAGACCGAGACGGTCGAGACGAAGAACATCGTCATCGCGACCGGCTCCGACATCGCGCGGCTGAAGGGTATCGAGATCGACGAGAAGCGCATCGTGTCGTCGACCGGTGCGCTGTCGCTCGACAAGGTGCCGTCCAGCCTGTTGATCGTCGGCGCCGGCGTGATCGGGCTCGAGCTCGGCTCGGTGTGGAACCGGTTAGGTGCGAAGGTCACCGTGGTGGAGTTCCTGGACCGTATTTTACCGGGTATGGACGGCGAAATCGCAAAACAATTCCAACGCCTCCTCGAAAAGCAGGGCTTTGCATTCAAGCTCGGCGCCAAGGTCACGGCGGTCGACACCTCAGGCAAGACGCTGTCGGCCAAGGTCGAGCCGGCCGCGGGCGGCGCCGCGGAGACGCTGGAAGCCGATGTCGTGCTCGTCTGTATCGGCCGCGTGCCCTACACCGATGGCCTCGGTCTGAAGGAAGCCGGGATCGCGCTCGACAATCGCGGCCGCGTTCAGGTCGACGCGCATCTTTCGACCAGCGTCAAAGGTATCTATGCGATCGGCGACGTGATTGCGGGGCCGATGTTGGCGCACAAGGCCGAAGACGAAGGCGTTGCGGTCGCGGAAATCATCTCCGGCCAGGCGGGACACGTGAACTACGACGTTATCCCAGGTGTTGTGTATACCACGCCGGAAGTTTCTTCCGTCGGCAAGACCGAGGAAGAGCTGAAGCAGGCGGGTGTGAATTATACGGTCGGCAAATTCCCCTTCACCGCCAATGGCCGCTCCAAAGTCAACCAGACCACCGACGGCTTCGTGAAGATTCTCGCAGATGCGAAGACAGATCGGGTGCTCGGTGTGCACATTATCGGTCGTGAAGCCGGCGAAATGATCCATGAAGCCGCGGTTCTGATGGAATTTGGCGGTTCCGCCGAGGATCTGGCGCGCACCTGCCACGCGCACCCCACCCGCTCGGAAGCCATCAAGGAAGCGGCGCTTGCGGTTGGCAAGCGGGCGATCCATATGTGATCGAACATCCGGCAGAACCCGGAGAGCGCGATTAGCGACTAACTTGAAGCGTTTGCGCGGAGATCGTGCTCAAACTAAAAGATGGAACGGGATGACTTTTCGAGCAAAAGTCATCTCGCTCTAGAGATGACCTTGATGATGCGCCGCATACTACAACCGCTCTGGGTTTTGCTCGCGGTCATCTTCCTGATCGAAGCATGGCTATGGGATCATCTCGAGCCGATCGTGGCGCGCATCGTTGCGCGGATCCCGCTACGTGCGTTCAAGCAATGGCTGTCCGATCGCGTCGATACGCTGTCGCCGGCGATGACGCTTATCGTGTTTATCGTGCCGGTGATTCCGTTGTTTCCGCTCAAGCTGGTCGGTCTGTGGCTGCTGGCCAACGAATATTGGGCCAGCGCCATCATCACCATCGTGTTCGCGAAGTTCTTGGGCGTCGGCGTGACGGCCTTCATCTTCGACGTGACGCGGACGAAGCTTTTGGAATTGCCGTGGTTCGAGAAGCTTTATGAATTCATCATAGAGTTGCGCGCCAAGGCGGCTGCGCTGGTCGCCCCGGTCAAGCAGCGAATCATCGAAGCCCTGCGCGGCGATGGCAGCGGCTGGTCGTCGCGCATGCTGCGGCTGATCCAGCGTTTTCGAAAGAGCGTGCACGAAGCGCGCTAAGTGGCGCCGTCGCTCATCGAGACGGCCGCGCTGCGGCCTCCTCTACCCTCAATGCAGATGCAGCAGATGCGGCGCGAAGAGGCCGAGCGCGGTAATCACGATGCCCGCCAACGTCAACACGCCCGATACTCCGGCCAGAACGATGATGCCGGTGATGATGGTCGCCGATGCCAGCACGATGCCGATCTGGAAGGCGGCCGAGGCGAGTTCGAAGTGATGATATTTTGCGGTGGCCTCGTCGCGCTTGCGCTCGGCCTGCTTGGCCCGTTCGGCCAGTTGTTCCGAACCTTCGCCGGTTTCCGGCTCCGAGCGATAGCGTGCCGCGGTCTTCTGCCATTCGTCGATCTGCTTCTGCAACGCGGCCTTCGAGGCATCGTCGCCCGCGGTGCCGAGGCTGAGCTTGGCGTGTTCGGCGGTGGCCTGCACGACGGTGCGGCGGATGCTCTTGGCCTGGAAGAATGCCCAAAGATTCGAGGCCTCGACGTTTTTGCTGATGGCTTCGGTCTGGGCACCTTTGCCGAGGGTTTCCGACAGCGCGAGACACAAGGCGATCACGGCGATCAGCAACGCGATCTTCTTGTTCGAGCCTGACGCATGCTCTGCATTTTCTGCATGCTCCATGCTTTCATGGGCGCTCATGATTCTCTCCCCGGTAAATAGCCATCACCCGGCACCACGATTGACCGAACAATATGGCCGGCGCAAGAGGCAAGCACGGCCATAGCGTTTTCGAGCGAAGTGGGTACCGGTTCGCGCGAAGAAAACGCGTCAAGACAAGACTCTTGTCAATGGTGTGACGGAGCTGTGTCAGCTGCGCGGATGCGCGGTCCGATACACTTCCAGCAGCCGCTCGCTGTCGATGCCGGTGTAGATTTGCGTGGTCGAGAGCGAGGCGTGGCCGAGCAATTCCTGGATCGCGCGCAGGTCGCCGCCGCGGCTGAGCAGATGGGTTGCGAAAGAATGTCGCAGGGCGTGCGGCGTTGCGCTGTCAGGCAGGCCGAGCGCGCCGCGCAATCGTTCCATGGTGAGCTGGATGATTCGCGGACTGAGCGGCCCGCCGCGTGCGCCGACAAAGACCGGTCCTGCCGGCGGCAGAGGATGTGGACAAACCGCGGTGTAATCGGCGATCAGCTGCAATACGATTTGCAGCACCGGCACCATGCGGGTCTTGTTGCCTTTGCCGGTTACCACCAGCACGTCGCCCTCGCCGGGCAGCGGCACGTCGCGCCGTTTCAGCCCGAGCGCCTCCGAGATGCGCAAACCCGAACCGTAGAGCAGCGCCATCACAGCGGCATCGCGCGCCCAGATCCAGGGATCGCGTTCCTCGCCGGCGCGCTCGTCGGCATCGGCAAGACGTTTGGCGGCTGCCATCTGGATCGGCTTCGGCAGTGTCTTTGCAACCTTGGGCGCACGGATCGCCGACAGCGCGCCGACCTTGCCCTTACCCTCGCGCTCCAGAAACCGTCCGAACGAGCGCAGCCCCGCCAACGCCCGCATCAGCGAGCGACCGCCAATGTCGTCGGCGCGGCGCATCGCCATGAAGGCCCTGACGTCGCTCGCTTCCAGCGCCGCAAAGCTCTTCAAGGTGATCCGGGCGCCCCAGTGCTCGGCAAGAAACGTGAGACATTGACGAACGTCGCGGGCATAGGCTTCCGATGTCTTCGGTGACAGCCGCCGCTCGGCGCGCAGATGCGATAGCCAACGCGTCATTTGAAGCGCCAGGCTCTCGTCGGCGCAATCGAGTTCGATCGGTTGAGATGCGGCGGGTCCGGTCATCGCGCTTTTCATGGAGCTTGGGCGCCTTGATTCTCCTGATTATATCGCACCTGTTTCGTTTACCGTTCGCTAACTTGCCGACGCCGGCCGGGTAAACACTGGCCCCAGCCCCGGCGCGACCTTAAGTTAGCTCGTTCTTTTCGGCCCCGAATCGGCATCCCATGGACCACGCCACGCGCGAAAACACCTCATCGGCATTGTCGGCGCGCGTCGTCGATGTGCTGGTGCCGGTTGCGCTCAATCAGGCCTATTCCTACCGCGTGCCGCGCGGCATGGAGTTGAAGCCGGGCGACGTCGTCTGTGTGCCGCTCGGCCCGCGCGAGGTCGTGGCGGTGGTATGGGCGGAGAATGCAAACCCCGATCCGCGGCTGCATAACCGCCTCAAGGATGTCGGCGAAAAACTCGACGTGCCGCCCTTGCGGGCGGAACTCCGCAGCCTCGTCGATTGGGTCGCCAATTACACGCTCTCCGCGCGCGGCATGGTTTTGCGGATGACCTTGCGCATGGGCGAAAATCTAGGGCCCGAGCGAATGCGGTTGGGCGTGCGGCTGGTCGGCGAACCGCCGCGGCGCCTGACGCCGGCGCGTCGCCGTGTGATCGAGGTGCTCTCGGACGGGTTGCTGCACGGCAAATCGGAAGCGGCGAGGGAAGCCGGCGTCAGCGCCGGCGTGATCGATGGCCTCGTCGATGAGGGCACGCTGACGATCGAGGCGATGCCGCCGCCATTGGCGCCGCCGGCACCCAACCCGTCATTCGCTCAGCCTGAGTTCTCGCGGCAGCAACGCACCGCGGTCGACGCCATTCGGGCGCTCGCTGCCAGCGACAGCTTTCACACGGCGCTGCTCGACGGCGTCACCGGTTCGGGCAAAACCGAAGTCTATTTCGAGGCGATCGCCGAAATCATCCGCCGCGGAAAGCAGTCGCTGATCCTGATGCCGGAGATCGCGCTGACCGGACAATTCCTCGACCGCTTCGCGCAGCGGTTCGGCGTGCGCCCGTTGGAGTGGCATTCCGAACTGACGCCGCGCACCCGCGCCCGCAACTGGGCTGCGATATCGACCGGCCAGGCCCCCGTCGTGGTCGGCGCGCGTTCGGCCTTGTTTCTGCCGTACGCCGATCTCGGTCTGATCATTGTCGATGAAGAGCACGACCAGGCCTACAAGCAGGACGACGGCGCGCATTATCACGCCCGCGACATGGCGGTGGTGCGCGCGCATATCGCCAAAATCCCGATCGTCCTGGCCTCTGCGACGCCGTCGATCGAGTCCGAGGTCAATGCTCGTAAGGGGCGCTATCAGCGCGTCGCGTTGCCGTCGCGTTTCGGCGGCCAGCACATGCCGCATATCGAGGCGATCGATCTGCGCCGCGCGCCGCCTCCGCGTGGCCGCTTCATCTCGCCGGTTCTCGCCGAGCAGATCCGGTTCGCGATCGAGAAACGTGAGCAGGCGCTATTGTTCCTCAATCGCCGCGGCTATGCGCCGCTAACGCTGTGCCGTGCCTGCGGGCACCGTTTCGCCTGCACGATCTGCGACGCATGGCTGGTGGATCACCGCTTTCGGCAGCGGCTGGTCTGTCACCATTGCGGTTTCTCGATGCCGCGCCCGAATATCTGCCCGCATTGTCAGGCCGAGGAATCTCTGGTTGCGGTCGGGCCCGGCGTTGAACGACTGCAGGAGGAAGCGGCGGCGTTGTTTCCGCAAGCGCGCACCATGGTGCTGTCGAGCGATTTGATCACCTCGATCGAGACCATGCGCAGCGAATTGAACGAAATCGCGGAGGGCCGCGTCGACATCATCATCGGCACGCAGCTGGTGGCGAAGGGCCATAATTTTCCGCGGCTCAATCTGGTCGGCGTAGTCGATGCCGATCTGGGGCTGGGCAATGGCGATCCGCGCGCCGCCGAGCGGACGTTTCAACTGCTAAACCAGGTGATCGGCCGCGCCGGGCGCGACCAGGGCCGCGGCGTCGGCTATCTGCAAACCCATCAGCCGGAACATCCCGTGATGAAGGCGCTGGTCGCGAGCGATCGCGAGGCGTTTTATGCCAGCGAGATCGAGGCGCGCGAACGCGCCGGCTATCCGCCGTTTGGCCGGCTTGCGAGCCTGATCATTTCCGCGGGCGATCGGCCGACGGCTGAGGGGTTTGCCCGCAAGCTTGCCGCGATCGCGCCGATCGATGAACGCATCCAGGTGCTCGGCCCCGCCGAAGCGCCGCTCGCGGTCATCAAGGGCCGCTATCGTTTCCGAATTCTGGTGAAGTCGCTGCGTAATGTCGATCTGTCGGAATATCTGCGCGAATGGTTGGCGGCTGGCCCGAAGACCAAGGGGAACCTGAAACTCGAAGTCGACGTCGATCCGCAGAGTTTTTTGTAGTCAATCGCGGACCGCTCCTCATCGTCGCAATGATGGTCGGAAATTGCTTCAGTCCAAACAAAAAAGCCTGCCGTCATTTGCGACGGCAGGCCCTTATCGGCGCGGAAGGTTCCGCGGCCATTACTCTACGCAACGCTTACCAGAACTAATGGACCGGAAAACGGCGCGCGATACGCGCCTTATGAGACGACCTCGGCGGTGACACGGCCGACGCCGGCGCCGGTCAGGCCGACTGCACGGGCAGCGCCCGTCGAAAGGTCGAGAACCCGGCCGCGGATGAACGGGCCGCGATCGTTGATGGTGACGATGACGCTCCGGCCGCCATGGGTAATCCTGAGCTTGGTTCCGAAGGGCAGGGTACGGTGCGCGGCGGTCATGGCGTTCTGGTTGAAGCGCTGGCCGGAAGCAGTGCGGCTGCCGGATTCATTGCCGTAATAAGAGGCCATACCCGAGAAGCTGTGCCCGGAACCCAACGACGCATTGGCGTCCCGCCAATTGCCGCCGGCGGAGTTGCTGGCGTGGTGGGAATGGTGGTGGTGATGATGACGATGATGCCTGGATTTGGCTGATGCTTCGGTGACGCTGCCGCCGACCATGAGAGTTGCGGCGACAAGAGCGAACGCCGTGCGGGAGCGCGTTACACTTCTCCGCGCCCGATTTTTGGTATGCAACATTAACTAGTCCCTCAGACAGTATTGCCACGTGCGTGACAAGTGGAACCCCCGTCCCCAATTACTCGATTGGCCGTTTGGTTCCGCAATGAGGCATGAATTGGGCAGTAATGCTCCGAGCCGTCCGGCTGTAATATCTTGTTACTGAGAAGACTAATCGATCGATATTCCCGAATACTCTGCGTTAACAGATTTTTAACCATATCTATACTTTGAATTACTGATGAATTAAGTCTTTGTTAGTCGCGATAGGCCCAGTCCAAGTAATGCCCAAGTGAACGCGATCGCTCTGGTTCCGGGGCTTGGTCATAGGGCCTATGCAATTGTGCTTGGAACAAATGGTCCGCAGAAAGGCTCTGCCGCGCGCGGGCCGACGTCCGAAAGCAGTTTCGCCGTACTCGACTTGCGGTAAATTCCGCCCGGCGGTGCCGAAAATTCACGTGCGACAAGGCACCACCGGTACGTGCGGTCATGTTGCACCTGCGCCCTTGCTATGTTAGCAAAGCCGCGATTTTAACGATCCCGGCACCTCCGCGCCGGTCGAAAATCGAAGTCCCGCTTGAATTACAAGGGCTTGGATCGCTAGGCGCCGCTTGGTGGCGACGGTTTTTCCCTTGCGAGTTTAACAGCTAAAAAGAGCGTCTCCGTGGCTGCTGAAGATCCGTCCGTTTCGGGAGTGTCAGGCCGTTATGCAACGGCCTTGTTCGAGTTGTCGCGCGACGAGAAATCGGTCGACGCGGTGAGAGCCGATCTCGACAAATTCGAGGCCTTGCTGACCGAGAGTGCTGATTTGATGCGCCTAGTTCGCAGCCCGGTTTTCTCGTCGGATGCCCAGTCGAGGGCGCTCGCGGCCGTGCTCGACAAGGCCGCAATAACGGGCACTTCTGCAAAATTCCTCAAAGTCCTGACCGCCAATCGCCGGCTTTTTGCCGTCTCCGATGTGATCCGCGCCTTCCGCACGCTGGTGGCGAAATTCAAGGGCGAGGCGACCGCCGACATCACCGTCGCCGAACAGCTCAATGAAAAGAATCTCGACGCTCTCAAGACCGCACTGAAATCGGTGACGGGCAAGGACGTCGCGCTCAACGTGAAAGTCGATCCCTCCATCATTGGCGGCCTTGTGGTCAAGCTCGGCAGCCGCATGGTGGAT
>Ga0207687_10002194_pt1 | contig 13310 bp, 12 predicted proteins | sample KBSM54metaG_FD_184399 | JGI IMG/M metagenome (GOLD analysis project Ga0207687, IMG submission 184399) | Miscanthus rhizosphere microbial communities from Kellogg Biological Station, Michigan, USA - KBS M5-4 metaG (SPAdes) (version 2) | ecosystem: Host-associated > Plants > Roots > Rhizosphere >...
TCGACTCGGCTGCGCTCATGCCCCCTCCTCCTCCGGCTTGCGCTCGGATTTCTCGCGGTCGGCCTCATTGTTCTCGCGGTTCTCGCCGAGGCCGGTGATCGCGCCGATTACGTGCTCCTCGGTCGTGTCTTCGGCCTTGAACTCCCCGGCCGCCTTGCCGAGGCGGAGGACGAAAACGCGGTCGCAGATCGCGAAGACATCGGCCAGGTTGTGGCTGATGACGACGACGCCGAGGTTGCGCTCGCGCAACCGTCGGATCAGCTCCAGCACCTGTTTCGTCTGCGGCACGCCGAGCGCCGCCGTCGGCTCGTCGAGCATCACGACTTTCGGGTCGCCCAAGAGGGAACGGGCGACCGCGACCTGCTGGCGCTGGCCGCCGGAGAGCGTCCCCACCTCGCTGCGCAGGCTCGGGATCGTCACTGCCAGGTTCGAGAGCAGGTCGGCGGTCTCGTGCTCCATCTTCACCTCGTCGAGCTGACGGGTGGCCTGGCCGATCCCCGCCGCCCTCTCCTCGCGACCGAGGAAGAGGTTGTTGACGACGTCGAGGTTGTCGCACAGCGCCAGGTCCTGGTAGACGGTGGCGATTCCCAGTTCGGTCGCGTCCTGGGGTTTGTGGATCCGCACCTCTTTCCCCTCGAAGCGGACCGTGCCCTCGTCGGACGGATTGATTCCGGCAATCGCCTTGACCAGCGTCGACTTGCCGGCGCCGTTGTCGCCGACGAGGCCCACGACCTCGCCGGCGCTGACGGTGAAGTCGACCCGGTCCAATGCCTGGACCGGGCCGAATCGCTTGCTTACTCCCTCCAGCTCGAGGAGGGGAGTGCCGTTGGTCATCTCAGCCCGAGATTCCCGCTTCTTTGCAGGCGGTCTGATAGGCGCTCGTACAGAGTTCGGAGGCCGTCACGAACCCGTCTTTGATCACCGTGGACTTGACGTTGTCTTTGGTCACGGCGATCGGTTCCAGCAGCACCGACGGCACGTCGGTCTTGCCGTTGTTGATTTCTTCGGTGATTTTTTCCTGCGGGACTTCTTCGCCTTCGAGCAGGGCGATCGCGATTTCGGCGCTGATCTGCGTCTCCGGCGGGATCGCCTTGTAAACGGTCATGTACTGCTGGCCGGCGAGGATGCGCTGCAGGCCGGCGACCGTCGCGTCCTGGCCGGTGACCGGCCGTTCTTCGGGGTTGATGCCGGCGCCTTTCATCGCCGCGATCGCGCCGCCGCCGGTGTCGTCGTTGGCGGCGTAGATGCCCCAGAACCCTTCCTTGCCGAGCGAGGTGATCGCCTGCTGGGCCTCGCGCTGGGCGTTTTCGGCGGTCCAGCCGGGGGTGTCGTATTCCTTAGCGACCTTCACGCCGGCTTCTTCAAAGCCCTTGCTCGAGCCCTTCTTGAAGAGAGCCGCGTTCGGGTCGGCAGGATCGCCGTTGATCTTGATGATCGGGCCGCTGGCTTTACCGTCTTCTTTCAATTTTTTCGACAGCGATTCGGCCTGCAGTTCGCCGACCCGTTCGTTGTCGAAGGAGATGTAGGCAGAGACTTCGGAGTTTTCGATCAGGCGGTCGTAGCTGACCACCGGCACGCCCTGAGCGTTGGCTTTTTCGACGATCGAAGCGGCCGATTTGGAGTCCATCGGATCGAGGATCAGGACTTCGGCGCCCTTCGTCAGCGCCGCTTCGCCCTGGGACTGCTGCTTTTCAGCGTCCCCGCCGGCGTTGAAGTAAATGACTTCGCATTCGGGGCATTTTTCTCCGACCGCTTTTTCGATGCCCGGTTTGTCGTTCGTTTCGTAGCGCGGCGTTTCGTTTTCCGGGAGCAGGAGGGCGATCGTTCCGCCGCCACCGCCTCCGCCGCCACCGCTGCCGGTGGTGTCGCTGCTGCTGCCGCAGCCGGCGACCAAGAGACCGACCGCAAGCAACGCAGAGCCGATTACCGCCAGTCGTCGCAAAAATGCTGAATCAGACATAACCCTCCTCCTCGGGGATTGGCACTTCCGACACTACCCCCTCCCCCGGTTTTCATTCCCTTTCTTTTCTCGGATGCAGGGAAGAATTAGGCGGCGACCGGCTCGCGGCGCGACGAGCGCTTCGCCTTCGCCGGCTCGACCAGCTCGGCGAGGAAGCGGCCGGTGTAGGAACCGCGCACCGCGGCGACCTGCTCCGGGGTGCCGGTGGCGACGATCTCGCCGCCGCCTTCGCCACCCTCGGGGCCGAGGTCGACGAGCCGGTCGGCGGTCTTGATCACGTCGAGGTTGTGCTCGATCACGACCACGCTGTTGCCGGCGTCGACGAGGCGGCCGAGTACGTCGAGCAGCCGCTGCACGTCGGCGAAGTGGAGGCCGGTCGTCGGCTCGTCGAGGATGTAGAGGGTGTCGCCGGTGGCGACTTTGGAGAGCTCGGTCGCCAACTTGACCCGCTGCGCCTCGCCGCCGGAGAGCGTCGTTGCCGGCTGGCCGAGGCGGATGTAGCCGAGTCCGACGTCGTTCAGCGTGCGCAGGCGGCGGGCGATCTTCGGCACGTTCTCGAAGAACTCGACCGCGTCGGCGACCGACAGCTCCAGCACGTCCGCGATGTTCTTGCCTTTGAAGCGGACCTCGAGCGTCTCGCGGTTGTAGCGCTTGCCGTGGCACTGCTCGCAGGGCACGTAGACGTCGGGCAGGAAGTGCATCTCGATCTTGATCTGGCCGTCGCCCTTGCAGACCTCGCAGCGCCCGCCTTTGACGTTGAAGCTGAAGCGCCCGGGCTTGTAGCCGCGCGCCCGCGACTCCTGGGTCTGGGTGAAGAGGGCGCGGATGTGGTCGAAGACGCCGGTGTAGGTGGCCGGGTTCGAGCGCGGGGTGCGGCCGATCGGCGATTGGTCGATGTTGATGATCTTGTCGATCTGGTCGAGGCCGTCGATCCCGTCGTGGGCGCCGGGACGCAGCTTCGCCTGGTGCAGGCGGTTGGCGACCGCGTGGTGGAGCGTCTCGTTGACCAGCGTCGACTTGCCCGAGCCGGAGACGCCGGTGACGCAGCAGAAGACCCCGAGCGGGATCTCGACGTCGACGTCCTTGAGGTTGTGTTCGCGGGCGCCGCGGACCAGCAGCTCGCCGGTCGGCTTGCGCCGTTCCTCGGGAACCTCGATCTGTTTCTTGCCGGAGAGGTACTGGCCGGTCAGCGAAGCCGGGTCCTTCGAGACCTGCTTCGGCGTCCCCGCCGCGATCACGTGGCCGCCGTGCTCGCCGGCACCCGGGCCGAGGTCGACCAGGTGGTCGGCGGCCATCATCGTCCCCTCGTCGTGCTCGACGACGATCACGGTGTTGCCGAGGTCGCGCAGGCGGTCCAGCGTCCCGATCAGCTTCTCGTTGTCGCGCTGGTGGAGGCCGATCGAGGGCTCGTCGAGCACGTACATCACCCCGACCAGATGCGAGCCGATCTGGGTCGCGAGCCGGATTCGCTGCGCCTCGCCGCCGGAGAGCGTGCGGGCCGAACGGGCCAGCGAGAGGTAGCCGATGCCGACGTTCTCGAGGAAGGAGAGCCGCTCGGTGATCTCGCGCACGATCAGCCGCGCGATCGCCCGCTCGGTATCGGTCATCTCCAGGTTGCGGATCCACTCGGCCGCGGCGTGGGCGGAGAGGTCGCCGTACTCGGCGATGCTGAGGCCGCCGACCTTGACCGCGAGGCTCTCCGGCCGCAGCCGCGCCCCCTTGCAGGCGGGGCATGGCTGCTCGGCCATGTAGCTCTCGATCCGCTCTCGGTTGGACTCCGAATCGGTCTCTTCGTAGCGCCGCTGCAGGTTGTTGACGATCCCCTCGAAGCGGACCTTGTAGGAGCGGCGGCGGCCGAAGCGGTTGGTGTAGCTGACGTGGTGGCGCTCCTCGCCGGTGCCGTAGAGGAAGAGCTCGCGCGCGGAGGCCGAGAGCTTCGACCAGGGCTTGTCGACGTCGACGTCGTAGGCCTCGGCGACGGAGGCGATCAGCCGCCTCCAGTAGGCGCTGATGCCGCGGTTCCACGGCTGCAGCGCCCCCTCGGCCAGCGAGAGCGTCGGGTCGGGGACGACCAGCTCGGGGTCGATCACCCGCTGGAAGCCGAGCCCGTGGCAGCGGTCGCAGGCGCCGTGCGGCGAGTTGAAGGAGAAGATCCGCGGCTCCAGCTCGGGGATCGAGGTGCCGCAGTTGAGGCAGGCGAACTGCTCGCTGAAGAGCATGACCCCGCCGGGGTACTCCGCGTCCTTCCTGCCGGCGGCGCCCTTGCCCTCGACGATCTCGACTTCGACCAGGCCGGCCGCCAATCCCGAGGCCGCTTCGACCGACTCCGAGAGGCGCCGCCGCAGCTCCGATTTCATCACCAGGCGGTCGACGACGATCGAGATGTCGTGTTTGTACTTCTTGTCGAGCTCGATCTCCTCGTCGAGCCGGCGCAGCTCGCCGTCGACCTTGGCCCGCGAGTAGCCCTCGAGCCGCATCTGCTCGAGCAATTTTCCGTACTCGCCTTTGCGGCCGCGGACGATCGGCGCCATCACCATGAATTTGGTCTCGTCCTCCAGCGTCATCAACCGGTCGACGATCTGCTCCTGGGTCTGACCGGTGATCTCCTCGCCGCACTCGGGGCAGTACGGGGTGCCGATCCGCGCCCAGAGCAGCCGCAGGTAGTCGTAGATCTCGGTCACGGTCCCGACCGTCGAGCGCGGATTGCGCGAGGTCGTCTTCTGGTCGATCGAGATCGCCGGCGAGAGCCCCTCGATCGAGTCGACGTCCGGCTTCTCCATCAGCCCCAGGAACTGCCGCGCGTAGGACGACAGCGACTCCACGTAGCGCCGCTGCCCCTCGGCGTAGATCGTGTCGAAGGCAAGGCTCGACTTCCCCGACCCGGAGAGGCCGGTGATGACGATCAGCGCGTCCCGGGGCAGCTCGACGTCGATGTCCTTGAGGTTGTGCTCCCGGGCGCCGGAGATGACGATTCGCTCAGAGGCAGCCACTTGCTTTCGATTCTACGCACACGAACAGATGTTCCCCGGGGGGAGAATTTTGGTGAGAACGCACTTATCTCCGGTATGCGGGAAGAAATGCGTTCTCACGCGGCGGTTGCGGAGTTGGCAGCGAAGCAGTACGGGCTGGTGACGCATGCGCAGCTGTTGCGGCTGGGGTTCTCGAGCGGCAAGATCGGCCGCTCGATCAAAGCAATGCGTCTGCATCGCGTCCACCGCGGTGTCTATTCCCTCGGCCACGCAGTTCTGTCCGACCGCGGCCGCTGCCTGGCCGCTGCCATGGCAAGTGGTCCCGGCGCAGTGGTCAGCCACCGAGCGGCGGCCTGGCTTTGGGGGTTGCTGCCAGCCTGCCCGAGGACCATCGACGTGACCGTCCCCCGCCACGGCGGAAGGCGTGCCGAAATAGCGCTCCATCACTCTTCCACCCTCAGCCCGGAGGAACACGGCAGGTTCGGGCCGATCCCGGTCACGGCCCTCCCCCGGACGCTCCTGGACCTCGCCGCCACCACCTCACCCCGGCTTACTTGGAGCGCGATCGACCGGGCAGAGCGCCGGGACGTTCTCAACCTGACCGAGATCGACGCGATGCTGAAGCGCCGGTACGGCCATCGGGGCGCCGAGCGCCTACGCAAAGCACTCGCGATCTACCGCGAACCAGGGTTCTATCGAGCGCGGTCCGAGCGACTTCTGCGTCGCCTGGTGAAGAAGGCGGGGCTGCGGCAGCCGCTGATCAATACCTGGGTGGACAGATTCGAGATCGACGCTTATTGGGAGGAGGAGCGATTCGCAATCGAAGTCGATGGCTGGGAGGCACACCGAACCCGCAAGGCCTTCGAGGACGACAGGCTGCGACAGGAGGAAATGAAGCTCGCGGGCATCGACGTAGTCCCCATCTCCGCCCGCCGAATCGAAAAGTTCCCCGACGAGGTGGGCCGTCACCTCGCCCTCCTGCTCCATCGACGCCGTCGCGAGCTTGGACTCTCGTGAAAACGCCTTTCTCTCCGCATACCGGAGAGAAAGGCGTTTTCACCCCAGGGCGGTGGCGAGCTTGCGGCGGTAGGCGCGGGCGGTGGGGTCGGCGGGGTCGATCTCGCTGAGGATGCCGACGATGGCGCGGCGGAGGAGGTCGCGCTGCTCGGCGGGGTCGGGGTCGGCGGAGCCGTCGCTGCGGTCCGCCTCCCCCATCTCTTCGATCAGGCCGTCGAGTGCCGCCTCGCGGTCCCCCCGATCGAGGGCGGCGAAGGCGTCGGCGGCGATGCCGGCGGCGCAGAGGTGGATGCGGGCGGCGATGCCGGCGGCGGCGAAGTCGGCTTCGTGGTTGGCGACCGCGTCGAGCGCCTCGTCTTCGGCGCCGCGAGCGAGGCGGGCCTTGCCCAGGGCCACGGCGACGTCGGCTCGATTTGGCTCCAGCACCGCCGCCTCACGGAGGGAAAGCTCGTCTCCGGCCGCCAGCAGGTCGTCCGCCCGCGAGGGGACGAGCCTGTCGAAGAAGGCCTCGACTCCCGCCGGGGGCAACGCCCCGGTGAACTCCTCGACGACTGCCCCCCCCCGAAACGCCTTCACGGCGGGGATGCCCTGCACCCGGTAGAGCGCCGCCAAGCGCTGGTTGGCGTCGACGTCGACCTTCGCCAGCTCCATCCTGCCCTCCCTAGCCGCAGCGGCCGCCTCGAGGGCCGGGCTCAGCGCCTTGCAGGGCGCGCACCAGTCGGCCCAGAAGTCGACGACCACCGGCAGCTGATGCGAACGCTCCAGTACTAACTCGTCGAAAGTCTGCTCGGTAACTGGAACGGACACATTTCCGAGCCTAAAACCGCGATCTTTGGAAAGAAACCCCTGAAGCATTCGCCCGGGTGACAACTTTTCCAGGCGGAGAAAGCCCGGCGCTCAGGTCCCGGCGGTCATCCCTTCGAGGTCGCGGCGCAGCTCGCGCAGCTCGTCGCGGATCCGCCCCGCCTCCTCGAAGCGCAGGTCGTCGGCGGCGGCGAGCATCTCCTCCTCCAGCGCCACGATCGTCTTCTCCAGCTCCTCCGGCGAGGCGAATTCCTCGGCCCGCTTGCGGCGGCGCTTGCGCGGCGCCCGGTCCTCCATCGCCAGGAACTCGGACATCTCAGAGATGCCTTTGCGCACCGTCTCCGGGGTGATCCCGTGCTCCTCGTTGTAAGCGAGCTGGATCTCCCGGCGCCGATCCGTCTCGCGCATCGCCGCCCGCATCGCTTCGGTCTCCTTGTCGGCGTACATCAGCACCCGCCCGTTGACGTTCCGCGCCGCCCGCCCGATCGTCTGCACGAGGCTGGTCTCGCCGCGGAGGAAGCCCTCCTTGTCGGCGTCGAGGATCGCCACCAGCGAGACCTCGGGCAGGTCGAGGCCCTCGCGCAGGAGGTTGACCCCGACCAGCACGTCGTACTCCCCCAGCCGCAGGTCGCGGACGATCTGGATCCGCTCCAGCGTGTCGACCTCGGAGTGCAGATAGCGGACCTTGACGCCGTACTCGAGCAGATAGGCGGTCAGGTCCTCGGCCATCTTCTTGGTCAGCGTCGTCACCAGCGTGCGGTCGCCGCTCTCGGCCACCTTCTTGACCTCGTTCATCAGGTCGTCGATCTGGTTCTTCGTCGCCCGCAGCTCGATCTCCGGGTCGACGATCCCGGTCGGGCGGACGATCTGCTCGACGGTCCGGCTCGCTTCGGCTTTCTCGAACGGCCCCGGAGTCGCCGAGACCATCACCAGCTGCTTGACCCGTTCCAGGAACTCGTCGAATTTGAGCGGGCGGTTGTCGATCGCCGAGGGCAGCCGGAAGCCGTAGTCGACCAGCGTCGTCTTCCGCGAGCGGTCGCCCTCGTACATGCCGCCGATCTGCGGGATCGTCTGGTGGGACTCGTCGACGAAGACGACGAAGTCGTCCGGGAAGTAGTCGATCAGCGTGTGCGGCGGGCTCCCTGGCGGACGGCCGTCGAGGATCCGCGAGTAGTTCTCGATCCCGGAGGTGAAGCCGAGCTCCTTGATCATCTCGAGGTCGTACATCGTCCGCTGCCGCAGCCGGTGCGCCTCCAGCTGCTTGCCCTCCGCTTCCAGCTCGGCGGTCCGCGATTCCAGTTCGGCGCGGATCTCGTCGACCGCGCGGTCGACCGTCTCGTCCCTGGTCACGTAGTGCGAGGCCGGCCAGACCGAGACGTGGTCGATCACGTCGAGCACCTCGCCGGTCAGCGGGTCGAAGTGCTGGATCCCCTCGATCTCGTCGCCGAAGAGGGCGATCCGGTAGGCCGACTCGGCGTAGGAGGGCATGATCTCCAGCACCTCGCCGCGGACCCGGAAGGCGCCGCGGCCCAGCACCTGGTCGTTGCGCTGGTACTGCATCTTCACCAGCTTGCGCAGCACCTCGTCGCGGTCGATCTCCTCGCCGACTTTGAACAGCTGCATTTTTTCGTTGTAGACCTGGGGCGAGCCGATCCCGTAGATGCAGGAGACCGAGGCGACGATGATCACGTCGCGGCGGGCGAAGAGGGCGGCGGTGGCGGCATGGCGCAGGCGGTCGATCTCGTCGTTGATCGAGGAGTCCTTCTCGATGTAGAGGTCCTGCGCCGGGACGTAGGCCTCGGGCTGGTAGTAGTCGTAGTAGGAGACGAAGTACTCGACCGAGTTCTCCGGGAAGAACTCGCGGAACTCGTTGCAGAGCTGCGCGGCAAGCGTCTTGTTGTGGGCGATCACCAGCGAGGGCCGCTGCACCTCGGCGATCGTCGCCGCCATCGTGAAGGTCTTGCCGGTGCCGGTGGCGCCGAGCAGGGTCTGGAAGCGGTCGCCCTCGCGCAGCCCCTCGGCCAGCCCCGCGATCGCCTTCGGTTGGTCCGCCGTCGGCGAATAGGCGGGGTTCAGCTTGAAATCGGGCACGTCCAGAACATAGCTGGCGCATATGCTGCGCCTTCGATGAAGCTTTCACGCATCGGCGTCGCCGCCCTCTTCACCTTCACCGGAGCGATGCACTTCCTGCGCCCGCGCTTCTTCGAAGCGATCGTGCCGCCGGCGATCGAGGCCCAGAAGAAGGAGGTGGTGGCGATCAGCGGCTACGCCGAGATCGCCGGGGCCGCCCTGGTCCTCCACCCCGCCTCGCGCCGCCTCGGCCGCTGGTGGCTGCTAGCGCTGCTGGTCGCGGTCTTCCCGGCCAACGTCCACATGGCCGTCAACCCCGAGCAGATCCGCGGCCTCGACATGCGCAGGTTCCCGCGCTGGGCACTATGGGCCCGTTTACCGCTGCAACCTCTGGCAATGCTCTGGGTCTGGCAGGCGACGCGGCGATAGCTGCGAATAGAGTGCAGACATGGACAAACGCGATCGTTTTGCCGTCAACCTCCGCCGCGCCCGCGAAACGGCCGGCATCTCCCAGGAAGAGCTGGCCGAGCGCTGCGAAGTTCACCGCACCGAGATCTCCCTGCTCGAGCGCGGCGGCCGCGAACCCCGCCTCGGCACGATGGTCAAGCTCGCCACCGCCCTCGGCACCACCCCCGAAGCGCTCTGCGCCGGGATCGGCTGGGACGCCAAGAAGCGCGATTACAAGATCGACACGCCCAGTTGAGGTCGGGGTCGGGTGACCGACCCTCCTACGGCAGGAACTGTTCGATGATGCTTTCGGCGGGCCCCAGGAACCCTTCTACGTTGCCAAGGAGGGATTTCGCATTTTGGATCAGTTCGATCGCTTCCTCGAGCGGGATGTCGCGAAGGGTCGCGCGCAGAGGCACCGCCAGGATCGGGCTGAGGGCGCCGGCTTCTTCGGCGTCGTCGACCGCCCGCAGCAGGCCGGCGCGGATCGCCTTCGCCAGTTTTTCGTCGTCGATTCCGTACTTTTCGGCGAAGCGCTTGCGGCCCTCGGGGGTCGCCAGTGCGCGCGCCAGCGCCTCGCGTGAGACGCCGAGCTTGCAGGCGGCGCCGTCGAGAGCCGAGATCGTGAACTGGTTGGCGATCTGACCGAGGGTCTGGGGGTTGCTCCAGGGCCGCGGCTTGCAGGGGTTCTGCACCTGCTCCGGCTCGTATGAGGAGCCGCCCGCCGCGAGGTAGGCGCCGACCAGCAGCAGCGAGGCGACGACCGCGCCGATCACCAGCACCCGCCCCCTCACAGCTCCACCTCTTTCGAGAGCGCGATCGGGAACAGCGCGATCAAGCCCAGCAGCGCCGCGAGGATGAAGGAGGTGCTGAAGGCGTGGGTGGCGCCGCGGTCGAGCTGGTCCTGCAGTTCGCCCTTCAGCTGTTCCACTTCGGCTCGCTCCGCCGAGTTGTCCGGCAGCGGTTCGAAGGCCGGCCCGATCGTCGGCACTTTGCCCTTCTCTTCTTCGAGCCGCTCGCTGACCTTTTCGGCGAGGTCGAGCTTCAGCAGCGGGTTGACCGGCGAGTCGAGGATCACCGCGGTGCCGGCGTTGATCGCGTCGTGGCGCTGCTGGTCGATGTCGGCGGTGAAGATCGGCGTCAGCGCCAGCAGGCCGATCACGACCCCGGCATGCCGGGCGGAGATCGTCCAGCCGCCGTGGATCGCCTGCGGCGCCCGACCGCCGAGCGCGGTCTCGGTCAGGGCCGAAAGGACCAGCGAGAGGCCGATCCCAACCAGGATCTGCGGCGGGATCGTCAAGGCGATCGTCGCCTTCGGCAGGAAGGCGAGGGCGGCGAGTCCGCCGGAGACGAGGATCGCTCCGGCGGCGGCGCGCGAGCGTGCGTCCGCCACGTACTCGGCCAGCTTGGCGCCGACCAGGGCGGAGAGCGGCATCACCGAGACGACGATCGCGGCGGCGATCGGGCTCAGGCGCCAGCCTTCGATCAGCAGCAGGACGAGCAGGAAGAGCGCCGCCGCGATCGCCGCCGAGACCATCGCCAGCGCCAGGTTCGCCCAGATGTGCGGACGGCCGGTGCGGCGCAGCTCCGGTTCGATCACGCCCGTCGCCGCCTCGTGTTTGGCCACCGCCAGGATCGGCACCGCCGCGATCAGCGCCACCGGCACCTGGAGGAGGAAGATCGACTGCCAGGAGACGAGCTCGGTGAGGATGCCGCCGAGCGCCGGCCCGAGCGCCGCTCCGGTCGCCCCCGCCGCCGCCCAGACGGTCGCCGCCCGCCGCTCGGAGCCGACCGTCGCCGGCAGCAGCTCCAGCGCCGCGGTCACCGCGGCGGCGCCGCCCAGCGCCTGCACGCAGCGGGCGAGGATCAGGGTCGAGAGTTCGTCGGAGAGGCCGCAGGCGAGCCCGGCCCCGGCGAAGATCGCCAGCCCGACCGCCGCCGCGCGCCCCGGCCCCACCCGCCGCGCCAGCAGCGCCGCCGGCACCGCCGCCAGCGCCATCACCAGGTTGAAGGAGACGAGGACCCAGGTGACGCCGGAGACGCTGGTGTCGAGTTCCCGGTAGATGTCCGGCAGCGCCAGGACGACGATCGAGGAATCGGCGAGGACGACCCCGACCGCAAGGGCGAGGGCGGCGACGCGGGGTCGGGGCACAGAGCTAATAGCCGAGCTCCTTCGCGTACTTGCGGCGGTATTCGTCCCGCTTTTCCAGCACCTCTTCGACGTAGGCGCGGGTTTCCGGGAAGGGGATCTCCGCGACCGTCAGGTCGGCGCCGCCCCACTTGTCGGCGTTGCCCGGCCCGGCGTTGTAGGCGGCGAGCGCCGCCGCCTCGTCGCCGTCGTAGCGGTCGAGCAGTTCGCGCAGGAGAAAGGTCCCGTAGCGGATGTTGATTTCGGGATCGGAGAGATCGTCGAGTTCGAAGGTGGTGCCGCCGCTCTGCTTCTCGATGAACTTCGCCGCTTCCGGCGTGATCTGCATCAGCCCTCTCGCCCCCGCGCTCGATTCCGCATCGCTGAACTTCGACTCTGAGTAGATCACGGCGGCGATCAGGGCCGCGTCGACCCCCTTTTCGTTGGCCTGCTGGCGGATCACGTCCTCGTGGTGGAGCGGCAGCGTCAACTCCTTGATCGCGTGGTCGAAGGTGCCGCTGGCGATCACGTAGGCAAGGCCGAGCCCGGCGAGGACCGCGACCGCGCCGAAGGCGGCGCGACGGCGGCGGGCTCGCACCTTCCGGCTCATCGGCGCAGCTTCGCGAGCAGGGCGGACAGCGCCCGCTCGAGATCCTCCACCGAGCCGTCGTTCTCGACCACGTGCTCGGCCCGCTCGGCCTTCTCCGGCTGGGTCAGCTGCCGCGCCTCGCGCTCGTCGACCAGCGCGTGTCCGCGGGCGGCGGCGCGTTCCCGGCGCACCTCGTCGGCGGTGACGACGGCGACGGTGGTGTCGAAGACCTCATGGCTCCCCGCCTCGAACAGCAGCGGCACCTCGACCACCGCCACCTCGGTGTCCGCGGGCAGGGACATCAGCCAGGCGGCGGTCCGAGCCCTGACCAGCGGGTGGATCTGCTCCTCCAGCCAGCTCAGCTGCTCGGGGTCGGCGAAGACGATCTCGCCGATCTTGGCGCGGTCGATGGTCCCGTCGGGTGCCACCTCCGGGCCCCAGCGCGCGACCAGGGTGCCCTGCAGCTCGGAGCTTTCCAGCAGTTCGTGGACGACCGCGTCGCTGGAGAGCGTCGCCGCCCCCAGGCGCGCGAAAGCTTTCAGCGCCTCCGACTTACCGGCCGCGATACCGCCGGTGAGGCCGATCTTCAGCGGCGCCACGGGCGCCGCTCAGCTCTGCTCGGACTCGCTCGTCTGCGCGTCGTCGCCCGAGGACTCGTCGCCCGACGCCTCGTCGACGTCGTCAGGAGAATCAGGCCGCTCCTGCACCGATTCGCCCTCCTGATGCTCCCCGGGATCCTCCTCGGTGGTCCCGTTCTCCTCAGCGACCGGAGCAGGCTCGGCATCCTCGGAGACCTCGGCGGCCGGAGCCTCCTCAACTGCTGCTTCCTCGGAGACCTGAGCGTCCTCGGAGACCTCGGCGTCCGGAGAATCCTCGACCTCAGGAGCCTCGGCGCCCTGTCCTTCGGCTTCGGCGATCTGCTCCCCGAGCCCGGCCATCGCCATGTTCTGCCCCTCGACCCGCTTGATGCTGAGCGACAACCGGCGCCGCTCTTCGTCGATCTCGAGGATCTTGACGTTCAGCTTCGAGCCCGGCTCGACGACTTCGCTCGGGTTCTCGACGTGGTGGTCGGCGAGCTCGGAGATGTGGACGAGGCCCTCGACCCCCGGCAGGATTTCGACGAAGGCGCCGAAGGCGACGACCTTGGTCACGGTCCCCTCCAGCACGTCGCCGTCGCGATGGGTGTTGATCACCCGCTGCCACGGGTCCTCCTGGGTCTGCTTGAGACCGAGGGAGATGCGCTGGCGGTCGCGGTCGATGTCGAGGACTTTGATCCGCACGTCGTCGCCGATCGAGACGACTTCGGTGGGGTGGTTGACGTGGCTC
>Ga0207687_10002196_pt1 | contig 13305 bp, 12 predicted proteins | sample KBSM54metaG_FD_184399 | JGI IMG/M metagenome (GOLD analysis project Ga0207687, IMG submission 184399) | Miscanthus rhizosphere microbial communities from Kellogg Biological Station, Michigan, USA - KBS M5-4 metaG (SPAdes) (version 2) | ecosystem: Host-associated > Plants > Roots > Rhizosphere >...
GCGATTGGTCCGGCGCATCGGCCTGCGATTGCCGGGACGCTCCTCTGTGGGGATGAGGTTGACCGGGCGCATCGCTCAGTTGTCCAGGGCGAGGCCGAAGGGAAGGGTGAGGCGCGCCGCCGCGTCATCGCCGAGACCGCTCAGTGCCTCGGGACGCCCGATGGAGATCGGCAGGCCGAGGACCGGCTCCATGCGGGCGGCAAGGCCCGAGATGGCGCTGCCTGGGCCGCAAAGGACGACGCGCTCTACCGGCACGACGCCTTCTTGGGCGCCGTAGAAATCGAGCGAGAGGCGCAGCTCGTCGAGCAGCGCCGAGGCGCCGTTCTCCAGCGCGGTACGAGTCCTGGTCACGGTGTCGGGGTCGCCCTCGATTTGATCGGGCGGTAGTTCGAGTCCGACGTGGTCGAGCCACATGCGGGCGTGTTCGGGTGCCAGGCCCGTGGCCGAGGCCAGGCCGCTGCCGATGTCCTCGAGGCCGACGGGGGAGACGCGGGTGAAGAGGCAGGAGCGTCCCTTGGCCACGGCGAGGTTGGTGACGTCACCGACGTTGCAGTAGAGGACGGCCGAAGCGACTGGCTGCGCACCCGCTTCAGTCGGATAGGCGACCTCACCCAGGGCGCGGATCATCCCGAAAGCGGAAAGGTCGACACCCACCGGTTCCAGGCCCGCGTCCTTGAGCGGCTTCAGCGAGGCGGCGATCATGTCGCGGCGGGCGGCAACGACGATCACGTCGACCTGGGGAGGGGTGCCGTCGACCGCCGCGACTCCACCGATCACGCGGTGGTCGATCACGGCCTGCTCGAGCGGCATCGCGATCTGCTCCTGGGCGGCGAAGCGCACGGCCGCGGCGAGCTCGTCGGGGTCCTCGATCGCCGGCAGCCGGAGTGTCCTCACGACGACGCGCTGGTTGGCGATGCCGAGCCGGACGCGCTTACCGAGCTTGTGTTCGGAGAAGAGCGCGCGCAGCGCGGCTGCGACGCTGTCGGGATCGGCCACCTCGCCGTCATGGAACGCCTCAGGCGCCAGCGGCACGCTGCCGGCTGCCGTGACCTGGACGCTGCCGTTGCGGCGCACCTCGGCCGCGGCGATGCTGCCGGCCTCGATCTCGACGCCGACCAGCCCCGACTCTTTCGTTCGGCCGCGCTTCAGCGAGGGGAGGTTGATTTGGAGCGATGGAGATCTCATGAGGAGGTTGGGCGCTTGCTCTGTCTTGCATCGGCCAAACGGCCAGAGAACCTTTGCCCTCCGCTACCTAGAATTCGAAATTGCGGAGCGTCATTCGAGCGTCTCCCGCCCGATGACCCAGGCGGTTTTTTCCGGCGCGATGAAGCTCGGCGGCTCGATGTACTTGAGCCGGCTGTCGTAGTTGTAGCTCTTCAGGTAGCCGCTGCCGCCGCTGCCGGTGGTGCCGACTGCGCCGCGGTACTTCTGCGCGATCGCCCCGTTGACCTTGAGCGTGCCCAGCTTGGCGCCGCAGTTGTAGTCATCGACGATGAAGGAGTGGGCGATGGCGAGGATCGCCGCGTCGATGGTGACGTTCTGCATCGTGCCCGTCGCGTTTTCGCTGCATTCGTACTTCTGCGTGTTGGAGTTGAAGAACTGCGTGTGGGGGTGGTAGATCCGCACGAAGTTGTTGGCCACCAGGCCGAGCACGCCTTCGCCTTTCATCGGCGGTTCGTTGGTGCAGGCTTCGAGGCAGATGTTGCCGGTGACGATGATGTCGTTGGCGGCGGCGACCGTCAGCGCGCCGGTGTAGCTGCCTTCGATGTACACGTTGCCGCATTCCGAGGGCGGTTCGGTGATCGCGTAGGAGACGTTGAATGGCGTGTAGGCGCCCGAGCAGGTGCCGCTTTCGTCATAGACGACGCCGTTGCCGGGGATCGTGCCGCTGTAGAGGACGCTCGCCGGCGCGGCGCAGGTGTTGGCCGCGGTCAGGGTCATCACCGTCATCGAATTCGCGCTGAGGCAGATGCGGATCTGCCCTTTGTAGCGGAACTGTGGTTCGGCGATCGACTGCAGTTCGCTGTTCGTCGGCGGCGGCGTGAGAACGGCCGAGTTCGCCGTGAACGTGCCTTTGAAGTTTTTTTCGGAGCCGGTGCAGCTCGATCCGGAATGGGGGATGTCCTTGGTCGAGAACCAGCCGGGTGGCGGGCCGCTGACCTCGACCGGGTCGGCCGCCGAGCCGCCGAGGGTCGGTTCGCCGCAGATCACGAAGGCGTCGTTGGTGTGCATCGGGCCGTTGATGAAGTCGCCGCTGACGAAGGAGATCGTGTTGCAGTAGCCCTTGCCCGAGAGGATTTCGGTTTCGTAGCGTTTTTCCGCGATCGTCTTGAAGCACTGGGTTTCCGCCGCTTTGATCACCGCTTCTTCGCCGTAGGTGCGAGGGTCCGAGGTCTCGCGCTGGGTGAAGTAGACATAGTCGAGGAAGCTGGCCGGCTTGAAGGTCGCGACGAGTTTGCGCTGGACGCCGCCGGCGAAACCGGTGGAGCGGATGCGGAACGTCCCCTTCAGCGGGTCGAGAGACTGCAGCATGCTTTCCGTCGCGTGTTCGGTATTGCATTGGGTGTATTTGGTCTGGGTCGTCGAGGGAAGCAGTTCGATCGCGTATTCGGCCCCCGTGCCACCGGGGACGGCGAGTCTGTGCGCGGTCGAGCCGGAGAGGTTGACGGCGCTCGGGCCGGTGACGCCGGCACAAGCGGTCCAGTAGCTGTTGTTTGCGTGCAGGTGGTAGGCGTAGTTGTCGATCCCGGCCTTGGCCGCCTCGTAGGCCCGCTTCTGTGCGAGGTCGTGTGTGGTCAGGTGGGTGTCGCCGGTGACCGCGGTGACGGCGACGAGGGTCAGCGCCGCCATCAGCGAGAGCCCGATCACGGTCATGATCATCGTGAACCCCGCCTCGTTGTCCGTGCGGTTCACTGGCATGGCCGGGCGGGGGAGCCTTCATTGAAGGAGGGCGGGGTCAGGCGCAGCGTGGCGCTGTTCTGCACGTTGGCCGAGGCATGCGAGTCGGCGGTCGGACTGTGTTCTGGGGCGACGGTGAGAGCGGCGCGAACCTCGACCGTGAGCAGGGCTTCGGTTTTCGTCAGCGGCACGGCCTGGGGGGTTTCGGAGATCGTCCCCCCCGAGTACTTGTAGTAGCTGAAGATCGAGCTGCTGGGAGGGGTGGCCGAGACTTTGGTCAAGAGGGTGACGGGGCCGCCGATCGCCGCTCCCCGTCCCCACTCGGGCGCCGTGCCGGTTACGCCGTAATTCTGCTGCGTCAGCGTGCCACCGCTGAGGCTGATTTCGGTGAAGGTTGGCGTCGGCGAGACGGCGGAGCCGGTCTGGTGGACGAACCGCAGCAGCGTCCCGGTGCTTTGTTCTTTGACCGGCGCGATTTCCGGCGTGACACAGGCCGAGTGGAGCTCTTCCATCAGCTTGCCGAGGGTCAGGCGGGCGCGCTGGGTCGCTTCGACCCTGGCCTCGACCCTGGCGGTGCCGTGGATCGTGGTGAGGATCGCCATGGTCAAGGCGGAGATGATGATCAGCCCGGTCAACAGCGCCACCATCAGCTCGATCAGGGTCGTGCCGCTCTCATCGCGGATCACGGACATTTCTTGCTGCTCCCGGTTTCGTTGCCGGAGCTGGGCAGGCTGAGCGTTTTAGCGGTCGTCGACGTGAGGCTCTGCACCGTCACCGATTCACGCTTGCGGTGATAGGTGCCGGAGTAGTTGGCGGAGGCGCAGACTTCGTATTTGCCCCAGGGAAGGCCGTATTCCGCATTTGCCTGATGACCCTGCGCGTTGCTGGTGAATTCGCGCGTTAGATTGGTGCCGTTGACCTTGCAGTTTTCGTCGGTGACCGTGATCTGCGCGCCACTTACGGCGGTGCTGCCGTTGGTAACCGTGAGTTCGAGTGCAGGCACCTGCAATTCGAGCGGGGGCGCATACGTTTTTCCGGGACTCAGGGTCACGCTACCTTGGGCTGCGCCGCTGCCGGGGTTGTTCACTTCGCAGGCACCCGCGTAGACCGTGTCCGGGCTGGTGAACGGGAAGATTGAGGTTGCGACGACTTCTTCCTGCCGCGCTTTGGTCGGCGTCCAATACGCTTTCGCCGGATTCATCAGTGCGTTGAAGACGAGGACGGAATCGACTTTGGCGGCTTTGAATTCGTTGCTGCTGCCGACCCGGTATTTGAATTTCACCGGCAGCGTCGCCGGGTAGTCGAACAGGAGCGGCAGCGGGCTGCTCGTCCCGGCGCTGACGCCGGCGGGCTGGGCGGCGGAGGATTCGCCGTGTATGTCGACCAGGCCCGGCGCGTTAGGGACGATGCTGTAGTTGCCGGCGGGAAGGTCGGTGAAGTTGGCGCAGCCGGTGGAGTCGGTGGTTCCGGTGAAGCTGCCGGGGCCGCTGCCGGAGAGGCCGATGTTGGCGAGCGGTTGGGAAGCGGCATTTTTGGCCGTGACCACCAGTGTGCCGTGATTGGGGTCGAGCGATCCGTTCGACGGGGAGACGATGCTTTGTATGACCACCGGCGCCTGACTCCCGGGCCAGGTGGTGGTCGAGGTGATCCGCACGTAGTCGGCCGACGTTTCTCCAGAGGTGCAGGATGAGGGCTGGCCGCTCGTGTTGTTGACGAAGACGCCCTGCGATTTGACCGAGAATTGGTTGCCGTCCAACGTTACGGTCCGGGTCTGTTCCAGTCGGTTGAGTGAGCTGAGTCGCATCGAGCGCAGGCGCGCCTGGTCTTCCTGGGAGATTGCGTAGGCCTCGGAGTGGCGGCGCTCGCTTGCGGCGGAATGCGTTGTCGCCTGCAGCAGGGCCATCACGCCGGCGGCGACGATCGCCAGGACAAGGGCGCTGACCAGCACCTCGATCAGGGCGAATCCATCTTCGCCATGCAGCGGCTTGCGCCTGGGTGGCGTCATGCAGGGTGCATCGGTCGTGCGGGGGCTTCGCTTTAACCGGGCGGCTGCGGAGACGGCCTTGCAGTGCGGATCGGCCAAAACTTCAGTAAGTGAAGCTATGGCGCTACACTTGTTGAAGCGAGGCAATCGCCACACACCGCCTCGTTTTGATCATGAGTGCAGCTTCCAACTCCCAATGTCCCGTCTGCCGCACGGCCGAAGTGGTCTGTGGCAAGTGGACCCTCCTCGTCATCCGCGACCTGGCCGAAGGGTCTAGTCGCTTTTGCGAGCTGGAGCGCTCGTTGGAGGGGATCAGCCCGCGCACGCTCTCATTGCGCCTGCGGGCGCTGGAAGAGGAGGGGATCGTCGAGCGCCATACCTTCCCCGAGGTGCCGCCCCGGGTTGAGTACGCGCTGACCGAGAAGGGCGAGGCCCTGGTGCCCCTGGTCGAGGACATGCGCCGCTACGGCACCCGCTGGCTCTTCGAAGACGCGGCTGAAGCTGAGCCGGCCCCCGCCGCCGTCTAGTTACGTCTTGCAAGCGTCCGTGCAGGCGCAGGAGCGCCAGGCACGGGGGGGAAGCCAGGGGCCGTGCGTGATCGCCTGCTCAACGAGTCGCTGACCCGCCTTGCCTCTGAGGCGGCGATAAAGCTCAGCGCCCTGGTCGCCGGCGGCGACCAGATCCCATATGACGTCGACGCCGAGAGCGGCGATGACTCGCTCTTCTACAGCTACCGGCCGCTGACGCCTCTCTACGTGCGCGAACGCGAGAGCGAGCTGCGGCAGCTGGACGCCTTCGCGCCGGCCCGCGACACGGTCGCGGCCGCCGGCATCGCCACGGCTTACCTGGAGGCCCGCGGCGAGCAGGTCCCCGGCGACCCCGGCGAGCGCGCGGCGCAGATGCTCACGGTCTTCCTCGCCTCGCTTTGGGACGGCTGTACAGAACTTTCCCTCGACCACGAGCGGCTGCGGGGCGCGCTCGCCGTGCTCGAGGCCGAGACCCGCGGCGCCGAGGAGGCCGACGTGCTGATTGCGCCCCTGGTCGGGCTGCGGATGCCGCTGCCGCGCCTGCAGCTCGCCCACGGGCTCCAGATCGTCCGCGCCGACTCGATCGAGGCCCCGATCGAGGCGATGCGCAGCGAGGGCATGGGCCGTGCCGCCTGGCAGCCCCAGTTCCTCGCCGTCGCCGAACAGGGCGAGGGCGCCGATAGTGCCGCCGCTGCCCTGGGCCAGCTCGGCGAGCTGATCAGCGTCATGCATCTCTTCAAGGCCGGTAGCGTCGGCCTCGGGCCCTACGCCTTCGCCCCCACCGGCGAAGACCGCTGGGCCCGCATCGCCACCGGCGCCCCCGCCGCCCGCCCGGGCTCCTACGAGCTCAGCGAGGAAGAGGCGATCCAGCTTGCCGAGTTTGCCGCCACCCTGGAGGCGCGCCCCGATCCGGACGGCGCCCTCGCCTGGGCCGTCGGCCGCTTCGAGCTCGGCTGCGGCCGCGGCTCCGCCCTGGAGGGCCTCAGCGACCACCTGCTGGCGCTGCGCGCCGTGCTCGACGGGCATGGACCTGTCGGGGCGTCGCTGCCGATGCGCGCCTCCGCCCTGATCGCCGACGAGACCTTTGACCGGATCGAGGCCCGCGAGCGGATCGAGAGCGCCCTCGAGCTGGAGCGTGCCCTGATGAACGGCGCTCCCTCGACCCCGGGCCTCGCGATTGCCGGCTGGATCGAGGAAGGCGTTCGCCGCATCCTGCGCGAAACCGCCCTCGGCGAGCTCAGTGCCGACCTCAACACCGTCGCCGACGAGAGCCTGATTGCCGGCGGCCTTGGCGCCGGCGATACCGAGATCGCCGTGGCGGAAGAAATTGCCGAGCCGGAGGAGATCGTCGTCCCCGACGAGATCCCCGCGGCGGAGGAAATAACGGTCTCGCGAGAGACACCGCGTTTCGAGCAGCCCGCCGCCCACAACTTCGAGCCGCCAGAGGAGGAGTACGACATGAGTCAGGAGACACGCATCCTCGAGCCGATCCCCGACGAGGGAGAGATTCGCATCACCGCCACGCCCTGGCTCGAGGAGGTCGACGCACCCGAGCACAGCACCCTCGACTTCCCCCGGATCGAGGGCGACGTCCAGCACCGCGAGCGGATCGACACCCCGCGCGTCCGGCACCTCTTTCCGGTGCCCGACGACGCCGACTGGGAGGTCCGCGAGCTCAAGTACGACCACTACCGCGCCGGCTGATCCCGCCGACGGGGCGTGGTTGCGTCAGTACGGGGCGCGAAGGTTTCTGAACATTGGGAAGTGCTTGAGATTGAGGGTTGCGACCGTCGCCTCAAGTTGCTCGGCAGTGGCGGCGATCGCCAGATCGGCCACTCCAATCCCAGGGTGACTCCGCCTCCATTTTCTCCCCAATTCCCCGGCACGCTGGGCGATCGTCCCCGTAACAGGCACCCAGTCGATCAGCGCGAATAGCGTCTCGGCCTTGCGTCGCTCGGCGGAGCGCAGCCCCTGGATCACCTCGATTCGGCTGATCTCCGAGCAGGCCGGCTGAGTCTCGAGTCCGTGGAGGTACTCCGTCGCTGCTGTGGCAGCGCGGAGATGGTCGATGAGCACGCTGGTGTCGAGAACTACCGTCAGTGCTCGAGTCCCGACAGTCGCTCCGCATCGCTCTGGCGCAGGCTCTCGACGTACTCGGCGCCCGCAGCAAGATCTGGGGCGGCGCCCGCGGTTTTTTGCACCGCCTCCTGCCAGCGCGTGCGCCATGCGGCAGTGTCCCGCTCGTCCTGTGTCAGGTATTCGTCGATCGCGATGCGGATCACTCGCGAGCGCGTGGTGCCATTCGCACTCGCCCGCTCGTCGAGACGAGAAGCCTGGTCGTCATCGAGGTAGATCTGGGTTCGCCGCACGATGTATAAGCATACATCGTTGAAGTCCCGGCTCTACGCCCTGCCGGCTGCGATCTCGATCCGCTCCTCACTCGAGGCGAACAGGTAGCGGTTGATCTCGGCCAGGCCGGCGAGGTCATGCACGTCCTCGTCGAGGTAGGGAACGCGGATCACGCCCTGGGACCGCAGCTCCTTGGCCAAGCGCTCGATGTTGCGGGCGTCGCGCTCGGCCAGCGCCTGGTAGTCGGCGAAGTTGTCGGCGACCCGCTTGGCTAGATCCTCGTCGCCGAGCTTCTCGCCCAGCGCGGTCTCCAGGTCGCCGTTGCCGCCGCGCAGCTGCTCGGCCGGGTAGTGGACCTTGTTGACGATGACGCCGCCGAAGGGCAGTTTCGCCTCGACCAGTTTGCGGTGGAAGTAGACCGCCTCGTCAACTGGCTCGCCCTGCGGGCCGCAGACGACGAGGAAGCAGGTGTGGGAATCGCCGAGCAGGCTGTTGACTCGCTTGGCCCGGGCCTGGAAGCCGTCGACCATGCCGCTGAATGCGTTGAAGAACTCGGCCAGATCGGCCAGCAGGTCGAAGCCGACGATGCGCTTGAAGACCGAGAGCGCCACCGAGGCTCCGCGACCCGCGACCTTGGCGGCGAGGCCGGTCGGCTTCATGAAAACGCGCAGTGAGCGCCCCTCGATGAACTGGGTCAGCCGTTTCGGCGCGTCGAGGAAGTCGAGCGCGTTGCGGCTCGGCGGCGTGTCGAGGACGAGCAGGTCGAAGCGGCCCTCGCTGTGCAGCTCGAAGAGCTTCTCCATCGCCATGTACTCCTGCGAGCCGGCGAGAGCGCTGGAGATCTGCTGGTAGATGCGGTTGTTGAGCACCCGGTCGCGCGCCTCCTCGTCTGGCGCCTGGCGGGCGACGAGCTCGTCGAAGGTCGCCTTGGCGTCGAGCATCATCGCCCAGAGCTCGCCCTTGATCTCGATCCCCTGCTGCTCGAACAGCGCCGGGTCGACCTGCTTGGCCTCGTTGCCGAGCTCCTTCAGCCCGAGCGAGTCGGCGAGGCGCTTGGCCGGGTCGATCGTCAGCACGCAGACCTTGAGCCCGCGCGCCGCCATCCCGCTCGCGATCGCAGCCGAGGTCGTCGTCTTGCCGACGCCGCCGGAGCCGGCGCAGATGCAGATGTCCTTACCGTCGAGGATGTCGCCGACCGCCGGCATCAGCCCACCTTCCTTGCTAGCTGCCGCGCGCCCTCGATGCCGAGGTCGGGCTCGAAGAGGAAGGGCAGGGTCTTCACCGGCGCCTCGACCCGCCGCCGCAGGCGGGCCAGCTGGGCGCGCTGGGAGCGGGCCCGGTTGTGCTCGGAGAGGCCGGCACGCGCCGCCGCCCGCAGGCCCTCGTCGCTCTCCTCAACGAGGCCGGCAAGCTGTTCGGCCTCCTCATTGGTGAAGCGCTCGGGATAGATGCCGTTCATGTAGACGCGGTCGACGGCGACGCCGACGTCGTCGATCAAGTCGCGCTCGAGCGTCGCCGACTCGTTCACCGGCATCTCCTCCGGTAGGGCGACGATCGCCACCCCGGTGTGCTCCTGGTCGGTGATCAGGCGGTCGAGTTGCTGTGCCTGCGAGTGGATCGGGCCGACGCGGGCGATCGCGGCGAAGGTTCGGGGCGTCTGCAGGAAGCCGATGCCGTGGCCAGTGGCGGGAGCGTCGACGATCACCAGGTCGTACTTGCGCCCGCTCTTGACCTTGCGGTCGAGCTGGGCCAGCTCCCAGATCTTGCCGATCGTGACCAGCTCCTTCAGCCCCGGCGTCGCCGCGGCGAGGTAATTGAAGATGCGGCTGCGGAAGAGCATGTCGCGCATCGCCCGCACCTTCAGCTGCAGCAGCACGTACTCGCGCATCGACTCGTCGGGGTCGATCGAGATCGACCAGAGGTTCTCCTCCATCTCGACCTCGTGGAAGCCGATCTCGGTGTGGGCGAACATCCGCGAGGCGTTCTCCTGCGAGGAGACCTCGCAGACGATCGTCCGCTTGCCTTCGGCAGCCGCACGCAGGCCAAGCGCCACGGCGACCGTGGTCTTGCCGACGCCACCCTTACCGGTGACGAAGACCAGTCGCTTGTCGAGGAGTTCGGTTACCGGGTGATTCCTAGCAATTTATGAGCGCGGCAGGAAAAGCGGGTGCCTATGCGAATACCCGCGCAATGGGATTCCTTAGCCGCAAGAACAAGTTCAAGTCCGCGACGGTCGTCGACGAGCAGCATCCGATTGTCGAGGAGCTGGAGGAGATGGAAGCAGTCGTTCCCGAGCGCTCGGTCGACGACGAGGCTTCAGACCGCCCGGCCACGGGTCCTGTCGCTGCAGGCCCACCACCCCCTGCGGTCGCTAAAGCGTCCTCGGGGGCGGTGCCCCCTACAGCGCCACCCGTGGAGGAGCGGATCGAAGTCACTCGCGAGCCCGCGCCCGAGTCGATCGCCCCCCCGGCTCCAGGGGTTGAGGAGACCCCGGTGGAGCCCGAGAGGTTCATGCCGCGCGACTTGCTCGCACCCAGCAGGCACGAGCCCGCCGTGGCCGTCGCTGAGCCGGAGGCTCCGGTCAAGCACGCTGAGGTGATCGCGTTTGCCAACCAGAAGGGTGGGGTTGCCAAGACGACCACCACTTTGAATCTTGCTGTGGCCTTTGCCGAGTCGGGATATCGGGTGCTCTGTGTGGACCTGGATCCACAGGGGAACCTGACGATGAGTCAGGGGATCGACCCGGACAAGGTCGAGAAGAGCCTTTACGACGTGCTCGTCCACGACATGCCGATGGCCGAGATCATCCAGCACCGCGAGATCGACATCGCCGTCGCCTCGATCGACCTTGCCGGCGCCGAGATCGCGATGAGCACCAAGATCGGCCGCGAGCGCTCGCTCGAGAAGTCGCTGAAGGAAGTCTGGGCCGACTACGACTACGTCTGCATCGACACGCCGCCCAGCCTCGGGCTGCTGACGATCAACGCACTTACCGCCGCCAACAAGGTGATCGTCCCCGTGCAGTGCGAGTACCTTTCGATGCGCGGGTTGGTCCAGCTGCAGAACACGCTGAAGATGATCCAGGAGAACCTCAACCCGGACGTCCGCATCGAGGGCATCCTGCCGACGATGCTCGACACCCGTACCGTCCACGCCAAGGAGGCGGTTGAGATCCTCGAGGAGAACTTCGGCGAGCTCGTATTCAAATCACGCATCCGCAAGGCGATCAAGTTCGCCGAGGCTCCCGTCAAGGGTGCGAGTGTGCTCAAGTACGATCCGCAGAGCAACGCCGCGGGGTACTACCGAGATCTGGCGAAGGAGGTTCTGGCACATGAGTCGGCGCAATAAGCGGGCAAGCATGCGCGAGGGACCTTTGTCGGACCTGTTCCGGTCGACTGACGACGAGGGACCGAAGACTGACGAGGGATCAGAGGCCTCGGCGGCGGGTCCTGTCGCCGCAGGGGACCCCCCACCTCCTCCGGTCGCTAAAGCGTCCTCGGAGGCGGGTCCCCCTACGACGCCACCCGCCGGAGAGGCGTCTGCGCCCTACGACCAGAGTTCGGAGGAGCCTTCTCTCGAAGAGCACCCGGAGACCCCGCCCGAGCGGCTCAAGCGTGTTTTCTCCGAGGAGCCCACTCATGCTCGGCGTGAGCTAGAGCCAATTGTCGAAAGTCCTCGCTATGGGCGGGAGGAGCCGGAGTACGAGCCGCCGGGTAGTGGGGAGCCGCACCACCCTGTTATTCGGGTCGTGGGCGTGGGCGGCGGTGGCGTCAATGCGGTCAACCGGATGGTCGAGGCACGGATTCCCGGGGTCGAGTTCATGGCGGTCAATACCGATCTTCAGTCGCTGCAGCTCTGCATGGCCGACGTCACGGTTCACATCGGCGAAGAAGCGACGCGTGGCCTTGGCGCCGGCGCCGATCCAGAGCTTGGGCACCGCTCCGCTTTCGAGGAACAGGACAAGATCAAGCGCCTGCTCAAGGGCTCGGACATGGTCTTCGTCGCCGCCGGTGCCGGTGGTGGCACGGGTACCGGCGCCGCGCCGGTGATCGCCCGCCTCGCCCGCGAGGTCGGCGCGCTCACGGTCGGCATCGTCACCAAGCCGTTCAGCTTCGAGGGCAGTCGCCGCGGCAACCAGGCCAACAAGGGCATCGAGGAACTCGCCGCCGAGGTCGACACGCTGATCGTCGTCCCCAACGACCGCCTGCTCGAGGTGCTCGACCAGCAGACCTCGATGGTGGAGGCCTTCCAGGTCGCCGACGACGTGCTGCGCCAGGGCGTGCAGGGCATCTCCGACCTGGTGACGCTGCCCGCCGTGATCAATCTCGACTTCGCCGACGTGCGCACGATCATGTCGGAGGCCGGCCGGGCGCTGCTCGGCATCGGTATGGGCCACGGCAACGAGCGGGCCATCCTGGCGGCGGAGAAAGCGATTTCCTCACCGCTGCTCGAGACCTCGATGGAGGGTGCGCGGGCGATTCTGCTCTCGATCACCGGCGGCGCCGACCTCTCGCTGGTCGAGGTCAGCGAGGCGGCCAAGGTGGTCGGCGAAGCCGCTCACCCCGACGCCAACATCATCTTCGGCGCAAACGTCGACGAGGAGCTCAACGACCAGGTCTGGGTGACCGTCGTCGCGACCCGATTCGATGGTCGCCCGGCGCCACAACGGCGGGTCGCCGAGCCGATGATCAGGCGCACCAAAGACGCTCCGCGTTCGGGACGCCGCGAGCGCGGCGGCGATCTCGGCGGCATCGACGTCCCAGAGTTCCTGCCGGGATAACGCGGGGCTCCGCATGAGCGGGGTCGTAGCTGCGGGCCATCCACTTTCCGCCGAGGCGGGGGCACAGGCCCTGCGCGAGGGCGGCAACGCCGTCGATGCGGCGGTTTGCGCTGCGCTCGCCTCGTTCGCGGTCGAGAGCCCGTTGACCGGATTCGGCGCCGGCGGCTTCATGATGGTCCACGACGGCAGCGAGACGACGCTGCTCGACTTCTTTGTCGCCGCGCCCGGTCGCGACGGGGCAGGTCGCACTGCCGAGCTGGTGCCGGTGCAGGTTCACTTCGACGTCGAGACGGTGCAGACGTTCTACGTCGGTCCGGTCTCCTGTGGGGTGCCGGGAACCGCGGCCGGGCTGGAGCAGGCGCTGCAGCGCTTCGGCACGATGCCGCTCGCCGAGCTGGTCAAGCCCGGTGTCCGCCTGGCTCGCGAGGGCTCCGCGGTCAACGCCGAGCAGGCTTACATCCTCGACATCCTCGAACCGATCCACGCCCGCATCGAGGGCACGCGAGAGCTGTACGCCCCGGACGGGCGCACCCTGCGCGAGGGCGAGCTCTTCCGCTTCGCCGAGCTGGCCGAGGCGCTGGAGCGCTTTGGGATGGAAGGGGCGGAGCCCTTCTGTCGCGGCGAGGTTGCCGAGGCGCTGAGCGCTTTCGTGACTGAGCGCGGCGGCACGCTCGGCCCTGCAGATTTCGTCGCCTACGAGGTGATCGAGCGCGAGCCGATCCGGGCCGGTTTCCGCGGCACGGAGGTGCTGACCAACCCGCCGCCGT
>Ga0207687_10002197_pt1 | contig 13303 bp, 10 predicted proteins | sample KBSM54metaG_FD_184399 | JGI IMG/M metagenome (GOLD analysis project Ga0207687, IMG submission 184399) | Miscanthus rhizosphere microbial communities from Kellogg Biological Station, Michigan, USA - KBS M5-4 metaG (SPAdes) (version 2) | ecosystem: Host-associated > Plants > Roots > Rhizosphere >...
TCTCGTTGAGTCGAAGCAGTCCTTGGTTGGCAAGGGACCATGCGTCGCGGCGCGCGGGTCCTGTCGTGGGGTGAGGGGGCCTGCGGGCAGTCCGCGGGCTGTCCTCGACCCCCTCACCCCACACCACCCGCGCGAGTGGCGGCAAGAGCCCTTCCCGACGCCAGGGCGGCAGCGAAGAAGAGGGGGTCTTCGGCGATGGTGCGGCCCATCGTCCGGGATGGGAGTCCCGTTTCTTCGTAGCCCGTTAGATCGACCGACTCCTCGTGCAGGCGGTGGCGCCAGCCTGCCGCGGTGGCGAGGATTGCGATCGGGACGGGCTCGTTGGCCGGCACCGGGATCTCTACCGCGCCGAGGAGGAGCTCCAGCACGGTCAGGGTGTGGTGGCTGACCGGTTTGTGGCGCTCGCGTGGATCGGCCGAGGAGAGCCGCGGCGAGATCAGCGTTGGCAGGCCGAGGGCGAGCGAAGCGTGGGCGGTGTCGAGCGCGGCGATACCGCCGTGGCCGAGGCGCGTGTCGGAGCCGATGATCCCCGGCCCCGGACCGACGATCGCTGCGTCCCATTCCAGTCCGTTGGCAGCGGCGTCAAGCGCTCCGACGACCGAGACCGCCTCGTGCTCGCCGCCGTAGGCGGGGGCGGCGGTGATGTGGCCGCAAAGCAGGTCGCGCTCGCGCAACTCGGCAACGTCGCGGCTGAGCGAGCCCGGCAGCGCCCCTCCCCCGGTTTGCACGTAGCCAACCTTTGCGTCCGGCCAGGCCTGCGCAGCAGCCCAAGCCGCCGGAGCAAGATGTCCATGCAGCGGCAGCACCAGGACGGGCATCGACACCTCTGTCCGTTCCGGTGCGCTTTTTACGGTCATACCCCGCATAAGGCGCACCGGAAGCTCGATCGGGTCGACCGGGTGCTGGATTGAGGTGTAGTTGAGCTTGATTACGTGCTCGTCCGCCGGGGCGCCCTCGCTTTCGAGGCCGCGGGTGAGATTGACGTGGACCACGTCGAAGCCACCGGAGCCGAGCTCGAGATCGAGCGCGGCGACGTTGACGACGACCTCGTCTCCCTCGTGCATCGCGCCCAGTAACGTCTGATCGGCCCAGGCGGGCCGGCGCTCGCCGTCGATCTCAACTGTCAGCGGGTCCGCGGCGACGATCACGCCGCGGCGCAGCTTCAGCCGGCCACTCAAGGGCTGGCCACCTGCGCTCGCCTCACGACCCGGCCGCGGCAGCTGCCTCGGCGACGATCCCCTCGCAGACCTCGAGCATCGCGTCGAGGTTGCGCGCGCTCACCGCCTCGTCCGGGGTGTGGTTCGCCTCGGTGCCGTTGGCGAGCAGGATGCAGTCGAAGCCGTCGACGATCAGCGCGTTGGCATCGCTGCCACCCCCGGTCGCGGTGCGCTCGGGCTCGAAGCCGGCCCGTCTCAGCCCGGCCTCGGCGAGCGCCAGAGCTGGCGATGAGGGAGGGATCTTGTAGCCGCGGAAGAGCTCTTCGACCCTGACGTCGGCGTCGCAGCCGTGCTCGCTGGCGCCCCAGGCGCAGGCGTCGCTGAGGGCCCCGGCGACCTCGGCCGCGCGGTTCGCGTCGAGACTGCGAGCCTCGGCGACGATCTCGCAGTGCCCCGGAACAACGTTGCCGGAGGTGCCACCGCGAATGACGCCGACGTTGGCAGTTGTCTCCTCGTCGAGCCGGCCCAGCTCCATGCGCGCGATCGCGGCTGAGGCAGCGGCGATCGCGCTGCTGCCGTCCTCGGGCCGGATGCCGGCATGCGCCTCTACCCCGGTGAAGTCCGCCCGCACGCTCTGCTGGGTCGGAGAGGTGACGATCACCTCACCGACCGAGCTGGCGTGGTCAAGGACGAAGCCGCACTTGGAGCGCAGCAAGCTCGCGTCGAAGACCTTGGCCCCGCGCAATCCTTGCTCCTCGGCGACGGTCAGCAGCAGCTCGATCCCGAGCGGCGGCGGTCCGTCGCCCCCTGCGTGGCGCGCGACTAGCTCCATGAAGACCGCGACAGCCGCCTTGTTGTCGGCGCCGAGGATCGTCTCACCGGCACTGCGGAAGACCCCATCGGATTCGACCACCTCGATCTGCCCCTTGTGAGGAACCGTGTCGATGTGAGCACAGAACATCACCCACTCATCGCTCGCTCCCGGCAGCCGCGCCAGCAGGTTGCCCGCTCCGGCTTCCGCCGGTCCCGCAGCATCGTCCTCGCTCACCTCGAGGCCGAGCGCGCGCAGCTCGGCGGCGATCGTGTCCGCCACCTCCCGCTCCTCGCCCGTGGGACTACGGATCTCGCACAAACGAACGAACGTCTCGTGAAGCCTCTCCACGGCGAGACAGGCTAGCTGGGAGCAACCGCCGCGTCAGTGCGACTGGCGCACGCCAGCTTCGCTGCTCTGACCTTCACCCTCGGGCAGCTCGGTCTCCTCGGCAGGCTGCTCGCCCGCGTGTTGGGCAGCGGCACCAACGAACTCGCGGAAGAGCGGCTCGGGGCGGTTGGGCCGCGAGTTGAACTCGGGGTGGAACTGCGAGGCGACGAAGAAAGGGTGATCGGGCAGCTCAACCATCTCGACCAGGCGCTCGTCGGGCGAGGTGCCGCCGCAGACCAGGCCGTCGTCCTCGAGCCGGCGCCGCAGCTGGTTGTTTACCTCGTAACGGTGGCGGTGGCGCTTGTAGATGACCTGCTCACCGTAGATCTCGGCCGCCCGCGTTCCCTCGTGCAGCTTCACCGGGTCGGCGCCGAGGCGCATCGTGCCGCCCATCTCGGAGACCTCCTTCTGCTCGGGCAGCAGGTCGACCACCGGGAAGGGCGTCTCGGGGTCGAACTCGGCCGAGTTGGCGCCGTCCATGCCGGCGACCGTGCGGGCGAACTCGACCACCGCGATTTGCATGCCGAGACAGATCCCCAGGTAGGGAATCGAGCGCTCGCGGGCGATCCGAGCCGCCGCGACCTTGCCCTCGATGCCGCGCTCGCCGAAGCCGCCGGGAATCAAGATGCCGTCGACCCCCTCGAGCCGCTCCTGGTCGAAGTTCTCGGAATCGACCAACTCGACCTCGACCTTTACGCCGCGGTGGATCCCACCGTGCTCGAGCGCCTCGATCACCGACTTGTAGGCGTCGGCGAGCTGCACGTACTTGCCGACCAGGGCGATCCGCACCTTGCCCTCGGCCTCGTCGGCGCGCTTGACCATCGCCTCCCATTCGGAGAGATCGGAGGAGGGCGCCTCCATGCCAAAGTGATCGAGCACCAGGTCGTCGACGCCCTCAGCGCGGAAGACCAGCGGCACCTTGTAGATGTTGTCGACGTCGTTGGCGGAGATCACCGCGTCGACGGGCAAACTGGCGAAGAGGGCGATCTTCTCGCGGATCTCGCGGTCGAGGCGGCCCTCGGAGCGACAGACCAGGGCGTGCGGCTGGATCCCGATCCGCCGCAGCTCGTTGACCGAGTGCTGGGTCGGCTTCGTCTTCAGCTCGCCCGCGTGCCCCACGTAAGGCACCAGGGTCAGGTGCACGAACATCGAGCGCTTCGGCCCGAGGTCGGTGTAGAGCTGGCGGATCGACTCGAGGAAGGGCAGCGACTCGATGTCGCCGACCGTGCCGCCGATCTCGGTGATGACGAAATCGACCGACTGCGACTCGGCGACGATCCGGATCCGGTTCTTGATCTCGTTGGTGATGTGGGGAATCACCTGCACCGTGGCGCCGAGGTAGTCGCCGCGGCGCTCGCGGTTGATCACCGAGTTGTAGACGGCGCCGGCGGTGACGTTGGAGGCGCGCGAGGTGTTCTCGTCGGTAAAGCGCTCGTAGTGCCCGAGGTCCAGATCGGTCTCGGCGCCGTCCTCGGTGACGAAGACCTCGCCGTGCTGGAACGGGCTCATCGTCCCCGGGTCGACGTTGATGTAGGGATCAAACTTCTGCAGCTGCACCCGGTAACCGCGGGAGCGGAGCAGGCGGCCGATCGAGGCCGCGGCGATTCCCTTGCCGAGAGCCGAGACCACGCCACCAGTGACGAAGATGAACCGGGTGTCGCCTTGGGAAGGTCTGCTCATGCTCTGCCGAGCGAGTCTAGCCATCGCAATGGCGGAACCGATTCAATCGTCGCCGAGATCGAACGCAACTCTCCGTAAATGGTCAATCCCGCGACGACGGCGAGGGCGATCAAACGCGCGTCGGGGCCCAAAGTGGTCAACAGCCAGACTCCGCCGATCGCGCCGAGCAGGTTGGAGCCGGTGTCGCCCAGCATTGCCCGCTCGCGCAGGGTGAAGGCCGCTCCGACCAGCGCCGGGCCGGCGAAGACGCCAAGTAGCTCAAGCGGCGCGAAGGTCCAGGCGCCGAGACAGAGCCCGGCCGCAAGCAGCGCCAGGCTCTTCTCCGCCCGCCCGGGCCGCAGGTCGAGCAGGTTGAAGAGGTTGGTGGCGAGGATCAGCAGGATCACGTCGGCGATGTAGCGCCAGGATTCGAGCCCGCGGCCCGAGACGACGTAGGCGGCGAGCGCCAGCGCTCCCAGAGCCTTAACCGCGCCGGTTGAGAGGCTGCCGGACCGCAGTGCGCGCGCGTGCCCGCGCCAGCCGCGGGGCGCGCCCGCCTCCTCACCGCGCCCCAGCGCGTCGTCGAGGAAGCCGAGGAAGACGACACCGAGCAGGTAGGGCATCCACCGCCGCAATTCGGGACTGAGCAGGTCGAGGTCGGCGCGGTCGTTGAGGAAAGCCAGCGGTGCCAGCGCGACCAGCGCCGCCGTCGCCAGCACGGCGCCAAGCGGAAAGGCGAGGCTGGCGCCGCGGTAATTGGTGCGCACGTGGCCCGCCTCGAGCAACCCTCGCACTCCAGCCGGAACAACCAGCAGGGCGACGGCGATCGCCACCGGAAAGCCGATCCAGGTCAAGGCGATTCGGCCGGAGGGAGCAGGTCGGGAAGCAAGCGGTCGGCCGAGCCCTTGACGCCGAAGCTGCCCTCGGCGCCGAGCAGGGCGAAGACCGCCGCCACTTTGCCCGCCGGGGTCTCGACGTCATCGACGCTGGAGAGGTCGTTGCCGGCGAAGAAGGAGACCGAGGACGGTTCGGCGGTCGAGGTCTCGACGCCGACCACCGGCGCCCGCGTCCCGGTCATCCCCGTCATCAGCGCCGATTCGAGGGTCGAGGCCTTGGAGCGCTGCACCGCGCCCATCTCTTCTGGCGTCTGGCGAACGACGATGACCCCGTCGAGACCGCCGAAGTTGCCACTGGCGCGCGAGAAAAGGTGACTGCGCACGCGGTCGAGCAGGGTGCCGCCACGGACCAACTGACGGCCGGCGCCCTTGCCGAATTCCGCCAGCGTTTCTTCGTTGCCGCGGATCTTGGCGAAGCGGGTCTTCGAGAGCACGCTGCCGAGGCCGCTGAGGTCGACTGGCTCGCGCACGACGCCGATGCCTACCAGGTGCGCCCCCGTCGGCCCGAGCGCTTCCTCGATCGCGGCGCTGGTGTCGCCCGGCAGGTCGCCGAGCGCGACCACGCCAATTCGCTTGCCGGCCAGCCGTTCCCGCACCAAGGCCGGGTAGACACGGCCGGCGAATTCGTTGGAGCGGGCCAGTTTGCCGTTCAGTTCGTCGGCCCGTTCGCGCTCGTCCTGGAGGTTGCCGGTGAGGCTCCGCTCGAGGTTCTTGCGCGTGCTGGTCAGCGCGTCGCCGCCGAACTCGGCGCCGATCAGGATCCCGACCGCGAGGGCGAGGAAGACGGCGACCAGAGAGACCGCGTGGTATCGAGCGCTGTAACCCATTGGAGGCGGACAGGCTAGATGCTGGCCCTACAGGCCGAGCGAGATCTTGATCTTCAGCCAGACCAGCTGGACCAGGTCGTTGAGCGCCGGCGAGGTGATCACGACGATCGCCAACAGGACCATGAAGGCGGCGAGGAAGAGGACCATCGGCCCAAATGGCGAGCTCGGGTTGTAGAGCCGGCTCACTCCCTTGGCGTCGACCAGCTTCTCGCCGATCCGCAGGCGGGTGAGGAAGGTTGAGGACATGCCGCCGCGCTTGCGATCGAGGAACTCGATCAGGTTGAAGTGGGCGCCGACGCTGACGATCAGCGTCGCCCCCTTCTCGTAGGCCATCAGCATCGCCACGTCCTCGCTGGTGCCGGCGGCCGGCAGCAGGGTGTGGTCGAGGCCGAGGTCGAGCAGGCGCTGGCGCCCCGGCGCCCGCCCATCGGGATAGGCGTGGACGATCAGCTCGGCCCCGCAGCACAGCGCCTCGTCGCCGGCCGAGTCCATGTCACCGAGGATCACGTCGGGCTTCATCCCGGCCTCGAGGACGCCGTCGGCGCCACCGTCAACGGCGACGACGACCGGCCGCACGTCGCGGATGTAGGCGCGCAGGGCCTTGAGGTCGCGGCGGTGGCGGTCGCCGCGGACGACGATCAGCACGTGGCGGTCGCGGAAGGAGGCGCGCGTTGGCGGAAACTCGACGCTGCCGGTGAGCAGGTCGGTCTCCCCCCGCACGTGGGCGACGGTGTTCTCGGCGAAATCGGCCAGCGCCTCGTCGACCCGCTGCAGCTGCTCGTCGCGCTGGTGCTCGAGCTCCTCGAGGCCGAGCATGCGCCCGCGCAGCAGCTCGCGCCCGCCGCCCAGAACGACGCCGTCGGCGACGGTCACCCGATTCCCCTCGGCCAGCAGCTCGAAGGGGTTGACTTCCTCGACGTCGATCAGCCGCACCCCCGCCTGCACCAGCAGCAGCGGCCCGGCGTTGGGGTAGCGGCCGTTGGAGGAGGGCGAGGCGTTGATCACGACGCGAACGCCGGTCGAGATCAGCTCCTCGGCGGCGATCCGATCGATGTTGACGTGATCGATGACGGCGACGTCGCCGGGAACGAGGCGTTTGACCAGGTGCTTGGTGCGGTGGCCGAGCCGCACCCGGCCTTCGATCGCCTCAACCGGCGCTGCCCCGTTACGGCGCGAGAGCAGGGCGGGAAAGCGACGGCGACTGGCGGTTGCCACCGAAGCAGGTTATCCGCCCACGCAAGCGGTCAAAGCGCCTCGCAGAGCGCTAGGCGGCGGCGAGGAGCTCGCGGGCGTGCCGGGTCGCCGCCTCGTCGCTGTCCTCGGCGCCGAGCATGCGGCGGATCTCCTCGACCACCCCGTCGCCGTCGAGGCGGCGGACACTGGCGCTGGCACGCTCGCCGCTGACGTCCTTCTCCAGGGTGAAGTGCGTCTCCGCCAGCGAAGCGACCTGGGGCAGATGGGTGATGCAGAGCACCTGGCGGTCCTTGCCGAGGGAGCGCAGCTGCTCACCAACGGCGCGGGCGGTCTTGCCGCCAACGCCGGCGTCGATCTCGTCGAAGACCAGTGTGCCGGCTCCGACAGCGCCGGCAAGGCTGCTCAGGGCCAGCATCACTCGCGAGAGCTCGCCGCCCGAGGCGGCGTCGCGCAGCGGCGCGGGCTCGAGGCCCGGGTTCGGCGCCAGGCGAAACTCGACCGTCTCCATCCCGCTCGCTCCGAACCGATCGGGGTGTGGCTCGAGCACGACCTCGAGCCGAGCGCCCGGCATCGCCAGACGCTGCAGCTCCGCGGCGACCTCGCGCTGCAATGGCGCCGCGGCTTTGGCGCGGGCCTTGCCGAGCTTCTCGCCGAGTTTGGCTCGGCGCGCTTCGGCCTCAGCCAGCGCCGCCTCGGCCTCTTCCCCACGCTCGCCGGCGTTCTCCAGGCGGGCGATCTCGGCCCGGCAGCGCTCGGCGTGGGCGAGGACCGACTCGGTGCTGCCGCCGTGCTTGCGCTGCAGCCGGTCGAGCGCCTCCAGCCGTTCCTCGACCGTGAGCAGGCGGCCCGGATCGGCCTCGAGGCCGTCGACGTAGTCGCGCAGCTCGGCGGCGACGTCGCCGAGCTCGATCGCCAGGGCGCCGAGGCGGGCGGAGAGCGCATCGAGATCGGAATCGACTCCGGCGACTCCCTGCAGCAGCGCCTCGGCCCGAGCCAAGGCGGCAGCCGCGCCGCCGTCCTCCTCGGCGCCAAGCGCGATCGCGTGCGCACCGGCAGCCGCTTCGCGCAGGCCCTCGGCGTGGCGCAGGCGCTCACGCTCGCCGCCCAGCTCCCGCTCCTCGTCCGGATCCGGCGCGACCTCCTCAATCTCGGAGAGCTCGTAGCGGTAGAGGTCGAGATCGCGCTCGCGCGAGCCGTCGCGCTCGCGCAGCTCGGCCAGCTCGGCGGCCAGCCGCAGGCACTCGCGGTGCGCCTCGGAGTAGCGCTCGCGCAGCTCGAGCTGCGCCGTCCCGGCGAAGCCGTCGAGCACGTGCATCTGCGCCGAGGAGATCGTCAGCTTGCGGTGCTCATGCTGGCCGTAGAAGGAGAGCAGGCGCCCGCCCAGGGTTTTCAGGTCCGAGGCCGAGGCGGCCCGGCCGGCGACGAAAGCGCTGGTGCGACCGCTCGCCGACACACGTCGGCCGAGCACCACTTCGGCGGCTCCCTCCGGCAGCCGCTCGGCGATCTCCTCGAACCCAGGTTCGGCGAGTAGCCCCTCGGGCAGATCGAAGACCCCCTCGACCCAAGCCTCCTCCGCGCCTGGCCGAACAATCTGCGGACGGGCCTTCCCACCCATCAGCAGATCGAGCGAGTGGGCGAGCACGGTCTTCCCCGCGCCAGTCTCCCCCGTGATCGCGTTTAGTCCCTCGCCGAGCCGCAGTTCGGCTCTTTCGATCAGCAGCAGGTTCTCGATACGGAGCTCACGCAGCACGGCTCCTGTGTACCACCCGGCGCGGCGGGTCTTGGCGCTACGCGGCGACCGGCTCGGCCGCCGTCTCCTCCTCGGGGCCCGCATGCTGAACGAAGTCCCTGGACCTGACCAGGGCGAAGCCCAGCGCGGCGCCGACGAAGGAGAGGATCGCGGCGATCAAGATGATCTCGTTGAAGGCACCGACAAAAGCGACGTTCGAGGCGTGAACGACCTCGGGTTTGATCCGGGCCGGAGCCACGGCACCGGCCGCTCGCGAGCCACCCGAAGCGATGATTTCCCCAAGCCCGCTCGGGGCGCGCGGCAGCAGTTCGGAGATCTTCGAGTTGACGCTGGACTGGAAGACCGCCCCCAGTCCGGCAACCCCGGTCGCGATCCCGACCTGGCGGAAGGTGGTGTTGATCCCCGAGCCCATGCCGGACTTCTCGACCGGGACGACGGCGATCGCCGCCTGTCCGATCCCGGGGTTGGTGATGCCGATGCCGATGCCGGCGACTAGGAAGCCGCCGAGCAGCGTCGTCCAACCCGAGTCGGGCGAGACACCGTGCATCAGCAGCAGGCCGACCCCGACCGTGGCGAGGCCGACGCCGAGCAGGACCCGGATCGGGATCCGGTTCGAGAGCGCGCCGGAGATCGGCGCGACGATGAAGCCGAGCACGGTCAGCGGCAGGAAGCGCAGGCCCGCTTGCAGCGGCGAGTAGTCGAGCACGCCCTGCATGTAGATGGTCAGATAGAGGAACATCGCGAACATCCCCGCCGAGAGCCCGAAGGCAACAGCCGAGACGCCGTTGAAGGCGCCCTTGCGGAAAAGCGAGAGATCGAGCATCGGGTATTTGGAGCGGAGCTCGATCGCGACGAAGGCAGAGAGCAGTAGCGCGGAGCCAATCAGGCAAGCGAGGATCAGCGGACTGCCCCAGCCCTCGGGGTTGCCGCGGATCAGGCCGAAGATCAGCAGGAACAGGGCGAGCGAGAAGGTGACGAGGCCCGGCACGTCAACCGGTTCGGGGTCCTTGGCGAAGACGTTGACGATCTTGCGCTCGGTCAGGACCATCGCCGTGACTCCGATCGGGACGTTGACGAAGAAGATCCACTCCCAGCCGAGGCTTTCGGTGATCACCCCGCCGACCAGCGGCCCGACCGCGACAGCGCCGCCGACGACGGCCCCCCAGACGCCGAACGCCGTTGCCCGGTCCTTGCCCTGGAACTCCTGGCCGATCAGGGCCAGGGAGGTGGCGAACATCCCGGCACCGCCGATCCCCTGCAGCCCGCGCGCCAGGTTGAGCAGAGTCGGGTCATTGGAGATGCCGCAGAGGAACGAAGCGAAGGTGAAGATCCCGAAGCCGATCGTGAAGACCCGCCGCCGTCCCAGCCTGTCGCCGAGCGAGCCGGCCGTGAGCAGGAAGGCGGCCAGCATCAGCGAGTAGGCATCGACGACCCACTGCAGGCTGGAGAGGCTGGCGTGCAGTTCCCGCTGGATGTCGGGCAGGGCGACGTTGACCACCGTCACGTCCAGCAGCAGCATGAACGTCGCGATCGAGACGAGCAGAAGGGTCCACCACTTGCGCTCCATCGGCGAAACCCTAGACAACCGGGCTGCTCGGCCTAGACGGCGAGGTGGCCGAACTTCTCGCGAATGCGGTGGTAGAAGCTGGTGCCGGGAAGTTGGGCCAGACAGGCGACCGAATCGGCGAAGCTGATGTCGAGCGCGGCGCCGGGGGCGAGGGTGGTCTCCTGGGCGCCGTCGATGGCGACGTCGACCGGCTCGCGGCCGGCCGCGTTGCCGACGGTGAGCACGTCGCTGGGCGCGACCACGAGCGCCCGCGCGGTGAGCGAGTGCGGCGCGATGTAGCTGACCACGTAGCCCTTCACGCCCCAAGCCAGGATCGGGCCCTGATTGGCGAGGTTGTAGCCGGTCGAGCCCACCGGGGTGGCGGCGACGAGCCCGTCACAGCGCACGTTGCCCACCTCCTCACCGGCGATCCGGTAGCTCAGCTCGGCGACGCGGTCGCGCGGGCGGCGGCTGAAGCTGACGTCGTTGAGGGCGAAACGCCGCTCGCCGTCGATCTCGATCGCCAGCGCCGGCAGGTCAATCGTCTCGGTCTCCCCGGCCAGCGCGCGGCGGATGCCCGCGGCGGCATCGTCGCGCTCGACTGCGGCGAGGAAGCCGACCGTGCCGAAGTTGACGCCGAAAACCGGGACTTTCGTGCCGGCGAAGCTGCGCAGCGCGTAGAGGATCGAGCCGTCGCCGCCGAGCACCAGGCAGAGGTCGGGATCGGCGGGTAGTGAGTCGACCTGCTCGACCCCCTCCGCCGCATGACTGTGCTTGCCGATCTCGGCCGCCGTGGCGACAAGGCGCCAGCCTGCCTCGCGGGCGACCGCAGCGGCAAGCTCGACGGCTTCGGTCGCTGCAGGCGGATGCGAGTGGGTGATCAGCGCCGCGGTCTTCACGCGTCCCGCTCCACCACGTCGAAGACCGCAGCCTCGAGGTCCGGGACCTTCTCGCCTTCGCCCCCGCACCAGAGAAAGGTCTCGCGATTGCCCTTCGGGCCGGGCAGATCGGAGGAGGCGAAGCCGCGCACGGTGAGTCCCAGCTCATCGGCCGCCCGCGTAACAGTGAGGATCGCCTCGCGCCGGTCGCCAACGTCGCGTACGACCCCCCTGCCGACCCGCTTGCGGCCGAGCTCGAACTGCGGCTTGACCATCGCCAGGATTTCGCCACCCGCGGCGAGGCAGCGGGCGACGGCCGGCAGGATCTTGGTCAGCGAGATGAAGGAGACATCGATCGTCGCCAGCTCGGGCACGAAGGGAAGGTCGGTCAGCTCAAGGTCGCGGGCGTTGAGGCGCTCGATCACGCTCACGCGCGGATCCTCGCGCAGTCTCAGGTCGAGCTGCCCGTAGGCGACATCGACGGCCGCCACCCGCGCGGCGCCGCGTTGGAGGAGGCAATCGCTGAAGCCGCCGGTGGAGGCGCCGACGTCGAGGCAGTCGCGGCTGGAGACGTCGATCCCCAGCGTGTCCAGGGCGTTTTCGAGCTTGATCCCGCCGCGCGAGACGTAGCGCGGGCCCTCATCGACGATCAGCGCGGCCTCGGGCTCGACCAACTGGCTCGGCCGCAGCGCAATCGGGCCGTCTCGGCCGACCCGTACCGAGCCGGCCCGCACCGCCCCGGCGGCCGCAGTGCGCGAGGGAAAGAGCCCCCGCTCGGCCAAAACCGCGTCTATCCGCGTCTTTTTCATCGCCGCAACCGTAGCGCCGGCCCGGCAGGGCGGGCACCGATCGCGCCCGGGCACAGGTTTTTAACCACGCTTTGCCTTGAGCTGATTCCATGACCAAAAGCCGGGCAGGAGCCACTCAGCGAGGCGCTCGGCAAACCTAGGCGGAGTCTGTGATCCCACTCACACACATACCGCACATACGTTCGTATGCTGTTCAAGGATTCGCAGAGGACAACCGATAAGGGGCAGATAGCAAAGAACTTTTTGGCTGGGTCCAGCGTCGCACATATGGCTCTCATTGCTTCCCACAATGATCTGCCCGCGACACATCAAAGGGCCCACCTACCTCCCACGGATCCACATATATAGAGATACATATCTCTCCTCCCTGTAGTAACCCCAGAACTCGCCTCGGCTCCCCGCCGGGGCGTTTTCTGTTGTGGGGACGCGCCGTGGCAGACAAGCGCACCGGGTTCGAAGTTAAGCGTTGTGGTGCCGAGCCGCTTCGTAGAGGCGGCCCAGAGATCTGCTCATCGCACATCAACTGGATCGCCCGAGCCGAGGATGCCCCGGCTGGCGCTGCGACGGCGGCGATCCTTCACGCTGGCTCCGTAGCCAGCGAACTTGCGCTCCAAGAGGGCAAGGGGCTACTGACGCTTGATCCCTACGACGCTGCCACTGACCGCATGTGGCGTGAGTGGGGATTTGAGCCAACGGATACCCCCTCCTCGACGGACGAGAGCCTTAAACGGCTCTATATCCCGCTTCCCTAACCCGGATGTCAGCGGGAGTGGTCGCGTCCATCAGCACGCATGCTGGCACCGTATGCACGCGCCTTTTCCCAGAAGGAAATGACGGCTGGCTTCTTGGCCGCGGCAACGACAGCAGGACCGCTAACGACGGTCTTCTGGATGCTGCCTTTGATGTCTTCAACGGTGGCCATGTGAATTTCTTATCGGAAAGGCTACTAGAGCGCTAAAGCCGGATGGAAAAAGTTGCGCATGCCGACAGAGTCGGACAGAAACGGCCGACAGCGACGCTCGCCTCGGCTCCCGCCGGGGCGTTCTCTGTTATGGGCAAAGCGTGTCACCGCAGTCAATACCATCCGGGGGTGACACAAGCGTCCAAGCTCACGAAATCCGCGTTGGAGCGCCTTGAAGCAGCCCAACGAATACGTGGGCTGTTTGCCGACATCGCTCCCTCCCGAAGCTTGGTTGACGAGCTGATAGCGAATAGTCGCGCCGAAGCGGAAGCCGAAGATCGCGAGGGAAACACGGCGGTTGCCGTGGTCCCTGAAGCCAAGACTGCGGGGGATCCTGGCGCTTCTACGGAGACGCCCTAGGCATGGCGGAGCAAGTCCCCGCGGTTTGCGACGTGTTGGCCACGATCGAGTCCCGCGATTGGGCG